>Ga0187867_10000045_pt1 | contig 111888 bp, 101 predicted proteins | sample June2016WEW_13_1_FD_132976 | JGI IMG/M metagenome (GOLD analysis project Ga0187867, IMG submission 132976) | Peatland microbial communities from SPRUCE experiment site at the Marcell Experimental Forest, Minnesota, USA - June2016WEW_13_10 | ecosystem: Environmental > Terrestrial > Soil >...
ACCGCTGGATTCGCAAGACCGCCCGCGAACATGACATGATCAACCCTTTTTCCGAGAAGCAGGTGCGCGAGGGCGTCATCTCCTACGGCCTGTCGTCGTATGGATACGACCTGCGGGTGGCGGATGAGTTCAAGATTTTCACGAATGTGAATTGCACCATCGTGGATCCCAAGAATTTTGACGAGAAATCCTTCGTCACGGTGCGGACTGACATCTGTATTGTGCCGCCGAACTCATTCGCACTGGCTCGTTCCGTCGAGTATTTCAAGATTCCTCGCGACATTCTGACCATCTGCGTGGGCAAGAGCACTTACGCGCGCTGCGGCATCATCGTGAACGTGACTCCCTTCGAGCCCGAGTGGGAGGGTTTTGTTACGCTCGAGATATCGAATACCACGCCGCTGCCGGCGCGCATCTACGCCAACGAAGGACTGTGCCAGATTCTGTTCTTCCAGTCGGACGAGGTCTGCGAAACCAGCTACGCGGATCGCAAGGGAAAGTACCAGTCGCAGCAGGGAATTGTGCTGCCGAAGTTGTAAGGGAAAGAAAACGCGAGGCTAAAGTCGAGCCTTGAGGCGGCGGCACAGGGCAGGCGCTACTGCCGGTTCTCGTCTTCTTTGAACATATATTTGATGGCGGGCTTGTAGATCATCAGGTTCGGTCCGCCATCTTCGCGGATTACCTTGATGCAGCTCTTGTCGTACCACTCGATGATGCCGTGCACTTCCTCGCCGTCGCGCAGCACAATCACCATCGGGGTGCGTGACTGCATCTGCTTCTGATAATAAAAATTCTCGGCGTTGGTCTGCTCTGGGGGAGTCGACTTTCGTCCGCCAGCAGTACCCGTGGACCGGTCGCCCCGATCGAACCCTCGATCCTGCCCGCGCTCGGAGCCGCGTTCGGGACGCTCATGGCGGTCCCGGCGCTCCGCCATCTGCAAATGGCTGGAGTTGTGGTTTGAGTTATGGTTGCCGTGGTTGTGGTCCACGCGCGACAGTGCAGGCCGGATCAACTTGCGGTTGGCAAAATTGTCGCGGTCGTCGATTGGCTTGGCGGGGATTGCGTCCATCGTGTCTTTCATAGTGGCGCTGCTCCTGCACACTCATTAGCGCAAACTACAACATCGCAGAGGCCTTGGAAGTATTTACGAAGGCGTGAAATTTCATTAAACGTACCACAGGAGTTCTCCCGTGACAATGATACTGTCGTGCCAGTACGCCCTAGTTCAGTAACTGGAGTATGCCGAGAATTTGGGGCACCTGAAGCGGAGCTTAATGCGTGTTCCTCATATCCATGCCTCTGCGCTCCCGGCCGCTCGCGGTGACCACCGCAACCAGGGTGGCTACGATGACTACGGTCCAGGCGAGGACCGGGGGATACAGGCCGCGATAACGGTTTTCCGCCAATTTTGCCTGAATCACCACGTTCCGCGAGGAAAGCAGATTTCCCAGCTGATAAGCGAACCCCGGAAAGGTTCCCCGCACAGCGGAGGGGGAAAGTTCATTCAGATGGGCTGGAATTACTCCCCAGGCGCCCTGCACCATGAATTGCATCAGAAACCCGCCGAGCGCGAGCATGGGCACGGTATGCGAGTACGCCCACAGCGGGATGACAGGAATGGCGAGAAGAGCGGCAATCACAATGGCGCGGCGCCGGCCGATCTTCTCCGACCAGGTGCCAAACAAAATCCCGCCCACCAAAGCTCCGATATTGGCTACGACGGAGACGAGCATCACCGTCTTGGGGTCGAACTGATGGCCCTTGGTTAAGAATGTCGGATAGAGATCCTGAGTCCCGTGGCTGAAAGAATTGAAGGCAAACATCAGCGCTACCAGCAAAAGAAAAGTGCCGAAATAACTGAGGATGTCCTTACCCAGGCGGCTCTCCGCTGTCCTCGATACCTGGCCTTGCAACCATGCCGGGGACTCATCCACCTTGTTGCGAATGTAGATCACCAGAAAGGCCGGCAGGGCGCCGATCACAAACATTCCGCGCCAGCCCACAAAGCGGAATGCAGTTCCGAAGACCAAAGCCGCCATCAAATAGCCGACCGCGTAGCCTTCCTGCAATAAGCCCGAGAAAAATCCGCGCCCCTCGGCCGGCAGCGTTTCGAATGCCAAGGCCGCCCCCACGCCCCATTCCCCTCCCATGGCGATTCCGAACAGGGCCCGCGTGATGAGGAAGATTTTCAGAGAGGGAGCGAACGCGGAGGAGAGTTCGAGGACGGAATACGCGATGATATCGACCATCAGCGTGACCCGCCGGCCATAGCGATCGGCCATTAATCCGAAAAGAAATGCGCCCACCGGCCGAAACGCCAAAGTGATGAAGATTGCCTCTGCCACCGCCGAAATCCTGGCCTGGAATTGCGTGGCGATGGCGCTGACGCAGAAAGTCAGAATGAAGAAATCGAAAGCGTCCAGCGACCAACCCAGAAAACACGCGGTGAAGGTGTTTCGTTGCGCCCGAGTAAGCCTGCGAAAATGCCCAAGAAACTCCATAAATCCTCCGCGTTTTCAATGCTACTGGCGACCTTGCGAATCCACCCTCCCGAGATTTAGAAACGCACATTGTGTTGTAGATCACAACCGCGTGTGACGCAAGTCGCATATCGATTCTCGGCTTCGTGCTATACCTCCCCAAGGGCAGCGCCGCGTGGCAGTACATCGTGATTGTGTTTACGTACTTCCATGACCACATGGCCGCGAGGCCGATCGGCTCTGCGCTGTTCGGGCGCTATGCTGACAAGATCGGGCGGCAGTTCCTCCTCGTCTGACCATCGGAGGCGTGGGCCTGATGTCCCTGCTCGGAGGATTTCTCCCCACTTACGCCCAGATCGGCGTGTGGTCCTATGTTGTGTTCTGTTCGCTGCGGTTGCTGATGGGTATTTTCTTTGGCGGCGAATATGCCATAGGACACACCTTCGCGATCGAGTACGCACCGCAAGAGAAACGCGGAATGATTGGCGGCTTCATTCAATCGGGATTCCCGCTCGGATACGTGCTCGGCTCGCTCGTCTTCGCCCTGGTTTCCTTCTTGACCACCAAAGAAACCATGATCGCCCATGGCTGGCGAATTGTTTTCATGACTGGCGTCATCCCGGTGTTCCTGGCGCTCTATATTCGAAAGAATCTGCGCGAGTCGCCGGAATTGGAAAAAGCCAAAGCGCTCGGCAAGATCGAGAAGTCTCCTTGCCTGAGCCTCTTCAAACCACCGCAACTCTTTGATTTCCTCCAGGTCCTCTTTTTCATGACGGGCCTGTTCCTGACCGATTACTCGGTGTACGGTTTCCTGCCCAACATTCTGACTCTGAAAGGACGCAGCTTCGACACCACAACCTATAGTTTGATCTTACGGCTTCGCGTTGTTCATGGCATTCCTGGGCTACAACTTTTGTGGGTGGCTGTCGGACAAGACGGGGAGAAAGATCCTGACGCAGTGGTATTGCGCATTTTTGGTGGTATTCGGAATTCCGGTTTTCTACGTTCTGTATCACGCCGCGATTGCGCACAATCTATGGATGGCCGTGCTGGGGACCGTGATGGCGGCGATGCTGAAAGCTGGCCTGGGGAGTCGTTCCAGCCTATCTTTGCGAGCGCTTCCCGACGAAGCGGCGCGCCGCCGGTGTGGGCTTCGGATATTCCTCGGGTGCGCTGCTGGGAGCCTGGTTTAGCGCTTACGTATGGTGGGCTCACCGAATTCCATTTATCGCGGCGATCGAGAAGCAGGATATGTGGTTATCGCCAGCTGTGGTCTTGACCGTCGGCGCGGCTATGACCTTCATCAGCTTGTTGTACTCGCCAGAGACAAGGCATCTTCAACTGGACCAAGTGGGAGAAAAAGAGCACGCGTTTGAGGCAGCGGAAGCCGCCTCCGCCCAGGCCGCTCTCGCCCGCTAGCCGAGTCCGGCGAGTCCGGCGTGTTGAGTGGAAAATCGAGACCCAAAATTTTATCATGTAGGCCGGTGCGCGTCGCGCCATGCGATGACGCGTATTCCTAACGCTCGGGGAAGCCTTGCAAGTGCTAGCATAAGATTACAATCAGCCATCAGAAATCATCGATCAACCACTCTCACCCATGCCCGAACTCGATTTTCCCCAACGCCAGGCAACCGACTCGCTGATGCTCACCGAGTTCTGGTATCGCGCTCTGCCGGCGGACCGCGTCCACCGTAATCAGCTGCATAGGGCGACGCTGCTCGAGATTCCACTTGTGATTGGGCGCGATCGCGCCGGACGTGCCTTCGCCCTGCGCGATGCCTGTCCCCATCGCGGCATGCCGCTCACTGGCGGTCAGTTTGACGGAGAAAATGTCGAATGCTCCTACCACGGCTGGAAATTTGATGCGCACAACGGCCAGTGCCAACTCATCCCGTCTCTCACCGCCGATCAGCATTTGAGAGTTGACCGCATTTACGCCGGCAGCTATCCCTGCGAAGAGCAGGATGGTTTTATCTGGGCCTACCTGCCCGATCCCGGCCCTCCCGGTGCCGGATTCAGCAAACGGGACGAAGCTCCCGAGCCCGCCCCGCAGATCCAAAAATTCAGCGATAAATACGAGCTGGCCTATCTCACAGCCGATATGCCAGTCAGTATCGACCACGGCATCATCGGACTCATGGATCCGGCCCACGGACCGTTCGTCCATCAGGCCTGGTGGTGGCGCAGCCGCCACAGCATCCACGAGAAGAAAAAAAACTTCGAGCCGATTCCCAATGGCTTCCGCATGAGCGCACATACTCCCAGCTCAAACTCCGCACCCTACAGGCTGTTGCGCCTCTACGCAGCCGCCGAGTCGATTACCACTACGATCGACTTTACCCTCCCCAACCTGCGCAGCGAAACCATTAGCGCAGGGAAGTACTGGTTTTCGTCGCTCACCACCGTAACGCCCATCACGCGCAATCAGTGCCGCATCGACGTCGTCGCCGCCTGGAATCTTTTTGGCTGGCTGCCTTTCGGGCCTGAGTTGCTGAAGTTCGTCTTTGCCAAATTCGTGGAGCAGGACCGCCGCACCATGGAACTGCAAGCCGAAGGCCTAAAGCACAATCCGCATCTCATGTTGATTGACGACGCGGACCGTCCCGCCAAGTGGTATTTCCAACTCAAGGCCGCATACCTGGAGGCCAAACGCAGTGGCAACGAGATGAAGCATCCCATGGCTGGCCCGGTGACGCTGAGGTGGCGAAGCTGATCGGTCGCGAAAGGTGGTGCACAGTGAGGGTGCCTACCAGATTATCTTGAGCCCCTTGTACAAGCCGAATTTCTCATCCGGAGTGGCGATGGGGATTTTCTCGGAAAGGGCCTGTGCGATGATCTGCCGGTCCAATGGATCGCCATGGTGGAGGGGTCGTTCGAACAACTGAAACGCATGCTCCGCGGTGTAGGGTAGTATGCGGACGTCCAGATCCTCAACCGCCTGACGGGCTATCGCGGCGGAAAGTTTCAACTCGCCCAGCGTCGCCTTAATTGCAATTTCGGTTAGAGAAAAGGCGCTCAGCTCAAGAATGTTTTCCCGATTCTCCAATGTCGCGACCACGCGTCTGCTGAGCCCCTCCGGAGATTCCACCGCATAAATCAGAACGGCCGTGTCGAGGAGCAGGCGCACCTCAATTCCGCCCCGCGACGAAGGCCTCAACTTCCCGGCCGTTCGCCAATTGCACGAGTGGGTCGGCGAAGGAACCGCTGAAGGTTTCAGGCGCATCCCGCAGTCGTTGCGGCGAATTCACGTTCCTCGGTCGGTTCCCGTTTTACTGCCTTCAGCGAACGGTAAATGGTGTCGAACCCGGTAGCGACGCGCCCGCGGCCGGGACTTGGCGGAAGGGAATCGGGATTGCCGCCGCGTCATCGATCCACTCCATCACGCCCTCGGTGCCCGAATGGCAATGATGCGCGAGTCCGGATCTTGCACGGCATGGACGACGATGCGTGAAACTCCGGCTCCTTCAGGCTAAAGATGAAGTCCGACATGTGGATCCACGCTCCAAGTTCCCACCCTTCGGGAAGGCCCACTGGTTCAGGCCGGAGTGCGTCTCCGCCCTGCGGATTTCTAAACATGGTGTAGCGGCCTGCACAAACTGGCCGTAGAAAGAAGCCTTCTTGGGAGCGAGTGGTTGGTCCATGAGACGCCTCCTCGAAAGAAATGTGGGGACAGCCGCCCTTTCCGACTTCGCTCCGAGCAGGCTGTCGGCTGTCCGGCGAGCGAAGCTCGCGTCTTCTGGGTAGGTTCAGAAACGCAGACACGGCTTAGCAAGCCAGCTAGTCCTGCACCAACCACTCCATCGCCTCTTCCCGCGTCTTGAAGGTTGGCAGCTCGCGTTGTGAGAACGTCTTGAAGTGCTCAAAGTACACATGCGGCAGGCTCTCGGTTCCCACCCATGCCGACCGCTTCACATAGGGCCGATCGAGCACGAGAACCTCCTTGATTCGGGTCGCGACCGTCTTGTCAACCTCCGCGCCCGTGAGGTCCACCAACGTGAGCACCGATCCAGGGGCGTGGCGCGCGATGTCCGCGCGGATCAGATCTAGCAGCAGAAGTAACGCTTTCGCCGTGGAATGCGTGAGGTCGATGAGAAAGATGGCGTGACCTTTGTGCTTGACAAATCGCAGGCGTTCTTCCACGGATTTTGCATCTGTGCTCATGTCAGCAGCGATTCCACCACCGCGCAGGCCCCGTCCAGCGCCGTATCCAGCGCGCCAGCGTCCTTCCCTCCGGCCTCCGCTAGATCGGGCCGGCCTCCGCCTTTGCCGCCAACTTTCTGCGCCACCGGTCCGATGACGTTGCCGGCCTGCACCCGGCTTGTAAGGTCCTTGGTCACGCCCACGATGAGCGAGACATTTCCATTCGATGCCGAGCCCAGCACGACCACGCCTGAGCCAATCTTATCGCGCAGTTGGTCGACCAAAGTGCGCATCTGTGCGCGCTCCAGATTGTCGACGCGATGTGCGAGAACCTTGATGCCCTTCACTTCTTTGACCTTGTCGCCAATATTTGCTGTCGCCGACGAGGCCGACTTCATGCGAGCCTGATCGAGTTCGCGCGCCAATCGCTTGATCTCGGCGTCTTTCTTATCAAGCTCGGCTTTCAGCGCGTCAGCGGGAGATGCCATCTCCGCGTGTGTGGGGTTCTCGTCTGCGGAGGGTGCCCCATCCTTGCGCGTTCTCTGCGCAAGGTTGGGTGAAACGACCGCCGACACCAACTTTTCCAGTGCGTGGTCTTTTCGAAAATGACGCAGCGATCCTTCGCCCGTGACGGCCTCAACGCGCCGCACGCCCGACGACACGCTGCCTTCCTTCAGAATCTTGATAAGGCCGATCTCGCCGGTCGCGCCAGTGTGGGTTCCGCCGCAAAGCTCGGTCGAGAAATCGCCGATGCGTACCACGCGAACCCTATCGCCATATTTTTCGCCGAACAGCGCCATGGCGTGATACTGGGTGATGGCTTCGTCGATGGGAACGTCGGCGATGGTCTCAACGATCTGGTTGCGTAGCACTTCCTGGTTGATGATGTCTTCAATATCCTGCAATTCTTCGTCTGCGACCGCCGTGAAGTGGGAAAAATCAAAGCGTAGATGATTCGGCGCCACCAGCGATCCCGCTTGCTTCACGTGCTTCCCTAGCACTTCGCGCAGCCCTGCATGGAGCAGATGCGTGGCCGTGTGATTGCGCATGGTGGAGCGGCGAACGTCGGCATTTACGACAGCATCGACTTTGTCGCCGACGCGGATTGCTTGTTTGGCGACTACCTGATGTGCCCGCACGCCTTGAATCGGCGAATAGCATCCCGTCACCTCGGCGACGACGGTATTGTGATCGTCCGAGTAAAACCATCCCTTGTCGCCCACCTGCCCACCAGACTCCGCATAAAACGGTGTGTGATCGAGGATGACTTCACCCGACTCTCCAACCTTGAGTTCCCGCGCGCCCTGGCCGTTATGAATGATCGCCAACACCTCGCATCCATCAGAGCGAGTTTGACGATAGCCTTCGAAGATCGATTTCGGAAGCTGCTGATAGGCGGGATTCGCGGTTTGCTTGGCTGCGCCTTTCCAGGAGGCACGAGCAAGCGAGCGCTGTTCGGCCATCGCGATTTCAAATCCGCTGATGTCAAGCGCAATCGCCTGATCGCGACACGCATCTTCGATGAAGTCCAATGGCAAACCATAGGTGTCGTACAGCTTGAATGCATCTCGCCCCTGATAAACTGGCGATCGATCGAGATCGATGGTCTTCAATCTCTCTCCGAGCGGTATCGGCGTTCGATCCTTGTCCCGCTCTCTTGCCGCATTTCTCTTTGCGATCAGTGAGGCTAGATCACTCTCGAGTCTCGCCAGCCCCAAGTCCATCGTGTGAGCAAATCGAGCTTCCTCTGCGTGCAAAACTCTCGTGACTTGCTCTATGCTGTCGTTCAGCTCAGGGTAGGCCTCTTGCATCAGGTCACGAACCGGAAAGCACATCTGATGAAGAAATGGTGCCCGTTGACCCAACAGTCGTCCGTGGGTAATGGCGCGGCGAATGATTTTTCGCAGCACATAGCCGCGGCCTTCATTCGAAGGCACGACACCATCGGAAATCAGAAACGTTGCGGCCCGAGAGTGATCGGCGATCACTCTCAGGGACGCGGCTGATTTGTGGCTAGGGACGGCCGGGGCGGGTGTCCCGACACGAGCCGGGGCTCTTGTCAATTCCGCTGCGCGCTGAATCAGGGGGGTGAACAGGTCGGTATCATAATTCGAAATCACGCCCTGCAGAACCGCTGTCACGCGCTCTAGGCCCATGCCGGTATCAATCGACGGCTTTGGCAACGGGTTTAGTTTGCCGCTTGGGTCGCGGTCAAACTGCATGAACACCAGATTCCAGATCTCAACATAGCGACCGCAATCGCATCCGAATTCGCAATCGGTGTGTCCCGGATCGGAGGCGATCGCCCCCATGTCGTAGTGAATCTCGCTGCATGGACCGCAGGGGCCCGTGTCGCCCATCTGCCAGAAATTATCCTTCAGCCCCATCTCATAGATGCGGGATTTGTCCACACCTTGCTCGGCCCACAAGTCGTAAGCCTCGGCATCGCGGGCGATGCCGCTCTCGCCTTTGAAAATGGTTACGTAGAGCTTGTCTTTATCGATCCCGAACCATTCTTTGGAAGTGATCAACTCCCAGGCGCAGGCGATGGCATCCTTCTTGAAGTAATCGCCGAAGGAAAAATTCCCCAGCATCTCGAAGAACGTGTGATGCCGGTTGGTGAAGCCGACATTTTCCAGATCGTTGTGCTTGCCGCCGGCGCGCACGCATTTCTGCGAGGTCGTGGCGCGGGAGTAGTCGCGCTTCTCAAGTCCCAGAAAAACGTCTTTGAACTGGTTCATCCCCGCATTGGTGAACAGGAGCGTGGGATCATTCGCCGGAACCAAGGACGACGAATGCACCTCTCGGTGCCCCTTCTGAGCGAAGAAGTCGAGAAACCTGCGGCGGATTTCAGAGCCAGAAGCCATGATTGGAAGCAGAAGTAATTCTAGCATCGGGCGCGAGGGCCGACGCCGGAGCGAACGTCAGCGCGAGCGCCGGCAGAAAGCGGATTCCCTTCGGCTTCGCTCAGGGCAGGCTCTCGTCGCTCTGCCCTAGGAATGACAAAGATGGGGAAAGGGTCGCACCTTAGCCGCGCGACCCCTCGACGCACAAAGGCGCAGGCGCTCTACTTCACCGCGTCTTCGGTCTTCTCGCCGACCTTTTTCATTTCGTGTCCGGTCGCCATGGTGCCTTTCTTTACAGCGCTGCCGGTTTTGGTCGCTGCTTTGTCGGTGTCTTTGGCCGTATCCTTGGCCACCACTTTCGTCTCATGGCCTGTCTTGTCAGCGGCTTTCTCCGTATCCTTGCCAACGGTTGTGGCGACTTTCTTCGTGGTGTGTCCCGTGGTCTTCGCGGTCTTTTCCGTAGCCGAGCCGGTCTTGTCAGCTGCTTTTTCGGTCGCATGGCCGGTTTTCGTGGCGACCTTCTTGGTCTCAGTGCCAGTATCCTTGGCGGTCTTCTTTACGTCTGAACCAACGTCCTGGGCCAGCGTGAGCGGTACTGCGCTGAGCAACACTGCTGCGAGAATCGCCTTCAAACGAACTTTCATAGCGCCTCCTGGAGAAACGGTTATTGGGGGACGGCAGGAGTATGCAACATCGAGGTAGCATTTGCCAAGCACTTTGGCCTCAGACGATTTCGCTGTTCAACGAGCTCAAGGTTTCTTCATCGACATCCCAGCTCTTCAAAATGGTGAAGATCGTCTTGGTGCCGAAGCCGGCGCGAGCCAGTTGACGGAAAATCCGCGCCGTTGCCTTTTGATCCCTTGGCTTGGCCATGCGCTTCTTTCGCAAATATTCACGAGCCTGCTGTTCCTCGCTTACGCCCTCGAAAGCCGTATTCACGGCTTTATCGATGACATCGCCGTGCACGCCTTTCACTTTCAGATCCGTGATCACGCGCATGCGGCCGAACTTCTGGTTATCGCGGCGGAGAGAGGAGAAGTAAGAGGCGTATTGAGAGTCATTCAGGTATCCGCGATCTTTGAGCCGGCGGATCACCAGTTCAATCAACGTCTGGCCGTATTCGGATTCGGTATCTTCGACCCGCACGCGGAATAGACGCTTCAGTTCTGCAACCGTCCGCATGCGCCGCGCCAACGCACCCACGGCGTATTCATACAGTTCATCTTCGGAGTACGGCCGCTTCTTCGGTCGCGAAAAAGGCATGCGCTAACGATAAATGAATCGAAGGCAGGAAGGTAAAGAGAAAGAGAGTAGGAAATGGGCTTCCGGCTCTCGGAATCCGGCCTCCGGAAGCCGAGAGGCGAAGTTAGCGTCCGCCGAAGCCGGCAGATTGCATGGATTGCCGAGAGATGTCCGCGGTCGATGCAATGCCTTGCATGCGAAGCTTGAAGTCGTCGGCGTTCGAGGCATTCTCCAGAGCGGTTTCGTAATTCACCAGACCCGCCTGGAACAAGTCCCACAACGACTGATCGAACGTTTGCATGCCGTATTGCGACGTACCGGCCGCGATGGCTTCACGGATGGAACGCGTTTTTTCCGGGACGAGAACGCATTCGCGGATGAAAGCGGTATTGATCATGACCTCGACCGCGGGCACTCGCCCCTCCGCATCGCATCTCCTGACCAAACGCTGACTCACGATAGCGCGCAATACCGCCGCCAATTGCAGACGAATCTGCTTTTGCTCGGGCGGCGGGAAAATGGAAATGATGCGGTTCACGGTTTCCACAGCGTCCAATGTGTGCAGGGTGGAGAAGACCATGTGGCCGGTTTCGGCGGCATGAAGAGCGGTCGAGATGGTTTCCAGATCTCGCATTTCGCCGACCAGAATCACGTCAGGATCCTGGCGAAGAGATGCGCGCAGCGCCGCGCTGAACGAAGGAGTGTCCACGCCGATCTCGCGCTGGTTGACGTAGCCTTTTTTGTCGCGATGCAAAAATTCGATTGGATCTTCAATCGTGATGATGTGTTCGGCGCGGCTGGAGTTGACTCGATCGACCATCGCGGCCAGCGTGGTCGACTTACCGGATCCGGTCACGCCCGTGACCAGAACCAGGCCACGGGGCATCTCGCAAATTTGTTCCACCACCTTGGGAAGAAATAACTCGTCGAGGGCACGAATTTTGGTGGGAATGACGCGCAAAACCAGTCCGACGTTGCCGCGTTGCTGGAAGATGTTCACACGGAAGCGTCCCAAGCCGGCTACGCCGTAAGCCATATCGATTTCGGTGGTTTCTTTGAACTTTTGCTTTTGCCGCGCCGACATCATGCTGAACGCCATCGTCAGCATGTCTTCTGCGGTTACGCGCGGCTGGTCGGTCAACGGTACCAAGTCGCCGTCGATGCGCAGGTGGGGATAGTTTCCCACCTTCAAATGCAAGTCGGAAGATTTGCGCTCCGTCGCAATCCGCAGCAGATCATCAATATTCATCAAAGATTTCCCGGGAGGCGCACCGCCTCCCAAACTCTGCCTATGATGGACCGAATCGTCACCTTCCCCAAGATGACCTAGGTAATGGTGCGCAATTTGCGGCAGGACAATGCCTTCGGTGTGGCCGGATCTTTAGGGCCGCGAAGCCATTTGCGGGAGTTTCGCGCCGGCGACGTGCCCAGCCGGCACATTCGCACGTTCGCCCTGCCACTTGCGAGACAGCCCTTCGAGTGGATGCAGCACCTTCTGTATGTCCTTCATGCGTTCCGTGATGCCGTAGGTCACGGCGGGCGGGATGGTGGGCTCGTAGTGTCGATAAATGAACCGGGCCTCTTCCAAGGTGCGCAGGCGTTCGGTGAGAACGCGGGCCGAAATGCCCTCCACCTGTCGCCGCAGGACGCCAAACCGCATCGGCCCCTGATTGCTGAGCGCCCATAGGATATGCAGCGTCCAAGGCCTGGTAAGCAATTCCAGCAGTCTGCCTATGGCGCACGGGGAGGGGGAATGAGTTCGCTTGGAGACCATTTGTTACTAGGTTACTACAGAGTTCCTACTACGTAAAGAGATCTCAGTTACTTATTGTACCCAAACAGAGGGCGGAGCGATCTAAGGAGGAATGAGAGCCCGGAGGATTTTATGAAACTGCTTCGCATCGATTCCAGCGCGCGACGTAACTCGGTTTCGCGCCAGCTCACCCAGAAATTCGTGGAAGCCTGGAGCAAGCAAAATCTTGCGGGAGAGGTGATTGAACGGGATCTGACCATAACGAATCTGCCGCTGATCACCGACGAATGGATGCACGCCGCATCATCTGACCTGTCGAATCTGACCCCGGCGCAAAGAGAAACGCTTTCGGTTTCAGACTCGCTTGTCGACGAACTGATCGACGCCGACACGATTGTGATCGGAGCGCCGATGTACAACCTTACGATTTCCGCTCCGCTGAAAGCATGGATTGACCAGATCGTGCGCGCCGGCAGGACCGTTCGGTGGGGGCCAAATGGTGCCGAAGGTGTTCTAAGGGGAAAGAAGGTTGTGGTGCTTACGTCGCGCGGCGGTTCCTTTCGGCCGGATACAGGCACTGCGCAGTACGACCATCAAGAGCCTTATCTCTGCCACATTCTGGGATTCATCGGATTAACCGATGTTACGTTTATCCACGCCGAAAATCAGAAGCCGGGCGAACTGGCAGAAACTATGCGGGCAGCGGCTTTTGACCAAATTCAGCAACTGGTGGGCACAACCAATGGAAAGGCCCGTGAGTTGGAGGTGCAGGTGTAAGCCGGGAATTCCATACCTCGGTGAAATTGTTGCTTGTGCGCTTTCAGCCACTCTCGATTGGCGATTAGGGAGGACGAGACTGACAGTCAGCAGTGCAAATTACTCGCACGAACGTTACGCCGGCGGTGGCGGGACCGAATTGCTCGGTTGGGCGGTTTCCTGTTTGCATTAATCTTCATCATGTCCGGGCCGCGACACTTCTTGAGTCCGACCATCGGCTCTCTCCTGCTTGGGTATCGAGCAAAACTGGGGGCATGGCTGATCGTGTGGTTTCTTGTCGGCGTTACGCCAAAGATGCGGCCGACCCCGTGACGTGCAGAGAATCATGTTTTTGAAGAATCTTTCGATGCTCGGCGGGGGCGCTCATCAGTTCAACAGCTTGGGCCCGGACCGTGGAGTCTGGATGCTGGCCGGAGATAATCAAAGGTTTTGCACTCTACGCAACTTACCAAGGAGAAAATCATGTCGGATCCAACCGTGAAAGTCTTGCCCAAAGGCCCTGGATGCTTCTGGCAACAAGATTGAGACTGGCGAGAAAATCGCGCTCTGCCGTTGTGGCGCTTCCACCAGCCAGCCCTTCTGCGACGGCACGCACAGCAAGGTTGGGTTCGAGGGGACCATTGCCCGCGCAGGCACACCGGTTGCACGCTGGGTAGCGGTCGAAGCCGAAAAGAGGAATACCCCTCCATTAGGGATGGATCGCGGCAAAATATGGATTGCAGAGGATCTCGACGCTGCATTGCCCGATGACTTGCGGAAAACGTTCTACGGTGGCGGAATTCCAAAGCCACAGCGAAGCGAAAGTGAAGTACCGGGATAGCGTAGTCTGGTTGTGGAGCGTGGGTCCGAGGGAAAACATCGGGCGTGCCGGGCTCGAGATTCTGAACCGCGGCATTGAAGACCTGTATCTTTCTGCGGCGAGTGCCTGGAAAATTGCGGTCAAGGCGAAGCTGGGAAAATTGCCGTCAGCGCCCGCTTCCTACGTGTGCTCCCGCTTCAGTGCAGGGGATTCAATCCCTTTCGATCACACAGGCTCACAGTCTGAAAGTGCACGATCTTCCTCCGCATCACAACGATCTCTTCGACCGTCTACTCCTCGCACAGGCGTTGGTGGAGCCGATGGTCGTCCTGACATCCGATCATGCGTTCAAGAAATATCCGGTTGAAATTGGTTGGGTGCGGACGTTAGAAGCTGTCCCGCAAACAGGAAAGCCGCCCATTCTGCAGGCGGCTTTTCGCATCTTGCGCAACCGCTAGGCGGCGGTGGTTGCCGGTTGGGGCATCCGGAAAGGTTCGTCGAAGCTGCCGCCGTAGATCGATGGCACTTTCGATCCCATCGGCCGCAGGTACGTCGCCAACTCCCCGCGATGATGGATGCTATGGTTGTTGAGAAATCCAAGATAGAAGGCTGCGGGCAGATTGAAGATTCCGGCGAAGTCGATTGGGGTGAGCAACTGCTCGGCTGACATGGCCTCGATGCGGGCGATACCCTGTTGTATGTGTCGGTCGTACCACGCGACTAAGTCGCCGATGTTCTTGGGTCTATCGGGCGGGCCGCCTGCCATGTCAAACTTCAGGTTGGCAATGCTGTCGATGAAATGCACGTCGGAGCTGGCGATGTGCCATGCCAGTTCCTCCGCCGTACGGGCATGGGGATCGGGCTTGTAGCTTGAGTTGGCGTCAGGAACGGCTGCGATCACTTTCTTCGTGACTTCCACTTCACGTTTGAAGCCGTCGATCATGAGCTGTCGATAGCCGAGGGCGAACTCCGGAGTAGGAGCTTGGGGAGCGGACATAGAATCCTCCTTGTAAGGCAACCGGATTATACGCCGACAGGTTGTTTGCTGCCGACCGGCACGGCGGTCAGCCAGCCGTGGCGATCTTCTTTTTCGCCGCGCACGATGGCGTAAAACTCCTTCTGGATTTCCCGGGTGATGGGGCCCATGCCGCCCTTGCCGACCTTGATCTTGTCGACGGAGCGTATGGGGGTGATTTCCGCGGCGGTGCCGGTGAAAAAGGCTTCGTCGGCGATATAGAGCATTTCGCGCGGAATCATGTGCTCGGAGATCGGGATGTTCAAATTGCGGGCGATTTCGAGGACGGAGTCGCGGGTGATTCCGGGGAGAACGGAATTGCCCAGGGGCGCGGTGATCAGTTTGTCGCGGTGGACGAGGAATACATTTTCGCCGGAGCCTTCGCTGACGAATCCGTTGGTATCGAGCGCGATGCCTTCGGAGTAGCCGTTGACGATGGCTTCCATCTTGATGAGCTGAGAGTTCATGTAATTGGCGCCCGCCTTGGCCATTGCGGGCAGAGTGTTTGGAGCGAGGCGCGTCCAGGAGGAAACGCAGACGTCACAACCTTCGCTCTCACCGCCCAGATATTTTCCCCACGGATAATTAATGATGTAGACCTCGGTGGGCGAGTTGAACGGGTTCACCCCCGCCTCGCCGTAGCCGCGCAGGACGATGGGGCGGACATAGCAGGGCCACGCGCCGTTGCTGCCAACGGTTTCGAGCATGGCCTTCACCAACTGGTCGCGGGTGTAGTCAACGTCGATGCGGTAGACTTTTGCGGAATCAAGCAGGCGCTGGATGTGATCGTGGGCGCGGAAAATCGCGGGACGCGACTGGGGGTTGTAGCAGCGAATCCCCTCGAACACCGAGGAGCCGTAGTGGATCACGTGAGACATCACGTGAATGCTCGCTTCATCCCAGGGAATGAGCTTGCCATTGTGCCAAATATTTTCCGTCTTCTGGATTGCCATGCGAGCTCCTTCAGCTGCGATCTTTGCAAGGTAACAAGGCTGAATCCTTTTTCTGGCATCGCAGCGGAGCGAAGCGTGAAAAGTCAACCGTCATAGGACATTATAGCCGAGGCGCAGGCGCAGAATGTTCCTCGGAAGCTGGGTGCACTGTGGTCACGCTGAGAAGCTGAGAGCGTACGGTTGGGCAGCGGCCGCTGATCCAGGCAAAACAAAACGCCCCAGACTCAAAGAGTCATGGGACGTCAGTCGAGCAGCCCTCCCCCGAAGTCTACTCACCTGAGAGGCTAGCGTATGGGCAAAGGCTTGGGAATGGCACTTTCGTGGGGGGATGACCCGGGCACGATTTAGTTCCCTGATTTGCTGCCTCGTACTCTGCTCTTGCCGTTAGCAAGGGGTGCGCCGCCGCCTCTGCTCACAGACCTGATTACCTTCCGCTGTGCTTGCCGATTTCCGTCAAATACTTGTTCACCAAGGCGACATCGTCAGGATCGGTGGCGTATCTCAAATACTCCCGCAATTGAGCGGTCGCGTTGGAAAGATCGCCCTTGGCGGTGTAGATTTGAGCGAGCAAAAAATGCAACCGGGGATCGGCGTTGTTCCGGTCCATCTGCGAAGCTCTCAAGGCACTCTTTTCCGCTTCCGGCAGATGATGCAGATGCAAGTTCGCCGCGGCATTGTAGGCGTAGGTTGCCACATTCTCGGTGGGGTCGATCTCGAGGGCGCGAGAGCTAAGCTTCAGCACTTGATCCCAATTCTGCGAACGGGCGGAAATATCGGTGAGGCAAAGATAAGCGGGCAGGTAACTGGAGCTGAAGCTTAGCGGCCGGGAGCACGCGTCTTGGGCCTCTTGAATTTGATGCTTTTGCTGCAACACCTGCCCCAGCAGAACCCAAGCGGCCGGATACTTCGGATCCTGCTTCACCGCCCTGCGCAGATGACTCTCCGCGTCGGAAACTTTCCCCCGCTTTACGGCCGCACATCCATCTTCGTACTCCATCTGAGATTTCGCGGGAACCTGCAAGTCGGCCACTCCAATCATTCCGGCATTCAGCGCATTCAGGGGAGGAAGGAAGCAATTCCCCTTTTGGTTCTTAGACGCCGTGCTGTCATCGCGACCGAAGACGAGATTGGTTTGCTCCCACCCGTGTGGATCGACTGTCTGCGCCTGGACTTGATTCGGGAGCGAAAGCGAAGGCGGCGGCCCGGCTCCTTTCTTCTGGGCCTGTGCCAGCGTCCCTCCCAACATCAAGGCGACCAAGCAGACCGAATTCAGGATGGAAAACAGGAGTTGAGGTATGTCCGAATTGGGTTTCACGAGTCACCTCCTGCAGTGTCGAGCGTGAAGTTCAGCTGCCAAGTGAGGGTCTTCTTTACTAAAATTGTAGTCCGTTTCTCGCTTCCCGGTACATGAGAAGTTAGCGGAGAAAGAGTCCAAACGGCTAGTTGCGCACTCAAGACTACGGAATGTGATTTGGGTTCCAGCCAGCTCTCTTGTCGAGGGTTCCAAATCCTGCAAAACTAACTTCTTATCCAGGTTGTGGAAGACGTCATCCTTGCGATGGAGGAATTTGATGGCTGGCATGAAGGACATTTTCACGATGCGGTTGGTTCCCGAACGAACGGCGGCGGGGCTCGCGCTATTGCGGGTGTGGACGGGAGCCACGCTTTTTCTGCGGCACGGCTGGGAAAAGCAACCCGCACATTGGGCGCAATTCATGGCACACTTTCCCGATCCCATCGGGATGGGATCGCATCCCTCGTTCCTTATCGCGTTTGTCTCGGATTTCGTTTGCGGTATTCTGCTCTTCATGGGGCTGGGCACGCGATGGGCCGCGCTCTGCTGTCTTGGGAACATTCTTGTAGCTTGGGCTTTGGTGCATCACTTTGCCTTCCTGGGCAAGAGTCCGCAGGCCGAGCATGGCGAAATCATGGTGCTTTACATAGGAGCGCTGTTGACACTTCTGATTGCCGGCCCCGGCGCAGCGAGCCTCGATCGCATGCGGTCGCGGAAATCCTAAGGTGTCGCCAGTGACTTTCGTTACCATGACGGCAAGTCGTCTGTGCATGCACTCTATAACTGCGAGACTTAGAGGCGTTTCTTCGGGTTCGCTCGGAAGCAACGCGAACCGAAGGATTCGGTTTCACGGCGATAAGGAGTGAACTGTGAGCACTGAGACGATTCCGACCGCGATGGAGGTTGTTTCCTGCGAGTCGGCGGCGAAGCGGCCGGCAGAAGCGGCGGTCGCGACGAGTGGCCGGAGTTGGTATTTCGGCTTTTTCTTTATCTCCGGATTCTGCAGCATTCTCTACGAATTGATCTGGCTTCGTCTGGCCATGGCGCAATTTGGGGTCACCACGGCCATGGTGTCGATCGTGCTCTCGAGTTTCATGGCGGGACTAGGCATCGGTTCGTGGGCGTCCGGCTACCTGGTGCGCACGTATGGGCGACGTCTCAGTTCTCCGCCATTACGCCTTTACGCAATTGCCGAGTTATGGATTGGCTGTTCCGCCGTAGTTGTGCCGCTAGAATTCATGGCTGGGCGCTTCATGCTAGAGCACGTGGGGAACAGCCTTTCCCTGTCGTCATCGGGATACTACGTTGCCGCCGGTATCTGGCTGGCATGCACGCTGATTCCCTGGTGTGCGTGCATGGGCGCTACCATTCCGCTGGGCATGTTTGCCATCCGTAGCGACAAGCGGCTTGAGTCGCGACGCTCGTTCAGCTTTCTTTATCTCGCGAATGTGCTTGGAGCGGTGGCGGGAGCACTGATTCCTTTGCTGCTGATCGAGGTCTTCGGTTTTACCGGTACCCTGCGGCTTGGGATGCTGCTTAATCTGATGGTCTGCGGTGCTGCTCTTAAGATCGCGAGAAATCAATCTCAACCAGCGGGCGACGATGACGAAGTCGAAGTTGATTTCTCGCGCCACGCCTCTCCAGCCTGGCATGAAATGTTCGCGAATCGCACGCTCTGGTTATTGTTTGCCACCGGACTCACCAGCATGGGCATGGAGGTGGTGTGGACCAGACAGTACGCGCTTTACGTCGGTAACTTCGTCTATTCCTTCGCAACCATCCTGGGCGTTTACCTGGCCGCGACGTTTATCGGGTCCGGCGTATACCGCGTGTGGAGCCGCCGTCGCAGTGGCGAGGGAGTTCTGATCTGGCTCTTCGTTTGGCTCGCGGCGTTAGTTCCTCTGCTCACGGCGGACGCCCGCGTGGGAATTGTTCGGTGGATGCGCGTGCCTTTGGGCATCGCGATGTTTAGCGGGCTTCTGGGCTTCGTGACTCCGAGGCTGGTCGACCGTTTCTCCGAGGGCGACCCCGACCGAGCCGGAATCGGGTACGCAGTGAATGTCGCTGGCTGTATCCTCGGTCCGCTGGTGGCAGGTTTTGTATTGTTGCCGTATCTCGACGAGCGATACGCGCTGATAGCGCTCGCTCTTCCCTGGCTGCTGATCGCGTTCTTTTCCGCCTTATTCCAGGCCGGGCCGGCAAAACGCTTCACGGCTCAGCGAACCATGGCGTATACCGTGGTTCTACTGGCGTCCATGGGTTTGATTTTCAAGACGCAGAGCTACTTGCAGCAGGTTCCGGGAGCGCAGATACGCCGTGACAGCACGGCCACCGTCATCGCGGCTGGCCAAGGAATGGCGAAGGGGCTTTATGTTAACGGCGTAAGCATGACCTTCCTTACGCCCATGACCAAACTGATGTCCGCCTTGCCGCTGGCGTTCCTCGACCGTCCTCCACAGAATGCCTTGGTCATTTGCTTCGGCATGGGCACGACTCATCGTTCCATGTTGTCCTGGGGAATCGATTCCACGGCGGTGGACCTTGTCCCCAGCGTTCCCGCGCTTTTCTGGTACTACCATGCGGACGGCGCGCAGCTGCTGAAATCGCCGCATTCCCACGTGGTAGTGGACGACGGCCGGCGTTTCCTTGAGCGCACTGCCGGGACCTACGACGTGATCGTGATCGACCCACCTCCGCCAATCGGGGCAGCCGGGTCGAGTCTGCTGTACTCGCGCGAGTTTTATTCCGCGGCCAAGAAGCGCTTGCGGTCGGACGGTATCCTGCAGCAATGGTATCCCGGCGGAGATTTAGAGACTATGGCCTCCATTGCGCGCGCCTTGAGGGAGTCGTTCCCTTACGTTCGCGCGTTCGTTGCGTTCGATAGCCGGGGAATCCATTACCTTGCCAGCCTCCAGCCGATTCCGAACCGATCAGCGGCTGAGCTGGCAGGACGCATGCCGCCAAGAGCCGCGGCCGACCTGGTAGAGTGGGGGCCGCTTCCAACCGCCGAAGAGCAGTTTGCGGCCATTTTGCACAGAGAAGTCTCGGTCAACCGGGTGGTCGCCGCAGATATAAATGCACCTGCCATGCAAGACGACCGGCCAGTCAACGAATACAACTTGCTGCGTACCACGGGCGATCGGCTTCACTGGAAGTGGCTGCAAACCGGCCCGGAGGTTGTAGCTTTTTGGCTTCGCCGCTTTTTCGAAGAACCGAAACACTCCTAACTCAACGAGGAGGAGGCTTTCGGCCGAACCCGGACCACCAAATCAAAAAAAAGGCGCCGGAGTTACCGGCGCCACAGGCTCGCGAGATGCGGTCAAGCGAGTTTTTGAAATCGAACGAAACTATTTGCTTTCCGCGATGGGGCTTGCGCTCAAATCGCGGCGACCATTGACGGCGGTGCGCGCTGCGCGGGCGGCGGGCATATTGGCGGCGGCGGCTCCGTAGCGTTCCAGAAGGATAGGAGCCATGGTATTTTCCGCTTCCTTGACAAAGATCATCTGCCGCTCCGAAGCCATGTCAACGCGGACGAAATCGCCTAGCTTGACCTGCCCGGTAGCAACCAAGTTGGCCAGCGGGAACACCAGATGGCGCTCGATTGCGCGTTTCAGGTGGCGCGCTCCGTAACGAGGATCGGTGCCTTCCTGCAACAGGTACTGCTTCACTCCCGGCGTGCAGTGGAAGACGAATTGGTTGGCGCCAGCGGCCATCAGAACCCGCTGCTGCACCATGCCGAGTTCGATCTCAAGAATCTGTGCAAGATGCTCATCGCGCAGTGTCTTGAAAACCACGGTCTTGTCGATGCGGTTCATGAACTCAGGCGTGAACTTGCGTCGAGCGGCTTCGACGGCCGTGCGCTGAATCTTGTCGTCGAAATTGTTGTCGACTTCCACCGCCTTGGGGGCGAATCCGAAGCCTCCATCCACCAGATTGGTCATCTCGCTGGCGCCCAGGTTCGAGGTCAGGATGATGATGCATTGCGAAAGATCCACGCGGCGGTTGTCGCCGAGCGTGAGCGTGGCCTTGTCGAGGATTCCCAGCAACAGTTGCCAGAGTGAGTCGCTGGCCTTCTCGATTTCGTCGAACAGGAGAATCGAAAGCTTGAGCTTTTCCGTGAACCACTGGTTCAAGGCTTCCTGGGTGAGGAGCGGGTGAGTCTCGCGATGGCCTAAATATCCCGGAGGCGAACCGATCAGCTTCGCGATCTCATGCGAGTGCTGAAACTCGGCGCAATCGATCTTGATGCAGGCCCGCGAATCGCCGAACAGGGCCTCGGCCATGGCTTCGACCACCCGAGTCTTGCCGGAACCGGTTGGTCCCAGGAAAAGCAAGTTGCCTACCGGACGCCCCGGCGCGTTCAGGCCGGCCAGAAACATCTGATAAATCTGGGCGACCTTTTCGACGGCCTGGTCCTGGCCGACGATCTTGCGGCGTAGGGCGGCTTCAAACTCTCCAGCATCGTTGCTGCGGCGGTTCGGATCGAGGACGGTGGCCAGATTCGTTCTCATAAGGTGTCAGTCCGGCTTGCACCGGGCGTTTTATTCCTTTTCCAGGCCGTTTTCCCAGCCTTGTGCCTGCGTTTCCAAGGATTCCTCGGCCTTGCTTGCGACCCTCCAGTTCCTAGGATGACAAAATTTGTCATTTGGAAACCAGCCGCTTACCGGGCCGAATAGCGCGTCCTCGGTGCCTTACAAATAAGCAAGCCGCTGGCCATGGTCGTGCCTGCCGATACAGAAAAGAAAGCTTTGCATCCGCAGGAGTTACCTGCCGGGCCACGAGATTAGAACAGAGACCGGGAGAAAGTTAAAGAGGAGCAGTAGAAATACTTTGCGCATGGAGGAAGGGACTGTCCCGGTGACAGTGCCGGTTTGATTTCCCAGCACCCGAGACTCGGCAACCAACAGTGAGGTTACCCCTTCTGGTACTGCAACAGGTTTCAACATGAGCGCGCAGCAGCCCAACGGGAGGAGATGACCGCACGTAACTAGCGGGCCCGTTACCTGCCTACTAGCATCCGGATCAGGGCGTTCTCGGAGGCTATATTGCGTCGCTCATCGATCCTCACTATCTCTGCGGTCTCCTGCGTATTGTTCGGCGTGGCCGCCATACGGTTGAACTCGCGCTTCTCTTCCGCTCAAGCAGCAGCCCAAACGGCGCAGCCCGTGCCAGTTTTGGCCGCCGGAGCGCCGCAAAGTGCACAGGCGCAAATCAAGCCGGTCAGCGCGACCGTTCCGACGACCGTAGATGCTGCGGATGCACGCTCGGCGCAACTTCTACGCCAACCTGGAATTGAGATCTACACCGCGAAGCGCGGGGAAACTATCCCAGCCGTCGCTCATCGCTACTTGAAGGAGACTTCTTACCTCACCTCCTCTGAACTGGCTGAGGCGATCCGCGGGGTGAATGGCAAGCTTACCGGCAACGTATTAAAGGCCGGACAGCAGATCACCATCCCTGGAATCCTGCCCGCGTCCGTCGTCGAAAAAACTGTTCCCGTCGACAAGGATTTTGAGGTCCGCGCCATCTACCTCACCGGCGTCATGGCCGCCAGCGATCACGGACTCCGCATCATCCGGCACTGGCGGGAAGTGGGCGGCAACGCCGTCGTCTTCGATATCAAGGATTCCGACGGCGGCGTCAACATTCCCTTCGAGCACCCGCTGCTCGGTAAGCACCAGGTCTATATTCACGACCTGCCAAAGTTCGTACACTTTCTGCACTCGGAAAACATGCACGCCATCGCCCGCATCGCCATCTTTCGCGACGAGCGCATGGTGGTTGAGCATCCCGAACTTGCGGTGAGATCGAAAAAAACCGGCCAGCCGTGGCGCGAAAACGGCAAGCTGGTCTGGACCGATCCCTCGAATCCGAAGGTGCAGGAATATGACATCGCCCTGGCCAAATTCGTAGCCGAATCCGGCGCCGACGAGATTCAGTTCGACTACGTGCGCTTCCCCGCCGAGGGCGATCAGAAAGACGCCAGCTTCGTTTATCAGACCGAACACTCAGATGCCAACCAACCGGAAACAAAGTTGTGCGAGGCAGCAACCACGGATTCGCCAAACTCCAGCCCCGTCGGGGCGACTGATAATAGACTGGGACGTAATTCCCGGAAAGTCGGGGGAAAAGGGAACCAGTCCCACAGGGACGGCACGAATTCACCGGCCGGTTGTGACAAGCTTTCCAGTTCCCCTGGCACCCTGCAGCGCTCGGACGTAATCACCTCGTTCCTCAAGAAAGCCTACGCTGGACTGCATCCCACCGGCGTGCTGCTTTCGCTTGACGTCTTCGGCGTCATGGCCTGGCAGCGCCCCATCGATCTCTCCCACACCGGACAAGACATCGTGGGCATGGCGAAATACTGCGACGTGCTCTCGCCCATGATCTATCCCTCGCACTTCTTTGGCATGGACGGCATCGAGCATCCCGGCGACGCTCCCGAGCATTTCATCGGCGAATCCATGCAGCGCTTCGAACTGATCACCAAAGGGAGTGGGGTGGTCATCCGTCCCTGGCTGCAGGCCTTCCGCTGGCGTACCAAGACCTATTCGCCCGAATACATCAAGGTGCAAGTCGCCACCGCCAAAGAAAAAGGCGGCATCGGCTTCTTATTCTGGAACGCCGCCAACGATTACTCGAAGCCCTACGCGGCCATGCCGGAAATGAAAGCCGCGAATTTGAAAGACGCCTCGAAGAATAACCCCAAATACTTCCGCGGCGACGAACTCCCGGCGGCGATGGTGAAGGCTAGCCTGACTCCAGTGGCCCTTCCCGCGCCGGTACCCACGGAAGCCTCGATTCACTAAAAGCTCCACTATTTTCCGTCGTGACGCATGGCCGGCTCGAGGAAGCGGTCTGCATCTGCATTTTCGATGCATCGAATCATTTCTTTACCCGATAACTTTACGGTTCCTTCATCGCCTGCCTCGCAGTTTCTTTATTGCGCGCGTGCTAATTTCCCAACACTGGGCGTGCCGTCCGAGAGAAATCGTCGATCCGATTTCTGGCTCATCGCCTCAGTGGATCGTGCAGTGAGCAAAGCAGTCATCCGTGGAAGGATCAGGGTTGGGGTGATCGTTCTATGTGTTCTTGGCATAACCATTTCCGCCAATGCGCAGTCCACCTTCGGCAGCATCGTCGGCGGGGTGCATGACACAACTCACGCGGTTGTGCCCGAAGCATCAGTCAAGGTGCGGAGTTTGGACGACAATAGCATTCGCTCCACCACATCGGACCAGAACGGATCCTATGAAGTTGTGAACCTTAAACCCGGGCACTATGCTGTGTCCGCGGAGGCCCAGGGCTTTGCCGAATTTCTGGTTCCATCCGCGGAACTGACTGCGCGGCAGACGCTGCACGTTCCGAGCAATGGGGAGAGATCGCACCGTAGCACGACCGAGCCCTACCCGCCGGCCTTCAACTCGGTGAGCACTTGTTTGGCGATTTCTTTCAGGGTCTCAAACACCCCCGTGCCCTGAAACGCCACGGCCTCGATCACAGTTTCATTTTTTTTGCGCAGTTCGTTGCTGAGGGCTTCCGTCGGTAAAATATTCGGCAAGTCGCGCTTGTTGAGCTGCAGCACGTAGGGAATCTTGTTGAAGTCGTAGCCGTGCTCTTTCAGGTTCGACATCAGATTCTCGAGCGCTTCCACGTTGGCGTCCATGCGCTGCTCCTGCGAGTCGGCGACGAAGACGATGCCATCCACGCCGCGGAGAATCAGTTTGCGGCTGGCGTCGTAGAAAACCTGTCCGGGCACGGTATAAAGATGAATTCTGGTTTTGAAGCCGCGCACGGAGCCGAGATCGAGCGGCAGGAAATCGAAGAACAAGGTTCGCTCGGTTTCGGTGGCCAGCGAGATCATCTTGCCCTTCTGCTGTTCGGCGGTCTTCTGGTAGATTACCTGCAGGTTCGTGGTTTTACCGCCAAGCCCGGCGCCGTAGTACACGATTTTGCAGTTAATCTCGCGGGCTGCGAAGTTGATGAAACTCAAGGCTTTCCTCAAAAAAGCGCGGGCCGACACCTTTATGGTGTCCTCCCCAACGCAAAAATATCCCTTTGGGGGCTCGGGGCCTTTATACCACACGGGCGGGATGCTCGGCAGGTTACTCACGTGACCCCCCGAGGCGAGGGTGCCGGAAACTCCAAAAAACCCAAAATTGGTGATTGAAACCTGGCGCTCGGTTTCCAGTCCGACGGGTTTTCAATCAGCAATCAGCAATCAACTCCCCCTACCGCGCGGCCGGCGCCGGATAATATCCATCCTTGGCGTAGATCTTCAAATGCGGCCGAGCCACCAACACCTCGATGCTGCGATAGGGTGAGGCCGTCGGCGTCTTAGGCGGCGCAGGCGTGTAGCCCAGCGTGTACTGGTTGCGTGCGTCGCTCATGGCCTGGGCGTAGGCATCTGCAATCGCGCTTTGCGAAAGTTCAGTGTAAGGGAGGCCCCCGCCGGTGGCGGAGGTATATTTGGGCAGGATATCGCTATAGCCCTCGTGCGGCAGGTGCAGCCGTTCCACCTTGTCGTATACAGGAAGTGCCGAGCTTCCCACGGCCACGGCCTTCACCTCGATGTTATTCGAAAGCAGTACTCTCTTCACGTCGCTGAAGCTGGCCTGACTCCCATACTCCCGGCCGTCGCTGATCACGAAAATAATCTTTCGCCGGGTGCGTTCGCGTTTGCTCAGGTCGAGCGCCGCTCGCAGAATGGCATCGTTCAGAACTCGCGCTTGTTTGGGAGGGGTGGAGACCGGCTGAGTCGGGCTTCCCACCGGAATCCCATTAATGATCGGCCCATTGGGTGCGAGCGGCCCACTGAGGACGGCCGGCCCATTGCTGCCCCCGCGTACCGTTTTATACTGGTTAAACACCGCTGCCAGCTTCTGGTTGGGGGCTATAAAATCGCTGACTTCGCTCACCGTGCTGCTGAAGGTATAAAGGCCAACTTCGTCATACGGAGCAAATGAGCCGATCAGTGCTGGAAACGTCTGGTTGATCTTCTGCACGGTTGCATCCGACATTCCCAGATCCAGCACAATGGCTACCGACAGCGCGAAGGGGTCGCTGCTGAAAAAGCTTAACTTCTGCACCATCCCGTTTTCCTTGACGCTGAAATCCGTGGGCAGAAGTCCATCCACCATACGCCCGTTGCTATCCTTAACCGTTACTGGAAGTTGGACGAAATTCGTATGCACTACATAGGTATAGAGCTGCTCCTGGCCCCGGGGAGCTTGTTTTGTGGAACCTGGCGGCACAGTCTTGACCGGAGGCATGGGTGGGGGCGGGGAACTCTCATTCCCAAGGCCGCCCGCATCCACTGGAGGCTTGGAATTCGGCTGGCTCGTCCATGGATTCCTATCGACGGGGGCCGGTTTTTTTTCCTCAGGCCGGGGAATTGGGGATGGCTCGGGCGGCGTGGCAGATGGCTGCACGGTCGGCGCGTCCGGAATCTCGTCACTCTGTGCCGGTTGCGCTGGAGCCGGCTGAGTCTGCGCCGGCTGCGTTTGGCTGCCTAAAGACTGCGCCGCACCCTTGGCAACGCTGATCCCAAGGAATCCGCCGAGACATCCGGCAATTAGAACGGCGGCCATCCCTCCGGCTACAACCGTCCATGGTCCCTTACGAGCCGCGGTTTGGCTACTCACAGACACCTTCCGTTCCTTATATAAAGCCTTATCCCTGGCTCAGGGAGCCCAGAAAATAAAAACGGCCTTACAAGCTTGCGATGCATGAACCACTCGGTTTGGTGCATCTAACTTTAAAGGACTAGACTAACAAAACCAAGAGGGAAACACTCGTGTCCAATCTATCCGCTAAACGCAGATTTCTAGAGAATCTGGTTGCCGTCTCTGTCCTGCTTTTGATGGCAGCGGTCTTCGGAGCCGCGCCGGCCGCCTTCGCTCAGAGCTCTACTCCCCCCCAGTCCGGCAACGGGGGACAAGATGCGGGGCAGTCGGGTACTGAGAAGTCAGATGAAACCCTCAAAGTGAACGTCAACGTGGTCGGAATCTTTTTCAATGTTAAGGACAAGCACGGCGCGCTGATCCCCAATCAGACGAAAGATGACTTCCAGGTCTTCGAAGACGGAACGCCGCAGACCATCAAATACTTCAGCGCCGAATCGAATCTTCCGCTGACGCTGGGCATTCTTATCGATTCCTCCGGCAGTCAGATAAGAGTTCTCGACATGGAGAAGGAAGTTGGCGGGGCATTCCTACGCCAGATTCTCACCGACAAGGACGAAGCTTTCGTAATCGATTTCAACGTGGAGTCTGAATTAGTACAGGACTACACCCGCGATGTACACCGCTTGCAGGCAGCGTTAAATAAAGTGAAAATCCAGAGCGGCGTCGTCAGTGGAGGCAGCGGCATTCCGGGCCTCGGACAAGGCCCGGTGCCGGTGCATAACGCTCCCGGCACCGTACTTTACGATGCGGTTTATCTTTCCTCCCATGACATGCTGGCCAAGGAAGTGGGGCGCAAGGCCATGGTTCTTCTTACCGACGGCGAAGACGAAGGCAGCAAGCTCAAGATCAAAGATGCGATTGAAGCCGCCCAGAGAGCCGATGCCATTGTCTATGTGCTGCTTTGTGCGGACCGTGGTTTCTACGGTGGAATGAGTTTGGGTTACTCGGGTGAAAGCGAAATGCGCAAACTCACCGAAGCGACTGGCGGTCGCGTGATCAACGTGGGAAACAAATTCGACAAACTGAGAGAGGCCTTCGATCAAATTTCCGCCGAACTGCGCAGCCAGTACAACATCGGTTATACCTCCACCAACACGGTGCTCGACGGCAGCTATCGCAAACTGGAAATCAAGTCGAAGCAAGGCTATAAAATCCAAACCCGCGCCGGATACTACGCGACGAAGCGCGGACCGGCGCAGTAGCGTAGAGCGGTTTTTTTGGTTTTGAGCTTGTCTTTGTCTTTGTCCAGCGAACCAGCCCAGCGAACCAGCCCTATCCCAAAACGCGGAAAACGTTTAGCCTGTAGGACGCGAACTCGAAGACCGGAGGTCCGCCATGCCATCAGGAAATCCGTCGCCATTCTCGCGACGTTCGTTTCTGCAGTTCTCCGCCGCGGCCGCTGCTTTTCACATTGTCACCGAGCCCATGCTGGCTGCCGCCGCCCGCCGGCCGGTTTCGAAAGACGGCGTCATGATCGACTCCAACGAGAATCCGCTTGGTCCCGGCCAGGCGGCGCGCGAGGCTATTTCCGCCATCATTCCCCAAGGCGGCCGCTATCTTGACAATCTGACCGACGACCTCATCCACACCTTCGCCCAACAGGAAGGCCTCAACCCCGAGTGGATCCGCGCGTTTCCCGGTTCCAGCCCACCCCTGCGCTTTGGAGTCATCGCTTTCACTTCACCGCAGAAAAGTTACGTCACCGCCGATCCCGGCTACGAAGCAGGAGTGTTTGCAGCAGCGGCCACGCAAGCCCGCGTCGTCAAAGTTCCACTCACGAAAACTTACGCGCACGACGTGAAGGGCATGGTGAGCGCCGCCCCCGATGCAGGAGTTTTTTACGTTTGCAATCCCAACAATCCCACCGGCACGCTCACGCCGCATTCCGATCTCGAGTACCTCGTCGAAAGCAAGCCCAAAGGCTCCGTGGTAATGGTCGACGAAGCCTACATTCATTTCTGCGATGCGCCGTCCACGCTAGATTTTGTCAAGGCCGGCAAGGATGTCGTCGTGCTCCGCACCTTCTCAAAAACTTACGGCATGGCTGGCCTGCGCTGCGGATTCGCCATCGCGCGTCCCGATCTGCTGGAGAAAATCATGGACAGCGCCGGCTGGAACTTCATGCCCATCACGGCGGTCACGGCGGCAATCGCGAGCCTCAAAGACCCGCAGCTTGCTCCCGAACGCAAGCGGATCAACGCTACCGTCCGAGAGGAAACGTTTCAGTGGCTCGACCGCAACCGGTACTCCTACATACCGTCCCAGTCGAACTGCTTCCTGCTCGATACCAAACGGCCTGGCAAAGGGGTAATCGATGCCATGGCCAAGCAGAATGTTTTCATCGGTCGCATCTGGCCCATCATGCCCACCTGTGTGCGCATCACCGTTGGCACGCACGAAGAGATGGGACAGTTCCAGATAGCGCTGCAGAAAGTCATGCTTGCTGCTTCAGCGTTTTCACTGCAACCCGCCCGACCAATTAGAAATCCGCAGCGGGTAGCAGCCCTGCCAACGTAAAATGCCGTGGTAGGATGCCTCAAAGGAGGCGGTATGCCGTTTGTCGATACCGATCATCTCAAGGTCATCGAACGCTTGCCGGGCTGGCGGGGACGCTATTTTCACTCAGCAAGCATGACGTTCGCGCATTACGACTTCACGCGCGGCGCGTCCATTCACGAGCACTTCCATGCTCAGGAAGAGGTTTATGAAGTGATCGAGGGGGAACTTGAGGTGACGATCGACGGCGTGGCCCAGGTCGCGCGACCCGGCGTGGTGGCGATCGTGCCTGGGAACGTGCACCATTCCATCACGGCCCTTACTGACGGCCGGGCGATTATCGTCGACTATCCGTTGAGGCGTGATTTCGCCTAGAAGGTTTCCGCACGGGCTGACCCTCAATCCGTAGTTGGAAGAAGGCTGCCCACGCCCCTCAAGAGTTTCTCCGCCGCGTCTCCCGGGTCTTGCGTGGCAAAATCCTCATCCAGAACGAAAAGTGAGATGGCGGGATCGATTTCGTCCAACGCCTTGCGAATCGGCTTGCCGTGTACGGATTGGATACGCGCGGAAACCACCACCAATTTTGCCTTCGTGGCTTTGAGCAGGATCTGCGCGTCGTCGATGGCCACCGTTGTCATGGCGTTGTATCCCGCGCTGCACAGCAGTTCCCGGAGAAACGTGCAAACGTCGGTCGACGCATAAACACAAAGCAGGCGCGGTCTTGCATCCCCGGTTTTCCCCCGTGAATAACGCGATCCTAAATAGGCGGCCGTAATCGCTTCTTCGACCGAGTCGTAGGTTTCGAATTGCGGCAGCAGGTTCGTCAATTGGAGCACCTTGCGGATCTTGGGTGGCAACCCGCTCAGTTTCAGGTCTCCGCCCTTCAGGCGAGCGGCTTGCGTGAGCCGCACCAACGCTCCCAATCCGCTGCTGTCGAGGAACTCGACGTGGTCAAGCTGGAGAACCACGTCGCCGTACTTGTCAATCGAGTCTCCCACCTGCGAGTGCAACGTAAACACCTCGTTGCCCGCCACAATCCGCCCTTGACACTTCATCACCAAGACATCACCGACCGGGCGGCTCTCCAGGCTCATCTGCATCACGTTTCCTCGCCTTGCGATTTTGACGGACTCGGCTTCGGCCTCCGAAGTCAAGGGCCACGAAATAGGCCGATCATTTCGTCGCGAATCTTACGTCGCCGGAACCGACAAGTCAATGAATGCGGCTGAGTTCGTGAATGCGGCCGAGTTCGCTGAGTTCCTTTCTTGGCTGAATTGGGGTCCAAAAAACGCGCTCAAACGGGGCGATGACTCACAAAACATCTTCGTTCCACTCCACCGTCCGCTTGTCCCGGCTGCTCTTGTGCGCCAGCAATACCGCCCGCATGGTGCGCAGAGCCTGCTCTGGTGTGACGTCGAGGGGGGACTTTTTCTCAATCGCATCCCGGACGTTGGCGTAGAATCCACGATAATCGCCACGTGCGGTCTTCACCTTCACGCTGGGCTCTCCGACAAGGCTGAGCGTCCCCCATAGTTCTTCCGCTTCTTCGCCCCAGTCCGCGCCCCAGTCCAATCCTCGGGGACGGTACTCTCCGCGCAGCCGGGCTTCCTGAGGATCCATCCCGTACTTCACAAACGATCCCTTCGTCCCGTGAATCAGAAAATGCGGGCCCGGCGCATAAGCCACAATCCGCGCCCGCCCCATCGCCCGCAGCCTAGGGTATTCCAAGCAAACGTCGAAGGAATCATCCACCTGCGACGTCTCACGCTCGCAGAACGCTGTCGCTGTGACAGACCGCGGCTCGCCAAACAAGAGCAGTATTTGATCGATCACATGCGGTCCCAAATCGAACAGAACGCCGGCTGCAGGCTGGTCCACTTTTTCGCGCCACGCATTCGGCTTCGGCTCCAGACGAAAGCGATCGTAGCGACACTCATATTCCACGATGGTTCCCAATCGCCCGGACTGCACAATCTGCTTCACGGTTCCAAAATCCCCATCCCACCGGCGATCCTGGTACACCGTGATCAATCGCCCGCGCGCTTTAGCGAGGCGCACCAGTTCTTCCGACTCCGACAGAGTTGGCGTGAATGGTTTATCCACCACCACGTCCCGCCCCGCCTCCAGGCAAGCGCGCGCGTATTCGAAGTGCGAATCATTCGGTGTTGCGATCACATAGAGTTGTATCTTCTTATCGTCCAGCAGCTGTTCCAGCGTTCGCGCCACCCGCACGTCGGGATATTTCTCGTGTGCTCGCGTTCCATGGCGCTCCAGAATGCAAGCCAGTTCCATTCCCGGCACGCCTCCTATCACGGGCGCGTGAAAGGCCTGCCCCGCCAGTCCAAATCCAATCAATCCTACTCGTACCATGGGCGAACTCCTTGATGTGCGCTGCTGCCTCTACTGCAGCAGGACCAGCGATTTACAGTATTCTGCCGATATTGACCCACCTGCGTCCGCCGTATAAACGGAATTGGTTCCTTTGCCGCTAGGTTGAACTTTGGAATGCTGACGTCTTTAGGAGGCGTAGATGCGATTCGGACCTTTTCTGGTGACTGCTCTGCTGCTGCTCATGCTTTGGGCTGGTGGCTTTCTGATGTTCCACGTAGCCAGCGGATTGATACATCTGCTGCTGCTGTTCGCCGTCATCTCCCTGGTTCTGCATTTTGCGATGGGCACCAGAACGGCATAGATTTCTACGGGCCAAGCCTCGCCGGCTGGAGCGAACCGGCTCCCATGCCGGCCGGAGCGAACCGGCTCCCATGCCGGCCGGGCCCGAGCCCCTGTGTTTTCCTGCCGAAAGACTTGTCTTTCAACGGCGGCCTTCAGCTGCGATCTTTCAACCGTCGCACGAACTTCAGGCCCGACCATATCTCCGTCACCGCGCAAACCTTCACATCCACAAGCCCTTCGTGCAGACCAATCTCGCGTACGAGATTTTCATTCAGGTCGGTCGGCACTCCAGAACTCTTCTTGGGCCAGCTGACCCACAGCATCCCTGCCGGAGCAAGGGACTTTGCCCAGCGCGAGAACTCTTCCGCCAACTCCGCTCGTGACCTGCTAAACAGCATTACAAAATCGGGCGCGTCTCCCCGCTTGAGAATTTTGCAGGTTGTCAACGCCGCGGATAATTCCGCAAGCACCTCCGCCGGCGCGTTCGCCATCTGCACGCGAAATCCCGTCTTAACCCCCAATTTTTTCGGAAGCGGCGTCCCAGAATATCCCGGCATTTGTTTTAGGCCGAAGCCCGACTATTGCGCCACAGGCGCGTAATATCCACGCCGCGCCCGCACCTTGAAATTTTTTCGGTCATTGGCGACGATTTCAATCGTACGAAAGTGACCGTCCAACTTGAAGTCCGCCGGCTTGTAAGAGACGGCATACTGGCTGCGCAACTCATCCTGAATCTCGGCAAAAGCGTTGGTCACGTCGCGAATCTGAAAGGGAAAAAACGCGCGGCCTCCGGTGGCATCGGAAATGCGTTCCAGCACTCTGTCGCCCGCTCCCTTGGTGCCACTCACATTGGTGCTGATCGCATACACGATGGCTTCGGCACGCTGCGCCATTTCGATGGCTTCTTCGCGGGTCACATGGCTTTGATTGTCATCACCATCGCTCAGCAGAATGATCGCCCGCCGCGTCGGCCCGTTCTGCGGCTCCTTCAGCAGTTTGTCGCGACAAGCATAGTAAAGCGCATCGTACATCGCCGTCCCGCCTCCGGGGCGCAGTTCGCGAACTCCGTGAGCCAACTTTTCGGTATCATCGGTAAAATCCTGTGTGACCTCAGGGGTCACATCGAATCCCACCACAAATGCCTGGTCATAACGCTTGCGTACTGTCTGGTTCAAAAACTCGATGGCCGATTCCTGTTCGAACTTGAAGCGGTCCCGCACCGAGCTGCTCGCGTCGATGAGCAAACCTACCTGCAGCGGCAAATTTGTCTCTGCGTGAAAACTTCGAATCTCCGCTGCAGGCTTGCTGTCATCGACGATGCGAAAATCGTTCTGCTTCAGATCCGTCACGCGTTTCCCATGTTTGTCCGTCACCGTGAACACGACGTTTACTTCGTTGATGCCCACCCGGATCTTGAGGACATCTTCGTTGTTGTTGTTGCCGCTGGAGTTGGGTTCGGCAGGATTGGGCGCGGCCGGCGGCGTGGCGGCCGCAGGCGGCGAAGACTCGGCGGCCGAAGATTGGGAGGAAGGTTGCGCCGCCGTTCCGGCTTGCGCCACGCTGACCCGCCGTGCGGCCACCAGCAATAGCAAAATCGCGACCCAGCCCAAGAATGAATCTCTCAAGAAGATGCTTCGCGTAACGGTGCCCATCATTTAATTGTTCATTATATCCGCAACCACTGGAGCTGGCGGGTTTCTACTGGGCTTCTACCTTCCGAAGGTAGTTCAGCAACTCCTCCGGCAATTCACTCTTAAGGGCAAGAGTCTGCCCCGTTCTCGGATGGCGAAATTCCAGTTCCCGGGAATGCAGAAAGTTTCGACCCAGGCCAATCGCTGCCGAGGGCCCGCGAGCCAGCTTCGGCGCCCCATAGGTAGTGTCCCCCACCACCGGATGGCCCATCGCCGCCACATGCACCCGAATCTGATGCGTCCGTCCCGTATCAATCTTTACGTCCAGCAGGGTAAACTTTCCAAACTTCGAATCCAGCCGCCGCAGCACGCAGTAATGCGTAACCGCCGCCCGTCCATTTTCAAGCCTAGTCGTCATCCGCGTACGCCGTGCCGGATCACGGCTGATGCTCTGCGCGATGGTTCCGGAATCTCTTTTCACCAAGCCATGGACCAGCGCGACATACTTCTTTTTCACCTCGCGCGCCGCGAACTGTGCACCCAGTTTACGGTGTGCCTCGTCGTTTTTCGCCACCACGATCAATCCGCTGGTTTCTCTATCCAGACGATGAACAATCCCTGGCCGCAACTGTCCGCCTACGCCCGACAAACTCGCGAGATGATGCAGCAGCGCATTCACCAGCGTCCCGCGGTTGCGGGCTTCCTCGGTCGCACCCGCGCCCGCATGCACCATCATTCCCGCCGGCTTATTGATCACGGCGAGGTCGTCATCCTCATACACAATGTCAAGCGGGATCTCCTCAGCGATCGCCTTGAGCGGAGCTCGGTGCGCCTCGCCCAGCACGCTCACCTGCTGCCCTCCGCGCAGCTTCAGCGAGGCTTTCGCGGCAGCATCATTCACCCGTACTTTCCCGCCCTCGATCAGTTCCTGAACGCGCGCCCGGCTTACAGATTCAAGCCGTGCAGTGAGAAATTGGTCCAGGCGTTTGCCCGCATCCTCGGCCGCGACGGAAATAAGAATGGGATATGCTTCCGGCATTCGTTGCGAAGGATACTACAGGCTATCTTAGGAAAGGGTGCAGCCCGGCTGGTCGCGTACAAAGGGCGCGCCAGGAGACGAAATTTGCGATGAAGAAAAATGCCCTGCGGGCGGTGATTGAAATCGCTTTCATCATCTTCCTGTTTTATTCGAATCTGCTGATGGGAGAGTTTGAGCGCTCCGGCATGGGACAGCGGAGGGGCTTGGTTTGGGCAATTGGAGATGTCTTTAGCCGCGCCAATTTTGAGATCGCCGTCATGGCGGCGATTATTGGCTATGTTTGTTTTGAAGGTCTTCGAAAGAAGTTCTAGGAAAGTATGCGTGCCAGTTGGGGGCTGCGCAAATCGGCAGCGACGAACCAGTCCACACCGCCACGTCGGCTACCGCGTTGCGCCCACTGGCTGCGCCGGAACCGCTTTCGCCCCCGGCCGCAGCCACCAGATCAGTCCACCGCCGATCACCAGGCCGATTGCGATCAACTGAGTGCCCGACATCGCTCCGCCGAAGACGGATCCGCGACCGGGATCGTCGCGCAGGAATTCCAGAAAGAAGCGTGCCACGCCGTAGATAAACAGGAAGGCTCCGAAAATCTGGCCGTCAAATTTTCTGCGTCTGAGCAGCCACATCAGGAAGAAGAAATTTGCCAACTCTACCGCCGCCTCAAAAAGCTGAGTTGGCTCCAGGGGGACGTTCAGCGGAGTGCCGGTAATCTGATTCGCCAGCGGATTGTGAAACACCACGCCCCAGAAATGATGCGTTTCTTTTCCGTAGCAGCATCCCGCCGCAAAGCATCCTACGCGGCCAATGGCGTGCCCTAGCGCCAGTCCAGGCGCAAATGCATCGACGGTCCCCAGCGCGGGCATGTGATTTTTGCGCACATACCATGCCGCGGCGACAAACGCCGCAATCAATCCACCGGAGAAAACTCCACCCGCCTGCAACGTGCTGACGCTGAAGATTTCCCTGGGATGTGCAGCGTAGTAGCTCCACTCATTAATAACGTAGAGCATCTTCGCGCCCAAAATCCCGCACAGCACGACAAGAATCCCCAGGTTCCATGCCTTCTCGCCATCAATCCCCAACCGCTCGGAGTTGCGTACGCTGATCCACAGCCCGATCAATACTCCCACCGAAACCAGCAAGCCATACGTAGGCAGAAAGAAGGACCCGAAATGAATTAATTGCGGATACACAGTATGTTGGATGCAGGAACCGGAAATTTGTTCCGGACCAGTCTAGCAGGAGCTTGTGGAGCGGGCACTCTTGCCCACTTGCTTCACTCTGGAAGAAAAATCAAGCCGACCCACTGTGCCGTGTGACGGGCCGAGAATGAACCGTCGGATAGACGTTGGGAACCCGCCGAGACCCTTTAGGCATCTCCGCATGGCGGAGCGCTGCACACCGGATCCTAGTTCGAGTCGAGTCCCCGTTCATTCAGCATTGGTTCAAAAATCGGCTACCGTCATCACCAACCCCGCAGGCCGGCTTTCACTCTGGATGCTAGGAGAACTCCCCACGATTTAGCAATAGGGAAACGGCAAATAGTTGGCCAATCACTTGCAACCAAAGTAACGGGGTTGTAAAGATTCTAGCTTGCCGTTCCGTTCCAGGAAAACGCGGCCGCAGCCAACACAGCCAACACGCATCTTGACTTTTACTGCATGGGGGGCTTCTCCCGCATTTTGACGGAATAGTCCGCTGCATCGCGGATGGCGGCGCCACCATCTCCCGGCCGTAGTTCCTGCGGGTCTTGGGATAGCTGGTGCGCGTTACCGATGAAGTGATGAACGGCATGCCCTTGGCTGCCGAATTCCACGAAGCCGATTTCCGCGAAACCTGCGTCGACGATCGGTTCCAGCATTGCGTTCAACCGCTGAATTCGCGAGAACTCATAGCTGGCACGGCGTCCGGTTTGAATCGCGATCACGAGAGAGATCGGCTGCTGCTCCGGCGCTTCATCCAGTGGGACCGGCGGTTCCAGGCCAACGTCTTTAATCACCAAGTCCTGGGCCGAGAGCCCATTTGCAATCGCGCCCTCCCGGCCTTTGACCGGCGTAGGCACCACAACCAGGTTAGATGGGCTTCGGAGAGTTGATTCCTGAGCGGCGGCGCGGACCAGGAGAACGAGCGGCAGAATGCAAATGGCCGCGCGGCGCAAGCTATCCCGCTTTGCGGGTTTCGTCCAGCACTTCATCGAGCGCATTCACTAATAGATGCGCGCGCTTCTGGTAATCCGTCGCCCCACTGTCCTGCTTTCGTTTCAAAAGATGATACTCATCGGCGATATTCAGCGCGGCCAGCACCGCCAGCCGCACCGTGTCGATGGTATTCGTGGCTTCGGCCACCGCCCGCATCTTGGCGTCGACGTACTCCGCCAGCTTCAGAATGTATTCTGGATCCGACCCCCGCAAATTGTAGGCCTGATCAAAGATTTCCACTCGCACGCTGCCATTCTGCGCGTCCTTCAACGTCGAATCCTTAGGAGCGGTAGCCATAACTGTTTACCTTGATTGCTAGAAACCACGATTGCTAGAAACCAAGCCGGGCTCTGGAAGCGGAGTTCTAACTCGCCCGTTCCTCGGCCACCGACTCGATCTGTTCGAGCATCTTTTCCACTCGCCCGCGAATCTCTTCCCGCTCTTTCCGCAATTGCACCGCCTCGCGCTTGAGCGCAACCAGTTGTTCCTCGCGCTCTTCCAGTTGCTGCCGCAACCGCTGCGCGTCGCGTTCCGCCGCAGCCTGTCCCTGTCTCGCTGCGCGGTACATTTCAATAGTGCGGTAAATTTTCTCTTCCAGCGTTTGAAAATCATCCGCCGGAACCAGCTTCGGTACCTGCTCTAAAGCGTTTGCCGCCATGTTTTCTCTTCCCTGGGTTAGTTGGAAACTTTCACGCAGTATACTCCACCCACCTGTGAATCGAGCATGGCCTTCCCTGCTTTTAACGCCGGAGCTTGCCCAACTTCTCGGCCGCCGCATCCAACGTCTCCAACTTCTTGCAAAAGGCGAACCGCATTTGCCGCGTCCCGTCCCGCGCATCCCGATAAAAACTCGACCCCGGTACCGCCGCCACTCCAATCTCTTTCACCAGATACCTCGTAAACTCGACGTCATCGGCAAATCCGAATGCCGAAGTATCCGTCATCACGTAGTAAGCCCCCCGCGGACGAAAACATTGGAACCCCGATGCCTCCAACGCCGGAATCAAGTGATCCCGCCGCACGCGGTATCCTTCCGCCAGCTTCGCGTAATATTCCGCCGGCAGACTCAAAGCCGCCGCGCCCGCCTCCTGCAACGGCGCCGGGGCTCCCACCGTGAGAAAATCGTGCACCTTCCGGATCGCATTCGTGATCTTTTCCGGCGCGACCGCCCATCCCACGCGCCATCCCGTCACGCTGTAGGTCTTCGACATCCCGTTGATGGTCACGGTTCGGTCTCGCATCCCCTCGAGCGACGCCATCGAAATGTGCTCGGTCCCGTCATACAAGATGTGTTCGTAAATCTCATCGGTAATTGCGAGCACATCGAACTCGATGCATAAGTCACGAATTAACTCCAGCTCCGCGCGCGTGAAAACTTTCCCGGTAGGATTGTTTGGCGTGTTCAGGATGATCGCCTTTGTGCGTCGATCAAACGCCGCACGCAATTCCTTTTCGTCAAAAGTCCACTCGCCCCCGGCGCTCGTCGGCGGACGCAACTTCACAAACCGCGGTCGCGCTCCGCTCAAAACCGAATCCGGGCCATAATTTTCATAGAACGGTTCGAAGATCACCACCTCATCGCCGATATTGCACACGGCGAGCAATGTCGAGATCATCGCTTCCGTGGAACCGCAACATACCGTAATCTCTTTTTCAGGATCGACCGCAATTCCTTGCCAGACGCCCATCTGCCGTGCAATCGCGTTGCGCAGATTTTGTGCGCCCCACGTGATTGCATATTGATTCACATCGCTGTCAATGGCCGCGCGCGCCGCCTGCTTGATCTCGGCCGGAGCGGCGAAATCCGGAAACCCCTGCGCCAGATTGACCGCGCCATGAAGCATCGCCTGCCGGGTCATCTCCCGGATCACCGACTCGGTAAATTGCGAAACCTTGTCGCTGAGAAAATGCTTTTTGGGGGTGGAAAAAGTGGAAATAACGTCCGCCATAGCTGGCAGATTAGCACAAGGAAGAAAACGATGGATTGATGATTGTTAATCGCCGATGGATCCAGAAATCGGACCCGCTGAGAGGCTTCCATCAACCATCAGCAATCATAAATCAACCATGACTTACACCCGCTGCACTCCTCCCAATCCCCGCAGAGCGGCTACGATTTGCCCCGACCACTCCGCAATCTGCTCCTCCCGCAGCGTCCCTTCATCTGATTGCAACCGCGCCCTCAACAGAATCGAATATTTTCCCGCCGCAATCGATCCGCCGCGAAAAATTTCCACCGGCTTGAATTCACGCAGCGCGCTCAACCGCAGCCCCATCACCGCACGCCGCATCGTCTCAAATCCCACATCATCGCCAAACACGAAGGAGAGATCCCGCTCCACTGCCGGATCCTTTGCGAGCGGCGCAAACCTCACCGTCCGCAACCCGCGCACATGCAGCTGCTCCAGATCGATCTCGGCCAGAAAAACATCCTGCCGCAACTTCCGCTGCGATTTGACATCCTCGGCAATCTGCCCAAACTGCGCCAGCACGGACCCACCCATCAGCGCCCGCGCCGATCGTCCCCGATGAAAATACTCAGCCGTGTCGCGGTCGAAACTTAATTCCTGGCACGCAAAAGCGGCCAGCAGATTCTCCACGTCCCCTTTGAAGCATCGGAATGCCTCTGCCGCCGCTGCGAGCTCGCCGTTGCTCACATCCAGCGCCCCACCCACGGGCTGGGCGGCCTTCACCGCCGCCAGCGTGGCTCCCAGGCACACGCGTGCCGGCTCAACCCGCTCCCCGCCTCGCATTTCGTAGACTCGGCCCATCTCGAACAGCCGCGCGACTTCCGAATCTCTGTTCAAATTCCAAGCCAGCATATCGAGCATGCCCGGGACCATCGAAGTCCGCATCACGGATGCTTCTTCACTCAGCGGATTTTCCAACTCCAACACCTCTGCGGAGGAAAACGCTTCCGCGTCTGCATGTGAAATGAACGTCAGGGATATCGCCTCGTTATACCCCAGCGCCAACGCTCGGCGGCGCAACGTGGCGTTCATGGCGGCGGTCGGCGGTTCCGATGCCGCTCCCGTGTGCGCCGGCAAAGTATTTTCAAACTTGTCATAACCATGCAGCCGGGCAATTTCTTCAATCACATCGATCTCGCGCTCCACATCCAGCCGCCAGCTCGGAATGTGAACCTGGAATTGCGCATCGGCCTGACCAGCGGGAACCACAGTGAAGCCAAGCAATTTCAAGATGCGAAAAATCTGCCCGGTGGTCAGATTTCCACCGAGGATGCGGCGTACTTCGGAAAGTCGCAGCACGATCGGAGCCTGGTCGATCTGTCTCGAAACGACGTCAATCGCATTTCCAATCAGCTCTCCGCCGCCCGATTGAAGAATCAGAGCCGCCACCAAATCGCACGATAAAATCGTGGACTCGAAATCAGCTCCACGCTCGAAACGATGTGATGCATCGGTATGAAGCCCGTGCCGCCGCGACGTTGTACGCACCGTCCCCGGATCCCACCACGCCGACTCGATCAAAATATTCCGCGTCTTGTCAGTGATCATGGTGTCGAAGCCGCCCATCACTCCCGCAAGTCCGACGGGTTTTTTCGCGTCCGCGACAACCAAATCACCCGACGTCAAAGTGCGCTCCACGCCATCCAGGGTCTTCAGCTTCTCGCCTTTTTTTGCTTTTCGAATGATGAGCCTGCCGCCTTCGAGCAAGTCCATATCGAACACATGCGTCGGCTTGCCCATCTCCCACAAAACGTAATTCGTCGCGTCAACCGCATTGCTGATTGGCCGCTGATCGAGCAACTGCAAGCGCCGTGCAAGTCTCTCCGACGAAGGCCCGATGCGGGTACCGCGAACAACTCGCGCTGAGAAGCGTGGACAGAGCTGCGGCTCGTCAACCTGGATGGGAAAATCCGACTCGCCCGTGGACGAGGGAAGCTTAGGCTCAATCGGCTTGAGCGGCAAGTCGTAAATCGCCGCCGCCTCCCGCGCGATGCCGTAATGATTCATGGCGTCAGGACGATTCGTTCCAACCTCCATTTCGAAAACAGTGTCCGGCCCAGAGCCCAGGATTCCCTCGACTGCAATTCCCACCGCAGTCACGTCATTAGCCAGCCGCCGGTCATCGACGCCAAGATCGACAAACTCACGCACCCACTGTGGAGATATTTTCATAGCGATTTTGTAGCGCCGGCGTCCCGCCGGCTCCGTCGTTACAAAAAACCTGTCATCCCGAGGCGCCCTTTGCGCCGAAGGGGCTCTGCAACTGGAATCTGAAAATGCCGCCAAGAGGAATTCTCACGATGCCGGCCGTCCCGTGAGGGCGGGGAGCTACGCCCACTGCTGCAAAAACCTCACATCCCCCTGAAAGAACAACTGAATATCGTCCACGCCATACTTCAACAGCGCGATCCGGTCCGCGCCCATGCCAAAGGCAAATCCCGAAACTTTTTTCGGGTCATAGCCGTTGTCCTTCACGAACTCAAATACGTTGGGGTCGACCATGCCGCAACCCAGAATCTCAATCCATCCTGTCTGCTTGCAGGGACGGCACGGGTCAGTACCGCGCATCCCGGTTCCCCCGCAGATGAAACACGAAACGAACATCTCCGCGCTCGGCTCGGTGAACGGAAAGAACGATGGACGGAAACTCGTCTGCACGCTCGATCCGAAGAACTCTTTCATGGCGTGATCGAGCGTCCCCTTCAAATCGCCGAATGTAATGTTGGTGTCGACCGCGAGGCCTTCGATCTGATGAAACATCGGCGAATGGCTCGCATCTGGAGGATCGTTGCGGTGCACCGTCCCGGGAATCACAATCCGGATCGGCGGCTGCATCTTTTCCATGGTCCGAATCTGCACAGGAGAAGTATGGGTGCGCAGCAGCAACCGCTCACGTTGCGACTTCGACTGCTGACCTGCGATGAACAAAGTATCCTGCGTATCCCGCGCCGGATGGTTGGGAGGAAAATTCAACGCCTCGAAGTTGTAATAATCCGTCTCGACCACAGGTCCGGCAGCGACGGAGTAGCCGAGCTTTTGAAAAACGCGAACCATCTCGTTGGTTGTCTTGATGACGGGGTGTTCCGCGCCAATCGGACGACGAATGCCGGGGAGGGAGATATCTACCCGTTCCACTTCGGCGCTTCCGCCACGATCCCGAGCAACATGGGCGCCCTCCACCATTTGTACAATCCGGGCTTTCAATTCGTTGACGCGAATTCCTGCCTCGCGTTTCGCGGCCTTGGGAGCGCCTTTCAACCACAATGCATTAATCTGAGTGAGCACCCCATTTTTGCGTCCCATCCAGCGGTCGCGAAGCGCCTTCCGCTCCACATCGTTGCGCACCTCGGCGGATTCGTCGGCGCACGCACCCAAGCACTCAGCGGAAGCCTTCTCCATTGCCGCCGCCGAATAATCCCTCAATTTGGGTACCGTATATGCCATTTTTCCCTGCGGACCTTCAGGATTTGTCATTCCGAACCGCTTCAGCGGTGAGGAAGCTGCTGTGTTCTGGCCAACAGCAAAAAGCAGATTCCTCGATCGCTCTCCGCGCGTTGCGCGACTGCGAGCGGCTCGGATTGACAATCATTAAGACTGGCAGCTGAGGGCAGAAGCTACTACGCCAGCGCGGCCTTTGCTTGTTCGACCAGGCTCTTAAACGCCGCTGCGTCTTTAACCGCCAAGTCGGCGAGAATCTTGCGGTCCAGTTCCACACCGGCCAACTTCAGGCCGTGTACGAATTGGTTGTAGCTGATTCCGTTCAGCTTCGCGGCTGCTCCGATGCGCACGATCCACAGCGAGCGGTATTGCCGCTTCCGCTGCTTTCGTCCGGAAAAAGCAAACTTGAGCCCGCGTTCGACGGCTTCTTTCGCGGAGCGGTAGAGTTTTGATTTTGTAAGAAAATATCCGCTCGCGCGGTCCAATATTTTCTTACGCTTGGCGCGGCGTTTGGTTCCGCGTTTTACACGAGGCATGGTGCTTCTCCTTTTTTTCTTGCGATGGACTGGCGGCTGGAGGTAAGGAGTTTTCACCCGCGTAGGTGATCTCGGGCCTCTTCACACGCCTCAAGCAATTGCTGATTGAAGATTGTTGATGGATGATTAAAGTCCCAAAGATCAGGTTTTCGATCATCGAATCACCAATCACACAATCATCAATAGCCTTTACTGATACGGAATCATCCGCTTCACTTTGCGGATATCGCCATCGCTGACCAGCGTGGCCGATCCCAACTTGCGTTTACGTTTATGGGCCTTGGAGGTCAGCATGTGACGCAGGCCGGAATGTCCCCGTTTCACCTTGCCGGTGGCAGTCTTCTTGAAGCGCTTGGACGCGCCCTTGTGCGTTTTCAATTTCGGCATAGTTCCTCGGAATCAGTTGCCGGCTGCCACTGCCAGCCGGCAGTTCTGGAATTCAAAATCCGGTATTCGATTGCTTGGAAATTCGGGCGCTAACCGTGCCCCTACTCGGCGAAGTTGTCAAGCTTGCGAACTAGCCTCCGAGCTAGGCTTGAGAACTAGATTTGAGAACTAGATTTGAGAACCCGGATTCGATGCGTCGGCCGTCGCGGTGGTCGCGGCCGGCGAATGCTCGTCCTTTGTCTCCGGCGCCAGTTTGGCCTGCGCCATCTTTTCCTGCAGCATCTTTTCCTGACGCTCAGCCTTCGCCTTTTGCTTGGCCTCTTTTTCCTTTTCTTTTTCCCGCTCTGCCGCCGACTTCTTCGGCGCCAGGATCGCGTGCAGAGTATTGCCTTCCTGCCGCGGACGGAATTCCACGATGCTCTGCGGTTCCACGTCTTTGATGAGTCTTTCCAGGATTGTCCGGCCCAACCCTGTTCGCGTCATTTCACGCCCCCGGAAAAATATCGTGGCCTTTACTTTATCGCCCCCATCGAGGAAGCGCAGCACGTGGTTCTTTTTGGTCTCGTAATCGTGGTCGTCCACGTTGATGCGGAACTTGACCTCTTTGACCGTGATCGTCTTCTGGTGTTTCTTCGCCTCGCGCTCTTTCTTTTCCTGCTGATAAAGATATTTCCCGTAGTCCATAATGCGACATACGGGAGGCTGAGCGGTGGGTGAAATCTCGACCAGATCCAAGTTCTTGCTGCGGGCCAATTTGAGCGCTTCGAACGGGGGCATTACACCAATCTGTTCCCCCTCATCGCCGATCACGCGAATTTCACGTGCCCGGATGCGGTCATTGGTTCGGATAAAACGTTTGTCGATACGGTCCTCCGCGCTTTAGGCGACTAGAATGTAAAATTATAACATCGGATGGAGGCGGAATGACAGCCCGGCGCAGTTCGTAATGGGCTCTGAACATTCTAAAGGCCGCTTCTAATTACCGCGGAACAAGATTTCTTCCAGAGCCATCCACCTTACTGGTCCAGAACTCCCGCCCTTCTCCATTCACACTCAGCTTGCACTCGCCTTCGTCGTTGAAGGTAAGAATCACCTCAAACATCTGAATCCCCTATCATCGCTCATCAGAATCGCGCGGTCTGCAAGGCTGAACCTTACCGCCATCTGCAAATCTTTCGCCTTGAGAAGAACCCGGAAGCCGCCATCGGTGTCTGCAAGGGAGAATTCGTAAGGGGCATAGTTTGGCCACAGGGCATTGCGGGTGAGTCCAACCTGGATCGAGCCGAGGCACAGTCCGGGATCAGGGCTAAGATGCTTTTTCAGTGTGCCGCGTTGACCTGAAAATTGCGCTGTGAGAGCGCTGCCGGGAAGAAGAAATCCCTTGGCCGCGAGAAGTTCCTCTGCGGATATGATGTACGTTATTTCAATCGCTGGAGTTGCTTGTTTCAGAAAGAGCTTGTGGACAAGAACATCGACAAAAAGTTGATGAAAGACGAACAGCTCGCAAGCGAAGGCACCATCACGACGCGCGTTGAGCAGAAGCAGGTCGAGGAGCGGCTGGCGATTGGTGCGCAGGTGGTCTACGAAACCATTCGTCGCGAAGGCGAAGAGGAATTGCATCGCACGGCGTCGGCGTTGGGCTGGTCGGCATTGGCTGCCGGACTCTCCATGGGCTTCTCGTTCATCGCGGAGGGGCTGCTGATGGCACATCTGCCGGACCAGCCATGGCGGCCGCTGATTTCGCGTGCCGGATATTGCGTGGGATTTCTTATCGTTATTCTGGGACGGCAGCAACTGTTTACGGAAAACACTCTAACCGTGGTTCTACCATTACTGCTGCGGAAAGACTTGTCCACATTGTTGCGAATGCTTCGCTTATGGGCCGTGGTATTGAGCGCAAATCTGGTGGGAACGTTCTTGTTCGCCCTGGCGATCGCAAGAATTCGGGTTTTCGATGCGCACATCTACCAATGCCTGACGGAGATTGGCGCCGCTCACATCGGCGCAGGTTTCGGCACGATCTTGATGCGCGCTATTTTTGCCGGCTGGTTGATCGCGTTGATGGTATGGCTGCTGCCGGCCGCAGAATCGGCGAGGGTGAGCATCATCATTATCCTCACCTATCTGGTTGGGCTCAGCGGCTTCAATCACATCATCGCGGGCTCGACCACGATATTTTTTCTGGTGGTCACGAAGTCGATTCCTCTTGGAACCTACATCACCGAATTTTTCCTCCCGACCTTGCTGGGCAACGTGATCGGGGGACTGGCCTTGGTCGCGGCCCTCGGTCATGCGCAGGTGGTGGGAGGGAAAGAAGAGCCGGCGAAGAGGTAAGAGAAATTCGGCCCTTCTGGACTGCTGCACGCGGCTTCCTTTGCAGTACCTCTTGCATCTGAATGGCATGATGCTCGATATGCTCGATACAAGAATCGGAACCCTCGTCGTTGCCGTTCTATCTCCGAAAACCTGCAGAGCCGATGCCGCCGCCGATCCAGGAACCGCCTTCGCCGATGGAGAACCCGGATGCGCCGGTGCGGGGACCGGATCTGCAGGAGCCGGAGGAGATTGGATCCGGCGCGAAGCTACGCCCTTACCGCGAGCGACGGTGGAATCACCCATGGTTCGCCGGGGTGACATCGCTGAGGCGACTCGGTTTCTGTCTTTTCCCCCTAGTCCCCGCACTCACCTGCGGGGTTAAGGAATGCCATCGCTGACGCGCCGGTAGGGTGCAGGGAGTCCACCATGGTTGCGACCATGGCGCCATCTTCTACTTTTTCAATGGAAGCGGTAATCCAGCAATTCGCCTCCTGGCGTCCTCTTACATAGATCTTTTGATAATTGTCGGTGAGAGCTTCGGTGAATTCTCCGGCGGGGCGCACCTGCACAGCGCTCAGGGTGATCGCTTCCAGCGGCCTTCCGACGAAGGAATGCATGAAGGTTTGTTTTTTCGAAGCGGCCAAGTCGCGCAGGATTTTGCTGCGTTCGCGCGCCAGGGGAATGGGGACTTGATTTGGCATCGCGGCAGCCGCAGTGCCGGGGCGGGCCGAGTAGGTGAAGACGTGCAAATAAGTGAAGGGTAAATCTTCGATGAAGCAGCGCGTGGATTCGAATTCGGCGTCGGTCTCGCCGGGAAATCCGACCATGACGTCGGCTCCGATGGCGGCGCTGGGCATGGCGGCGTGAATTTTTTCAATCTTCTCTCGATAGTGCCACGGGCGATATTTGCGATGCATGCGGCGCAAGACGGCGTCACTGCCAGACTGGAGCGGGACATGCGCATGCTTGGCGATGCGTGGGGAAGAGGCGACGAGGGCGATGAGATGGTCGGTCCAATCCATGGGCTCGACGGAAGAGATGCGGAGTTTTTCGAGTTTGGTGTCGGCGAGGATTGCGCGGATGAGAGATTCAAGTCGTTGGTCGTTGGTCGTTGGTCGTTGCCGATCCCAGAGTCCATCCTGGTGGCTAGCTGACAGCTGAGAGCTGATCGCTAGATCGCGCCCCCAGCGGCCGAGGTTGATGCCGCTGATGACGACTTCGCGGTAGCCAGCGGCTACAAGATCCTTCATCTCGCGAATCACTCGGGCGGGCAGGAGCGAACGGCTTTGGCCGCGGACGCTGGGAATCACGCAGAAAGAGCAACGGTTGTCGCAGCCATCCTGAACTTTGAGATTGGGGCGGGTGCGATCGTGCTCGCGGGACGCGCTGGATTCAAAGACGGGAGCGGCGAGAAGCTCGGTGTGAGCGAAAATGTCGGAGACGAAAAGGCGGGCTTCGGCCGTGAGAGTTGCGAGAGGAACGAATGCGGTTCGCTCGACGGTGGCTGGCCGCCTGTCGATGCTCGGCAGCACCAGATCTGCGAGTTGATGTTTGTGAGAGTTTCCGATGACGGCAGTGACGCCGGGAAGTGCGGCGATTTCTGCCGGAGCGCGCTGCGCGTAGCATCCCGTGACGATAATTTTGGCCAGCGGGTTCTGCCGCTGCACGCGGCGGATTGCGGCGCGGGCATCCTGGTCGGCGGAATTTGTAACCGTGCAAGAATTCAAAATGACGAGGTCGGCTCGTGCGGCTGGCGCGTGGGAGAGGCCGCGGGATTCGAACTGGCGTTCGAGTGCGGCGCCGTCGGCTTGGGTGGCGCGGCATCCGAAGTTTTCCACGTGAAAGGTGGGCACAGAATTATCGTAGCGCAAGCGCGGGATTCTTGCGGACACACTTTCCCCGGTGCCGGGTCCAAGGCAGGTTATGTGCCGTCCTTTGGACAGTCAGGCGGTAGCTATGTTTCTCTTCTGGGTGAAACACTCGCGGCAGAAGATAGGGCGGCCCTGGGTGGGTCGGAAGGGCACCGTCGTATCTTTGCCACATTGGGAGCAGGTGGCGCGGGTTTCAACGCGCTCAGTTTGGTGCGAACTGCTCTGCGATTGAGGCGCTGAGAGAACGGCCACTCGCTTGGACTTGCAGCTCTTACAGCGCTTGGGTTCGTTGCGGAATTGCTTGTCGTGGAAAAACAGTTGTTCCCCGGCGGTGAAGACAAAGTCGGCACCGCAGTCGATGCAGCTCAGTACCTTATCCTGAAATTCCATTGAGGATGGCTCCCTTGTCCCGTGGCGCGCCAGCCACACGCGGGGAAGGCGGCGGCACAGTGCAAACACAGGTTGTGTACATCCCCCCTCAAACTGCCCCTGGACTCGGCCCGCCACGCGCCTGGAAGGGAGCGTGGATACTACTGTTCCCATAGATGCCGATGAATGATGAGTATTGAATGATCCCGGCTGCAACCCAACCTGGTGGGAGACAGATTGGCAAGGCCGCCCCGGGAACGGGGCGACCCTTTACGGCCTTAACTTACTCCTTCGTCCTCAATCCTGTTCTTTGCGAACTTTCTTACGTGCACGCTTGCGCGCAAGCGCGGCCTTCACGCGTTTTTTTTCACCCGGTTTTAGGTAAAAGGAGTGGCGCTTGACCTCTTTGATAATGTCTTCCTGCTGCACCTTACGCTTGAAGCGTCGAAGTGCATTTTCGAGGGACTCACCCTCTTGCAGTCGAATTTCCGCCAAACAAACACACCCCCAAACCCGTCCGGAAGGACCGAATAGTTATTACAAGGATTTTCGTGGAAGTCAAGCTGCCAGGCGAAAAAAATTGCGGGCGCGGGCAGAAGCCGTAGGGTTAAACGAGGTCCTCGAGAACGTCGGCTTCGGGTGTGGTCGTCGATTGCTTATCCTCCGCGGAAGGCCAAAAGGACAAAGAGGCCTTCTTTGCAAGGGTTGAAAGGTGATTCGGAGCTTTACCTACGATTTCTGCAACCCCAGGCCGCCGGCGTGAGCCAGAATAGTTAGCGTGAAGAAAATCGATTCCTCTGAATCATCGGTCTCCGGCCAAAATCCGTTGAAACGGTTTGCTCACGGATGGCGGGCGTTGCGGCATCGCAACTTCAGACTATTTTTTTCCGGTCAGAGCATTTCGCTGATCGGTACCTGGATGACTCGGGTTGCCACCAGTTGGCTGGTGTATCGACTCACAAGGTCCGCGCTGCTTCTGGGCGTGGTGGGCTTTGCCGGGCAAATCCCCACATTCCTGCTGGCACCGTTTGCCGGAGTCCTGGTCGACCGGTTGAATCGGCGGAAGATGCTGATCTGGACGCAGGCACTGGCAGGTTTGCAATCGCTGGCCCTAGCAGGTCTGACAATCGCCAAGGTCATCAACATCCAGGAGGTTCTCTGGTTAAGCGTGCTCCAGGGGTTGATTAATGCCTTTGACATGCCCGGAAGGCAGGCCTTTCTGGTGCAGATGGTGGAGGATAAGCAGGACCTGGGAAACGCGATCGCACTCAATTCGTCCATGGTCAATATGGCTCGGCTGGTGGGCCCGGCATTGGCAGGGCTCGTCATAGGTTCGGTGGGAGAAGGGTATTGTTTCCTGATCGACGGGCTTAGTTATCTGGCCGTCATAGCGTCATTGCGGATGATGCGCTTGAGAGTTGCACCAGCGAGGGTGTCCGTCGCTCCGATGCTGGAGCAGCTCAAAGAGGGCTGGACCTATGTGCGAGGCTTTCGGCCGATCCGAACGATTCTGTTGCTCTTTGCGTTGATCAGCCTGATGGGAATGCCGTTCATGGTGCTTATGCCGATCTTCGCATCGAGAATCCTGCACGGTGGACCGCACACTCTGGGGTTTCTGCTGGGAGCCTCCGGAGTGGGTGCGTTGATCTCCGCTGTCTCTCTGGCGTTGCGCAAGACGGTGCGCGGGCTCACCACCATGATCCAGATCTCCGCCGGGGTCTTTGGACTGGGTTTGATTTGTTTTGGTTTATCGAGAGTGCTGCCACTCTCGTTGTTTCTCATGCTGGTCGTCGGGTTTGGGATGATGCAGGGCCTGGCCGCGAGCAACACCGTGATTCAGACATTAGTGCCAGAAGATAAGCGCGGCCGGGTGATGAGCTATTACACGATGGCGTTTGTGGGAATGACGCCATTCGGCAGTCTGCTGGCAGGGGGACTGGCGCACCGGTTGGGAGCGCCGCACACAGTCATGATTACAGGGGCATTCTGCGTTGCAGGAGCAATGTGGTTTTCGACGCAACTGAAGTCGATCCGGAAGATCATGCGACCTATCTATGTCGAAATGGGCATGATCCGAGGCCAAGGCGGACCAACTCTGGAAGATCAGATTGGAAGGTGATGAGAGCTGTGGTCAACGGCCAATGGTGAGTGAAGAAGAGATTTTCTGACCACTCGCCACTGACCAGTTTGCTCTAGGTTCCGAGGTACATTACGTGGACATAGGTTCCTAGCCTGACGTTGTAAGCGAGGTACCAGCCGGGGTGGTCGGGATCATCGTAGATGACGACGTCGTCGCTGTCCCAAAGCCAGTCGTTGCAGAAGCCGATGTCATCGGGGGCGATGCTGAAATAGAAGCCACCGAACCAGAAGCGATTGGGACCGCCTCCTGCGAGATGCCAAACGTGGCCGCGGCCAAAGCCGCCGGTGAAGTGTCCGTGCTCCCAGGGGTGATCGAGGTGGTAGTGAGGATCGTTTGGGCCGGTGTCGTGGCCGATCCATTTGCCGTTGGCGTGGACGTGAGGCGCGTCGGGATGACCGGCCTTGTCGTTGAAGTGACGGTTTTCCTGGGCGGGAGCGGGATGCGAAGCACGGGCAGGAGCCGGGCCATGGGAGGGAATGTGGGCGGTTCCACCACCGACCTCACCATGATGCTGAGCAAATGCTATTACAGAAAACAGAAAGCTGATCGCGAGCGGTCCGATTCGTTTTCTCATGTTCGTCCTTTCGTAGAGCAACGGAAGATTGTAGTGGCGGACGGTGGTTGGGGCAATTGAGGTGGAGTTGCTTTTGGTGGTCGCTTGCCGGCAGCGGAGCTTCGCTGCGCGCGCAGCCGAGAGCCTGCCCTGCGCGAAGTCGATGGGCGGCTGTCCCCACATGGATCCCTTCGGGCTCACGCTTCACCTCATCGATGGCTCTGGCCTTCAGCGGAGAATAGGGTCCGCCCCGCGCAAGCAAAGCCACCGGAGCAGATCAGAAAATCATTTTCAGACCGAGTTGGATTGGGGGGCGAAGACGGCGTTGGGCTTCATAAAATTTGGGGGCTGCTGGTCGTAGGCGGGATCAGGAACGTTGCCGACCGTCGGGAGGGAGTGGTGGGAGTGAAGGTGGTGGCTTCGGCGGTGAGGCCGTTGGAAGTGATGGTGACACGCTGGTTGTCGCGGTTGAACAGGTTGAAGGAAGCCGCATGGCATGGAGTCCGACCCTTAGATCGATGAGGCTCGGAGAGAGCCCGCAGGGCTCTACCGGAAGCGGTGCTGAGACTGAGGGAAAGCAAGTTCTGTATTAGCATCGGCGGAGCGAGGAAGAGTGTGCCGGCGCGAAGTTCTTTTCGGGCCGGGTGCCGGAGTGGGAAATGCATTTTTGCCACTCGGGTTCGACCCGGGTCCTGCGGTATCAATGTTCCGCTTTGGGGGTAGCCCCGCGCTTCGAAATTAGCTGTGCGATTTAGACAGTCCAAGATGAGCGAATGTAACCGCTGGTGTGCCTCAGAGGCGGAAGCCCTGAACAATCGCAGGGGCTTTAACGCAGCGCTGAGAGCGCTGCGTCACCTCAAAGCGGAGCCACTTCGCAGAGCGGGAGATCAGCTCTTTGTCCGGATTGCGATCCCCAAATCGCGCAGTTGCGAGTCACTGACCGGGGTAGGCGCGTCAACCATCAAGTCGACGGCGCGGGCGGTTTTGGGGAAGGGAATTACTTCGCGCAGGCTTTCGGCTCCGGCGATGATCATGACAATGCGATCTAGGCCCAGAGCTATTCCGCCGTGTGGAGGCGTGCCGTATTCGAGGGCCTCGAGAAAAAAACCGAAGCGGGCGCGAGCTTCTTCCTCCGTCATGCCGAGGGCGCGGAAGATTCTGCTCTGCACGTCCTGGCGGTGAATACGGATCGATCCCGAGCCGAGCTCTGTGCCGTTTAAGACCACGTCATAGGCCAGCGCGCGTACCGCGCTCAGCGGCGATTGCGGATCATTCAACGACTCGACGCCGCTCTCGAGCTTGGGCATATCTTCTTCATGCGGCGAGGTGAAGGGATGGTGCGCGGCATTCCAGCGCTTGTCGTTTTCATCCCACTCGAACATAGGGAAATTCGTGACCCATAGGAAACGGAAATCGTTGGCGGTATCACCAGTCTTTTTGAAAATGCCGTGGCGATCGGCGTATTTCTGGGCCAGCGCCAGGCGCAACAGGCCAGCCGATGCGTAAATCGCCAACTCCTGGGGAGTAACCTTGCGGTGCGCGGGCATGGCAGTTTGCGGGCCGGACTGCGCCGAGCCGGCGACGAGGACGATGAGGTCGCCATCTTCCATGCTGGTTTTCTTCGCGATCGCAGCAGAGGCTTCGGGAAATTTATTAGCGATACGTTTGAAGTCTTCGAAAATCTTTGCTCCGCCCTTTGAGTGGAACATCGGCTTGATGTCATCGCGCTCTTTGCGCGACAGTTCGCCGACCGTGGGCGTGCGGATTGCAATCAGCGGAAGGTTGGGATTGATCGCCAGCTCCTGCAAGTTTTCCCCCGAAAAGCATTCGCGAACGTCGGTGAACGCGGGCAAGCGCAGATCGGGCTTGTCGATGCCGTAGAGGCGGATGGCTTCGTCATAACCCATGCGGGGGAATGGCGTTTTGATTTCTGATCCGGTGGCGCGGAAAGCGGCGGTGAGAAATCCTTCGACCACTTCCCAGACGCGTTCGGGCTGCGGATAGGACATTTCCAAATCGATCTGGGTGAACTCGGGCTGGCGGTCGGCGCGGAGATCTTCATCGCGGAAGCAGCGGACGATCTGAAAATATTTATCGAAGCCGGAGATCATTAATATTTGCTTGAACATCTGCGGCGATTGCGGCAGGGCGTAGAACGTTCCGGGCTGCACGCGGCTGGGAACGAGATAATCGCGCGCGCCTTCGGGTGTGGAGCGGGTCATGAACGGGGTTTCGATCTCAAAAAATCCCTGCGCCGAGAGATAGTCTCGAATGGCCTTGGCGACTTTGTGCCGGGTCTCAATATTGAACTGCATCACGTCGCGACGGAGATCGATGTAGCGGTATTTCAGGCGCGTTTCTTCATTGGTGAGGGCGGTGTCGCTGGGCAGGAACGGCGGCAGTTTGGACTCGTTGAGGATGCGCAATTCATCGGCGACGAGTTCGACTTCGCCGGTCGGCATATTTCTGTTGACGGTGTTCGGATCGCGAAGCTTCACCGTACCGGTGACGGCGATAACGTACTCGTTGCGCAGGGCTCCAGATTTTTCGTGAATGGTGGTGTCGCGCTCGGCGTTGATGACCACCTGGGTGATGCCGGTGCGGTCGCGCAGATCGATGAAAAGCAGGTTGCCATGATCGCGGCGACGGTTGACCCAGCCCATGAGCACAGCCTTTTTGCCAGAGTCGGAAGCGCGGAGCGCGCCGCACATGTGAGTTCGTCGTAGATCGCCTAGAAAATCGAGCAAGATGTGTCCTTACAGTGAGACTAGAGATGAGTGCTGAACCAAAGATTATAAACGGTGGGCACCGGGCCCGGCGGCAGGTACGATAGGCGCGAGGTCCTTGGCTCCGCCTGAAGAGCGGCTTCGCTCAGGATGACGCAGTAGAAAAGACGAGTACAAATTTACTTCTTGCTGGCTTTTCCTTCCATAACGGTCGACCACTTGGCGCCGTCTTGCGACATGTCGAAGGTGAAATTGTAGGCGCTTGCCGAGGTCACCTTCATGATGAAACGGCCCTTCATGGTCATGGCGCCCATTTTTTCGTCGCTGGTCCAGGTCCAGGTGTCGCCCTCGACGCTGCCGCGGGAGTCGTCGAATTCTCCGAAGCTGTTGAACTCGCGGTAGGTGTAAACTTTGTCGTCGGCGGAATATCCGAGGACGGACAAGCCCACGCCATTACCCATGGAGCTCTTGTAGTCGGAGTGGCAGATGACGTAGAAGCCGCCCTCCATCCACTCGCATTTTTCGCCTTCCGTCATCGATCCGCCGGGGCCCATCGCACTCGGTTTCATGGTACCGTCCAGGGTCCAGGTACCGACGAAGAGGTCGAGCTTTTGGAGTTCCGGTCCGGGCTTGGGAGGCTGCGTCTGGGCGATCGCGGTGGTCGCCAGCAGGAAAGCCGAAATTAGAACCAGTCCAAGTCGTTTCATAGGCGTTTCCTCAAGGTGCAATTTGGCGAAACTCCGGCTGAAGAATTTGACGGTTTGCATTCTACACCGCGAATCGAATTGCACGGCAAACTTTACCAGTCACCCCAATGCGCCGCCGTTGCCTGGTGAAACTTGAGCTTCCACTGGCCCGCCGGTTTTACCCACGCCGAACTGAAGTGCTGATAGCGCGGAGGCGGTCCCTGATCTTCTTCGGGCTTCTCACCCACGATTGCGTCGTAGGTGACGATGGCGGCATCGTCGGCCAGGGCCACCACTTTCATGTCGTATGGCGTAAGTTCCAGCAAATTAGAGTCGCCCAGATTGGCGGCTGCCTCCTGTCCTTGGAGCAGCTTGCCATCGACGCCAACGAGAGAGAAGTCCTGGCTTAGCGTGCGCTTGAAAAATAAGGCGTCATCCTTTTTCTTAGCTTCGATCAGATTTTTTTCGTTGGCGAGGGCGCTTTGTTCGAGTGGGCTAAGAGTTCGGGGGGCGGCGGGAGTCTGTGCTGCGAGCGGGGAAGTGGCGATGTAACCAAATAGAAAGACCCGGGAAAGCCAGGAGGATTTCATTCGATTCCTTTGGGATCGAGGGACTGAAAAGATATTCCGGGAAGCCCATCGATGCTGTGCTTGTTCTTACGCTCACGGTAAGCCCGCAAGCCTTCCGGCCCTTGCTTGCGTGCCCAGGCAGCGAGCTGGTCGCGCTCGCCTTCATACTTGAAACGCGGAACGCCGTAGCCGCAGGAGTCGGTAACGCGGGTGAGTTTGACCACGACGATCGACCGGATGCTGTCGTAAGCGGGAAAGTTTGCGGCAAGGGCTGGAAAGTCCGGCTCGTGAGCTTCGACGACGCGGCCGTTGCCGTAGAGCCGAAAGATATTCGGGGGACCTTCGAAGGCGCAGAACGTTAGAATGATTCTTCCATTCTCTTTCAGGTGAGCCATGGTTTCGACTCCGCTTCCATTGAAGTCTAAGTAGGCGACGGTGGCTGGATCGAGGATGCGAAATGTGTCCAGGCCTTTCGGGGAAAGGTTGATGTGACCAGCGGCGTCGAGCGGAGCGGACGCGACGAAAAATATATGCTGCGCTTCAATGAAGCCCCGCGCAGGGTTGTCGATTGTGGAACGGGTTTTACCCACGGCTACTCCTGAATTTTCTGTGGCAACTGCCGGCGCGGAACCGAGACTTGCTGGCCGGTTGCTAAATTCTTCAAAGCAAAAGCATCAGCCTGCACTTCATTTTCGCCGACGATCAAAATATATTTTGCCCCGGCTTTGGTTGCGGTCTCGAAGGATTTCTTCAAGCGAAAAGATTCATCTCCTAAATCAACGATGACATCGCGGCGGCGCAATTCGCGCGCCAGACGGGCAGCTTCGGCATTCATGCCGTCGCCGAGCGGAGCCATATAGACATCCGGTTTCTTGAATACGCTCGCGGCGGAAGCTGACTCCTGCAGAGACATTACAAGGCGATCCTCGCCGATTGCGAAACCGATTCCGGGGGCCGCGGGGCCACCGAGAGCTTCGGAAAGGCCATCATAGCGGCCGCCACCGAGGATTGCGTTCTGCGCGCCGAGGGCCCCGTGTGTGAACTCGAATGCCGTGCGCGTGTAGTAATCGAGTCCGCGCACGAGACGATCGTTCAGGGTGAAGGGGACGCCGACCTTCGTCAAGATTTCTTTTACCGCATCGAAATGAGTGCGGCATGCTTCGTCCAGAAACTGACTGATGCGCGGCAGAGTGTCGATGATGGGCTGATCAGCCGGGACTTTGCAATCGAAAACACGCAGGGGATTGGTGACGGCACGGCGCTGGCAGTCCGCGCACATGTTTCCGACGATCGGTTCGAGAGCTTTGCGCAGGGCATCATTCAACGCGGCGCGATCGTTGGGGCAGCCGACGGAATTCAGTTCCAGATTCCAGCCCGTGGTTCCCAGGCGATCGAGCAGCGTGGCCAGCATCTCGAGCACTTCGGCGTCGCGTGCGGGAGACTCGCTGCCTGCGGAGGCAGGGCCAATCACTTCCGCGCCGATTTGATAGAACTGCCGGTAGCGGCCCTTCTGCGGACGCTCGCGGCGAAACTGCGGGCCGATGTAGTAGAGCTTGTTCAAGCCGCGATCCCAGAGCTTGTGTTCGATGTAGGCGCGGACGACACCGGCGGTGTTCTCGGGACGGAGAGTTAAGGAGTTTCCTTTATCGCTTTCAGCGCGACCGCGATCTTCCCAGGTAAACATTTCTTTCGAGACGATGTCGGTCTCTTCGCCGACGCCGCGGGCGAACAGTTCCGTGCTTTCGAAAATCGGCGTGCGTATTTCCTGGAAGTTGTAGGCGCGGAAGACGTCGCGCACCGCCGATTCGAGGAAGTTCCACAGTGCCGTGTCGGGCGGGAGCAAGTCGCGCGTTCCTCGGACAGCTTTGATCATTTGATTCTCAGTTCTTGTTTTCCGTTGTCATCCTGGAGCGAAGACTTGTCTTTTCGCCTCGCGCAAGACGAGTCGCAGTCGAAGGATCCCTTGCAGCTGAATTCCTCCGCCGGAGTCTCCCGGAGTTCTCTCTACATCGCCCCGTCTTCCGATGCGGTTCGAGAGGAGCTCGACACGTATGTGCCCCGTGACCGGGATCCTTCGACTGCACAATGCGGCTCGCTTCGCTCTCCGTTTTGCTCCGCTCAGGACGACAGTTCCTACAAAATGCTTACCGCTCGCGCAAATATTCTTCTGTGTACCCCAGATAATTTCTGGCGTAGCGCATGATCATATCGTCTTCGGCCTTTTCCAGTGGGCGGCGGAACTTTCCGGGACATCCCATCCACAACGATCCGGCCTCGACTACGGTGCCCTCCGGGATCAGCGTGCCGGCGGCGATGATGGATCCGGCGCCAATCCTCGCGCCATTCAGGATAATGCAGCCCATGCCGATCAGGCAGCGGTCTTCGATTGCGCAGCCATGCAGGGTTACAGAATGGCCTACCGTGACGTACTCGCCGACGGTAACGCCGTAGGTATTCTTCATGCCGTGCAAGACGCTGCAATCCTGGATGTTCGAATGGGAGCCGATGCGAATGGCGTAAACGTCGCCGCGGATGACGGCGTTCATCCAGACCGATGCATGCTCGCCGAGAATTACATCACCGAGGATTTGGGCGGACTCGTCGACGTAACAGCTTGCGGGAATTATTGGCCGCAGGCCTTTAAAAGAACGGATCATTCACGCTCCCGAAAGACAAACGATGCACAGGCACCAGGAAGAAATAGTACCAGCAGCGAAGGCCTGGGCTGAAGAAGCCCCAAGGCTGAAATCGCGATCCCCCACGGACAAGAGATGCTGCGCGGAGATGCTCCGCTTCACGCGTGCAAATAGGCCAGCACGGCTCGCGTGATTTCTGCTTTCGCGTCGGCGAGGGACAGACCTGCGGGCCGGCGAAGAGCTGCGCCGTGGGAGAGGGCATCGACCATTTGAGTTACGACGAACACAATTTTGTCGAGATCGCGGCCCTTCTTTAGTTCGTGCTCCCGCGATTGGATCGCGAGGCGGAAGGCGCCATGAAGGCGTGTCGCGAAGTCCTGCGTCCCCTCCGTCCTAGGCGGAACTTCGGCTGCGAGCAACTGAAAGAGTTCGGGGTCGGTAGTGTGAGCGTCGACCATGGTCTCGATCATGGCCCGCATCAGCTGGTCCAGTGACGACGCGGCATGTTCGAAAAGCTTGGCCTCGACCCGGCGATCGATCTGCTCGATGTGGCGTTGGTGCAAGGCAATGAAGATGGCGCGTTTGTCGGGGAAATACTGGTAGACAGAGCCGATACTGACGCCAGCGACCTCGGCAATGCGGTTCGTGGTGACAGCAGCGAAGCCTTCGTGCTTGAGCAGCTTGATGACGGCATCGAGTACAGCTTCGACGGTTTGGCGCGCCCGCCGCTGCTTTGGCCGCCGCCGAATGGAGGTCCTTATGGGTTTCGATGCCATCGAAACCAGCATATCATAAATGTGAGCAAATATCACATTGTATGGACATCCCTTTGCGGGTATTGTGGGCACGTCATCTATGGAATGCGAGTATACATTGCACGAAATCACGTAGTAGCCTTGGATCAGTTTATGAGCAAACGTACATATTAAGTGCGATTGCAGTCGAAGGAGGCTACATGACGTATCTCATTACAGGGGCGAACCGGAGACATTGGATCGAAGGTTGTCGAACACTTACTCCGGCGCGGGGAGCGGCCACGGGTTTTTGTGCGTGACACGGAGAAGGCGCGGTCGCGCTTCGACAACCGGGTTGATCTCTTCGTTGGCGATCTCGCGAATCCGGCTGCTCTGCGAGCGGCGCTGAAGGGAGTCGACGAGTTTTTCCTAGTAAATACCGGCCCGCAGATTCCCGCCCGCGACGAAGCGGCAGCGACGGCGGCGAAAGCTGCGGGCGTCAGGCATCTCGTAAAGCTTTCGTCGCTGGACGTGGAGCAAGGGCTGGCGATTGGGGCATGGCATGAGCGCGGCGAAGCTGCGGTTCGCGCGAGCGGAATCCTCTTTACTTTTGTGCAACCGACAGGGTTCATGTCGAACCTGCTGGCGTGGGCGGCGTCGATCAAGGCGGAAGGAGTGGTTCGGGCGTCTACCGGGGAGGGCAGAAGAGCGTTCGTTCATTCCGACGATATCGCTGCGGTTGCCGCGGAAGCGTTGACATCTCGTGAGTATGAGGGCGAATCGTTGCCGATCACCGGGCCAGAAGCGCTCAGTTTTGCGGAAGTGACAGCTAAAATTGGAACTACGATCGGGAAGCAGCTCATATTTCAACCGATTTCCGATGCGGAAGCACGGCGCCGATATGCAGCCACGGGAGCGCCGGAAGCGGAGACTGAAGCCCACGTCTCGCTATGGCGTGCAATTCGCCAAGGCCGCCTGGCAACCGTCACTGACACGGCGGAGCGGGTTCTCCGGAGAAAGCCAATTGCGTTGGAGCAGTGGACGGTGGAGAATGCGGCGGCCTTCCGCTGACGGGCGTATGGGGAACCAATGTGTGGCGATGCTTCCAAGTCGGCAGTTTCCGAGCACATTTCGATTCATGCGGTTGTTCAGCGGGCTTCCTTTAAGCTCTGTTCCAGCCATCCCTGTCGTTGCCATCTTTGCCTTCCGCTGTGGCATCTGCGAAACTGACGTTATCCTCGACAGCTGCTGAGAACTCAGAATCGGGAACTCTTTCATGGGGCGCATTCACGTACTTTCCGAGCAAGTCGCCAACAAGATCGCCGCGGGCGAGGTGGTGGAGCGGCCGGCGTCCGTGGTGAAGGAGTTGCTGGAGAACGCGCTGGATGCGGGCGCGACGCGGATCAAGATCAGCGTGGAGGCGGGCGGGAAGAAACTGATTCAGATCGCCGACAACGGATGCGGCATGGTGCGCGATGACGCGATGCTGGCCTTCGAGCGGCATGCGACGTCGAAGATTAAAGATGCGGAAGATTTATTGAGCGTGGCCACGCTGGGATTCCGCGGGGAAGCGCTGCCCTCGATGGCTTCCGTGTCGCGGCTGCGGCTGGAGACCTGCGCGGGTGTGGAAGCAAACGAGAAGGCCGTGAGCGGAACCGTTATTGAGATCAATGGCGGCAAGATGGTACGCGTGGAAGAGGCCGGACTACCGCAGGGGACGTCGATTACAGTGCGGGATCTTTTCTTCAATACTCCGGCGCGGAAGAAATTTCTGAAAGCCGAATCGACCGAGTTGTCGCACATTGCTTCGCTGGTGACGCATTATGCGCTGGCGCATCCGGAGAAGCATTTCGAGTTGCATTCGTCCACGAATGCCATGCTGGTGGCGCCTCCGGTGGCGGGATACAGCGAGCGCGTGTATCAGGTGTTCGGCAAGGAAACGCTGGACCAGTTAATCGCGGTGGCCGCAAGACGGAATCTGGAGCATGTGGGATTACCGCAACCTCCGCCGTGGCGGAGGGAAGTGAGCGAGGACGGGGCGGAGCCGGTTGAACCCGGGGAGATGAGGCTGCACGGGTTTGTTTCGAAGCCGGAGATTCAGAAGCTGAATCGCAACTCGATTTACGTGTTCGTGAATGGGCGGCTGATTCGCGACCGGCTGGTGCAACATGGATTGACCGAAGCCTATCGAAATATTATTCCGCCGACGGTGTATCCCGTTGTGCTGCTGTTTCTGGAATTGCCGGCGGGCGAAGTGGATGTGAATGTGCATCCCTCGAAGACCGAGGTGCGGTTCCGGCAATCGACGGTGCTGCACGACTTTGTGCGGGACACGGTGCGGGCGGCGCTGATGAAGGCGCGTCCGGTGCCGCAATTTACCACCGAGATTCGTGCGCACGCGACCGCGAGTTCGGGACTGGCACGGGGAGCGCGAGAGTGGGAGCCGCCTTTGGATTTGGCGGTGCCGTCGGCACCGCCACCGCGGGCGTTTTACGAACCGGCGGGCGGTGCTGGATTTTCTTTGCGGGCTCCGGTGGCGCCTCCGATTTCTGCACGGTTTCAGTTCGAGGGCGGAATTGCGCTGGCAGCAAATGCTGCGATTCCGGTGGCGCGCGGACTTGGGTGTCCGTTCACGGAGGCGGTTCCGGATAACGGTTGCGCGCCGGAACTCGAGGTACGAGAAAAAGAGCCCACGCTAGAGGCGCTTTCAACGTTGCGTCCCCTGGGGCAGATTCGAAACTCGTTTATCCTCGCCGTGAATGAAGATGGGTTATGGATCGTCGATCAGCATGTGGCTCATGAGCGTGTGCTGTTTGAACGGATACTCAAGCTGCGTGCGGCGCAGAGCGCGGAGAGTCAGCGATTACTGATGCCGATCGTCTTGGAGCTTTCTCCGGCGCAGCAGGCGGTGTTTGCGGAGATTGCCGGTGAATTGCAGCACAACGGATTCGAGGCCGAGCCGTTTGGTGCGCGCAGCGTCGCGGTGAAAGTTGCCCCTGCGGGAGTGGATGCGGCCGCGGTGGAGAAAATGCTGCACGAACTGCTCGATCAGATTTCGCGGGAAGAGCAGTCGCTGAATATGGAAAAAATTCGCGGGCGCATTGCGGCGTCGATTGCGTGCCACGCCGCGATCAAGGTCAACATGCCGCTGGAGCAAAATAAGATGGAGTGGTTGCTGGCGCAACTGGCGAAGACGGACCATCCCATGTCCTGCCCGCATGGCAGGCCGGTGGTGCTGCGGTATTCTGTGAAGGATATTCAGAAGGCGTTTAAGAGAATTTAGCGATCAGCTGTCAGCTTTCCGCTCTCCCTAAAACCTGATGTTGCTGATGGCTGAGAGCTGACAGCTGACAGCGGTTTATGACCGAACAGGAACTACAGCAACTGCGGCGCGAGAAGTGGCGGCTGGATGGGAAGGCCATCCGGACGATCGAAGAAGCGCGTGCGTTTGTGGAGGGTGTGGGATTCTGCCTGATGTATCCGGTGCGGCCGGCGATGCCGGTGCCTACGTTCATTGGGGCGTTTGTAGGATCGGACCATCGGCTGCCAACGTGGCAGCATGCGTACTCCGATCCACGTGCGTCCGAGGCGACGGAGCTCATGGTGCGATTGCTACGAGAGCGCTCGGCTTATGAGGCGAATCTGTTTGAAGAGAATAATGCGTTTCTCGTGGCAGCCTCGGTGTTTCCTTATTTTTATGCGCTGGTGGGCGAGCGCAATCCTAAGTTGGCGCCCAAGCAAGGGCCGCGCTCTCCTTACTCGCCGCTGGCGTGCGATGCGTTTACCCTGATCCGGAGGGACGGGCCGATCTCGAAGCAAAAGTTGCAGGAGGCTCTGGGCGGAAGCGTTTCTCTGGCGGCTCTCGATAAGGCCCTGGGTGAATTGCTGGCGAAGCTGCGCATCACACGAGTCGATTACCGGGCCAAGGAAGGGTCTTATTGGGACGAGTTGAACCGTTGGTCTCCCGATGCGGTGCGCGAGGGCGTGGGATTGTCGGTGCAGCAGGCGCTTTCTGCTCTGCTCTCGAAGTATCTGGATTGTGTGATGGCCGCGGACCAGACGGAGCTGGAATCGTTCTTTGGAAAATTTGTGGCGCGCTCTCGCGTAAAAGAAGCTGTAAATGCGCTGCTGGCGGCGCGGGAGCTGAGTTTTGTGCACGTGAACGGGAGGTCGATGCTGCAGATTACGCCGGAGAAGGAAGCGGCGGTAACCTCGGGAAGGCCGCATCGTGTAACGAAGTAGGTTGCTTTCTCGCTTCGCGATCGCGTGTACAATCTACTCGCGAAATGACCGACAACGCCGACCACAACCACGATCACTTCCAACGCAAACTGATCATCGCCATTGACGGCCCGGCGGGCGCGGGCAAGAGCACGATCGCTAGCCGCCTGGCGCGCAAGCTGGGCTACGTGAACCTGGAGAGCGGTGCGATGTACCGGGCCCTGGCGTTGAAAGCTATCGAAAAGGACGCGTCGTTTGACGACGAAGCTACCCTGCTGAAACTGGCGGAGGAGTCACGCATTCAGCTCGAGCCCACGCGGGAGGGGAACCGCACGCTGCTGAACGGGCACGACGTTTCCGCGCGCATTCGGGAGCGCGACGTGACTGAGGCGGCTTCGCGAGTCTCGGTGCATCCCGCGGTGCGGGCGTGGATGGTGTCGCATCAGCGCGCGATGGGTGCAGGAGGCGGGGTGGTGATGGAAGGCCGCGACATTGGGACCAAAGTTTTTCCTGATGCTGATCTGAAAATTTTTATTGACGCCGACCCGGTGGTGCGCGAGCAGCGGCGCATGGAGCAACGGAAGATCAAGGGCGAAGTGGCGGCGAACGTGGCCGCGGACTTGCGCGAGCGCGATCATCGTGACCGCACCCGCGCCGCCTCACCGTTAGTGGCGGCCGAAGACGCGGTGGTGATCGATTCAACCAAGCTGGGCGAGGATCAGGTGCTGGCGCGAGTGGAAGAGCTGGCCAGGAAGAAATTAGGAGATTGATCCATCGTACCTTCCCTCTTCCGGTGCTGCGGTAGTTCAAGCGCCGGATTGCCCCGGGGACAGCCGAGGGTGGCTGTCCCCGCATCAGCAATCTCCCCACTCCATCGTCACGTGCTTTAGTTATCCGTGGGTTCGACTTTGGCTTTCGGAGCGGGCAGGGTCTTGGCAGGCTTCGCCGGGGGCACAGGTGGGATTGGCGCTGCCGCGGTGGAAGCTTTGCGAATCTCGATACCATCGTGCTGGTTGTTGATCACGATGTGCGACGTCCCCAGGCCCACAGTTCCGGTGGCGGCGGCTTCGTGATCCCCGCTCTCGATTTTTATCTCCGGAAAGTCGGATTGAATTTCGCCGTCGCGCGTGCGGGCATCCAGGCGGAAGCCGGCTTTGTCGGGCACGCTTACCTGGACGTCGCCGTTGCGGCTGTCGATCTGCACGTTGCCGAGCGAACTCATCGCCACCTCGATCCCGCCATTTTCATTCTGTAGGCGCACATCCCCAGAGACGTCCTGCAGGCGAATCTGTTTGGAGCGCGTGGTCAAGTGGAGAGGGCCGATGATCTTATCGGCGTGCAGGTCATCAGAATCCAGATCCAGTTCGCCATCGATGCGGGAAAATTCGAGGTCGGTGCGGGAGGACTTGAAGCTTACGTTCTTGGCGATGTGGCCGAGTTTGACGCTCTCCTGAAACTCCCCCTCGAGTTGCGCTGAACCCTTCACATCCATGATGGAGAGTTCATTCAGCCGGCCCTCGATGTGAACATCGCCGGTGATCTGTTCGACTCGAGCCGAGCCTTTATCGAGATTCAGCTTGACGTTTCCGTTGACGTCCTCCACCGTAACATCGCCATGCTGATTGACGATTTCGACTTGTCCGTCGCGGCCGGTGACCGAGACTTCTCCCTTGCGCCCGGTGATGTGCAGCTCCATTTTGCGCGGAATCGAGACATCGAGATCGGTCTGGACGGGATGATTGCCGGCGCCATGGGTTTTCGCGTCGAGAACGATTGCATTGCCGGCGAGGGTGATCTCGGGCCTGGTCTGCTGGTTATATTTATCGGCGTCGCTCTGATTTTCGGCGCCCACACGCTTGCGGACGACCACAGTAATTTTGTTGTCGTTGGAGCTGCCAACCCGCACTGCGCCTTCATCGTCGTTGATGCGCAGGCTGGTCGTGGTGGGGGGAACGTTCTGTTCCAGATGATCGTCGAAGCTGTATTTGTTACCGAAGAGATCGCCGATGTCGTTATCGTCGATGCCAATGTTGTCGCGGAGTTCGTCCCAATGAACGCGGGACACATGAGTCGCGATCAGTCCGAAGAAGACGATCACGATCACCAAAAAAACTCCACCAGCGCCAATGCCGCGAGGAGGAAGACCATCGCGCTGAGCTTGCTGATGCTCGATCAGCTTGATCACTCCCCACAGGATCAGAAGCAGCGGCCAGTAATGCGCGAACCATAGTCCCAGCCGCTCCCACGATAGCAGGTGCAAATTGCCGAGCAGAAAAACGATTCCCAGGACAATCAGCACGAACGGTCCGGCAAACGAACGGCGGTAGCGGCGCGGCGGAAGTGGAGCCTGGACTGGTGTTTGGACTGGGCTAGACATTGTGCACCTCGCCGGAAGAAGGGGTTGCGGGATCGGGAGGTGGTGGAGACGGCGGCACGGCGGCGGCCGGCGGCGGTGCCATTCGATCGATGTGTCCGCCCGTGGAAGCATTGCTCTGGAGCAGCTTCACGACGCCAATCACCAGCAGGATCGCAGGCCAGGTGCGGTCGAATTCGGCGACATTCAGGCTCTGCAGCAGGAACAACGTGCCGACTGTAACCAGCATGGCCGGCCCCATGATCCTGCGCATGCGGCAGCGATCGCATTGGCAACTCAAACCCAGGATTTTGCGGAGGCGGCAGCGTTCGCAGGTGCAACCCGCGGGGTGCCTTCCGATCATTCCCCACTGCTTGGCGAACATCCATCCCCCCAGAGCGATCAGGATGAGCGGCCACAGGCGGTCCATGCCGAACTCCCAGATATTCATGGTGTGCAGCAGGAAGAGCACGCCAAGTGCAATCAGGATGATGGCGACGGCGGGAATATTCTTGGTGTCGCTCTTTTCCCCCAGGCTGAAAGTTTGTGCCAAACCGAAGGGGTCCGGCGCGGGCTGGCCTGCTTGAATGGCGTGAGCCGTACGTACGGCGTCGATAATCTGGTAGACGTAAAAGAAAGCAATGCCGATGCCGAAAAGGGCATCCCAACTGCCAGCGTGATCGGAAGCGAAAATGAGCAATCCAAAAACCAGCAAGTGGGCCAGTCCCTTGGCGTACTGAGAGCAGTAGACGGCGCCGACGCCGAAAGGAAAAAATCCAGCGAGGATGCCGGCGACCGTGGGATTGGGGCCGGAGCCCACGCGCGCGGCGGGCGCCGGAGCGCCGACGGGCGCATAGACGGATTGCGGAGGCACGAACCCCGCTGCCGGGGCAGTGCTCTCCAGGCGTGCTGCGAGACAAGGTTCGCAGTAGACGACTCCGCGAACATCGCGGGTGCAATTGGCACAGAGCGGCTTGCCGCAAGTGCGGCAAAACGCGACTGCAGCCGAATCATTGTGCGTGGCGCAGTTCATACGAACCTCCTGCAAGTGGTCACCGACACTACAGGCAGATCGTTTACAGATGGACCCAGCGGAGCGCCCGCCAGAATGAACTGATTGTCCCTCCGGCTGTAATTGCGCTCCTGTTTCTGCTCGGGCTGTTGAGTTGTGTCGTTTTTGGGATCTTTCTTTTCCGGAGCGGGTTCCGCGGGCGTCACGTTGCGCTTGAATTCGCGAACGCGCGATTCCACTTCATACACGAACCGGATGTTTTCGTAGTACCTCACTACGCGGGCTTGCGTGTTGTAATACGTGTGCCGTATGGCGGCTGGACGCAAACTCACCTGGCGCAGGTCGGCGGGCTTTACGCCGAGCACGCTCAACGCCACCGACAGCGCGAAGAATGCCATGCCAAACGACATGGCGAAGCGAGGCTGCCGGACCGTTTCCCAGAGGGGTTGCATCGCACCGAATGCCCACGCCTGCGCGCGTTCCCACAAAGTAGGTTGTGGTTGCGGCGAAGACAGGTTCACCCGCAGGCGTTGGGTGTCAACGCCCGTTGTGGATACCAGAATGTTCGTAACCAGGCTGACTGGAGGCTCCACCTCCGTGAGATCCTTCAGCCAGTTGCGGCCCGCCTCGACTTCGAAGAACAGCGACCCGCAGGCGGAACAAGTCCGCGAGTGAGCCTGGAAGCGGTCGAGTTGAAGGCCGGTCAGAGCGCCATCGAGCGCGTCCGAGAGCAGGCTGTCAAACTCGTGACACTGCATTCCGTTATGGGTCGGCTCTGGCATCACATCACCTGCCTATAAGTACGTTGTAGAAGGCGCGCAAGTTCCGCTCGCCCACGATTTATTCGACTTTTCACAGTCCCCTCCGGAACCTTCAAAACGGCTGCAATTTCGCGATAGTCCATATCTTGTAAGTCTCTTAAAATCAATGCTTCACGGAGTTCTGGCGACAGCTTTCCGAGCGCCGCATGAACGGTTTCGCCCACCTCACGGCTGCGTACGCGCGCGTCGGGAGGCGCAGATTGGTCCTGAATTTGCTCGCTGAGCGGCTGCGCATCTTCATGCGCGGATGACGTGGCGTCGAGCGAGTCGGTAATGCGATCCTGCTTGGTCTTGCGGAAGTGATCGACCAGCAGATTGCGGGTGATGGTGGTCACCCATGTCATGAATGCACCCTTCGAGCTGTCATAGCTTGAAAGCGTGCGGTACATCTTGATGAAAACTTCCTGCGCCAGATCCTCGGCGTCATCAGCCGATCCTGCGAAGCGATAGCAAATGTTATAGATACGGCGGTTGTAGGTCTGGACGATTTCTTCCCAGGCAGCGGCATCACCGGCGACACAGCGACGTAGCAGCATCGCAACTACCTGGACATCTTCCAAAAGCTGAACCCCCGGAAAAACAGCTATCAGCTATCAGCCTTCAACTCTCTGTCAAAATCTTTGTCATTCCGAATCGGGCCGAAGGCGCGGTGAGCCTGCTGTTCTCGGTAGACAGTGCTCCCCTACGAGACAGTACGCGGATGTAGAGCCGTAAGTTCGGCGGGACAACGACGCCGACGCAAGTCATTCGAAACAGGGCATTGTAGCAGCGAGGAGATTTTTCATCCCGGCGGGCCCCGCATATTCCCTCTTAGCGATATTCATGTAGCGGTTGCCGGCAACCGGATGTTGGGCTCGGATATACAAAACTGAGCTATAATTTGGCCCGCTGGCCGCAGTTCCGTCCATGCATTCTCTAAGTGCAGCAAAACGACGTCTGGCCGCTCTGGCGCTGCTAGCAGCTTGCCTGGTCTTGTTCGCGACGCCGCATGCGCGGGCGCAAGGGGCGCAGGGGACGCAGTCGATGTATCTGGCTCCCAATGCTTACATGAATGGGTTCGACCCGACCCGGTTGGATATGGTTTTGGAGATTAGCCAGGACCGATGGGAGAGGAACCTAGAGAGCCTTTCTTCTTCCGTTTCGAAATTGGATCTAAAGGCTCCGGCCGCGGCGCGCCGTGAATATGAAAAGGGCACGCGACTGTTAATACAAAAAAAATTCAGCCGGGCGGTTGAGAGTCTGACGAAGGCCACTTCGATTTATCCACGTTTTGTGGCGGCACACAGTGCGTTGGGCTCGGCATACCTGAAGCTAGGCCAGAACAAGGAAGCAGAAAGTGAATTCTCGCAAACGGTTGCTTTGGATAATCACTTGCCGTATTCCTATCTCAATTTGGGCTGGGCTCAACTTGCCCTGAACAATTTCCCCTCTGCGCAAGCCTCCATCCAAAAGGCGTCAGGGTTGGCGCCGCTCGATCTGCATCTGCTCACGGCTCTGACCTATGCGCAGTTGCTGAATCACGACTACGCTGCCGCGATCACAACCGCTCAGCAGGTGCACAGCCGCAAACACGAGAGCGCCGCCGTGGTGCATTACTTTGCCGCTGCCGCCTGGCAGGGACAGAACAACCTTTCAGAAACACAGAAGGAATTGCAGGTGTTTCTGGCGGAGGCCCCGACCTCTCCCGCTGCCGATGCGGCCCGGAAGATGATGGTGCAGATCGAAGACCAGCAGAATCACCCGCCGCCGCCAGCCTCGGTCGAGATTGCTTACACCGCTTCCCCGCTCGACCCGAATGCGACGACAGGCGGCCTGCCGGCGGCGACGCAACGGGTTTTGCAGCAAATTAGGCTGCAGAAACAGCTGGCAGAAGTGGAAGCGGAGCCGGAGTCAGCCTGCGAATCCTGCACGGAGATGAACTCTTCGGGCCCATCAGCCCCGGTGTCGCCGCGCATGCCGGTGAACGGCCCGCGACATTCTGGCACCAACATTGCCGCCTACACCTTGCGCAGCACGGTCAACGAAGTTGCGGTATTTTTCGCGGCTACAGATCACGGGAAGTCGGTGAGCGATCTGACTGAGCAGGAGGTGGAGATTCGGGACGCCGGGAAAGCGCCAGCCACCGTGTTGGGATTTCGCAACGAATCCCAATTGCCATTGCGGCTTGGCCTGGTCATCGATACCAGCAATTCCATCACTCGCCAATTTGCGTTCGAGCAGAAAGCGGCTGGCGCGTTTCTGAAAAAATCCTTGACCGGCAAGGGGGATCTTGCTTTTGTCGTGGGTTTTTCCAATTCCGTGCTAATGGTTAAGGATTTCACCGGGGATAGCGGGGCCATTGCCGAAGGCATCGATCAACTAGCTCCCGGGGGCGGGACCGCCCTTTGGGATGCGGTGAAATTTGCGTCTGACAAACTTGCCGGCCTTGCTGAAGAAAAGCCGGTGGCGAGAATCCTGGTGGTCATTAGCGATGGCGAGGACAATTCCAGCAGCGCTACTCTGAAAGAAGCAATTGAAACTGCGGAACGTCATGAGATTACCGTTTACACCGTGAGCACCCGAGAGCTTGCGGGCGGAGATGACCCTGGTGCCCTGTTCGCGGACGGCGCCATGCGGGCTCTGGCTGCGCGCACCGGCGGGGCGGCTTTCTTTCCGGATTCTCTGGGGAACCTGGATCATCGGCTCTCCGACCTGCAGCAAGTGCTTCGTAGCCGGTACCTGATTTCTTACCGGCCCGATCAGTTCAAGGCCGACGGTTCCTACCGCACCATTGCGGTGGTGGCGCACAAATCGGGTCGCAAACTGCGGGTGTATGCCCGGCGCGGGTACTTCGCTCCCAATGGCAATGAAAGCCGCTGATCTTCGTCTTGCCGACTGCCCTATCTTTGCGTTCTTGCAAGGGTTGGCGACCCGTTAGCTTTCGTCTTCTTGTACTCAAGTGCCGAACGGTCGCTGGCGGAAGCTGCCGATCAGGCGTTTCAGGGTCCGGTCTGAAGAAGTCCCAACCGAATCTTGGAGCGCATGGATCGCCGGCGTCTGCTTGACATGGTCCAATCTGCAATTGGGTACAACTTGCTCAATGTCGTTTTGCGCTGGGAAAACACAGAGATTGCGTCGACCTTTTCATCTGCCGTGCTCCTGACGGTCGGGTTGCTCTCAGGCACTGAGCGAAAAATAAAGAACCAGCGAAACAACGAAGTGGGCGCCTCCCGTAAAGTGCTTCCTTCTTTGCTAGAGAATCGGAAATGACGTTCGGACACGCCCGCAGTTCCCGGCTCACACAAGCATATTCGTATTCCGGAGGACGGGCCTGCGGCGGTTGCTGCCTGAACCTACTCGCTGGTGAAGTAGTCCACCGTCACCGGATTCTCAAACAGCGAGTAGTCGCGGGTGACGACGGTGATCCCGCTATCGGTGACGAAGTAACGGGAACGGTCGGCTTCAGTGTCGTAGCCGATGGTGGTGCCTTCGGGAAGATGTACGTTGCGGTCGATGATGCAGCGGCGGATGCGGCAGTGGCGTCCCACGGCGACGTGCGAGAAGAGGATGGAAGAATCAACTTCGGAATAAGAATTCACGCGCACGTCGGGAGAGAGCACCGAGTTCTTGACCGTGCCGCCCGACACGATGCAGCCGTTCGAAACTATGGAATCGAGCGCGGTGCCCATGCGATCTTTTTCGGCGAAGACAAACTTCGCAGGCGGATACTGTCGCTGGTGCGTGCGGATCGGCCAATCCTGATCGTACAAATTGAAGATCGGCGAGACTGAGACGATGTCCATATTGGCTTCGTAGTAGGCCTCGAGCGTGCCCACATCGCGCCAGTAGAGAGCTTCTTTCTTGTTTTCGTCGAGAAAATCGTAGGCGAAGACGCGATAGTCGTCCACCATCTTCGGCAGAATGTCTTTGCCGAAATCGTGGCTGGAATTGGGATCTTCGGCGTCTTTCAGCAGAACGGGAATGAGGACGTCTGCATTGAAAAGATAGACCCCCATCGAGCCGGCGACTTTCTGCAGGTTCCAGGGGGAACGGAGTTCGGTCTTGACCGGCTTCTCTTCGAAGCCATTGATGCGGCCATCTTTGTCGACGTCGACTACGCCGAAGCGGGACGTTTCCTCGAGGTCAATCTGGATCGTGGCGAGGGTGATGTCGGCGGCGGAATCACAGTGCTGCTTCATCATCTTGCCGTAGTCCATTTTGTAGATGTGATCGCCGGAGAGAATCAGGACATGCTTGGGCTGCTCGGAGCCGATCGAATAAATATTCTGGTACACGGCGTCGGCGGTTCCCTGATACCACTGGTCGCTGACGCGTTTCATGGGAGGAAGGACTTCGACGAACTCCCCCACCTCGCGGCCAAGAATGTTCCAGCCTTCGCGGATGTGGCGATTCAGGGATAGCGCCTTGTACTGGGTGAGGATGTAGACCCGGCGGAGGTCGGAATTGAGACAATTGGAGAGGGTGATGTCGATGATGCGATACATTCCGCCAAAGGTGACGGCGGGCTTGGCGCGATCGCGGGTAAGGGGGTAAAGGCGCTCGCCAGCGCCGCCGGCAAGAAGGACTCCGAGAGTGTCTTTCATCGGACGATCTCTGACTTCGACTTCCTATGCGAATCCCCAACCAAAAAAATCAGGCTGCTACTGCTCACGGAAAACAGTAGATGGTAGCACAGCATGGAGAGTTGCTTTGTGCCATGGCGCACACAGCTTTAGAGGCAACGGAAGGCCTCCTGTCCTCGAACTATTTCTCTTCCTCGATTTTGATGCGGAGCGACTTGAGGAATTTTTGATCCTGCTCGTTGATTTTGAATTCCGGGTTCGTGGAGAGAGTAGTTACCAACGATGTCTTGTCAGAGGTCTTTTCGCCCTGCTTGCTGACGCCGATGGTGGCTTCGAGGACGAGAAAGATGTCATAGCCGCCCTCCTTGATGCGCGAGACGACTTCGGCGATCTGCTCAGAATCGGAGAGAGATTCGTTGATGGCCTCGCCGAGTTCCTTCATCAAATCTTTGAGTTGCTGGTCCACGGAGTCCCCCAATCGGCGCGCGTGTGGAACGCTTCTTCTTGAATTAGATGCCTTCAGCCGCCGGACAGTTTTGCTGGCAGCCAGAGGTTTGCGCCATTGTAGCGCTGCAGGCTGTTAAAATCGAGGCCGTGAGCAAGGTTTCTACTCGACGAAAGATAGCAGTGGCGGCGCGGGTGGCAACGCAGCTGGCCCAGCGCAGCCGGACGGTGCGCGCGGCCACCCAGGCCGCCGCCACTACCGGGCGGGCTTTCGGCCGCGTACTGCACCAGTTGTGGCTGGAGGTTACAGGGGTTGTGTTCCTGATTATGGCTTTGAGTTTCGCGGGCGCCACGGCAAAAGAGTATGGGAAATACCATAGCGGGCAGGCGGGGCGGGGGCGCGTAGCGGTTGCGGTTTGCTTCACAGTAACGTTTGCCTGGTTTGGAGTCAGCTCGTTCTGGAAGGTGAAGAAAAAGGGAAGAGGCAGTGCGCGGTGAAGCGTCGCGGGTTGCGGCGCTGAACGGGTGAGGTCGGATATCAATTCGTCCACAAAAGGCCGCAGATTCCTCACCGGCTGAAGCCGGTTCGGAATGACAGGCAATCATAAGAATTTCGGGGGGGGAACGGCCGGGGTTAGAAAGAGTTGTACAACATGGCGGACAAGGTCAAAGCCGCGGATGAGAGGCGTGTGGCAGACGTAGAGACGTCTTCACACATTGTGGTGAACCCGTTGTATACCCGCGCTGATCTCAAGGGCTCCGATTATGAGAGCGAGGTTGGATATCCGGGCGAGTACCCGTTTACGCGCGGCGTGCAGGCCACGATGTATCGCGGACGGTTGTGGACGATGCGGCAGTACGCGGGCATGGGCGATGCCGAGGAGTCCAACAAGCGGTACAAGTATTTGCTGGCAAACGGGACCACTGGTTTGTCGGTCGCATTTGATTTGCCGACGCAGATCGGCATGGATTCAGATCATGCGCTGGCCGCGGGGGAAGTCGGTAAGGTGGGCGTGGCGATCGATTCGATCGAGGACATGGAACGCCTCTTCGCCGGCATCGAGCTCACGAAGATTTCAACATCGATGACCATCAATGCGACCGCTTCGATCCTGCTGGCCTTGTACGTGGAAGTGGCGCGGCGGCAGGGTGCGGACCTTCGCAAGCTTTCCGGCACGGTGCAGAACGATGTGCTCAAAGAGTACATTGCGCGCGGAACGTATATTTATCCGCCGCAGCAGGCGATGCGAGTGATCACCGACATGTTCTCCTGGGCGAAGGATCAGGTGCCGGAGTGGAATACGATTTCGATTTCCGGCTATCACATGCGCGAGGCGGGATCGACTGCGGTGCAAGAGGTCGCCTTCACGCTGGGTAACGGCATGGCGTATGTAGAAGCGGCCATCAAGGCCGGGCTGGATGTGGATAAGTTTGGCCCTCGGCTTTCCTTCTTCTTCAACGCACACAGCAATTTTCTGGAAGAGGTGGCAAAATTCCGCGCCGCGCGCAGGATGTGGGCGCGCATCATGCGGGAACATTTCAAGGCGAAGAATCCGCGATCGTGGATGCTGCGTTTCCACACGCAGACGGCGGGCTCGACGCTGACGGCGCAGCAGCCGGAAAACAATATTGTGCGCACGGCGATTCAGGGACTGGCGGCGGTAATGGGCGGGACGCAGTCGCTGCACACCAACTCTTACGACGAGGCGCTGGCGCTTCCGACCGAGCAAGCGGCGAGAATCGCCTTGCGAACGCAACAGGTGATTGCTTACGAGTCGGGCGCGGCGCAGACCATCGATCCGCTGGCGGGTTCGTATTACATCGAGGCGTTGACGAATGAAATCGAGAAGCGCGCGGCGGAATATCTGGGAAAAATTGAAGTGATGGGCGGAATGCTGAAGGCGATCGAGCGCGGATTTGTGCAGCAGGAGATCCAGAACGCGGCGTACGAATATCAGCAGGCCGTGGATCATGAACAGGCAATCGTGGTGGGAGTAAACCGGTTTGAGGTGCAAGAGGAAAAGCCAATTCCGCTTCAGAAAATTGATCCGGCTCTGGAACCCAAGCAGATTGAACGCGTGCGAGCGTTGCGGGCGCGGCGGGGCGCGAGGCCGTGCAAGGAAGCCTTGCAGCGAGTAGAAGACGCGGCCCGGTCTGGCCAAAATCTTATGCCGAGGATCGTCGAGGCGGTTTCGGCTTACGCAACCGTGGGCGAGATTTCCGATGCGATGCGCCGCGTCTTTGGCGAGTACAGGGAGGCTGTCGTGATTTGACGGCCGTGGGGCGTGCGCTACGCCGTTTTTCTTGGAGGCACGTCGTCCGGGCGCCAGGATTGCTCATGAATATGGGTGGGACGCTCCGGGTGGTCAGCGGTATCTCCAATGCCTTCGACGGCGGCGCTTTCGAACGCCTGGTCCGTGTCGGCTAATTCCTCGACGCTCTCCTCGTTGGCATCCGCTACTTCCGATAAACCCTGCGAACTTGCCGGGCTGACCGGCGCTGCGAGATCCCACCTCTGCGGGGTCGCTGCCGAGTGCAGCAAGTTGAGCCTCGTCATCGCGCTCGAGTTCCGGATCTCTTGCCAGCGATGTATCGCGGGATCTTCGATTGTCGGCATGCGGCCTCTCTGAACCTTAGAGTGAATCCAGCCGCGGAGTGTTGCCGTTCAATCTGAAGTTTTGTAATCGCAGGCGAGGCGGCATGGTTCGCAGTACATCAGACCATCCTCGCAGATGCGGATTTTGTCGGTGGTCTGGCACAAGCAGCAGAATTTGTCGCACTGGCAACCGCTTTCCGGCATTTCGCATTGGACGCAACGGAATTTTGTGTGGCTCATTCCGGACGACATGTGAGTACTTTAGCGCCCAGCGGCGTGGTGGGGAACGTTCCGTTGGTAACCGCCGCCGAATTGTTGATGGAAAACCCCGCTCGGCCAGATTCCTAATCCGCAATCGACACTCAACCATGACAATCGCTTTCCATCCTGTGCCATATAATTCTGGGCAATGACCTTCCAACGGTTGCTGGATGGAGCGGAAGTTCTCGCACAGAGCGGGGATCCGGGCGTGAGCGGTGTGGAATATGACTCGCGGCGGGTGAAGCCGGGCAGCGTGTTCGTGGCGATGCGCGGAGAATCCAGCGATGGCAACCGCTTCATCGATCAGGCAATTCAGGCGGGCGCGGTAGCGGTGGTGACGGATTGTGCGGCGCAGAAGCCTCGCCCAAACGTGGCTTGGGCCTTAGTCCCGCATGGGCGACGCGCACTCGCGCGCGTGAGCGCGAACTTCTACAAAAAGCCGGGGGAGAGAATTGCCGTCACCGGAATCACCGGAACCAATGGGAAGAGTACGACGGCCTTTCTCGTGGAATCGATCTTGACGGCGGCAGGGAGAAAAAGTGCACTCATCGGGACGATTGAGTATCACGTGGCCGGGAGGGTGTTGCCTGCTCCGCACACCACGCCGGAGGCGCTGGAACTAAATCGCATTTTCAATGAAGCGCTGGGGCACGGCGCTACAGAAGCGGTAATGGAGGTATCCTCGCATGCGCTGGCGCAGGAGCGAGTGTTTGGTGTCCCATTTGACGTCGCTGTGTTTACCAATCTGACGCGCGACCATCTCGACTATCACCCAACGATGGAGGAATATTTCGCGGCCAAGCGGATGCTGTTCGAGGGCTGCGGCACGGATCCGCCGCGAGCGGTGGTGACGAATATTGACGACGAGTATGGCGCGAAACTGGCCGAATTCAGCCGGAAGCGCGGTTCCGTGCTGCTGAAGTATGGGTGGGAGCGCGGGGATGTGCGTGCGGAGAAGGTGGAGATCACGACGCGCGGTACGCGGTTTGATCTGATGATGCCGGCAGGCAGGGTCGCGGTGTTTTCGGCGATGATCGGCAGGGTGAATGTGTACAACATTCTGGCGGCGGCCGGAGCGTGCTACGCGCGCGGATGTGGCTTCCAGGCAATTGCAGCGGGAATCGACCAACTGGCATGCGTTCCGGGAAGGTTTGAGCGGGTGGACTGCGGCCAACCGTTCACGGTGGTGGTCGACTATGCGCATACCGATGATGCGTTGCGGAATTTGACGTCGCTGGCGCGGGAGTTGGTCGCGGCGGCTAAGGGCAGAGTGCTGACGGTGTTTGGATGCGGGGGAGATCGAGATCGGAAGAAACGTCCGCTGATGGGCGAAGCCGCGGGGCGGGGAAGTGATTTCGTGGTGCTGACATCAGACAATCCGCGGAGTGAGGATCCGCTGGCGATTATGAATGATGCGGTGGTGGGGCTGCAGAGGACTGAAGTCAAATACAGCGCAGAAGCCGACCGGCGCAAAGCGATTGCGTTGGCGATTGGCGAAGCGCGGCCAGGAGATATTGTGTTGCTGGCGGGAAAAGGGCACGAGAAGGTGCAAGTGACGCGTGAGGGCGCGGCTCCATTCGATGATTTGGAGGTGGCGCGGAAAGCCTTGAGGGCGGCGGGATATCAGTGCGACTCCGCCCAGGCTGGATCGCCGGGATGAAACTGACGCTGGGAAAAATTTCGGGGTTTATTTCCGCGGTGGGAGGCTTTGCGCCGGAAACGATGGCGAGTGGATACTCGATCGACTCGCGCAGTCTGGGACCGGGCCAGCTTTTCTTTGCGGTGAAGGGTGAGCGTTTGGAGGGGCACGACTTCGTGGAGCACGCACTTGAAAAAGGGGCGGTGGGAGCGGTCGTGCGAAAGGATGAACTCCACCGCTATTCGCATCCGAGGCAACTATTAGCCGTGGACAACACCTTAGCCGCGCTTCAGACTCTGGCGGCGGCGGTGCGGAAGGTATGGGGGAAACCGCTGGTCGCGGTGACAGGATCGGCGGGGAAGACAACGACGAAGGAAGCGATCGCGCACGTGCTGAGCTCGCGATTTCGAGTGCTGAAGTCCGAAGGGAATTTCAACAATCATTTTGGCTTGCCGCTGATGCTGCTGAAGCTCGAGCCAGAGTACGACATCGCCGTGATTGAAATGGGGATGTCGCATGCAGGGGAGATCCGGGCGCTGGCGAAAATCGCGCAACCTGACGTGGGTGTGGTGACCAATGTGGCGCCCGTACATCTTGAATTTTTTGATTCGCTGGCCGAAATTGCGCGTGCCAAATATGAGTTGATCGAATCTCTTCCGGCCACTGGAACGGCGGTTTTGAATGGTGACGACGAGTATGTCTCGCAGTTTGGGCGCGGGTTCCGAGGGAAAGTGGTGAGGTATGGGGTGGGAGCAACGGCGGATGTGCGGGCGGAAAATATTCAGTCAAAGGGCGCGCAAGGTACCGAGTTCGATGCGCTGATTGGAGGGCGGCGCGAACACGCGACGCTGCCGCTGGTCGGCGAACATAACGTTCTGAATTCGCTGGCCGCGGTGGCTGTGGGAGTGGAGCGTGGGCTACAGCCGTCAGAGGCGATGGCAGCATTGTCGACGTTATCGCCCGCGGAAAAACGCGGACAGGTTCTCCAAGTGGGTAACATCACGGTGATCAACGATTGTTACAATTCCAATCCAAAGGCGCTGCAGGCGATGGTAGACGCGCTGGCTGCGATGCCGGCCAAAAGGCGCATCGTCGTGGCGGGCGAGATGCTGGAGTTGGGTCCGGCCGGGGAAGAAATGCACCAGCGGGCCGGGCAGCATATCGCAGAGAAGAAGATAGACGCAGTGTTGGGGGTTCGCGGCCTGGCGCAGTTTTTAGTTCACGGCGCGAAGCAGTCCGGAACCCAGGCGGAGTTTGTGGCGTCGTCCGAAGAAGCGGGCGAGTGGTTGGCGCGCGAAGCGCGCGACGGAGACATGATTCTGCTGAAGGGGTCGCGCGGGGTAAAGCTGGAAAGGGCGCTCGAGAGCTGGTTCGCACGGCGCGACAGCAGGAGTTGAGATTGTTGCGGGAGGGAGGCTGATTGCTCTACTGGTTGTTGTTCGTGAAGCTGCAACATTATTTTCCACCCTTCCGCATCTTCCGTTATCTGACGTTTCGCACCGCTTTTGCCAGCCTCACAGCACTGTTTACCGCGCTGATCGTAGGGCCGCTCGTAATCAACCGGCTGCGCGAATTCCAGATTGGACAATACATTCGGGAAGAAGGTCCGAAGGCGCATCAGAAAAAAGCGGGAACGCCGACGATGGGTGGGCTGCTCATTGCGATCGCGATTGTTGTCCCCACGTTGCTGTGGGCGGACCTGAGTAATCGTTTCGTGTGGATTGCGGTGTTTGCCACTTGCGCCTTCGCGGCGATTGGATTTACCGATGACTACACGAAAGTGGCGCACCGCCGGAATCTTGGATTGACGGGGCGGGCGAAGTTGGGTCTGCAGGTTGCGGCCAGCATTGTGATTGCGGTCATGCTGATTGCAATGCAGAACTATGGGATGTATTCGACCAAGCTGATTGTGCCGTTCCTCAAGCAGTTTCATCCGGACCTGGTGGTGCAGAGCATGGAGCGGTTCCCGCACTTATGGCCGCTGGCATTTTTGCCGTTCATGGCGTTTGTAGCTCTGGTGATCGTGGGATCGAGCAACGCGGTGAACCTTACGGACGGCCTGGATGGACTGGCCATTGGCTGCACGGTGATTGCCGCCGGCGCGTTGACGATGCTGACCTATGTGAGCGGGCACGCGACCTTCGCGACATATCTGGAAATTCCAAAAATGCCGCAGGTCGGCGAGTTGACGATTTTCTGCGGAGCGATGGTCGGGTCGTCCATTGGGTTTCTGTGGTACAACGCGCATCCGGCGGAAGTGTTTATGGGCGACGTCGGTTCGCTGGCGCTGGGCGGCGCCATTGGGACGGTCGCCGTGATCATTAAGCAGGAACTGTTGCTGCCGTTTATCGGCGGAGTATTTGTGATCGAGGCGATATCGGTGATCCTACAAGTGGGATCGTATAAGCTGCGCAAGAAGCGGATATTCAAGATGGCGCCCATCCACCATCATTTCGAGTTGATGGGCTGGTCGGAGTCGAAGATCATTGTGCGGTTCTGGATCGCGTCGCTGGTGTTTGCGCTGTTCGCGCTGACGACGCTGAAGCTGCGGTAGGCGAGGCATTGTCGATGGATAATTCTTGATTGTTGCGTGAAAACCTTCGGGGGAGGGGGTGTGATCCGTTCGTAATCGACCCTCCGTGATCAGCAATCAACAATTCACTTGTACATGGAACTCAACAACAAACGCGTCCTGGTAGTTGGTCTCGGCAAGTCGGGGGTAGCTTCGGCGCTGTTCCTGAAGGCGCGCGGGGCGCGGGTTACCGTGTCTGATACGAAGAGCGGCGATGAATTGCGGAACGAAATTCCGTTGCTGCTCGATCACGGAATCACCGTCGAGACCGGGGGGCACGGCGAGCGTACATTCCGCGGGCAGGATTTGATTGTGGTGAGCCCGGGGGTTCCGGTGGATGCGCCGCCGCTGGTGCAGGCGCGTGCGCTAGGCGAGTCGGTGATCGGAGAGATTGAACTGGCAGCCCAGTTCTTGCCGGGACCGATTGTGGCCATCACAGGATCCAACGGAAAGACTACGACTACAACTCTGACGGGAGAAATCCTGGCGGCGGGCGGATTGCCAACCCTGGTGGGTGGAAACATTGGCGCTCCGGCGATTTCGCTAGCCGAGCGGGCAAAGCCGGAGACCGTGATTGTGCTTGAGATTTCCAGCTTCCAATTGGAAACCATACAGACGTTTCGGCCGAAGGTCGCCGTGATCTTGAATGTGACGCCGGACCATTTGGATCGGCATCGGACGCTCGCAGTCTACGTGAACGCTAAGGCCCGTATCTTCGAAAACCAGCGGGACGGCGATTTTGCCGTGTTGAATGCCGATGATCCTATCTGTGTGGCGATGGCGGCGCGGACTCCAGCGCGGGTGTTTTGGTTCAGCCGGCAGAAGGAGGTGAAGCAAGGAGCTTGGGTTCACGACGGAGGTATTCTTTTCCGCGCCGAGGAGCGACAAAGCGAAATCATGTTGGTTTCCGAGATTCCCCTGAAGGGCGCGCACAATCTGGAGAACGTGTTGGCGGCGGTGTGCGGGGGCGCGTTGATGGGGTGCGAACCCACCAAGATCCGGCAGGCGGTGCGGGACTTCAAGGCCGTCGAGCACCGCCTGGAATTTGTCGCGACGATCCGCGGCGTCGATTACTACAACGATTCGAAGGCCACGAATGTGGATGCGACCATCAAGGCGCTGGAGTCGTTCCCGGCGAACATCCACCTCATTCTGGGCGGCAAGGACAAGGGGAGCGACTACACCGTGCTCAATGATTTGCTGCGGCAACGGGTGAAGCGGGTGTATACGATCGGTGCGGCGGCGGCGAAGATCGAGTCGCAGATCGCTTCTTCGAAGGTCGGGAATGTTGAAGTCGTGCATGCGGAGACCTTGGAGAACGCGATCCGCAAGGCGAATTCTGTGGCGCACCCGGGTGATGTGGTTTTGCTGGCTCCGGCGTGCGCGAGCTTCGATCAATTCAAGAACTATGAACAGCGCGGGCGCTTGTTCAAGGAGATTGTGCTCGGGCTGGGGTGATCTGAACTGTCAACCGAATAGTGCTGTCCCTCGGCGGACTCGGTTCCCGGTTCCGACCCAACCCACGACTTACGTCCTCGGCTAACCGATGCCGCCGCTCCGCGGCCGGAGTGCGCGAGTCCGGCCTGTGCCTTCGCCCGACGCGCCCGAACCAAGACAATCAACAATCAAAAATCAGCAATCGGCAATTCCTTCTCCGCGTCTCCGCGGCTCCATGGTGAAATGAAGTTCCCATGGCAAAGCGAGTGAGCGTGGACCGCTGGCTGTTTACGGCCACGATGCTGCTGGTGTTCGTAGGGCTGGTGATGGTGTTTTCTGCCTCGGCAGTGATGGCGCGGGAGCGGTTTGGATCGCCCTATGCATTCCTGCTGAAGCAGTTGGTCTGGGCGTCGGCGGGCATCGTAGCGATGGTGATCACGATGCGCGTGGACTACCGGCGTTACAAGCATCCGGCTCTGGTTTTTTCACTGCTTGGACTCACTACGCTGCTGCTGATTTCCGTTTTTTTTCTCGACCGCTCGCACCATACGCATCGCTGGATTCACGCGGGCGGTTTTTCCTTTCAACCCTCGGAGTTGGCTAAACCTGTCCTGATTCTGTTTCTGGCGTATTTTCTCGAAGGCCGCGTCCGGACGATGGATGACGGGCGGAAGACGCTGATGCCGGCGGCAGCACCCGTCTTAATGCTGCTTGGATTAATTGTCTTGCAGCCCGATCTGGGCACTGGCATCGCTTGCGCGGGGATCGTCGCTTGCATCCTGTATGTAGCGGGGATGCGCTTGCGATATTTCGGGTATGCGTTTGGGGCGTCGTTACTGCCGCTGTATTTTCTGATTTTCCATGTCAGCTTCCGGCGCGACCGCATTCTGGCTTTTCTGAATCCTTACGCCGAGCGGCAGAAGGCTGGATTTCACTTGATTCAATCGCTGATCGCGGTCGGTACCGGCGGCGTAACTGGAACGGGCCTGATGGAAGGCAAACAGAAGCTTTTTTATCTACCGGAACCACACACTGATTTTATCTTTGCCGTGACGGCGGAAGAGTTGGGTTTGGTGGGAGCGCTGTTTGTGATCACGCTGTTTGCCGTCTTTCTGTGGCGCGGAATGCGGGTTTCGTGGCGGACAGAAGACGTGTTCGGGCGATACCTGGCGGTGGGGATCACCAGCATGGTGGTGCTGCAGGCGTTCATCAACATTAGCGTGGTACTGGGCATGATGCCGACCAAAGGCATCCCGCTGCCGCTGGTGTCGTATGGAGGATCGTCATTATTTGTGACGCTGGCGTGTGTGGGCGTGCTGCTGAATATTACGAAGCAAGCGGAGTAAGGAATGGCAATTGCTGATTGTTGATTGCTGATTGTTGATGGAAAGGCCTAAGGCATCGGCAGTCCGCGGGAAATCTTGGGCGCTTCATCAACAATCCGCAATCATAAATCAGACATTCTTTCGAACTTCGTGCGGCGCTTCCCAACTTCAGAGGAGGACGGTTGAGACGATTCCTTTCGCTTTTCTTATTTTGCTCTGCTCCGGTTACCATCACTGCGGCTCAGAAGACGGAGCAACTCCAGTCCGTCCAGATGCCGCCGCAGGTTCCAATGTTCACCGCGTCGGCGTTGGCGGCGAAGGTTCCAGCCGCGAAGCCCGAAGATGTGAAGTCGATGGAGGCAATCCTCGCCGCGATCTACGATGTGATCTCCGGTCCCGCAGGCGGCCGCGACTGGAATCGCTTCCGCTCGATGTTTCTTCCGCAGGCGCGCTTCACCGAAGTGGCCACCGGACCGGACGGAGCCCATAGGGTCATCACCTGGAGCGTGGATGAGTTTGTGCGAGACGCGGGAGAGATCTTTTCCAAAGAGCCGTTCTACGAAAAAGCGATCCTGAACCGGCCCCAGAGTTTCGGAGATATTACGCAAGTGTTCAGCAGTTACGAATCACGGCACAGCCCAGCGGACAAGCCTTTCGAGCGGGGAATCAACAGCATTCAGTTACTCAATGATGGCACGCGCTGGTGGGTGATCTCGATTCTCTGGGATACGGAGCGGGCGGGTAATCGGCTGCCGGCGAAGTTCCGGAAATAAAAGAGGGCCGCGGATTCTCACGCATCTTCGCGTCATTTTGTCTTGTCCGTGTGAATCCGTGTAGATCCGGGGCTCTGGTTTATAGTCACTGCATGCGAGCCATTCTGGCGGGCGGCGGAACAGGAGGACATGTGATCCCGGCGCTGGCCATCGCGAACGAACTCAAGAAAAGCTATGGTGCCGAGGTGCTATTCATGGGGACGGCTCGCGGGATCGAGAACCGCCTGGTACCGGCGGCGGGTTATCGGTTGAAGTTGGTGCGGGTGGGCGCTCTGAAAAACGTCAGCCTAATGACGCGAGCGAAGACAGCTTTTGATTTGCCGCGAGCGATCTGGAGCGCGGGCCGCATGCTGAATGAGTTTGCGCCGGACGTGGTGATCGGCGTGGGCGGATATGCGTCCGGTCCCGCGATGCTGGCCGCGATCGTGAAACATATTCCTACGCTGGCGTTTGAGCCGAACGTTGTTCCGGGATTCGCCAATCGCATGGTGGCGCGATTCGTGTCCGGCGCTGCGGTTCACTTTGAGGAGACGGCGAAATATTTTCGCCATGCGCAGGTGACGGGTGTACCGGTGCGGCAGGCGTTCTTTGAAATTCCAGCCAAGCGCGGTGGGACGCCAACTTTGTTGGTCTTCGGCGGAAGTCAGGGGGCGCACGCGATCAACGACGCAATGATTCGGTGCTTGCCGGAGTTGCGGCGGCAGGCTCCCGGGATTCACATCATTCATCAAGCAGGCGAGCGTGACTATAACGACGCGCTGTCGGCGTACCGTCGATTCGATGAATCCGGGCTGGGAGAGTCGGCGGAGGTCTTCAAGTTCATCGAAGATATGCCGGGGGCGTTTGCGCGGGCGGATTTGGTGGTGTGCAGGTCCGGAGCGAGCACCGTAGCGGAGATTACGGCGGCGGGAAAGCCTGCGATTTTCGTGCCGTTTCCGCGGGCCGCGGACGATCATCAGCGAGTGAACGCCGAAGCGCTGGCGAGGTCGGGTGCGGCGGTGGTGGTTGAGGAGTCGAAACTGGAAGGAGTCTGGCTGGCGGAGACGATTGCGGCGCTGCTGGGAGACCGGCGACGGTTGCAGTTGATGAGCGAGGCGGCATGTGGGTTAGCGCATCCGCAGGCTGCTCGCGACATTGCGGCGATGGCCGCACGGGTGGCGGGAATGGACGAAAATTAGCCACGGATCAACGTGGATTCTCGCGGATATATTTCTCGAACCGTCTGGTATTTGGATTTTATCCGGGGAAGATCCGTGGCCGAGACGGTTCGCGCATGCGGAGGAATTGGCTGATGCCGACTTGGTCGCGAAAATTGGGGGGAATGTTCTTAGCCGCGTTCCTCGCGTTCGGGCTGCTATATGTGGGAGACGCGCTGGTGTGGCAGGTGCGCTTGCTGCGAGGCACGGCGTACGGCACGGTAGAAGTACATCAGTTTCTGGCCACATCCCTCAAGGGCGACAAAATTGAGTATGACATGACGGGCACGGTACAGGAGAAATGTGCGCGGGCGCTCGTTCCACAGCAGGGGAACCCTGCCTGCTGGTGGTTGGAAAGGCACAAAGCGCAATGGGAATAGAACAGCTAGCCACAGATTCGCGCGGATTTTCACGGATACTTCTCGCTGGGATTTCTTGATGGTTGAGCTCGATCCCTGGGAATCCGTGTAGAACCGTGGCCCGGAAGTCGATTTATGTTTGCCAAGATTCAGCAAATACATTTCGTGGGGATTGGTGGGATCGGCATGAGTGGGATCGCCGAGGTGCTGCTGAATCTCGGGTACAAGGTTTCGGGATCGGATCTGAAGCAATCGGGAGTTACGCAGCGCCTGGCCAGCCTGGGTGCTGCAATCTTTGAGGGACATCGCGCGCAGAATATATCCGGAGCAGAAGTGGTGGTGACCAGTTCGGCGATTGCAGGGGAAAATCCCGAGGTCGTCGAAGCGCACAAACTCCACATGCCAGTGATTCAGCGCGCCGAGATGCTGGCGGAATTGATGCGGCTGAAGTACGGCATCGCCATTGCCGGGATGCATGGCAAGACGACCACGACTTCGATGGTCGCGGCGGTGCTGGCCGGGGGTGGGCTCGATCCGACAGTCGTAGTAGGCGGGCGAGTCGACGCGATGGGATCGAATGCACGGCTGGGGAAGTCGCAATATCTGGTGGCGGAAGCGGATGAGAGTGACCGCTCGTTCCTGAAGTTGTCGCCCATCTTATCTGTGGTGACCAACATTGACCGCGAGCACATGGATTGCTACCGCAACATGCGAGACGTAAAGAAAACATTTTTGGAGTTCATGAATCGGGTGCCGTTTTATGGAATGATCGTGGCGTGCAATGACGACCCGTTGTTGCGGCGACTGCTGCCCGAAGTGCAACGGCGCACCGTAACGTATGGAACGAAGCGAGGATCGGATTTCTGGGTCAAATTGGAAACTGGCGGCTCGCCGGCAATTGCCGGCGCTAGCGGACCTCTGGGCCGTTTCCGGGTGAGCTATCGAAAAAAAGATATGGGCGAGTTCACGCTGCATGTGCCGGGAGTTCACAACGTTCTAAATGCCACGGCGGCGATTGCGGTAGGGGTGGGACTTGATGTTGACGCGGAGGCGATCCGGGCGGCGCTCGACCAATTCCGCGGAGTTGACCGGCGCTTCCAATTGCGCGGACGGGTGGCGGGGGTGAGTGTGATCGATGATTACGGGCACCATCCCACCGAAGTCAAAGCGACGCTGGCCGCAGCACGGCAATGCGGTTTTAACAAAATTCATGTGGTGTTTCAGCCCCACCGCTATACGCGCACGCGCGATTTGATGGAAGAGTTCACCACCGCATTTGCCGATGCGGATTCGCTGTTGGTGCTCGATATTTATGCGGCGAGCGAGAAGCCGATTGAAGGAATCAGCGGAGAACGGTTAGCCCGGACAATCGGTGAGAAGGGTGGTCGAGACTCGCAGTACGTGCGCTCGTTCGCCGATGCGGTGAGTTCGGTTGCGGCTGCGGCACAAGATGGGGACATGATTTTGACGCTGGGCGCGGGCAGCGTCGCGCAGTTGGGGCCGATGATCGTGGAGAGGTTGAAGGAGCAACAAGATGTAGCCTTACGGAACTGATTTTCTTCCCGCCGCGGATCTACCATTGCTAACCGATTGGGGCGACGCTCGTCCAATCTGCCATAGGGAGAGAAGGCCATGAAAAATACACAGGCGTGGGGATGGCTGGCCGCGGGAGTGATCGCGCTGGGGTTGAATGGGATCGATCACGACGGCGGTGCGGCATGGGCGCATAGCGCGGTGAATCAGCTGATGGCGCGGATCAGCGAGCGGTCGGAAGGGGTGCTCGCGCTGGCTGCGGGACGGGCCGACTGGTTCCTGGCGAAGAATGAAGTGACGGCGGCCCGAGACGAGACTGCGTCCTGCCGTTTCGCGACGATGATGGCAGGCGCACAGACGAAGATTGCCCACAGTCGGAGTGGAATGGCTCGCCTGCAAGCGATGTCGGCGCGGCAAGGGGCGGAATGGGCACGATGGGAGGCCAATCGGGCGCGAATTGAGGCGCAGGTTGCCCGAGTTCGCTTTGAGCCTACGGCTTTCAATTCGGACCGGATTTCCGTTGTCTGTCCGAGAGTGAAGGTCGAGGTTCCGCGCGTGAACATCCCGCGCGTACGGATTTCAATCCCGAGCGCGCATGTCGAGACGGTAAGTTTGGAGAACGATTAAGATCTTGTTCGTGGTTGAGCAGTCCGATCGTCGCGTTCGTCCTGGTTCGTTCTTGCGCGATTCCTAATCGAAGCACGCGCCTCCTCTTCCAGTGTTCCTTGATGATGGCCAATGCGGTTCCTCGCTGTGCAAAACTTCGATAATTTTTCTGTCTCACTTCGCGAAATAAAGCTATAGTTTGAAGGCTCAGCGATTCAACAGCGACAACTGACCTGAACTGATGGCGCGGAAATCCGGCCCCACCATCTTGCAGGAGGAGTTGTACCCACCCAGCGCTGGAGCCGCGCGCGAGGAGATGGAGGATGCGCGTCTCGTCGACCTCGACCTGGATGAGGAGTCTCCGTTTCTGCGCGGGCAAAGGCGGATCTCCGCCCGCCGAAGTTCTCTTCCCAAGAAAACCGCGAACCGTTTGTTGTGGGCAGTCGTGGCGGCGACTGTGTTTTGTGCCGGAGCATTCGGCGCGGCCCTGCTGTACCACTATGGCGAGCATTCGTGGCGCTTCCGCGTGGAATCGAGCGACGAGATTGAAGTCACGGGAATGCAGAACGCGACCAAGGCACAGATCATGGAAGTGATGGGCGCCGACATTGGACGCAATATTTTCTTTATTCCGCTGGCCCAGCAGAAGGCGCAACTGGAGCAGATTCCGTGGGTGGAATCGGCCAGCGTGATGCGCTTCGTTCCCAATCGCCTGAAGGTGGAAATTCATGAGCGCATGCCGGTGGCGTTTGCCCGGGTGGGTCCACGCATGGCGTTGATCGATGCGGGTGGCACGCTGATGGAGTTGTCGCCCAAACACCGGTATTCATTCCCTGTGATCCTGGGGATGAATCCCGGAGAGCCGCTTTCGACGCGCGCCCCGCGGATGAAGATATATAGCGAGATGGTGCGGGAGTTGGAATCGGGCGGAGCACATTATTCCCAGGATCTGAGCGAAGTGGATTTGACCGATCTGGAAGATGTGAAGGTGCGGGTCAATGATGCGGCCGGCGATGTGCTGATTCATCTGGGATCGTCGGACTATCTGCGCCGGTACAAAATCTACGTAACGCACGCGCAGGGTTGGCGGCAGCAGTTTCAGAGGCTCGAATCGGTGGATCTGCGGTACGACAACCAGATCATTGTGAATCCCGACATGGAGCGGACGGCGAAGCAGGTTCCGCTGAATCCGGGCATGGCGAAAGCGGCGGCTGCGGCGGGAGTGAAGCAGGCCTCTCTGCTGACGCGCATCGCGCCGAATGATCGTCAGGTACCCAAGCCGGCATTCGAATTGAGCGCGAGAAAAGTTGATCTTAAGTCCGCTTCGAGCGGTAGCAAGAACGCTGGCGGGAAGCCCAAAGCGGCGGATCCCGCTGCAACCGTGAGAAAAACTGCGGCAACCGGGAAAGCTGCGAAGGGGAGGATTGCGAAAAAACCAGTCGAACGCGCCCATGCAGCACGGCGGCCGGCAGCAGGGAAAAAACTGCGAAGCGCGACACCCAACGCCAAGCCGCCGCATGGCACCGGCGGGCAAAAACCGAGTGCCGCAGTTGCCAAGACTCCGGCTGAGCAGGAGCCGAGCGATTGAGAATTTCGAGCTTGTGTTTTTTCATAACGGTTTTAGCGAATCTGGTTGAGGACTAATTAAGAGATGGCGAACCAGCAGGGGAATGCTTTGACGGCGATCGATGTGGGCAACGCAAAAACATGCGCGCTCATGGTGGAGGTGACCGATGGCGGCCTGCGCTATCGCGGACACGGAGTGGCGGACTCGCGTGGGTCGCGCAAAGGTGTGATTGTCGAACTGGAAAAGGCGGTGGCAGCGATTCAAAAAGCGGTGGAGGCGGCGGAGGATGTGGCCGGCGCGGCGGTGGAGCACGCCACCGTAGGCATCGGCGGAGCGCACGTGCGTGGGGTCAATAGCCATGGCGGCATCAGTCTGGGGACGCGTCCGCGCGAGATTGGCCGCGACGAGATCAAGCAGGCGGTGGAGCGTGCGCGTGCAATTCCGCTTCCAGCGGATCGTGGAGTGCTGCACCTTCTGCCGCAGGAATTCATTCTCGACGACCAGGCCGGGGTGCATGATCCGCTGGGCATGATGGCGGCGCGGTTGGAGGTACGCGTCCATCTGGTGACCGCGGCGGCCAGTGCGGTGCAGAACGTGATCAGCGCGGTGAATCGCGCCGGCGTCCACGTGGATGACACGGTATTCGAGCCGCTGGCCGCGGCCGATTCCGTGCTGCGCGCCGACGAGCGAGAGTTGGGGGTCTGCCTTGCAGACATCGGAGCGGGATCGACAGAACTGGTGGTTTTCCTGCAAGGAGCCGTAGCTTACACGGGAGTGATTCCGGTGGGTGGCGACCACTTTACCAGTGACTTGTCGATGGGCATGTGCACGCCATTGGCGGAAGCGGAAAAAATCAAAAAAGTGTACGGCAATGCCATCGTCACCCTGATTCCGGAAGGCAACGAAGTGGAGGTTCCGTCCGTCGGCGACCGGCCGTCGCGTCTGTTGCCGCAGCGGCTGGTGGCGGAGATTCTTGAACCCCGGGCCCGCGAACTATTCGAAATGATGCGTGAAACTCTGCGGCAAAGCGGCATGTTTGATGCATGCCTGGCGGGCATCGTGTTGAGCGGCGGAGGATCGCGTCTGCCGGGAATTTTTGACGTAGCGGAGTCGGTCTTGCGACGCCCGGTGCGACTTTCCTGGCCGACACCGCTGGCGAAAATGCCATCCACTCTGGCCGAGCCCGAGTTTGCCACGTTGCTGGGGATGGCGAACTACGGACAACGGGCGCGAGTGGCGCGCGGTTTTCAGGGCGACCGCTGGGGATCGCGATTGAAAGCGTTGCTGGTGGGGTGAAGCAGTGATCAGTGATCAGTGGTGAGTGGTCCGTATGCAGCCGGTTCTACCAGCTACTGACCACGAGCCACTGGCCACCGATTTAAGAAAGAGAATTCAAATAGAGGCGAAAACAATTATGACAAACGATTCGAGCATTCGCATCAGCTTCAACGAAGAACCTCTTAACGACGCCAAGATTAAGGTCATTGGCGTGGGCGGCGGCGGCGGCAACGCGGTGAATCGCATGATCGATGCTGGCGTGGAAGGCATCGAGTTCATCGTAGCCAATACAGACTTGCAGGCGCTACGCCTCGCGCGCGCGCCGGTGAAGTTGCAGCTCGGCGTGAAGCTGACCAATGGTCTGGGCGCGGGGGCGAATCCAGAAGTAGGACGCAAGGCGGCGCTGGAGGATTCCGACAAAATCATCGAAGCCCTGGAAGGCGCTGACATGGTGTTTGTTACCACCGGCTTGGGCGGAGGAACGGGCACGGGCGCGGCGCCGATCATTGCGTCGCTGGCTTGTGAGATGGGCGCGCTTACTGTGGCGGTGGTGACCAAACCGTTTTCCTTCGAGGGCCGGCGGCGGATGACGCAGGCGGATCGCGGAATCGCGGAGCTCATGGAATCGGTAGACACGACGATTGTGATTCCGAATGAAAAGCTGCTGGCCGTGGCAGAGGACGCGGGATTCTTCGAATCGTTCCGCGTAGCCGATGACATTCTGCGGCAGGGCGTGCAGGGAATTTCCGACATCATTACGATTCCCGGCATCATCAACCGCGACTTCGCTGACGTGAAGACGATCATGGCCCGCATGGGTTATGCAGTGATGGGGACGGCGACGGCGAGCGGCACCAAGCGCACCATCGAAGCTGCGCAGCGCGCGATTGCTTCCCCCCTGCTGGAGGCGGGGGCGATTGACGGAGCACGCGGCATTCTGATCAACATCACGGGATCTGCCTCTCTTAAGCTGGCTGAAGTGCAACAGGCTTGCTCCATCATTCAAAGCGCGGCCCATGAGGACGCCAATATTATTTTCGGTGCGGTGCTGGATGAGAAGATGAAAGATGCGGTAAAGATTACCGTGATCGCGACCGGCTTCCGGGAGATTCCGCGTTCGCAGCGGACAGCGGAACTGCACCACTCCTTCGCGGCATCGCACGACGATGCCATGGATTTTCCGGATCCGGTTGGTCTCCCCACTCCCGCAAGTTTTTCCGATTCCACGACCGAACGCAAGGTCGAGGACCACGGAATGGCAGAGCCAGCCCCGGTGGCAATGGCGAACGCAGCTCCTGAAGTAATCTCGCTCGACTCCATGCGTAGCGCGATGGTCGCCAATTTCGAACAGGAGGACCTGGATGTTCCGGCGTTCCTGCGCAAGCGTGGCGAAGTTATGTAGGTATTTTGCCCACTGAGAGATCAAGAAACGGCGGAGAAAAAAAGGGAAAAGCTTTTCCCACCGGGAAGTACCTTTTCAGTCATGGGCTGAAGGATTACCGAGGCAGCAGTACTGAAGTAATTCCCATTTAAGTACCTGTTTCAAAAAGGTTTAAATCTAAATTGGTGATGATTCCAAGAGAAACTTTGTTGTTGCCTGAAACACACTAACTCCCGTAGTATCGCGGAGATGGGGAAAGTTGCCGGGTGGCGCCGGTAGCTGGCAGGCTTCGTGCATTCAAGTGGGCAGGGAATCCGGGGATCAGAGGGACGTACATAAGATGTCTAAGTTGGGACCGCGCTATCTTCGTCTGATGGTGTTCGTGGGTGGATTGGTTCTGTCGCCGCTGGCGTTTGCGGCCCACGTCAACCCGCATCCACTGAATACCAGCAAGCCAAAATCAACTCAGCGAGTGAGTGAGAGTCAGCGGACCAGGCATCGCATGCGGCATCTGGCGCGTAGCCGCACGACGAGCGCTCATCCCGCGAGCCTGACGCGGACCTCGGCCAGCAGGAGTTCGCTAAGCCAGCGCCGGCACGCTTATCACGAACGTTTTTCCATGAGTTCGTTCGCTGCGGGAATTACCGGCGGAGACAATACGGACGGAGAAGATGCGGTCGTGCGCCAGGCGGCGATTGACGCCTTGGGCAACATGAATGGCACTGTGGTCGCGATCGAGCCGACCAGTGGCCGCGTTCTGGCCATGGTGAATCAAAAGCTGGCGCTGTCGAGCGGCGCGCAACCCTGCTCGACCATCAAACTTTCCGTGGCGTTGGCGGCGTTGAGCGAAGGATTGATCTCCAAGGAAACCGAGGTTCCGCTCGGCGGCCACTATCGAATGAATCTTACGGAAGCTCTGGCGCACTCCAATAACGCCTATTTCGAGGCGGTGGGGCGCAAGCTGGGATTCGAAAAAGTTGCTTACTACGCCCACGAGTTCGGCTTGGGCGAACTGGCCGGATATGACATTCCGGGCGAACAGTTGGGCACCTATCCCGATGAAGTGATCCCGGACAAGCTGGGCGGGGTCGGAAAAATGTGTTCGTTCGGCGAAGGCATCTCCATGACTCCGCTTCAACTTGGAGCCATGGTTTCCGCCATCGCGAACGGAGGTACGCTGTATTATCTGCAGCATCCCACCACGCCAGAAGAGATTACAAATTTTCAGCCGCGTATCAAGCGCCAGTTGGATATCGCGCCGATCATTCCGGAAATTTCGGTGGGCATGGCTGGGGCAGTGCAATATGGCACGGCTCGCCGGCTGGGGCTCAACTTCAGCGAGGAAGAGATTCTGGGCAAGACCGGGACCTGCTCGCACGCCGGCACGCGCTTCGGCTGGTTCGCTTCCTATGCGAATACCAGCAGCGGCCGCATCGTGGTCGTGGTGTTTCTGCAGGGCGGGCGCCCGACGTTTGGTCCTAAGGCGGCTGAAATTGCCGGCCACATGTACCGCAACCTCTATGATCACAATTTCTTCCTGGCTGGTCCTTCCCGGCCGGCGGACACAGCCGCGCAGCGTTAAAGCGTAAAGCTCGCAAAATGGAAAATTCCTGGTGTTCATCACCAGGCCTCCCAACGGAGGCCTTCTTGTTTTGCGATCTCAACCCATCAGCCACGTGGAACGGTAAGAGATTTCTAACCTACAGATCGCAAAACGCGCCGATCTATAGCGTCGGGCTTCTCGAATCAGCGCTGCAAAGTCCGGAGCGGCAGTCGAGGCCGCAACTTCTACGCCGCGCAGCCCGAGAGCGCAGTTTGAACCGCCAGAGATGGATTCAATGACGGCAGTAAGCGGCCATGACGATTACGGCTTGGCTGTGCTTTCCGTTGTTCTGGCCATGTGTTCGTCCTCGGCCGCGCTAGCTAGATCTGGCAGGTCGCGTGACGTCCGCGCAAGGCCGCGTTCGGGCCGCGTGGCTGAGTTGTGCCGCTATCGCGATGGGCTTGGGGATCTGGGCGATGGCACGATGTCGGCATGCTCTCCTTAATTGAGTTTTCCGATGCCAGTTTTCCATCATTCTTCCGACCGTTTCTGGCACAGGTCACTTGACTTGAAATGTCACTTTTTCCGTGGGTGTGGCAGCTTTCCCCGAGCACGGAATGTCGCTGAGAGAATTCATGGCGGCGGCCGCCGCACTCGATGAGGCCGAGTGCGGACGGACGCGATCGAGTGGGTTGGCGTGCGAGAACAGTGACGGCAAGATCGAAACGCGTGCTTCCGCGAATTCCGCCGCGCCGGCTGGCATTCGGTCTCGGCCATCATCCCGGAAGCCCCACGCAGCCAAGCGCACCAGCCTTTGGCCTGGACAATTTCAATACTGAGATTTATTTTTTCTCTCGTCGCGCTCGACCACTCCATCTTTAATGTTGACCACGCGGTGAGCATATTCCGCGATGTCATGCTCGTGGGTGACCAGCACGATCGTGTTGCCTTCGCTGTGCAGGCGGTCAAACAGCGCCATGATTTCGCCTCCGGTTTGTGAATCGAGATTGCCTGTAGGTTCGTCTGCGAGAATAATCGAGGGTCTGTTCACCAGGGCGCGAGCGACGGCCACGCGCTGGCGCTGTCCGCCAGAGAGTTCATTCGGTTTGTGGGTCATTCGCGAACCCATGCCTACCGCTGTCAATGCCGCCTTGGCGCGTTCGGTCCGCTGGTCGGTCGGAACGCCCGCGTAGATCAAAGGCAGCTCAACATTATGCAAAGCGGTAGCCCGAGCCAGCAGATTAAAAGTCTGAAAGACGAATCCGATTTCCTTATTGCGGATCCGCGCCAATTCGTCGTCATCGAGTTCGCTCACTAACTGGCTGTTGAGCCAGTACTCGCCTTTGGTCGGTGTGTCCAGGCATCCAATCAGGTTCATCAGCGTCGATTTGCCAGAGCCTGAAGGCCCCATAATGGCCACGTACTCCCCACGCTCAATGCGCAGGTTGACGCCCCGCAGAGCATGAACCTGCTGTTCGGAGCCCATGTCGTAGGTCTTCCAAAGGTCCACGGCCGCGATCATGCAGGACTGCGGCGGCGCCGCGACGGCGGTAGATTGCATGCTAATTACTTGGGCGGTAGCCATTTTTTTCTCCTGCTCCGGTGCCACTGAGTTCTCCGTGGATAAAATTCGATTCCCTGGGCTCCGTTTGTCGGTAGTGCGAGACCGCTGGTTTCACATTGCCATTTGAAGCTTGTTTTGTGTTTCCGGCTTCTCCTTTGACGGCCGAAGACGGCGAACGTCATGACGACTCTTCTTCCTTCTGGGGAACCGAGTTATCGATTTTGACGCTACTTCCAGAACGCAGCGTGCGCAAAACCTTGTAACTGCCGGTGATCACTTCGTCACCTTCCCGCAAACCACGCAATACCTCGATGTCGCCGGTCCCGGTGATTCCGGTGGTGACGGGCACAAACTCCGCCTTCCGGTCCCGGATAACGAACACTCCCTGCACATCCTGCTGCTGGTCTTTGCTCTTAGATGCGCTTTCGCTCGGCGCGGGTGCCGCGGCGTGCACCGAACCGGGAGCTGACTTTTCTTGCTCGAGCTGGGCCTTGCTGCGAACGGAAAGCGCTTGAATTGGAATCGAGAGCACGCTCGTCCGGGCTGCAGTCGTGATTTTGGCCGTGGTCGAAAGTCCTGGACGCAGATCCTGCGGAGGGTCGGTGACGGTTACGACTACTTTAAAGTCCTTGGCTTCTTCGCTCGCGGTAGTTTGCTGCGAAGTGGCAACGCCGGTAGAACGCACGATCGCATTGTCTCCAATTTCGGAAACTGTGCCGTGGAAAACCTTCCTTGGAATTGCGTCGATGGTAACTTCGGCGGGCTGGCCCAGGTGCACAGTGACGATGTCAGTTTCATCCACTTTTACTTCGGCGGTAATCACCGACATGTCCGCCAGAGTCATCAGCGTACTTCCCGGAGAATTCTGAATGCCGATCACGACCGTTTCGCCCTCGCGCACCGGAAGGTTGGTAATCACGCCGTCGAAGGGCGCGGCGTAAGTGGCTTTCTGCAGGACGTCGGAGAAGCGAATGAGCGTCGCCCGATTCTGGGCAATGTGCTGGTCGGCGGAATCCTTTTGTGCCTTAGCTTGGGCCACTCGCGCCTCGGCCTGCACCCGACCGGAATCGGCGGTTGCCCAGGCATTCTTGCGGCTATCGAAATCGGACTTGGAGATTAAGCCATCTTTGAAAAGGTTCTCAGCGCGCTCCCAGTCGAGCTTGTTGCGGTCATAGTCAGCTTGGGCGCGCTGCAGATCGGCATCAGAGGTTCTGAGCGCGGCGTCGGCCGCCAAGGCATCGGTCTCGGCAGCCTGCAGAGAAGCCTGATTGGCGTTGACATCCGCCGATGATTGTACGTTTTCCAGTTGCGCGAGCAATTGACCCTTCCTGACGTGATCCCCTTCTTTCACAAACAGATGCGTGATTTTGCCGAAGGCATTGGCCCCGATATTGACGTAGGTCTTCGGCTTAATTTCTCCCGAACCGCTCACCAGGGAAGACAAGTCCTGGCGTTGGACCCTCCCCGTTTGCACAGTTACAACATTCTTCCCGCTCTGACGCACCGCAATCGCGACAATGGCGGCCAAGACGACCAGTATGCTGGCGCCAATCGCGATTTTCTTCCAGCGCTTCATTGTCTCCGTCACGGTCCGGGGCCCAATCAATTGCTAGTTGGCCCTGCGGCTCATTCCCGCGCAGTCGGCTCCTGCCGGTTTAACGGACACGCTCCGAGATACGCTTCCAAGTGCAGCAAAGTTCCATTCCAAAGGAAAGTTCCATTCCAGAGGTGCCTTGCTGAATCGATCGGGAATTCAATACCTGAGGGTCCAGGACCAGAATCTCAAATTATAGCTTGCTCGCAGCCGCCCAAGCCCCCAAATCTGGATAGGAAGGCTCTGGCTATTTTTTCCTGTTCAACAGACAACTCGGGACGAAAGGCGGAGCTTCCAATGACATGACTGGCGAAGGGCGTCAGACCATTCTTTTAATGTGACTTAACCTTGCTTTCGCTGGCTCGGGAGCCTAAAATATGGCAAGCTGAGCTTTACCGTTGTAGGAGTCCCTCTCATGGTTCGGGTTGGTTCACGTTGTATGTCGTCTCTCGTTTTCTTGGCCCTCGCTGCTGTTTTTGTCGGTCCGGCCACGGCGCAAACCGACAAGCCCGCAGCCCCAAGCCAACCCGCGTCCAATCAACCCGCTTCCGCGCAATCCACGTCCAGCGCGACCGTGACCGATTCTCAGGCGCAACCCTCCGATGAGGTCGACCCGCTCAAGCGCAAGCCCAATGAGAAACAGAAGAAAGCGCAAAAAAGAGCTTTGAACGTCGAACTCAGCAAGACCTACAAGAAATGGCTGAACGAGGACGTGGTCTGGATTATTACGGACCAGGAACGAGCCGCGTTCAAACAGCTCTCCAATGATGAAGAGCGCGACAACTTCATCGAAGCTTTCTGGCAGCGCCGCGATCCCACTCCTGACACCGAAGAGAATGAGTACAAGGAAGAGCATTACCGTCGCATCGCTTATGCCAACGAGCATTTTGCAGCGGGCATCCCCGGCTGGAAAAGCGACCGCGGCCGTATTTACATCATGTATGGTCCGGCGGACGAAGTTGACTCGCACCCATCGGGTGGATCTTACGAGCGGCCCATGGAAGAGGGCGGTGGCGAAACCTCGACGTTCCCCTTCGAAGATTGGCGCTATCGCTACCTTGAAGGCATCGGCCAGGAAGTGATCATCGAGTTCGTCGATACTTGCATGTGCGGCGACTACCACATGACCATCGACCGCTCCGAGAAAGATGCTTTGAAGTACACTCCCAATGCCGGTTTGACACTCTACGAGCAGATGGGTATGGCTAGCAAAGCGGATCGCTTCAGCAGCGGCGGTTTGGAGCAACTAGGCGCTGGCCCCATGAGTTCGCAACTGCAGACCAAGGAATTCGACCGCCTTGAGCAGTTCGCCAAGTTGCAAGCGCCGCCGCCGGTTAAATTCAAGGACCTGGAAGAAATCGTCAACACGAAGCTGATCACCAACCTGATGCCTTTCGACGTGCGGTCCGACTTTGTGAAAGTTACCGGCGATACCGTGCTTGTGCCGATCACAATCCAGGTGAAGTATCGCGATATTACATTTGCCAACAAGGATGGAGTGCAGCGCGGCACGGTAAATATTTTTGGACGCGTGAGCACGTTGACCGGCCGCATCGTACAGACCTTCGAGGACACCGCGCAGGTGGATGTTCCGGCGGAACTGCTGCCGCGCACCGCGGAGAATTCGTCAATCTACTGGAAGGCGCTTCCGCTGCGTCCTGGTCGTTATAAGGTCGAGATCGCGGTCAAGGATGTAAACGGCGACCGCAAAGGCTTGTGGAGCCGCGGTATCGTCGTGCCGGAGTATTCCGACGACAAGTTGTCGACCTCTTCGCTGATCGTAGCCGATCAGATGGAAGCGGTGCCCACCAAAGATGTGAGCACGGGTAGTTTCGTGATTGGCGTGACCAAGGTTCGCCCGCGCGTGGCTCCGGCGGACGGCAAGCCTGCTCTTTTCAAAAAGGATCGTGACCAGAAGGTAAATTTCTGGATGCAGGTCTACAACTTGGGGGTGGACGAGAAGACGCACAAGCCTTCGGCCACCTTTGAGTTCGACATCGTCAACATCGCGACGAACAAACCTATCGTTCAGAAGATGGAATCCACTGACCAGATGGGCAATGTAGGTGAGCAGGTGACCCTGCAGAAATCGATTGCGTCGGCAAACCTGCCGCCCGGTGTATACCGGATCGAAATCAAAGTGAACGACAATGTGTCGAAACAGACAGTGGATCCTTCCGCGACCTTTGCGGTAGAGTAAACGGCGGTCTGATTTTCCCGGGGGTGGGATGAAGCTTCGCCAGCTCAAGACTTGGGCGGTGATCGTAGCGTTATCGCTTCCTGCGTGGGCCGCAGAGCAGCCGGGGGCGATCTCCGGATACGTGCGTGACGCCTCGGGTATACCGCAGATGGGCGCAGTGGTGGAGATTATTGGAACCGCAGCCCGCACCTTGACCGTCTTTACCAACGGAGCCGGCTTTTATTCCGCGACCAATTTGCTGCCTGGCTTATACACCGTCAAAGTTTCGGCAGCGTCGTTCCTGCCCGCCTGGTATGACAAAGTTGGATTGCATCCGGGCGCCAGCACCCACCTGAACATCACATTGAACACTCTGCTGAATGCCATGCGTGTAGGTCCGTTGCGCGGCACGCCAGATGATGACGATTGGAAGTGGACGCTGCGTTCGGTGGCGAATCGCCCGGTTCTGCGCGTGTTCGACGATCCAGCATCGGGCGAGGAAAAACAGGATAACGACTTAAAGGGAAGCCTCTCATTCCTGGCTGGTTCAGCGGCCGGGGGATACGGCAGTGGGTCCGACATGAACACGGGCTTCTCGGTGGAGCGCAACGTTTTTTCCGTAGACCGGATTGGGCTGAAGGGGAATGTCGGTTATGGAGATGGCCTGCCTGTTGCGGCGCTGCGCGCGATGTATGCGCACCGGCTGCCCGATGGTTCAGGTCCGTCGATGGCGGTTGCCATGCGACGATTTGCGCCCTCGGATCCGAATCTGCACAACGCTTCGCTGCAGTCGGTGGCGCTCGCGGGTGCCGAGGATTTCGCGGTTGGCGATGTGCTCGAGGTGAAGCTTGGCAGCGAACTGCAGACCATCCAATTCCTCGGACGGGTGACTGCTTTCCGGCCTTATGGCTCGGTGGCCTTTCACGTTTCCCCGAACACGGTCGTGGGTTACAACTACGCGACTGCATTGCCCAACCCGCGGGACCAGGAAGTCAGCGCGTCGGCGGACGCGGATTCCAGCGAAGCCGCTCCGCGCATCAGTCTAGCTAACTTTGCCACCAAGCTGGAGCGCGCGCAGCACCAGGAACTGAATGTCGCGCGGCGGATGGGCAATACCAATCTGCAAGTGGCGGTGTTCAACGATCGCGTGGACAACACTGCGCTGCTCGGTACGGGCGCAGTGACGGCTGCTGCCGGCGATCTTTTGCCGGACGTTTATTCCGGCACCTTCACCTATGCGGGCGACAGGCTAGACACGCCCGGCCTTCGCGTGGTCCTTGAGCGCAAGCTTTACTCAGATCTCACAGCGACGCTGGACTTGGCCTATGGTGGGGTTCTCGATCTCACCAAGCCTGACGTCGCGATTCAGAACGCGAGCCAGTGGATCTCAACCGAACGGCGGGAAGCTGTGGCAGCCAAGCTTAGCGGTACCGTGCATTGCACGCATACCCGCTGGATCGCATCCTACCGCTGGGCGAATGGTTCAGCATTGACGCCGGTAGATATGTATAACGCCTCGCCGGGACAGAGCGATCCCTTTCTGAACCTGTTTATTCGACAGCCCATCCCCACTCTGGGCTTCTTGCCGGGCCACATGGAAGCACTGGTTGATCTGCGCAATCTACTGGCTCAAGGTTATGTTCCAGTGATGGGTCAAGACGGCCAGACGGTATATTTTGTTCAGTCTGCGCGTTCGGTGCGCGGCGGCGTTACGATTAATTTCTAAAGCCTCTTACAAAAGCCGTTTCTCACAGTCCTGCCCAGTTCCTCGAAATTGAAATCAACCTACTCCTACTTCCGCCAAACCCTTTGCGGTGGGCATCCATAAAATCTATCCTCTGGATCGCAACTCAGGGTTGACTGTGGGGATTGCGTTTCGATAATGTTCTGTGTGCGGTCGGGGGCGCTGCAACCCATTCGTCTGCAAGGAATTGCAAGCTTCCCGGTGACGGCCTGAAGCACCGGCCTGCCGCATGTACATCACTCCCTTAGAACGAATCCAGCTTCAAGGAGATTTTATGAGAGCGCGCATGATCTTGGCGTTTGTGCTGCTGGCGGGTGTGAGCCTCTCGGCGCAGACCTTTCGGGGCACGATTCTGGGCAGCGCAACCGACGCCTCGGGCGCAGTCGTTGCCGGCGCCAAGGTCACCGTGAAGAACGTGGCTACGGGTTTGGAGCGCACAACCGAGACCAGCGCTGACGGCAGTTACGCTTTGCCCGAATTGCCGATTGGTTCCTATACCGTGACGGTTGTTCTAACTGGCTTTCAGACCTTCGAAGCCAAAGGCGTGACGGTGGACGTTTCCACAGAGCGCCGAATAAACGCCACCCTCAAGCCCGGCGAGGTCGCGATAAGAATCGAGGTCGAGGGAGATCTGCTGCCTCAGGTGGAGACGACGACAAATGATCTAGGCGGCGTGCTGACCCAAAACGAAGTCAAGGATCTGCCAATCAATGGGCGCGACTATACGAAGCTGATCTTTCTGAATCCTGGCGTAGCCGGCTCTCCTGACCAGATTTCGGACTCTCCCGGCTCGTATGGTGAATTCAGCATGAACGGAGCGCGCGGGCGCTCCAACAACTACTTGCTCGACGGTACCGATATGAACGACGGCTACCGCAACGATCCGGCCATCAACCAGGCTGGAGTTTTTGGGACTCCGTCCGCCATACTGCCCATCGACGCGATTTCCGATATGAATGTGCTCTCAAACTTCGAACCGGAATACGGAAGGAACGGCGGGGCCATCGTCAACATCGTCACCAAGAGCGGAACTAACGCCTTCCACGGTGACCTTTTCGAATATTTCCGTAATGATGCTTTGGATGCCCGCAATTACTTCGATCCAACGTCGTCTCCAAAGGCTCCATTTCACAACAATCAGTTCGGGGGATCGCTCGGCGGTCCCATTGTGAAGGACAAGACCTTCTTCTATCTTGACTATGAAGGGCAGCGCGAGAGTGTAGGAGTGGTCTCCTTGGCCTGTGTTCCCACTCTGGCTCAGATTTCGCAGGCCACCGCAAATGTGGTTGGCGCGGGAGGAACGGTAAGCCCTGTGGGCTCGGCTCTTCTCAACTTCTGGCCGCACAATTCAGGGAATTACATCCCGGGAGCCACATCGAGCGACTCCGGCTGCTTCAATGCTGGCGGCAACTATGCCCCCGACTATACGGCGATTGCTCCATCTTTCAACAATCTAAGCAGCCTGATCGCCAAGATCGACCACTCCTTCGATTCGAGCAATAACATCAGCGGCCGCTACTTCTTTGGCGACAGCACGCAGCAGTTTCCCCTGGCGCTGAACGCGACCGGTGGCCAGCTTCCCGGCTACGATACCGTAACTCCGACGCGGGTTCAGTTGGTGTCGCTTTCGTACGTCAAGATATTCTCGGGCACGAAGGTGAATGAACTGCGCTACGGCTGGAACCGGTTCGCAGAAGGATTCTTCCCGCAGGACAGAAATTTTAACCCGAGCTCGATCGGGCTTTGCAACGTTCCTGTGACCTTTGCCTCGTGTGACTCTTCGGGCTTACCCATTCTTCTGCTGGCTCCGACGCCGACCGGCGGCTCAGGATTTTTCTCGCAGGTAGGTGCGACCTCCGGCGATCCCCGCCATCGCGTCGATACCAATAATCAGATCATCGACAGTTTCTCGTGGAAGATCAACAAGCACGATGTGAGGTTTGGCGGCGAATTCCGCAGGACGAGCATTGAACAGTATCTAGATAAGTATTCCCGCGGCCGCGTCCGCTTTAATACGGTCGAGGACTTGCTGCAGATGATGCCACAGACATCGTCATTTGGTACTTTCGATTACACCGGCAATACTCTGCGTCACACCTACGAGAACGGCTTCGGCTTTTATGCGCAGGATGCCTACCATGTAACGCCCCGCCTGGTATTGAATTACGGCATGCGCTGGGATTATTACGGCGTCGTTGCCGAAAGGAGCCATTTGTTCTCAGATTTCATCCCATCGAGCGCTACTCTCGAACAAGTCGCATCGGGCGGACTCCCGAATCTCTACAACCCGGACAAGAAGGACTTTTCGCCGCGCGCCAGCGCCGTGTGGGATGTAACGGGCAAGGGGAAAACGGTTGTCCGAGCAGGGTACGGCCTCTTCTTTGACGCCTTCTCGCAGGACATGGCGCTGGGCCACTTGCCATATCCCACATTCTTTGCTCCTGGCCCCGCATACAACAATATCGGGCCGGACCCAATCCAGATGGCGAACATTAACCCGGCTGCAATTGATGCCTCTGGGGCTTACATTCCCGACACCCCGCTCTATGGAACTCCGGGCTGCACGGTCGAATGTGACATTTTTTCGTTTGACCGAAATATTAAGACGCCCTATATGGAGAATTACAACTTGAACTTCCAACAACAACTTTCGAGCAAGGTGGTGCTGCAAGTTGGATACGTAGGATCGCAGGGGCACAGGCTGTTCCGTTTCTTTGATCTTAACCAGCCGAGCCAGGCGGCCATTACGGCGGCCGATTGTCCGAACGGCATCGCAACCTGCGCCACAACGGGCGCGATCCAAGATTTCGCTGTGCCGCGGAATTTTGGCTTTCCTTACGGAGCAGATTACATTTTCCAGGAGAACTCTACTGGCAAGTCGAACTACAACTCGATCCAAACCAGCCTGCGAGTGACCAACTATCACGGCTTTATGTCGATCGTGAATTACGTTTGGTCGAAATCCCTGGACAATTCGAGCGACGGCGAAGATTTCATTCCCAACGCCGCCCAGCCTCAGAACAGCACGAATCCGGGAGCTGAATACGGACCGTCGAGTTTCAATGTTCCGCACCGGTTCGTCTGGGTTGCGGGATACGAGCTTCCCAAAAAAGGTGGCAACATGGCGCGCTTGAAGGATGGCTGGGGTCTTAACAGCTCGATAAACCTGCAGAGTGGGCAGCCCTTCACCTTGAATTACAACGCCGAAGACGACTATAGCGGAGGCGGCGATGGATACGACCGCCCAGACGTGGCCGGGCCCATAACCTACGACAAGAGTAACCCGGCAAACTTCCTTCAGCTCGGCTCGTTCGCCATGCCGTGCACGAACAACGGGTCTTACTCCGGCTTTGCTTCCGACTGCGTTCCTGGTACACGTCACTACGGCGACTTGGGCCGAAACGCTCTGAGTGGTCCGACGTACAAGCAATGGGACTTCGCAATCTACAAGAACACCGCGATCTCTGAGCGAATGACCCTACAAATTCGTGCCGATTTCTTTAACATTTTGAATCATCCCAACTTTGCCAATCCGGTGCTCCCAGCTTTTATTGCCGATCCGGCCGCCAACATCAACACAGCGTGTGGATGCGGCTTTGCGCCGCCAGGCAATGGCCGCGAAACCGGCAATGGCGCCTATCAGATCACCGCCACCGGCGACGTGGGTATCGGCAACCCCTTCCTCGGCGGCGGCGGTCCACGTGGAATTCAACTGGCGGCCAAGTTCACCTTCTAGACGTCTCTCAGTTCCAGCCCCTGCCTCTGGTGGCAGGGGCTTTTGAGTCGGTGCATCTGCGGGGAGAACTCCTCAGTAGTTGCGGAATCCCGGACAGGAGTTTCCGCGCCACGTAGGCCCTTCCCGCTCGTCGTGTGACTTCGGTTACTAGGTAACCGCATTCCGGCGATGCTACGCTGCTCTCATAATTCTTCCAAAGCGAATGTTGCGGAGACCTCAATGCGTCGCTCCATCTGCGCGGTTCTGATTCTTGGCGCCTGCTGTACTGCGCCCGTTTATGCTCACCACCTCAAGCAGTCTTCTGCTGCTGCAATGCCGATCTCTACGTCATCCGCGAAGGCTCGCGCGCTCTACGAAGCCGGCATGCGGGATTACGAGAACCTCTATCTGGACCGCAGCAATGACGACTGGCGCGCTGCCGTAAAGGAAGATCCAAACCTGGCCGTGGCCTGGGCATGGATCGCCTTCAACAGTTCCGATCCCAAGGAAGTAAGCGCGGCCCGTGAAAAGGCCAAGGCACTGGTGACCAAGCTGACGCCGGGCGAGCAGTTGATGATCGAATGGATCGCAAAAGTGCAGGAAGGCGACTTCATTGGCGGTATTTCCGCGATGAACGACATGCTCGAAATGTATCCCAAGGACAAGCATCTGTTCTATCTGGCGGGCAACTGGCTGATGGGAGAGAATGGCGACGAGCAGGCGCAGAGATTCATGGGAAAGGCTCTGGCACTCGACAAGAATTTCCCTGCCGCGCTGAACGATCTTGCCTATCTCGATGCGCGCAACCGTCAATTTGCAAAAGCATTCGCGGCCATGGACCGTTATGTTGCGCTGCTTCCCAACGAACCGAATCCGCATGACTCCTACGGAGAGCTGTTGCGCATGGCGGGGAATTTTGGGGGGTCTCTACAGCAATATGGCACCGCGTTAAAGATCGATCCTGATTTCGTAACCTCCCAGGTTGGATTAGGAGACACTTATGCACTGATGGGAAATCAGGAACAAGCGCGCGTTGAGTACGAAAAGGCAATCCGCTCCGCCCACAACCAAGCGGACCGCTTGAGCTATCGGATGCAAGAAGCTATGACCTGGGTCCGCGACGGCAAATTCGCGGACGCCGACAGACTATTTCTCGAGGTTGCCCAGGCTGGTCATATCCAGGAACAAGACTTTCTGGAAGCGCAAGCCTACCGTCACCTGTCCGAGTATCAAGCCGACGACACGGCTGCATTGAAGTATCTGCAGAGCGCCGAGGAGGCGCTGGGACATAGAAGCACAATTTCTGAGTCCGACAGAACTGAAGAATTGTCCCGCATCCTGCGCAACCGCACGGTGCGCGCCGCCCATGCTGGCAATTCGGTTCTGGCTGACAAGTCTCTCAAGCAACTAGAGGCGATGGCGAACGCCAGCCGCAATCGCGTGATCCAAAGCTCCTACAACGGCGCGGCCGGAACTCTCCTGATGGATCAGAAGAAGTTCGAGGAAGCCATTTCCTATCTGCAAGAGGACCAGGACAATCCCTTTACCCTGGAACTTCTGGTGCAGGCGTATTACCAGACGAGAGAGTCCGCCAAGCTGGCTGAAGCCGAGGCCAAACTGCGAGGCACCAATGTTCCCACCATGGAGCAGGCCCTGGTGGTCCCCGCCGCACGCTTACGAAGGCCGGAAATCTAAGCTGTTACTTACCCCACTGGGATGGAGTTGGTCTATACTGACGAACGCCCGCGGGAAGGGAAAACGCATTTCCTGGCGGTCTTCGCCTTTTCTTCTTTTTTCGGAAGACGAGTGAACTCTAACAATGAAATCCAAGATTGATCGCCGTACCCGCCAGAGAGTCGTTACGCGAGTTCCCGTCCGGGTGAAAAGCGCTGCGGGTGGCGCGGAACTTGCCGCCGAGACCCGCGACGTGAGTACGAATGGTGTATTCCTGTATACAACATCCCGAATGGCCGAGGGCTCAGACGTTGAGTTGGTCCTGATCCTCCCGCCCGAACTGACCTCCGGCGAGAAATGTTGGGTCTGTTGCCATGCCCGTGTATTGCGAGTGGAGCGTGGCACAGGCAGAGAGTTCGGTGTTGCCGCCGAAATCCGCCGGATGGATATATTGCCCGAAATTCCCGTCTAAACGTAGTTTTCATGATCCAGCGAGTGGAAGCCTTTATTAAAAGCGCAAGTTTGTCTTGGGGCAGAATTTTGTCGAAATCCACAGCAGTGCCGCTCTAAAGCAAGAATAACGCGGAGAATTCCCGAAACGGTCAAGAAAGTGCTTTCCTTGCCCCCGACCTTGGTGCAATAATGGCGGCCCTAGACGTGCTCCGGCCAAACTCAGTAGCTAGGCGGGCCTATTTTATGTGGATCGATAAATTGGCGGACGGTGTGGTGCAGGTACAGACTCCAATCGGACCGCGATACTTAATGCCTTCATTCCTCCAACGCGTGTATTTTGTGTGGATGTTCCGTCACTTTCCCATACTGCCCCATGCCGTGCTCACCTCTTGGCAGCAACGTCTCATCGACCGCTTATGTTCCGAGCAGAGGTTCGTCTCGATGGCTTATGCCGATGGAATGGAAGATGCTCCGGTGATTGGAACGGTGGAGAGGCGTCAGGCAACGGGGCCGGAACCTTTGCGCTCGCGTCGAGCGGTCGCGAGCGAAGAGTCCCAAGGGTTGGCGGGTGAAGTCCGGCAACGCTCTTAAGCGGATCGATCTGACTGTCCGCCCCACCCCAAGAGTCTAGATTGAAGCCAAGTAGGATGCTGTGCGCTGAATCGGTGGCTTCATCTTTACTTCTGTTCACCTACTCATTCATACGCACGATGACCGCCAAAGGCGGGAGATGCTACAAACACAAATTGGCCCGTCGCAGCGCGTAGTCGGCTCCCCCAGCCACCCCAAGCGCCAGCTTGCCCATCGAAATCCTGCCAGCGGTTTTTGGAACAGCCTAGCGTGCCTTTCCCGGCGCCACTCGACCCATCATCCAATCCCCCAAACGGACGGTTTTTGGTTGTAGACGAACAAAAGGCGAATATGGTAGACTTAAGCTGGTAACCCAACGCAACCGTACCGTTGCCTGAGGTTCCATTGCCCCACCAGCATGGACGAAAGCCGCAAACGTGTGATCGGGTTGATGGCAGCTATTCTTGCGAGCCTGCACATGCAGACGGCAGATGACCTGTTCGGAGGGCCGCAAGGAAGCCCCCGTAGTGACAAGTTGATTGCTGCTTCAGTTCAATGGGCAGAGGCGATCATGCGCAAGATTGATAATGTATTCTCGGGCTGACGGTTCAGTTCACCGTCGCCCGTCGCAGCACTCGCCCCGGCCTTGTCGGATGCGACCGGAAATACTGGTAGCACCCATGAGCCCAGACACGATGAGCAGCAGCCCAGTCGTAAGGTGAAAGAGCGAGAGAGGTGCGGTCAACAGTCCTGCGAAAATGAGTGTTAGTTGCTTGTTTTAGGGTTCTTGCATTCGGGGTCATCGTCGACGCAAATGACCGGACCGGGAGAGGGTAATGCATCGGCGATTTCTATCGCTTTCTTGTTTGCTGCTTGTATGGTGTGGCCCCAACCCTTAAATTTTCCGACCCGATGGGACCGCCGCACGTAAACAAGCGTTGTATCCCATACATCGTCCCCGAGGTTTTTCATGCGAACCTTAACCTTATGGTTAAGCGGAGTGGTTACGGTGATTTCCTCGTGTGCATGTTTTGGTCCGTCTAACATCTCGATCACGCCCTTATCAACAGTAGTGAATCTCCCCTTCTCAAAGTGGCTTCTCACTTCGGTATAGCTCATCAAATTCCTCAGGTTTTCCCGTGACGACTAGAGCGTTTTTCTCCCGCATTGAGTTTAGAAACCTGTCCAATTGCTGTGCGGGAGATAATATGGGGGACGGAGGCGGTCGAGTGAAGAAGATATCCCTTATTGTCATAACCCTATGATCCAGCCTGCAATGCTTTCCCAGATGCTCACTATTGACCAGTTCGTGACCATTGTTCCGCTTCCCCTCTAGGTTTACGAGAACGAGTATGGGAAGAACGAAACATGACCCCGAGCCTCTGCGCGCCACCGACCGGGAGCCCGATTTGCGGGGATTTTGGCTGCCCGGACAGGGTTCGGGTCAGGTCGGGCGTTTCAGAGGTGTAAAGCAGCCTTTGGGTCAAGCTAAAAACCACCTCAGGGAAACGTGGCGACCGGGCATTGAGGCTCGATAGGCGCTGCTTGCATTTTCGCGAGGGGATAGACCGCATGAGGGCGCTGCTCGTCCGGGATACGCTGATGGGGACTTCCGCGAGAGCAACGGCCCGATCTACGTGCGCTCTGCCTTCGACCGCGTGGCGTGGATGCAATTCGAAACACTCGGTCTGTGCTTCGTCCTGCTTCTGCTCGCCCTCCCTAAACAACGTTTGCCCGAGCCCGCAGTTGAACTGTTATATGAAGCGCGTGAAATCAAGGGTAATCCGTGCGGCATTTGAGTTTCTGCATCCGGCTGCGGGACTATAGGAAGGAAGGTCTGTCATGCAGGTCGCAGCAATCTACGATATTCACGGGAACCTTCCTGCGCTGAAGGCTGTACTCGAAGAGATTCGTCAAGCAAAAGTAGACCACGTCGTAGTTGGGGGCGATGTGGTGCCGGGGCCGCTGCCGCGTGAAACACTCGCGTGTTTGCTGGACATCGGCATTCCCGTGCAGTTTATCTATGGTAACGGCGAGGTCGCGGTACTCGAACAGATGGGAGGCAAAGAGCCAGCCGCCATCCCGGAACAGTATCGACCGATCATACGCTGGACGGCACAGCAGCTTCATCCTGAAGACGAGCGGTTGTTAGCTGGCTGGCCTAAAAGGCTCCGCGTCCAAATTCCCGGATTAGGCGAGGTGCTGTTTTGCCACGCTACCCCGCGAAACGAGAATGAGTGTTTTACTCGGTTGACGCCTGAAGACAGCCTCTTACCAATCTTTGAAGGACTCGACGCATCTGTGGTCGTCTGCGGTCATACCCACATGCAGTTTGACCGAATGATCGGAAGGGTTCGAGTTGTAAACGCTGGCAGTGTGGGAATGCCGTTTGGCGAATCGGGTGCGGATTGGCTCTTGCTTGGCCCCGACATTCAGCTTCGGCACACGCCCTACGATTTCACGAAGGCTGCTGAGCGCATTCGAGAAACGACCTACCCACAGGCTCAGGATTTTGCAGAACGGTACGTCCTGCGACCTCCGTCAGAGGAAGAAATGCTCAAAGTATTCAGCCGCATCGAACTGAAATAAGAGCGACAGGAAGCAGGCATTCAAGGCATTCAGTTCACCGTTGTGCTTCTGCAGCATTTCTTGTATTTTTTCCCCGACCCACAGGGGCACGGATCATTCCGACCGAACTTGGGAGCGGTGCGCCGATTTATCGGGTCTCCCGACTTAGCCATTCTCAATGTGCGTCGGACGCCATTCTTCCAGTGCTTGCAGCAGGTCGGCAGGCTGGTCTCGCGCCAGCACCAACCCACGGTTCTCCGGCTTTAGGAACCGCTCCTCGACCGCATGGTCGAACATCGCCAGCAGTGGCGAATAATACCCCAGCACATTTAGGATTCCGCAGGGCTTCGCATGGAGTCCCAGTTGCGTCCACGTCACCACTTCGCAAAGTTCCTCCAGCGTCCCGAATCCGCCCGGCAGTGCGACGAATGCATCCGACAGATCGGCCATCAGCGCTTTACGCTCGTGCATGGAGCGGACAATGTAGAGTTTCGTAAGCCCCTTGTGCCCCCCTCCAGCGCCATCAGGTGTTCCGGGATGGGAAAATTATGACTCTCTGGCAGCGGAAGCAGCGAAAACCGGGCTCTGGATGCGAGGGTTGCTCGCTGTTTACAGCACTTATGGTTGGCGACGATCTGAACCGCTTGACGAACTGCGCGTTAAGCAAGTTGACCTCTTGCAAGGGACTATCGATCTGAATCCCGGGGCGACGAAAAACAGAAATGCCCGAGTCATCAAGATGACACAGGAAGTGCGTGCGATCATTTCGATGTGTATCGCCGGGAAGAAACCAGAAGATCGCGTCTTCACTCGTGAAAATGGCAAGCCAATCGGAGATTTTCGGAAAATGTGGTACAAGATGTGCTGCGCGGTCGGACCAGGCAGGATGGCGTGTCGCGTTTGTGATCGAACGGTAATAGGGGGCAAGTGTGAATGCGACCGTGCCGTCCCCCGCTACATTGGACTGCTCGTTCACGATCTCCGCAGAACCGGATGCCGAAATCTACGCCGCTTAGGGGTGCACGAAAAAACGATCATGAAGATCGGCGGATGGAAGACAAGGTCGGTGTTTGACCGCTATAATATCGTGGACGAGAAAGACCTCGCTGATGCTGCTGTCAAACTTGATCGCAAAGCGCAGCAGCGAAAGTTGCGGCATAGTAGTGGCACAGTGACGCCAAAATCCAGCGGGAAGGACGAGAACAGCAGCGTTAATTAATCCAACCAAATCAATAACTTATCCCCACCGTGGGGCGCGTAGCTCAATTGGCAGAGCAACTGACTCTTAATCAGTAGGTTGGAGGTTCGATTCCTCCCGCGCTCACCACTTCTGTCCAGTATCCATGGCAGTTTTATGCGTCTCCCTTCTTCCGGAGTTATTCGTTGGAGATTCTGTGTCCGTGTGGTGTCCGCCTTTGGCGGACAGCGGTACCAGGTAGGGTGCACTCGTTTCTTGGGCTGACCGAGGGCTTTGGCCGCATTCACGGGCGACTGTGGAATTCAGATTGAATTTTTTTCTGACGCGACGCTCACGCAAATTGTGCAGCGGACGACGGGCAGATTCCGAAGAGAATTAATCCGCGAAAACTTTGTTTTCCGCGTATCAGCACAAGGCCGCATCGGACTGCTCTGCCCCAATTCTCGTGATGTGATTTACCCCCACAGCAAAACAATTTGTCAACGATTTGCAGCTGATTGCAATCGCCCAAACTGGCCGCGTTGCTGTCGCGAGTCTCAGGTCACGTCCTTGTCGCTGAACGGTCAGAATAGCGGTTTTGCCCAGATTGACCTGTTTGGAGGAGTTTAGGCGGCTCAGGCGTTTCAGAGGTGCAGGCAGCTTTTTGTACCACCCTAGACCTCAGGTAAGGAACCGCTAGGACCGAGCATGCTGCCCAATTGTGCTTTCGTCCAGCGCTGCAGCTGAATCCGGGATAGATAACCTACGATCATTTGCCTATCTGTTCAGATCCAGGACAGCGACCTTATTCACTCCACTGCATGCCAGATAGAGCCGACGATCGGGAGTTGCCACCATGTTGCGAACAACGCCGCCTCCGGATGGGATCGGTTTCGTACTGAAGTTTTCGGAATTGGGGTTGAACCTGACCAGGGTATTGGGCTTCACACCCGATTCGCTATACCAGACCTCGCCATCATTCGTGATGGCGATTCCATACGGTTCCGACTGCGAGCCGCCCGGCGACATCCATTCTTTCAGCAACTTTCCGCCGGACGGATCGAAGTGTCCCAGATACCCGCGTGCGAAGTCCGTGTAATAAATTGTGCCGTCGGGCGCCACCGAGGTTCTGCTGCGTGTATCGCAGAACTACTGTCATCTCCCTGTCAAAATCGATCTGCTGTTTGTCGATGCCAAGTGCTGTATGTATCCCGTGGAATTGAAGGTTGTTCGGATCGCGAAGAACGGCGGCGTTGTCCCCTACGACTTATATGAAAGGCAGATGAAACCCTATGTCGAGTTCCTGAATGCGACTCGACACCTTGGTGGCCTCGACCGCCAGTACGTTTCGTTCACTAAGAGATTTAATGGCGCTGCGAGCCGCCTCGTCGACGATTTCGCGGCCAAGTTTAGCCGGCAGCCGTGTGATAATGCTGCCAGCCCAATCCGCGAAGTCTACGTCGCGGAGGACTTTGACACGTATGCTCTTGAATGCTTCAGTGGCAAGTCAAGCACAGACGGGCGCAGCGTGCGACTAGTCTCCTTGAAAGACTGAGCATTTCCCGCTCTCTACAATGCCCTTGATCGCCTCCAGCTCTTCACTGCTCTCAACAAACGACCAAAGGGCAAAGGGGAATTGATGGTCATCCTCGATCCTAACCGCATACAAGAAATATCCGCCTGGAGCAAGACCAGCCAGAATTAGCCGGAACGGTGCTCCTCTGATTAGGTACTTCAGTGTCAAGGATGTTGACTTGATTAGCAAAGTGGGCTCAAGTCCATCCGATCCCTCTGCTAGAGCAAACCGCACGAGTTGGCCGGAGCTTGCTAGCTCTTGGTAGTAGCGATCAGATGGGAAATGGAGCATTAGTTAACTCGCGCAGATTGTGTGCCACCTGAATACTCCAAGCCATGATTACCTCCCATCAATGTTTCCTGAGACGAGGGACAGCTGGCATTGAGAGGAGATCCATTTCCAAGGAATCGTTTAGGTTCTTGATCCTGATAGTTAAATTTAGATTCAGCTCTTGAGAAACTTTAGCAGTCTCGCAACATAAACGTCCCTTTCAATCCGGCATTCCCAGATTGTGATCGACTTCCATCCAAGTTTTCGTAACTCGCGACGTGCTGTCTCGTCCCTCGCGCAGTTGGCTTTTAGTTTTGGTTCCCAATATTCGAGACGCGATTTCGGCATGTGTCCGCTTCTGCAGTATCGGTGCTGATGCCAGAAACAGCCGTGAATAAAAATCGCCTTCTTGAGCGTCGGAAAAACGATATCGGGCTTACCCGGAAGGTCACGCCGATGCAGCCGGAACCTGAACCCCGCTCGATGCAAAAATCTGCGGACCTCCAGTTCGGGCGAGGTATTCTCGCTCCTTACTCGGCTCATTACCCGACTCCGGGTCTCTGGAGAAAGAAAGTCCATGACAAAGGAAGACGACGTTGTCAATCTGATGATTGGCGGTTGGATGTGAAGACGGCGCTTGCGATTCGTTCCCCAGCGGAAGGCAGGCTATCGCCAAGTCTTGCACGCTTGGGTACGGTTTCAAGCCGCGTTCTTCGCATCGTGGTAGGGGGGCTTCGCCCCCTTGCAGCACGTCTAAGGAAAAAATAGAAGCCAAACCCGAAAACCTAGAACTAACTACAAAACCAACCCCGGTCCTGGGTATGGCTAAGAAGACCAATGGACAAGTGAAGAAGGCTAGGTATGCTCCAGACGGGACCCCTTGGCCCGTGCTCTTTAATTCATGGACAAACGGTGAGCGGCTTAATTGGTTAGCAGCGCATGGTTGGAAGCAAGCCAGCATGGTGGAAAATTCATCGCAGGAAACCCCGAAGTCGGTGGTGGGGCAGGGGAAACCAACCCCAACCGCAAACTCCTTGCACGATCCCCCCGATTCCGCGACACCCCCCATTCCCAACTGCGTCCGATGCCATGAGCCTTGTGCAACGCAACAGGGAGAGTGGGTTTGTCACTACTGCCATCTACGACAGCCAGTTTTACCGCTTCCCTTTTCCGAACTGGATAATTGGGACGAACTATAGGACTAAGTATTGAGACTATAGTGGGCAACTTAAAGCCCTATGGGAGATTCATGACACCAGATGCTTTAACGTTTGACCTCGTTGACAGATTGGCCGCCATCTCCGTGAGCCGGGGACGTGTAAGTTATCTGCATGAGAATGACCTGTATGACATTACCAACACCAATTTTGGG
>Ga0187867_10000051_pt1 | contig 104023 bp, 85 predicted proteins | sample June2016WEW_13_1_FD_132976 | JGI IMG/M metagenome (GOLD analysis project Ga0187867, IMG submission 132976) | Peatland microbial communities from SPRUCE experiment site at the Marcell Experimental Forest, Minnesota, USA - June2016WEW_13_10 | ecosystem: Environmental > Terrestrial > Soil >...
AATCGAGGCGCTTGGGCAAACTGCGTACCGCAGCAAATACGAATTTACTCACACGATTCCACAGATTCTGGCGGAGTATTCGGAGAAAACGGCGGAGCAACTGGAGAATCCGCGCGTCGACGTGCGCGTGGCCGGGCGCATCATGGCGATTCGCCTGATGGGCAAGGCGGGATTCTGCCATCTGCAGCAGGGAGGGCGACGGCTGCAGATTTATGTGAAGAAAGATGGGGTCGGCGACAAGGGGTTCGAGTTGTACAAGCTGCTCGATCTCGGAGACCACATCGGCGTCAGCGGGTATTTATTTCGTACGCGCACCGGCGAGCTGACGATCCATGTGGAAGAGATCACCTTTCTCAGCAAAGACTTGCTGCCGTTGCCGGTCGGTAAGGCCATCGACGGAGATGCATCAAGCCCCGGTGGCGCCAAGAAATGGAACGAACTCACGGACGTGGAATTGCGCTACCGGCAACGCTATGTCGATCTGGTGGTGAACCCGGAGGTGCGGGAAGTTTTTCTGAAGCGCAGCAAGCTGGTGCAATCGTTGCGGCGGACCCTCGAGGCGCATGGATTCGTCGAAGTCGAGACGCCTATGATGCAACCCATTGCCGGAGGAGCGGTGGCTCGGCCGTTTGTGACCCATCACAACACACTCGACATGGATTTATATTTGCGCATCGCTCCAGAGCTTTATTTAAAACGCCTCGTGGTAGGCGGATTCGATCGCGTGTACGAAATCAACCGCAATTTTCGGAACGAAGGACTGGGCTGGCGATGGAATCCTGAGTTCACCATGCTGGAGTTCTATCAGGCTTATACGGATTATCAGGGGATCATGGACCTCACGCAGGAAATGATCACGCAGGCAGCGAGAGATGTGACTGGAGGAACCAAAACGAAGTGGGGCGATCAGGAGATGGACTGGGCGAAGTGGCAGCGCCTGACGATGCGCGAGGCGATCCTTCATTATTGGCCGGAAGCTGCGGGTGCGAAGCCGGAGATGGAAGACTTCGCGTCGCAGGAAGGCGTAGGGAGATTGGTTGAACGATTTAACCAGGCGCACGCGCATATGGCATACGACCGCAACCAGCCCGTGGGCAAGATGATTGCTAGTCTATTTGAGGCGGTCGCGGAGGAGCATCTCACACAGCCGACGATCATTTATGAGTTCCCGACTGCGGTGTCGCCGCTTTCCAGGCAGAAGCCGGATGAGCCGGAGTGGACGGAGCGTTTCGAAGTCTTCGCTGGGCAAATGGAAATATCCAACGGATTCAGCGAACTGAATGATCCCGAAGACCAGCGACGGCGATTTGAGGGTCAGTTGAAGGAGCGAGAGCGTGGCGATGAAGAGGCCCACCAGATGGACGAAGACTACATCCGAGCACTTTCGTATGGGATGCCTCCGGCGGGCGGCTGCGGTGTGGGCGTGGATCGGCTGTGCATGCTGTTGACCGATTCACACACCATCCGCGACGTGATTCTGTTTCCGTTGTTGCGGCCGGAAAAAAACTCTTCCCCTGGGGACACGGGGGACACCGAGGAAAAACCTTGAATCCCTCGATTCAGCGTTTAAGTTGCTGGGGCAGCGAATTTTATTTCGACGCTCGCCCACTCTTCCCTGAGGTGCGCTGCGGATCATACGCAGGCTTGTCCGGGCTGAAGTTGGTGCTTAGATAATCGATCAGAGCATCGCGCTCGGCAGGGTCGACCACTGCTCCCCACTTCGTCATCTTGTCGACTTCCTTGGTCCACGCGGCTTTGCTGAGACGCTGTTGCAGAATGATGCGGGCTTCATGACATTCCAGGCAGACCGTAGTGGCCTTTGCCTGCATCGGCCCAGCCGGGAGATCCGCCGTCAGGTTTGCGGTAGCAGATTTCTGATCAAGCGCCCGGAAGGGCAAAGTGGACAGGAGAGCCAGCAAAGCGAGCAACGGAAACCTGTTCACAAACAATTTCTTGTGCGGCACGAATCTACGAAACATGGACGTTCACCTGATCGATGGCATTGTAGAGATAGCCGCTCGGATTCCACGAGGGCGTGGCGGGTTGGGTGTGCCCCTGGCCGTCAGTGGCCCGCGACTGGATGGTGTAGTCGCCAGCCTTCGCAGGTTTCCATTCGTGACTCCATAGCCGCCACGCATAGTGGGCCTGGTCGTGGCCAAGCTTCGCAGGACTCCAGATCACGCCGCCATCGGTGGAGATTTCGACCTTGGTGATATCGGCTTCGCCCGCCCACGCCGCGCCGCGGATAGAAACCTTGCCGGCGGCGAGGCGGGCGCCATCGCTCGGCGCCGAGATCACAGACTTAACACTCAAGGCAGTAACCGGGTGCGTGTCTTCGGGCTTCACCGTGTCACCCGGCTTTATCGGTTGATTGGGCAGGCGATAGCCGGGGTTCATGAAATTGCCGGCAAATTCCACGTCCAGCACTTGAATTTCGCTGAGCCACTTGCACGAGGCGGCGCCAATCCAGCCTGGGACAAGAGCTCGCGCAGGAAATCCGTGATGCTTCGTAAGTGGAGATCCATTCATGTGCGTGGCGATGAGGGTATCGGCATCGAGAGCTTTCTCGATCGGAATACTGCGAATGAAGGGCGGAACTTTTCCGGGAACCTCGTCGAGTCCGCGGAACATGACATGCTTGCCCGTGGATTGCACTCCGGCGCGCTGCAGGACATCGCGGAGACATGGTCCGGAAAAACCAGCCGTACCCACCGCGCCTTTGCCCCACTGAATGCCAGGCACTTGCGGGCGATGAAGGCTACGACCGTTGCCGGCACACTCGAGCGTGTTAACAACGGAGTGGGTTTCCATCTTCGCCAACTCGTCAAGGCTCAGTCTGAGCGGCTTCTCGACTTCTCCCCCAATCGTCAGTCGCCAGCTCCCAGCCTCGAGTTCGGCTGGTTCCTGCATGTGGTTGCGCACGAAGAAATGGGGCACGGGAGTGAGCCACGTATTGAAATACTTGACTGGACTTTCAAGATCAATGAAGCGCAAGGAGCGAACAATCATGCCTTCTTCGCCAGGAAACGGAACTTGTTGTCCTTGCGGAAAGGCCGAGGTCAACCAGGCCGGAGCCGCGCCGGCTGCCAGCGCCGCCCCGGAAATCTGTTTGAGAAAGTAGCGTCTGGAGTTCATAGACATCCCACCGGGGATAAAGCTCGCTTCTTTTCGAGTGAGGAGAGCACGCCGAGATGTGCCCTGCCCCGCCTATCGAATGCTCAATCCCCAGATTGTTTTGGATCTTCGCCATTAAGTTAACACTGCCGGCCCGGAAAAGGAGAGTAGCCAAAACCTGGCCGGCAGCGCTTCCGAAGGGAAGGCGCCCTTCGAAAATTTGTACGTTCGTTGAAATCGTGATGCGGCACAAACGCTCCTTCGGGAGCACCCACGTTTATGGCAAGTAATAACGGAATGAGGTGAAGACCATTCCGTCCAAGCCCTCCGGGGTTACTCCAGGTGCTCCCGATCCTGACGGACCGACGCCAGACCAGGTCTGGCGCGTCACGTACGAATACTGAGTGCCGAACTGAAATTTACCCCTGGGACCGTTGTAAAAGCGGTACCAGAAGCCAGCCGTTCCCTCGATGATGGCCCGCGTGTCCGCCGTGCATTTCGAGAGCGAGCCCGGGTTGAAGCCGCTGGTCACGGCGAAAGAAGGAGCGGTCTCGGTGTAGCAACCGGAGTTATTGAAATGCGGCGATCCGTAACCGACATATGTGCTCGTCGCAACGTCGTAGTCGCTGGTCTTGCCGTCATACTCCGCGCCGGTGTAGGCGTAGACGTCGAGTTTCTTGCCGTGCCATTCGAGCGAGGCTAACCCCTGGTAATTCTTGATCAGGTCAGGAGTTCCATCGGCATGAATCGCCATATCGGAGAGCTGAGCCGCGCCGTAACGCCCCACGCCTTGACCACCCAAGGCGTGCAAACCGAAGACGATATGTTTGTCATCGAAGTTCCAGCGGGCGTTGGCTCCGAAGCCGCCGCCGTTTTTCGAGGAGTTGTAGGCACCCGAACCGTTGGGACCTGTAACCGCAGGATCGTTCGGGCAAGGCCCCGTCGTGCCGATGGCAAAGTTTGCGCACGGGAAGACGCGGTCACGAAACCGATCGTACAGTCCGAAGAGCTCATAGTGTCCAAACCCCGGATCGAACGCCACCTTGGCGATGATGTCCGGCGACGGGTTGAAGGTATAAGTGGCTGCAGGCGTACAAGTGGTGTAGTAGACGGGGACGGTCGCACCGGTAGGGGTGTAGGAACTGGTGGAGCAAGCGGTCAGAGCGTCGTTGTAGCTGTTGGTCGCGCCCGCCGCGCCCAGCAGGAAGTTGTCAGTGTTTCCGTGGGTGGCAAGCGTGCCCTGCGCGTTCTCCAGGGCTACGGCAAACGCCACTTTATGATTGAAATCTTTGGCGACGCGAATGCCATACTGGCGAGCAAAACTAAACCCAACGTTGTAACCGGGGTCGATGGTCATGGGCCGGGCGTCATTCGTTTTGCCCAAGTCGTCGCTGGGGGCGATGCCCGCCTTATTTTCAGTCACCAAACTCCACATCTGGCCGCCGAGAAAGCTCCATCCATTATCGAATTTGGCTTGGCCCCACGCCTGGCGCAGACGGAAAGTGTAACTATTCGTTTGCGTGGCGGAGGAGGTGTCGCCGGCGGAGAGAAAATCACCGGAGACATAGCTGGAGAACTCTACGTTCTTCAGGCGCCCGTCGACGTAGATCGTAGGCCGAGACTGGCGAGCTGAACCAAAAAACTCCGACAACGAGCTCTGCGAAGCACCCGGCATAGTCAGCGAATTGAACGGAGTGGGCAAGTCTGCGGCGAGGGCTCTCGACCGCCGCACGAACGCAGCTTCCACGAATCCGCCGGGAGTGATCGTGATCCCGCGGAAGCGAATGGAGATGACAGGACTCTGCATGGGGTTCGAAGAGGCTTGCGGCGAGGTGTCTTGCAGATTGAGCCCGGAACTGGGCGCGGGCTCTTGCTGAACCGCAACGCTGTTGCTGACTACGGCCAACGGTTGCGGCGGGGCCTGAGTCTGAGACCGGTCGGCCTTGGCCGCAGCTTCCACCGCGGACCGCTGCGACTGCCAATCCTGCTGGCGCTGCAGTTGTTGTGTAAGACGCTCGATCTGCAGTTGCTGCGCAGCCACAGCATCTTTCAGAGCCTGGACATCGGCAGCGGTCGCCGGTGGCGGCGCGGGCGCTGGGGCGGCCTCTTTGGCAGCCGGCGCGTCTGAGCCTGGAGTTTCTGCCCAGGCCCCGACTGACGATGCTGCCAGAATCGAGGCTGTTAGAAAAATTCTAATCGTTCGCTTCATGGGGTTTGTATCCTCTCCTTTTTTAGGTTCTCTGGGGAACAACATCTACCTGGGATCGATCTCCGATCTACCCATCTCTGGCAATCGCCAGCCGCGGATTACGAGAATGCAATGTATTGTTTACTTATTCTATTATTACAATTCATTTACTAGGGATTAGGGATTCGGGATTAAGAATTAGGCTAAAACCGGTTCCATATTGGTTCATCCCTTGAGTGACAAACTGAACTCTGCCCGATCGTGAAGAATTGAATTAACGGCGCCGAGCCGAATAGTGATTCGCAGCCAACCAGGCACGCGCAGCCTCGAACGTAAGACCACCCAACGGTAGAGCCTTATTCACCCTTATGTCCCCCCACCACCATAGGAAGGACGCTGGCCTTTTCTTTCTTCTTGGGAACGCGTTTGCCTTTGGTTGCGCGTGGAGCAGGTTCGGCAATCAAGTCCGCCAACGTGGTATTTTCGAGAATGTTGGCGGCCGCGTCCCGCACGTCTAGAAACAACTGGTAGAGCGCGCGATGAGGCAAATCCCGGTCGATCAGCACTCGCAATTGTTCAGCATCTCCGAAAGGCGCCAGCGGTCCGTCAATCAGCCGCATGATCTCGCTCAGCCGGATGTCGGAAGGATCGCGGCGCAGCTGATATCCGCCCTTGGCTCCCCGCACACTCTCGACCATGCGCGCATTTTTTAATTCCAGGAGGATCAGCTCCAGAAATTTCTCCGGAAGATTCTCCTCATACGCGACTTCACGGATCTTGATGGCACCCTGCTGATAGCGGCGTGCCAGCATCATCATCGCTTGCAGTGCGTAAAGTCCTTTTTGCGAGATTTTCATGACCGGGAATTATGCCATAAAGTCCACTGATTTAATAGACTTTGTTGCACGAAAAGCAGCAATGCAATCTCCCAACCGTTCCTTAGCTTCGCTCGTCGGTCCCGAAAAGCACTTTGTTTCAGCAGCTTGCGGATTCCGCGTGGAAACGTCTCCTACCCAAGTGTGCACTGGATTGCAGGTTTGGCGCAGCGCAAAAGTCCAAACAGTTGGACGGGCCAGGTTTAACCCTCCGGCAAAATGCGCAGCACCTGCACCGTAATGTTATCCGGCCCTCCCCGTTGCAAGGCTAACTTCACCAACGCTGCACAACACTCCGCAGGAGAGTTTCGGCCCGTTTCCATCTCCAACTCCTCCTCCGTCACGACGCCCCAGAGTCCATCAGTGCACAACAGCAGATCGTCTCCGTCCTGTAACTCCGTAGGATGTTCCCGCCCATCCACCGCGACTTCGATTCCCGCCCCTAAGGCCGCGGTGAGGATATGACGCTGGGGGTGTTTTTCTGCGTCCTCGGCGCGCACGATACCATTCTCCACCAGCCGACCAACGTAGGAATGGTCGCGAGTCAAGCGCGAAATGCGCCCGGCGCGCACCAAATAGAGGCGGCTATCTCCAACGTGAGCGAAATAAAGTTCGCGGTCCCGGACGACCAACGCGGTGCAGGTCGTTCCCATTCCATGCAACTCGGGATGCTGAAAAGCGTGGGTTTGGATTCTGGCGTGGGCCGTGGCAAACGCTTCCAGCAAAGCTGCCCGCGGATCGTCCCGAACAACGTTGTCGTAGACTTCACGAACAGTCTCTACCGCCAAGCGACTGGCTTCCTGGCCACCTTCATATCCACCCATGCCATCGGCGATCACGGCCAGTCTTCCCTTCCGCTGAAATTCGTCCTCAGCAGCCGGTTCCCAATAGAGGTAGGAATCTTCGTTGTTATCGCGCTGGCACCCGACGTCGCTGAGGCTCGCCACTTCCATTCCGGGTTTCACATTCATGCAATCGACCGACATTGCTCACTGGCGGCAAGGCGAATGAGGGATCCGCACGCGCCCCATTCTGCCGAAGACAAGGCGCCCCACTGCCCCGGCCATTATAGACAAGTGCTCGCGGAAAAAAGCAAACGTCTGCGACTCGGCAGGAAATGAGAAAGCCGCGGCCATCTGCGGCTCTGGTCCTGAACTTGTCTTGAACTTCGGGAGATAAGTAACGGCATTGCGGATCCGAATGCTTATCCTTGTAAATGCGATTGCTCACGTGGTTCTGCTCCTTGTTGAGCTGCCGTTGCTCACCCTTGGTCAGGTGACCGTCATGAGCAGCCATGTCAGCCTTCTGCTGGTTCTCGATATTCTGCTCCCGATTCTCAATCCGCGAGGTATGGCCCGGTGTCAGGGTACCGTTCTTGACACCATTCGCGATCCGGTCCTGCTGATTGGTCTCGCGAGCATTGACTTCATTGACGCGAGGATGGCCCGGATCGACCTGGCCCGGTCCCGCGCCGGAGGTGTTGCTTTCTTGGGTTTGAGCAGAGGCGGCACCCACCAAAATCAAACCACGCGCCGCCAGGACTAAGAGCGACTTCGTGATTATATTGTTCATGTTCCGACTCAACCCTCGCGTTGAAGTTAGAAGCCGGCTATTTTACGGAGGGATGGAATCGAGGAAAGGCGAGGGGCAACCAATCATTCCGTCCACGGAGGAATGACGAGCGAACCTGTCGGCTCTCCCAGCGTTGCGAGCGCCGGTTGAATCTTTCGCTGCAAGTCACAGTTTCTACCGGAATTACTGTATATGACGTGTGCCCGCGGGCTGCGTATCATCCCGATACGCTCGCGCGTGCCGAGCGATGTATCCAGTTTTGAGTGAGTTGAAAAGTCGCTTTTACCGCAAGAGAAATGCCTCTGCAAAGTGGGGAAATGACCGCCGGTCAGATATTGTTGGATAAGGAAGCAAGCCCACCGCGCGCTTACTACGACGCCCAAAAAGGCGACGCTTCGCGCGGCTCGTCCAGGTCCCGCGCTGCGGTAACGTCCTACCTCGCGCCTGTGTTGGTGCTGGCTGCGCTCTGCCCATTCCTTCTCGGACAATCGTCGCCTCACACTCGCGGGCGCAAGCCACCTGAGTATACGTTCAAGATCATACGAACATTTCCGCATGACCCGAGTGCGTTCACCCAGGGCTTGGCATACCATAACGGCTTTTTTTATGAGAGTACTGGTTTGAATGGCAGATCGTCGCTGCGGAAGGTTGGTATGGAAACTGGCGAAGTTCTGCAGCGGATCGACTTGGCGCCCGAGTTCTTTGGCGAAGGCATCACTTTGCTGGACGACCAAATCCTTCAGCTCACTTGGCGGTCCCAAACCGGATTTGTTTACAACTTGAACGACTTCCACCTGTTGCGGCACTTCTCCTACTCCGGCGAAGGGTGGGGCCTGGCCACCGACGGCCATGAAGTCTTCCTGAGTGACGGAACGCCGGAGATTCGTGTGCTGGATTCCGGGACGTTGGCGGAGAAGCGAAGTTTTACCGTTCACGATGGCATTCATCACATCGCTGAGTTGAACGAGCTGGAGTTCGTGGATGGAGAACTTTTTGCCAACATCTGGCAGACGGATCGAATCGCCAGAATCTCTCCGCAGGACGGTCAAGTGGTCGGATGGATCGACCTGAAGGGACTGTTGAGCCCGGTTTATCGCCTGGAATCTGGCGCCGTCTTGAATGGAATTGCTTACGACTCGATTCGCAAGCGCTTGTTCGTAACCGGGAAGTTGTGGCCGAGCGTCTTCGAGATTCAACTCGTTCCGAGGTAACCGCATTCCGCGCCTAAGCCGGATGAACCAAGCTATCGCTCGCGAAACCCGAACTTTTCGCGGATCATTTATCTTTTGAGAGGAATCCTCCTCCTCTTCGTGGCATCCTAAATACCTAATCCAAGGAGAACGTTGATGGCTGTCGCAACTGAAATCCTGACGCCCCTTTCAGCCGAACAACTCACAAAAATGGATGCCTATTGGCGAGCCTGCAATTATCTATCGGCAGGAATGATCTACCTCCGCGCGAATCCTCTGCTTCGAGAAGCGCTGAGGCCTGAGCACATCAAGAATCGTCTCCTCGGGCATTGGGGATCGGATCCCGGCCAGTCGTTCGTGTGGGTTCACTTGAATCGACTCATCAAGAAATATGACTTGAATGTGATGTACATCTCCGGCCCGGGACACGGTGCGCCCGCCACCCTCGCCAACAGCTATCTCGAAGGCCATTATTCGGAGATTTACCCCGACAAGAGTCGTGACGAGTCCGGCATGCTGAAATTCTTCCAGCAGTTTTCCTTTCCCGGTGGGATCGGTTCGCACTGCACACCAGAGACTCCGGGCTCGATTCACGAAGGCGGAGAACTCGGGTATTCGATTTCGCACGGCTACGGAGCGGCATTCGATAATCCCGATCTCATCGTCACCGTGATGGTGGGAGATGGCGAAGCGGAGACAGGTCCGCTCGCCACCTCCTGGCATTCGAACAAATTCCTGAACCCGATTCGCGACGGTGCCGTTTTGCCAGTGCTGCATCTGAATGGTTACAAGATCGCGAATCCCACCGTGCTCGCGCGAATTCCGCAGGACGAGTTGGAAGCCCTATTGGTCGGGTACGGCCACCAGCCTCACTTCGTCGCAGGCGACGAGCCAGCCGAGATGCATCAGAAGATGGCTTCCACTCTGGAGCAATGCATTCTCGAGATTCGCTCGATCCAGCAGAATGCCCGCTCCAAGAAAGATGCGACGCGACCGCGCTGGCCGATGATTGTGCTGCGATCGCCAAAAGGCTGGACCGGTCCCAAGCAAGTAGACGGCCACAAAGTGGAAGGCACCTGGCGTGCCCACCAGGTTCCCGTGCTTGACCCGGTTACCAATCAGAAGAACCGCAAGATTGTCGAAGACTGGATGCGCAGCTATGAGCCGGAAAAGCTTTTCGATGCCACCGGAAGGCTCATACCTGAACTGCAGGAGCTTGCCCCTTCCGGAGAACGCCGCATTTCTGCTAACCCGCACGCCAATGGCGGGCTTCTGCGGAAAGAGCTTGAGATGCCAGACTTCCGCGATTATGCCGTTGCGGTGAAGGCTCCGGGAGCGATGTATGCGCCGCCGACCGATGTGCTCGCGCATTTTCTCGCGGAGGTGATGCGCCGTAATATGAATTCTTTCCGCGTGTTCGGACCGGACGAGACGGCCTCCAACAGACTTACAGCCATCTATGCCGCCTCAAAGAAAACATGGCTTGCAGAATATAGGCCGGACGACGCAGACGGCGGCGAACTCGACCTCTCCGGGCGGGTGATGGAAATGCTCAGCGAGCACACGCTGGAAGGTTGGTTTGAAGGCTATGTCCTCACCGGCCGCCACGGTTTCTTCTCGACGTATGAAGCGTTCGTGCATGTGATCGATTCCATGTTCAACCAGCACGCCAAATGGCTGGAGAAATCGAAGAAGGAGCTGTCCTGGCGAGCGCCCGTGCCGTCGATCAACATCCTGATCACGTCGCTGGTGTGGCGGCAGGACCATAACGGCTTCACTCATCAAGATCCCGGATTTCTCGATGTGGTCACCAACAAGAGTCCCGACGTGGTGCGCATTTACTTGCCACCCGATGCGAACTGCTTGCTCAGCGTAGCCGACCATTGCCTGCGTTCGCGTGACTATGTCAACGTGATCGTCGCCGACAAGCAGGATCACCTTCAATATCTCGACATGGACGATGCCGTTACGCATTGCACAAAGGGCATTGGCATCTGGGATTGGGCTTCGACGGACGATGGCGCGGAACCGGATGTAGTCATGGCCTGTGCCGGCGATATCGCCACTATGGAGTCGCTTGCGGCGGTCCAGATTTTGAAGCAGCACTTCCCTGATTTGAAGATCCGCTTCGTGAACGTTGTCGATCTCTTTCGCCTCATGCCAGAAACCGAGCACCCGCACGGACTTTCCGAACGCGACTTCGACTCCCTGTTTACCACCAACCGACCCGTCATCTTCAATTTCCACTCTTACGCTTCGCTCATCCACAAACTGAGCTACCGCCGCACCAATCACGAGAACATTCACGTTCGCGGATATAAGGAAAAGGGCAATATCAACACGCCACTGGAGCTTGCGATCATCAACCAGGTCGATCGCTTTGACTTAGCGATCGATGTGATCGACCGCGTTCCGCGCCTGCAACCCATCGGCGCACACGTAAAAGAATGGCTGAAGTCACAAATCATCGACAGCATTAACTACGCGCACGCGGAGGGAATTGATAGAGAGGAAATTCGCAATTGGAAATGGGCGGAATAGGCGTGGCGGCAGAGCCAGTCAAGAAGGACGATCTGATTCTCGCGCTGAACAGCGGCTCGTCGTCGCTGAAGTTCGGTGTCTATTCCCGAGGGGCGAGCGATGAAGAGCCGCTGTTGACCGGGAGCGCCGACGGCATTAGTCGCAGCAATGGCACTCTGCACATTCGTTCCGCCGATGGAGAATCGCTGGTGCAGCGCGAGTGCATTCACGAATCGCAAGTCCATGCACTCAGCCTGCTGGCTACAGCAATCCGCGAACACATTCACGGCGGTCCAGTGGCTGTCGGCCATCGCGTGGTCCATGGAGGTCCCAACCTTGTCAGGCACCAACTCATTACTCCGCAAGTTTTGGATGAGCTACGCGCGGCAACTCACTTCGCGCCTCTGCACATTCCGCAAGCGCTAAAGCTGATTGCGTCCGCCCAGTCGATCTTCCCTGCCGCCTCTCACTTCGCATGCTTCGACGACGCTTTCCATCAGACGATTCCGGAAGTTGCCTCGCGCTTCGCTCTTCCACGGCGCTATTTCGACGCGGGAATCCGGCGCTACGGATTCCACGGCATTTCCTACCAATCGCTGGTGCATCGTTTCGGTGCAAAGATTCCTCAACGAGCCATTTTTGCGCATCTGGGGAACGGATCAAGTCTCTGCGCTTTGCGGAATGGGGCCTCGATCGACACCACAATGGGACTCACTCCCACAGGCGGCATTCCCATGGGTACGCGTTCGGGCGATCTCGATCCGGGCTTGATTCTTTACCTTCTGCGCAATGAAAAACTCGACGCCGACAAGTTGGAAGCCTTGCTCAATCATCAGAGCGGGCTGTTCGCGCTGTCGTCGGGCCAGAGCGACGTGAAGACCTTGGAGTCTCAGGCCCGCTCAGGCGACCGGGAATCAGCTCTGGCGCTGGAGATTTTTGCAGTGTCGGTACGCAAGGTGATCGGCGCCTACGTTGCCCTGCTGGGTGGTGCGGACGTCCTGGTCTTTACCGGCGGCATCGGAGAGCACAGCGAACCAGTTCGGTCCGCTGCAACCAAGGGGCTCGAAACCTTGGGACTGACTACGGATAAAGTTCAAATTTTCCCGACTCAGGAAGAACAACAGATTGCGCGCCATTGCCGCACCTTGATGGCGCTTGGCCATAGCCACGATAGAGCTTAGATCAGCGTATTCTCCGGCTGCGGACGGTTCGCCCCGCAGTCCCGCTGACAGCGATTCCCTCTCCCGGGTCACTCCCAGGGAATGGAGGATAGGTTCCTCTCCGAGCGTCAGGTGCTCGCGTCGGCCACAATCTGATGGGCGTAATCGACGCGCGGGTTGCCTGGTAATGCACCAGGGCTCGTGCCGGATGATACCCTCGCAATGCTCGCACGCCGACTGCGCACGATCGCGATTGCTGTGGTACGGGAAGGTTTGGAATGGTTTCCGACATTGGTCGCACCGGCCTTCTTCAACGGAGTTGCCGAGCCTACCCGGCAGCGCTCGAAAAATTGCTTTCTGATGGCCTCCGATTTGCCTGGCAAAGTTCCGCAGAATGGCTGTTGTCACAGGACTACGTCACCTACATCACGTCGGGCGGGTTCCCCTGGGACCGAGTGCGATAGCAATCGATGAAGAAGCACAACCGCCCTACTGGTTGGCCTTCGAATGAATATCGCTGCCGACGTCTCCAACGGCAGGAACGGTCAGCTTGTGCGAGGCACGGTGCGCAACAGTGGATCACCGAAACATGGCTCCTGAGTGAACGCTACCGGCTGCAGTGGTGATGGATCTTGTGCGACCAGAAAGAGTTGAGAACTCATCCAAAAAATCAAAAGGCGCGCGTTCATGATAGACGCACGCCCTCTATCAAAAGATGAGCTCAATTTTTGAGCTATCGGCCGAAATATTTTGCGTTCAGTTCCGTGAACGAATTCCACTTTTCAGGTAGGTCATCAAGAGCGAAGATGGCCGAGACCGGGCACACCGGAACGCAGGCGCCGCAGTCGATACACTCCACCGGATCGATGTAGAGCAACTGCTCCGTGGCGTACTTGGGATCATCTTTCTTGGGATGAATGCAATCCACCGGGCACGCGTCCACGCACGCTGTGTCTTTGGTGTTGATGCAGGGCTCTGCGATTACATAAGTCATGACGGTGTCGATCTCCTAAGCTGGATGCCGATATTCTACTACGGCGACCTGCGAGAACGGGTATTCTAGCAAGAAATCATGAGGCGCCGCAAAGAGAAACGGCTGGCAGCGCGGGCCGCCAGCCGTTCATCCAAGCAATCCGGTGCAAGTGCTGATTACCGGTGACCGCCGCCGCCATGGCCACCACCTCCGCCGTGGAAACCGCCGCCGCCACCGTGGAATCCACCTGCGGACCCACCATGGAAGCCGCCGCCGGCAGAGCCGCGGAGCGCGCTACCACCCCGGTATCCGCCACCCGCGTATCCTCGTCCGGCATACCCACGTCCGGCATAACCGCCGCGTCCGTAGCCATAACCAGCGCGCCCGTAATAGCCGTGGCCCCAACCGCCTCGCCAACCACCACCCCAACCATGTCCCCAGCCGTACCACGGGCCCGCGCCGATGAACCCTCCGCCCACGAACCAGTCAGGCCCATAGTAGCCATAAGGCGCGCATGCGTAAGGGTAGTATCCGTAATAGCCATAGGCGCAGGTCGGCGCTACGCCAACGTATCCCGGGCCAAATCCTACGCCCACTCCAACCCTGACCTGCGCTTGCGAATAGGCCAGGGGTACCATCAAAACCATTGCCAGAGCCAAATATTTCATATACCGCATGGTGAATCCCCCTTGTCTCAGATCCGCCCGTTTGAACCAATACGCCTTCGGACCTGCAGGCCTTCCAGATCTTGCTCCAACCGGATCGCCTACTTATTTGAACTCGGGAGTACCAGAAAAGTTGCTGATTCATGAGTGGCTGATTTCGGCCACTATGTTTGAATTCAGCCACTTGGCGGCGCCCAAAGCGGTAAGTGGCGATCCGGAGCATTCTAAGCCTAACTTTTTCGGGCGTCTTCTGTGCGAACGTCACGGTTTCGCGCCGACCAGCGCCTCACTCGGCTCGTACTCCACGATGTATCCCGCCACCGCGCTCGCCGCAACCGTCAACGGCGAGGCCAGATACATCTGCCCCGGCCCGCTGCGTCCGGGGAAGTTACGATTTTGCGCGCTGATTACCACCTGATCGGGACGCGTGGAAACTCCCGGACCGGCGTTGATGCAGGCACCGCAACTAGGCTCGATCACGCGGGCTCCGGCCTTTTGGAAGATGTCCAAGTAGCCCTGGCGCAGGCAATACTCACGCGTTTCCTGCGATCCGAACTGGATGAAGAACTCGACCGAGTCGGCCACCCGCTTGCCCTGCTTCAGGGCATCAGCCAGCACGGCGGCATACATATCCATGTCTTCGTTTTTGCCGGCGGTGCAGGTTCCACCGTAAGCAATCTCCACCGGGACAGGCGTGTTCAGATCGCGAATATACTTTCCATTGCCCGGATCGCCGGGAGTCGCAACCATAGGAGTAATTTCCGACGCATCAAGTTCGATCACCTCCGCGTAGGTAGCGTCCTTATCGCTGAAAAGTCCTTCGATCATGGCCAGCGCTTTGGCGCGATCCATGCCGCGCCGCTCGACCAGGAACTCCACCGCTTTCTGGTCAGGCGCCACGATGCCGGTAAACCCGCCAATCTCCGCCGCCATGTTGGTCATGGTGGCGCGCTCGTCAACGCTAAGTGCCTCGATGGCTTCGCCAGCGTACTCCATTACTTTGGCCAGCGCTTGGCCGCTGCGTACGTAGTCGAGGCTCAGAATCTTCAGAATGAAATCTTTCGCGGTGGCATTCGGATGCCGCTTGCCGCGAATGATAATCTTCACCGACTCCGGCACCTTGACGCGAACGTCCTTCGTGATCCAACTGTTGAAAACGTCAGTCGTTCCAATCCCAAAAGCTACGCACCCAATCGCCCCCACGTGCGGCGTATGCGAATCCGAGCCGATATTTAACTGGCCGGGCAGTGCATAGCTCTCGAGCACGATCGAATGGCAGATGCCCTCTGAACCCTTGCGGTCCCTTAACTCGCCATGCAACCGGATTCCCTGCTTGGCGGCAAAGTCCTGCTGCTTCAACTTGAGTTGCGTCGCCAGATCGAGCAACCCAAGTTTCTTTTTCTCTTCTGAAATCACCTCGTCAAGAAATGTCAGATGGTCGCGGAAGAAAATGATGCTTGAAGCATCGTTGACCTTCGCATCCTTACCGACGTATCGCTCGAAAAAGATGGCTGCCATCGGCGTGACGTACTCATGGCTGAAGCGCAGGTCGGCCTGCGCGAAGCCTGTATCGCCGGGCTGCACACTGGCAACGCCGACTTCGCCCTTCTCGTTCTGCATGCGCCGCGCAAATATTTTTTCAGCTACCGTCATGGGACGCTTTTCCGTCCGGATCGGCGGCAGAAAGACTTTCCTCTGCATGCGGGCCACGTTGAAGGGAAACAGCCCGCCGTATTCAATCACCTGGCGCGTGATTTCATCCTCGCCAGCAGTGAACTCGCTGAGCGGAATGTCTACTCCGCCGCGAATTCTGTCGATCAGCGAAAAGTTGGTCGAGGTCAGCACGCCCAGGTTCTGGCAGTTTTGCTTGTAAATCCGCTCGATATTTTCCGCAATCACCACGCGAATGCCGGCACACATCTCAGCATAAGGTGACTGCTCGCGGCTCGATCCTTTGCCGCGACGCTTGCCACTGACCGCGCACACAAATCCGCCACGCTTCACATCGCCGCGCCCAATCGGCGTCAAGCTGCCGCACTTGAGTCCGAGATAGGGAATCTCGCCCAGCGTCTCGTCAAAGTAGAAACAGTAATGCGCAGGCGTAATTTCGTCCGTCGAAATGTCATCCCGCAGTTTGGGATTGTTCGCAGGATTTCTTGTATCCCAGGGCAGGTCTTCACCGGCGAGTTGCCGCTTGACCAGATCGGGATCTTCCGTGAGGAAAAGGATGCGTCCTTGCAGCCGGACCTGATCCGGTCGTCTATCGATTCTGCGTTCCATTAAAGAGTTGATCACGGTGAGCCTGTTGAGTTGAAGGATTAAGAACAGGCAGAGGCGGCTACCCGGTCTTCAAATATTGTAACGCGTAGGAGGATAGAAACCGCCCCGGGCGGGATATTCGTGATGTTCATGCGCCGCCCTTGTCAAACATCTCGCCCGCTCGAATTGCCGCCGTCAGCCGGTTTTCCTTTGGCGCCAGAGGACTAGTGGCATCAAGGAGTTACGGCACAGGGAGGATTGTGCGCGCGATTGAAGTCGAGCACAACCGTTCCGTCGACCACGGGATCGGTTTCGATAAATCGACCGCCCGGGTTAGGTGTCCGTTTTGCCAGTGCGGTCATTGAAAACAAAAAACAGACCTTTCGCAGGATCGCCGCCCACAGTAGTCAGCTTCCCTACCTGACCGTTGATCGGGAAAACTGTGGTACTCACCACCGGCGCCGGTGGTGAACAATCGCCCAAAACATTCGGCACATCGTTCGTCTTTTTCATGCGACGGCACCCCGGTCGCAGTCACGCGATAACTCATGTCCAGCGGATACAACATTAGGCCGTGGAAATGGCGGGCCGCCGCGCCTGACAAGTCTTTCCGAGGATTGCCGACCCGATCGCCGCGCCCGATCACGTGGAACGGAAGGCTTCCCATCTCGCCGGTTGACGGGTGTCCGGAAATATCGGGATCCAGTCTCTCCGGCGGCGCGGTTATCGGTTTGCCCGCGATCAGACCATGCGCTTCTCGGAACAACTTGAACGTGACCTCTTTGCTCTCAAGGCTGAAGCCGCCGGCATGCGCGGGGCCTGCGGGAAAGACAATGGCATTGCCGCCGGCGCTACCGAAAGAGTTGACTCCGGCCCTAAGCCAATGCAAACCGGCAAGAGGCCGTCAGTCTTGTTTCAGATCGTCAATCTGTTCAGCCTTCCATGCCTCGAACGAGTGCACGTAGGCCGCGTCGGGAGCGGTAACCGGGGAGGAAGAGGTTTGCGCAATTCCCAAAGAAAACGACGTTAAGCCCTGCGAGAAACAGAACGACAGAGGCACTTCGCATCATCGCGCCCATGTCCTCAACTGGCTGTCACTCTCGCGGAACAGAATCAGTGAATTCGGCAGAAAGCTATCGCTTGTACTCCCGCGGATCCGGCAGCGGCTCCATTCCGCGTCCGGCGAAGATTTCCTTGAACTCCTCGAGCAGAGCCTCATGCAGCAGGCCATTGGAGGCCACGGTTTCGTGGCTGTTGAGTTCAAATGGCGAGCCGTCGAAACGGGTAACGTTCCCGCCAGCCTCCTGCACGATGAGTACGCCCGCCGCCGTGTCCCAGGGGTTGAGATTGAACTCCCAGAAGCCGTCGTAGCGTCCCGAAGCCACGTTGCACAAATCCAGCGCGGCGGATCCCGCGCGGCGCACTCCGTGGGTGTGCAGCGTGATCTGGTGATAGAAATAAATATTTGGATTTTTGTGCCGCTTATGGCTGGGAAACCCCGTGGCCAGGAGGCTTTCCTTCATCGTCGCAACTTTGGATACGTGAATGCTTTCTCCATTCAGCCGCGCGCCTCTTCCCTGCTCGGCCGTGAATAACTCATCGCGAGTGGGATCGTAGACTACGGCGGCAATGCGGCCGGTCATTTGCCCTGACGGCCCTTCTTTTTGCACCTGTGATTCTAAGCTCTGGGACGCCCAGCTCCGGGATTCCGGGCTCTGGGACTGCAAGGTCTTGGACTCCGAACCTCGATGTTCCAAACCCATCGATACGCAGAAGACGGGATAGCCGTGCGCGAAGTTGGTCGTACCGTCGAGCGGATCGACATACCACCGATAGTCGCTGCCCTGGTCGCTCAGTCCCTGCTCTTCGCCCAGAACGTCGTGAGTGGGCCACCGTGCGCGGATACGATCGCGAATCAGCGCCTCCGCCGCGCGGTCGGCCGCTGTCACGAGATCGGCGTCGCCTTTGTACTCTATCTTCAGGTGCTGATGAAAGTAATGCATCAGCAGCGCGCCAGCTTCGCGCGCGATCGATGACATGGGGGGAAGGAAGCCGTCGCTGGGAGTAGTAGGCATGGGGTCTTTTGTTTTGGGTCTTAGCTCTTAGGTCTTCGCTCTTAGGTCTTGGGTCTTAGGCGGCCTTAGGCTGCGGTGCAAAGGGCATCCATTCCATAAGATGTCGGTCTTCCAGATGCCTAAGACCGAACACCCGAGACCGCTCGCCTATTTCTTGCCATCTTCGGTGATGTACATGATTTCGTGCTTAAAGATGAACAGATTCGGCTCGCCTTCGCGCGTCAGGCGCACCATGTGCTTGTCGTAGTATTCGATCCATCCACTCACGGTCTGTCCATCCATCAGCTTGACGCTCACCGTTTTCTGCTTCTCTCCCAAAGCCTTCAGAAAGTTGGCTTCCTCAAAAGTCTCTTCCGGCGGTGGGGTCCGCCCACGCTTGGGCCCATTGGGATTTCCATGAGTGCGGAACGGCATGCTGGCATTGTACACAAATGCGCGGCGTTAGTCGGCGGCCCATTAGACCCATAAAAACAGTAAAACAAGGCAGTGGTTGCTTTGCGGAAGATACAATATCGTGGACGATGGTAGGAGGGCTGCCATGAAGTGTCTTCCTTGCATTCTCCCGTTGACGCTCTTTGCAGCGACCTCAGGATTGGCGCAAGTCAGGCCGAGACCACCCGGACTGCAACAAGCAGATCAAGCTGCGCAACAGGCGGACAAGGCCATCCCGCCCCCGACCTCGCAGCAAGCGCACCACGATTTGGCCAAGCTCCGCCAGGACGCTGACGAACTGGCCAGGATTTCGCAAACCATACCGACCGATGTCTCGAGCGTCCAGAAAGGCATGCTGCCCAAAGACATGATCGAAAAGCTCAAACGCATTGAAAAACTCTCCAAGCATTTGCGAACTGAGGTCAGTCCATAAAACGGCAGATCTAGGGAACGTTGGAGCCACTCGAACAGCAGCACAGTCTAAAGAAAAAAACACCAGCCCTTGGCGGCGCTGGTGTTTAACACTTCTTCGGAAGATAAACTAGAACACTATCTTCAGGCTGAACTCGGTTTCACGCGGCGAGCCCAGCGTGTATACGCCGGTACCAACGCCGACCCGGTTCACGAGCTGTCCGGCGTAGTTGGTTCCGTTGATGCTGCCGGTGGAACCGGTCAGCAGCCCTGACATCATACTCGCCGGCAAGTCAAAATTGGCGAAGTTGGGAAGGTTGAAGAAGCCCACCCCGGGCTTGATCGTCAATCGCCCATCGAAGAAGCTGTGGCTCCAGGCGACGGTCGCGTCGAAGGCCTTCAGCCATGGATAGTTGACCTGATCAAAGGGTGCCAACGGCAACGTGGTGCCGCCGTTATACACGCCACCCAATGCGATCAGGTCGTTTTGCGTCATCACCTTCTGCTGAACGAGCACGTTGGCTGCGGGCGTTAGGGTGTTCGCTGCAACGAGATTGTTGAAGCTAGAGATGGCCCCGTTGAGGCTCTCGGCGTTGAGGTTGCGATCAAAGCTGCCGACATGGGTTCCCGGAAGGGGATCCTGCGTGACCCCGCTGCCCGTGAAGTCGGTGCGGAAGATTTCTCCGGCGCCGAGCCCCGTATTCGGGACCGTAGGAGTGATCGCAAGTGGGCTGTAGAAATGGGACATGACGCCGATCTGCAGTCCGCCTCGCAAATCCACGAAACCACCAAAGGAAAGCTGGTGGGTCCGGTCGAGCGTGGAAGGTCCAAAATAGCGATTTACGTTTTGGTTATCCAGCGCCGGAACGATGAAGTCCTGATCGGTGGCGGCCGCCGTCACCACGGCTCCAGCTCCTACGCCTCCACCGGAATTATTGAAGTTGGACAAGGCATAGGAGATCTGGAAATTCAAGTCCTTTGCGCCTCGGAACGGAGCTTTTACATTGTCGATCCACTTCGCCTGCAGGCCGTTGTAAACGGAACGACCGACTGGCGAAAGGAAAGTGAGGGGTGGCGCGAGCGGGTTGATGCCGCCAAAGGCGCAGGGGTGACCAACTGCCGCAAGACAACTGCTGCCGCCCATGTCAGCGGAAGAGCCCAAGCCCTGCCCGGCGAAGTCGGCAATGGTGGCGGTCCGGGCTGGGTTAGCAGCCGTCCCGTAGGTTCCACTGTCGTTCGTTCCGTTTGATGGATCGAGGGCACAGTTAGCATTATAAGTTCCGGCAAGCCCAGCTCCGGTTCCGTTTCCGCAGTTGGCAATCGTTGCCGCAACTGCGGCGGCGGCGCCCGTTGCGTTGAAGTACCTCATATCTCCGGCGTGATTCTGGTCCACCCCCAGGAGGAAGTGGGTCTGAACGTTGCGGATGAAGTCAACGCTTAACACCATGCCGGGATGAATTTCGCGCTGGACACCGATATTCATGACCACCGAACGTGGCGACCTATAGTTGGGGTCGAACATGTTAGTACCGGACTGGAAAAAGCAGTTGGAACCGTCGGCGCAGCCGGTAAGGTACTGTCCGGCATAGCTTGGATTGGGCTGCTGCAGGTCCAGGGGCGAGGCCGCCTGATACTGCTTCGAGAGAGCTATGACAGCCGGCACGGCGTTCCCAATTAAGGGAAAGCCCGCCGAGGTGCCGCAAACCGCCGCACTTGGCGTGATGGGGCCAGTCGAAGTCTGTAGAGTTGACGGTGACCCTGCAGCAGCACACGGTGAGGGGAACTGCGCGAAGGCGCCTGTGGCCTCTCGGAAAGGACCGTCAAAGAGTACGTTGTTCCAGATGGCGTTCTCCCAGAACAAGCCGATTCCGCCACGGATTGAGGTCTTGCCATTTTTCATCGGATCCCAAGCAAAACCGAGGTCTGGGCCAAAGTTCTTATTGGGCTGATTCACGGGGTTGCCTAGCCCCGGAATTAGAGCGCTGAGTTCGGGAATCGCGGGGTATTGGTTGTCCGTGCGGCCTGTATCGCGCTCATACCGAAATCCGTAAGTGAGCGTGAAGTTCGATTTGATCTTCCACGAATCGCCGAGATACAGAAGAATGCGGTTGTCAGGCCCCAACCCGCCGGCAGGGAACCCCAGCGCCGCTTTCGATGTGGAGAAGCCCAAGCCATTTCCCAAGGTATAGCCGCCGTCGGCTGGGTAGTTCAACGGATTACCCGAACCTCCTGGAAACGGCCCGGACGCAGCCGCCGCGATATCCGCTGTGGTGACCTGGGAGATGACTTGGGGTCCATTCTTAAAAAATGAGGCGAAGCCGCCGCCCTGAAGATGATTAAACGTAGCTCCGTAGCGAATGATGTGCGAACCTAGAATGCGACTGCCGTCATACTTCACTTCGTGGTCGCTTTGCGGAGTGCTTTGCGGAGCCAATAGATTCGGCCCGGCAGTCAAGCCAGTGGCTCCCATGAAAATTTCCGCTCCCAGATCGTCGAAGGGCAGAGAGGCGTTACCCGTGGTCGCATCCACAATCTGGTTTTGGAACTTCAGGAACGAGAAGCGGATGGAGTGAGTGAAGGCGCCAGTATTGAAATCGACTCCAACCACATGATTGCGCGTGATGTTTTTGTTGTCGTAGAGCGAATAGCCGAATCCAAAGGTTGCGCCAAGCAAGTTCTTGAAATAGGAGAAACGGTAAAAGGCGCGCGCGCTCTTGGTGAGCTGGTAGTCCAACCGGCCGAGCAGATTATCCTCGCGGAAGGGATCGCTGAAATTTCCGGAGTACGCCTGGAACGGCGCAGAGATTGGGACCGGCGTTTGCGTGTTCTGCGTGGTCCGCTCTCCGTCGAGGAAGAAGAACGCCTTGTTCTTGATGATCGGTCCGCCCAAGTCGCCACCGTACTGGCTGCGCTGGGAGTACGGGCTGGCCCCTCCCGGAAGCGCCGCCCAGCCTACGCGATAGTCACGAAACTGACCAAACGCTTCGCCGTGGATTCCGTTGGTTCCGGACTTTGTGGTCACATTGACTGAACCCGAAGAGGTCAGCTCGGTCGACATATCCAAACTCGCCTGACCGATCTGGAATTCCTGAATGCCGCTGGCCGGAATGTCAGTCGTGGTCGTGCCCACGGTTTCGTCCGAGACGTCGACACCGTCAACTTCGATGCGGGCAGTCCGCCCGTAACGACCGCCGAACGAGATGGAGGAATAGCCAGCCTTCGTAGGATCGAAGTTCTGACCATCTTGAATCTGAACACCTGGTTCGAGCTGCGCCAAGTCAAGGAAGTTCCGCCCGTTGACGGGTAAGTTTTCGATCTGGCTGGCTGTCAAAACTCCCTGGACGGTGGCCTGCTCGGTATTGACCTGAACCTCGCTGGCCTGTACCTCAACCACAGTACTTTCCTGGCCGATTTCAAGCTTTACGCTCCCGTTGGCGGCGTTGTCGACCCTGACTTCCATGGCTAACTGTGCCGTTTTGAAGCCTTTGGCCTCGATGCGTACCGCGTAGGCACCCGGGATCAACGCACCCAGAGAATACTCCCCCGACGCGTTGGTGGTGGCGTGAAGGGTCTGGCCCGTCGGCCCGGTGACTGTGACCTTGGCGTTTGGTAACAGCGCGCCGGTTGCGTCCGTCACGTTGCCCTGGATACTGCCCGTCGCAATCGACGTTTGAGCAACCGCAATCGAGGAGATGAGCAATGCGGATAAGGCAACCAAGGCCAGCACGGTAAATCGTGCGCCGGGGCGGGAGGAAAATAGCTTCGACATCGTAGACCTTCCTTTCGGAATTGCTATTACTGCAATTGTTCTCGCCACACCGCTTCGAGGAAGCGATCTTCCGGAAGCCGTATCAGAAAGTTTGAATCTCTCGAGCCACGGGATCGGGCGGGATGCATATCCGAACGTCCCACCACAGATCATCTGCGAAAACCGTCCCCGCGCCCGCAAGATATTCTGGGTGCACTGAAGCAATTTTCCAGCCAGCGCGATTCAATTTGGGAAACAATCCAATTGAGTTATGTTTTTCAGCAACTTAGGCGGATTGTTGGAGCGGAGCAGAACAAACGTAGGCGATTGCAGAGCCGCAGAAATCCTAAAAACTGTATATTCAATCTGCAAAAGGAAATTCGCCGCTGTTAATTCCAAGGTAACAGCTTCTCAGACAGATGCGAACAAGGTGTTTAGTTCAGAGGGAGTTAGACGAAAGCTGCAGCGTGCTATCGTATCAAAAATCGGACTTGAATGAATAATACCCGGCGCGGTGGCGGGCTCGGTAGCTAGCGGAGGCAGACGGGCCGGAGACACTGACCTGGATGCGTCGGAACTGGGAGTTCGAGGTGCGCTGCGAAGCATAGTAGGCCAACAGGTACTGGGTGCGGAGCTCGTCGCTGATCTGATGAAAGGCTTCGTCCAGTTGCGACATCGAGGTCGCGTAATAATACTTGCCGCCGGTGTCTTCGGAGAGTTGGATCAGGGCATGCTCACCTCCGATTTCGCGTCCGGCGCTGTTCTCGATGGGCACTACGATAATGCTGTAGACAATGCTCTCGGCCTCTTCGGCGGCGCGCAAGGCCTGTTTGTAATCCATTTTGCTGACGGTGTCCCCGCCATCGGTGATCAGGACGAGGACTTTCCGCCCCTGGCGCCGGTCGAGCGAGCGCGACGCTAGATAGACGGCGTCATACAGAGCGGTGGCCGCGCCCAGCCGGATGTGGTCAATGCCATCGTCGATGCGCTTCAGGTCTGAGGTGTAAGAGGTGGACTGCAACACGGTTTCGTTAAATCCGAAGACGGAAAGGGAGTCCACCGGACGCAGGATCATCCGCGCAAAACGCTTGGCGGAGGACTGCTCCAATGGCAAATCGTGGCGCGTGCTCAGGCTGGTATCAATGGCTAGTGCGATCGAAAGCGGGAGAGCGGATTCCTTGTCGAACACCGAAATGGTCTGGTCGCGGCCATCTTCCTGCAGGGTGAAGTTCTCTTTCTTCAGTCCAGCGACCGGGGCTCCGTGAGCGTCGGTCACGGTGACGTAGACGTTCACCAGCTTGACGTCGACCTTCAGGGTGGGTGGGGCTTCCGAGGATTGATTCTGACCTGGGCGCGGTTGCGTCTGAGAGGCGGCGCAGGCCAGCAACATGAAAATCAGCGTGGCAGTTTTCATTCGATGAAAGAAGTATACGGATCAGCTTGTCGCCGAATCGCGGGTGCCGGACCGTTCAGCTTCCCCTGCGAGCGCGGCGAGGCCTTCTAGCAACCTCGGTCTGTTCACTTAGATGCGGCGTCGAGGGGCTGGCTGCCTGAGCCCTGGAATTTACGGAAGAATCTCCGGCGGAAACGGTTCTCCGTCGACCCAGACCGCTCCATCCTCAAAGAATTCTTTCTTCCAGATGGGAACCGTGCGCTTCAGCGTATCGATCAGCCAGCGGCAGGCGTCGAAGGCAGCCGCGCGGTGAGCGGACGCCACCACAATCAATACGCTGGTCTCCCCGATCTCGAGCCGCCCCAAGCGGTGCACCAGGGCCACATCCCGAATCTGAAACTGTTTCACTGCCTGCTCAGCCAGGCGATCCATCTGCTGCAAAGCCATCTCCTCGTAGGACTCGTAGTCGAGATAAAGCGTCTTCCGTCCCCGCGTGTGGTTGCGGACCACTCCCTCGAAAACTACGGCCGCGCCATCCTCATCCCTCTTGCGGTTGGCGAGCACCACCGAGGTATCGATCGGCTCCCGCACAATGGACGCATAACCTCGGCGCTCTCCTTCTTCCAGTCCGCCGCTCACAGGCGGCAGCAGCGCCACCTCATCTCCCGATTTCAGCTTTGTATCCGAGCTCGCGTATTGCTGATTTACCGCAACAGCCAGCGAAGTCAACCATGGTTTAAGCCTCGGGATCTGCATCGCGCAGTGTGCCAGCACATCGGCGACGGTCGCACCTTCGCGCAGTTCGAGCGTGTCGCCGGATTTACCCGCGAGATCTTTCAAGATGCCGAAAAGAAGAAGGCGCACGCGCATCGGAACAGTTGCCAGTTTATAGCAGCGGGAAATTAAACGAGGACATACCAAAAAAATGCCAGCCCTATCTAGGACTGGCAACTGGATACCGGCAACCGCATTCGCATTACGCTTGTGCGAACGCCTTGCCATGAACCGGTTCGGGTGTCGTGGTCAGCAGCTTCGCGGCGGTTGATTCCGCCACGACCGGCAGCGAGACACGGAGCGCTTCGTCAATCGTCTTCACATAATGAACCGTGAGATTCTCGAGTTGCTCTTTCGTGAGATCCTCATCAACGTTCATTTTATTTTCCGCGGGCAGGATCACGTCCGTCACTCCGGCGCGCTTGGCGGCGAGTACTTTTTCTTTAATGCCTCCTACCGGAAGCACGTTGCCGCTAAGCGTGATTTCACCCGTCATCGCCAGCAGCGGACGGATGCGATGCCCCGACAGTAGCGACACCAGTGTGGTTGCCATCGTCACGCCCGCCGAAGGACCATCCTTTGGAATCGCTCCTGCCGGCACGTGCATATGGATGTCGTGGTCGGCGAAGAAGTCTTCGGCAATCCCCAACTGCGCGGCGTTCGAACGGACCCAGGTAAGCGCAGCTTGCATGGATTCCTGCATCACCTGGCCAATTTGGCCGGTCATGGTGAAGCCGCCTTTGCCTTTCATGGCGTTCGCTTCCACGAAGAGCACGTCGCCGCCCGAGGGAGTCCATGCCAAGCCTACGGCCACTCCCGGTCGCTCGGTGCGCTCCTCGATCTCACCCTCGGTGCGGATTTTGATGCCGCCCAGAAATTCCTGGATGACTTCCTGCGTCACCACCAGCTTCTCCGTCTTGCCTTCGGCCAGCCGCCGTGCCTGTTTGCGGCAGATGGTTCCGATGGTGCGCTCCAGGCTGCGCACGCCAGCCTCGCGCGTGTAGTGGCGAATGATATAGCGCAACGCAGCTTCCGGAAATTCGATCTGCTCTGCTGTGATTCCGTTCTCTTCCACCTGTCGTGGAACCAGATAGCGGAACGCGATGTGCAACTTCTCTTCCTCGCTATAGCCCTGCAGTTCGATGATTTCCATACGATCGCGCAGCGGCTCGGCGATGGGGTCGAGCATGTTTGCGGTTGTGATGAAGAGCACCTTCGACAAATCAAAAGTGACGTCGAGATAGTTGTCGCGGAACGACGAATTCTGCTCCGGATCGAGGGCTTCAAGCAACGCCGAAGCCGGATCGCCGCGGAAGTCGCGGCCCACCTTATCGATTTCGTCGAGCATGAACACCGGATCTTTGGTCTCGGCGCGGCGAATGCCCTGAATAATTTGTCCCGGCAGTGCCCCGATGTAGGTGCGGCGGTGGCCGCGGATTTCGGCCTCATCGTGCACACCACCAAGCGAAAGCCGCACAAACTTGCGGCCCAGCGCACGCGCAATCGACTTGCCCAGCGAAGTCTTCCCCACGCCGGGAGGTCCGACGAAGCACAAAATCGGACCCTTCATGTTCGGCTTCAAACGCCGGACGGAAAGGTAGTCGAGAATACGATCCTTAACTTTCTCTAGATCATAGTGGTCCGTATCCAAGATTTCCTTGGCTTTCGGAATTTCGATTTCCTGCCCGGAAGTTTTGGCCCAGGGCAGCACGGCCAGCCACTCGACGTAGTTCCGCGTGAGCGAGTAGTCGGCAGCCATGGGGGACATGCGGGAAAGCCGGCCCAATTCCTTGAGCGCCTCTTTCTTCACTTCGTCAGGCATGCCCGCGTCATCGATTTTCTTTTTCAGGTCTTCGACGTCACGCTGGCCTTCATCTTGCTCGCCCAATTCCTTTTGGATCGCCTTCATCTGCTCGCGCAGATAATATTCGCGCTGGGTTTGCTGCACGCGATCCTGCACCTCGCTCTGGATCTTGTTGCGCAGTTGCTGCACTTCCAGTTCCTTGGCGAGATGCTGATTGATCTTCTCGAGGCGCACGCGAATGTCTAAGGTCTCAAGCGTGTCTTGCTTGTCAGGGGTCGATAGCGACGGCAATGAGGACGCGATAAAGTCCACCAAGCGGCCGGGCTCGTCGATGTTCAGGGCCACGGTGGAGAGTTCGTCAGACAGCGTGGGCGAACCGGCAACGATCTGCTGAAAAAGCGTCAAAACGTTCCGCTGCAAAGCTTCGATTTCGGAACTGTCTGGCGGGGCCGCTTCTGGAATCGTGGAGACGCGAGCGCGCATGAAAGGCGCCAGTTGCGTAAACTCGCCAAGGCGTACCCGCTCCAGGCCTTCGGCAAATACGAAGAGACTCTGGTTGGGCATCTTGACGACCTTATGCACCACCGCCGAAGTGCCCACCAAATAAAGGTCGCTGGGTTGGGGGTTGTCGACGCGCGCTTCGCGCTGCGCGACCACCACAATCGTTTTATCCTCTCCGAGTGAATTGATAAGCTGGACCGAACTCTCACGGCCTACGGTTAGCGGCAGCACCGCGTGGGGGAAAAGAACCGTATCCCTCACAGGTAGCACGGGCAACGCCCGTACGTCATTTATTTCCCGATGCTTAGGAAGTGGCTCGGAAAGCGGTTGTTGGGTCATTGGCTCTCCTTGAGTGTAACTCACTCAAGCTTAGATGATATTCCCCAGGAAAGGTTTCATCGCGTCTCCGTGTCCTAGGCTAACCGATTCTATCGGCATTGTCCCTCCCGCGCCATGATGCCCAAGGTACCGGGGCTAATGCGGCGGAAAGGAAACGCGGAATGGCACTTACCTGGACGAACGAATCCCGATCATGCGGTCTTCTTGGCGATCCATTGAAGCGATCCGTCAATAACGATCAGTCAACCCGCAAGATCATTTGCATTCCATTTTCCAGCTTCACATTGTGTTTCTTGGAAGTCAGTACCGAACCCTGTGCTGCCGCGGAGCTCAGCTCTACTCCGGACATGCCAATCGTTCCCTTTGCATTGAATGGGAGTTTGGCGTCGGCCTTGCCTGTACTCGGGGTAGGCAACCGCTCTCCGGCATATTGACTCGGAGTTCCGCTGCCCGCGCCGACAACCCCTCCCGGAGGCGCCCCGGTTCGGATACCGGGACCGTTCCCCATTTGCGAAATCGCCTCCGAATTGGTCGCGGGATCGAACTCAGCAGCAAATCCGACGGCTTTGATGCTTGCCGGCAGCGGCATTTCGGAGCCATTCTTCAAAATCATCTTGTCGAAGGCAATTTTCAAAGTAGAAACTGAATCCTGTTGGCGGGGTGTGACTTCGACCACGTGGCCTACGATCTTGCAGCCCTTCTTCGCAAGACCCGGCGGAGTCGAGTTAAGGTCATCGGTCGTCCTGGCCAATACCTCATCGCCCACCTTGGCTTTTTTCGAATCAACCGGCTTTTCCAGCTCGGCCCGAATCAAGGTTCCCGGAGTGAACTGCATAGATAGCGGCCGGAACTCGGCAGGGGCGGCAACCGTTGGAGAGGTCGGCGGCGGGCCTGACGCCTGGGCGACGGCAACTCCGGCTAAACAACCTCCTGCCACAAAACAGCACAAGCATATTTTCATGACAGCACCTCGCGGCGGAATGTAGGCGAAGATCATGCGGAGCAGATCGCTCCAGCTGCAATTAGGAAAAATAAAGCTTTGAGCCGCCAATCTTATCCCTTCCGACTCGGCTCTTCAACGGTTTTCGCAGGGCGATTCAAGAGTCACGCCGCTGGGTAGATCCCCAGTACTTTCACGAACTCCGCCACCTCCCCGAGATGGCGAAGCGCATTGCGGGCTGACTCATCGTCGCCCCTCAAGAAGTCTGCGTAGAAGACATATTCCCAGGGGCGCCCGCGCAAGGGCCGCGATTCAATCTTGCTCAGGCTGATATCGCGCAGCGCGAAAACACTGAGTGACTTGAACAGCGCTCCGGGCTGATTCTTCAGCTTGTAGGCGATCGACGTTTTGTTCGCGCCCAGCGGGATCAGGTGCTGGTAACAACTGGCGGAGGCCGTGCTTCTCTTCTCTCGCGCATTCGCAGCGCGTGCCTGGGGCTTGCGAATCAGCAAGAAACGGGTGAAGTTGCGCTTATCGTCTTCGATGCCGGCTTGTAGGATTCTGCCCGAGTATTCCCGGGCGGCCTGGCGTCCGGCAATACCGGCTGCGTCCAGAAGGCGATCGGCGATGACATGCTTTACGCTGCCTGCCGTGTCGTAAAAAGGGACGGCTTCAATCTTCGGATGGAGGCGGAAAAAGTCGCGGCATTGGTCGAGCGCTACAGGGTGGGAGAGGACCCTGCGCAGCGCGCTGAATCTCACGCCCGGAGCGGCGATCACGTTGTGCACGATGCGCAGCCGGAATTCGGCCTGAATGAATACGTCGCACGCCACCAGCAGATCGGCATGCTCGGCCACCGTGCCCGCCAGTGAGTTTTCGATGGGGATTACGGCAGCCGAGGCCGATCTCTTTTCCACGCGGTCGAACACTTCGGCGGAGCGGGCGCAAGCTAGTATGGAGCAGCCGGGAAGCATCCGTTCAGCGGCTTCATGGCTAAAAGATCCTCGTTCGCCCTGAATCGCGACTTGGGTGGCGGGTATTTTCATCACACGCAAGGTAGCCGCAAGAGAACCAAAAGCGCAATCGAAATTGCGCAACGAAAAAATTCGCCGTGCGACTAGACCAGGGTTTTCTCCAGCACCAGCGCATCCAAGCCATTCGAGTAGTAGCGGGGGAAGGTTCTGACCGCGCTATAGGCGTGACGCTCGTAAAATGACAAGGCGGACAGGTTGTCGACGGCGGTCTCCAGTTCAACCGCCCGGCATCCGGCCATAATCAGACGATCCTCAGCAGCCCGCAATAGCAGCGATCCCACCCCAAACCGGCGCGCCTCGCCGATCACGTCGATGGTGATGATGTGACCGCGGGCTCGGGCTCCTGCTTCGGCGACAATGAATCCAACGGTTGCCGCAGAAGCCTTCTCGGCTCCTGTTGCAGCGGGCTCGGTCACATTGCCGGGTGGCGCCCCTTCGGCAACCAGTGTGAAAGATGCGCGGCGGCGCAGGTAGAGCCTGAGCTCCGCTCGGGAATAGGAGATTCCGGGAGGAAAACAGGTCTGATCGATGCGCCAGAGCGCCTCGAAATCGGACGTCTTGAAATCGCGAATGGTGAGGGGCACGTCGACATTGTAGCGGCCAGAGGGGGAGCAGATCAGCGGGGGAATGAGTTCATCCCAAGTTTTCCACAAGACATCCGCCATTGCATCGGTGAATGCCGAAAATGCAAGCGATTGGCCCTTGCTTCGTCCGCAACCAAGGTCGTACGATAAGCATCAGAGGAAAGCGTTGTGGGGCGCCTTCTCCTAATCGACGTTGTCGCTTCGGTCGCCGCTCTGGGGATGTGGTACGTGGTGTTTTCCCACTACAATCACAGGAAAGGCGCGGCGGCATTGCGCTGGGTACAGACGGCCTGCGCCGGCAAGGGACGCATCGTCGAGTCTCGCTGGATGGGAACTTCCCACCTGCAGGCGCGGCTGCATTTCCCCACCCGCTGGTTTGAAAATGCCCGAGTCACCCTGAAGTTCCGCCCCCGTGCTCTTCCCATCCAGTGGCTGATGAGTTGCTGGCACAAGCAAAAAGAAACACTGACCTTCGAGGCCGACTTGGACGGTTCTCCCCGTTTCCATTTGGAAGTCATGCGGCATCGCTGGTGCGCGCATAACCGAGGCATCTCCTCTCGCAAGCGGGACGATCGCGCGTGGGAAATCTACAAGCCCGGTCCTGTGATCCTGACCACCCGTACGCACTGGAAACAGGATCCCTCGGCGGAGCTGAATGCTCTGATGTCAGCCCGGCGTCAGGATTTCTTGCAAGTGCAATTCCGTCCGGAATCACCGCATTTTTCCGCCACGGTTCATCTGGAAGCTTTAGCCGACCCGGACACTGCCGCGGAGTTCGTCAGCGCGCTGCGTGAAATCGCGGCGGGAGCTTCGACGCACCGGCAGTAAGCAAGCGTCGTGAGGCAGAGAATTCCAAGACGAGGTCCTGGCATGGGTGGCATCTTTCCGCTGTTGCTTGCGCTCTTTGTCGCGGTATCCGCCGCATCGGCCCAGAACAATCCGCAGCCCCAGCTCCAACCGCGGCCTGCAGAGCCGGCGAATGTTCCAACCCCGCCCGCAGAGCGGCAAATCGCACTCGACGTACAAGTCTCAGAAAAATCCGGAGCGCCCGGCCGCGGACTGGAGAAGCAAGACTTCACTGTTCTCGACGACAAGCGCCCGCAGAATATTCTATCGTTTCACGCCGTGGATGGAAGCGCGACTCCCGACCCTCCGGTTGAGATCATTCTAGTGATCGACGCCGTCAACGTTGGCTTCCAAGCCGTCACCTACGAGCGAAATGAACTCAAGAAGTTCCTGCTGCAAAATGACGGCAAGCTTGCGCAGCCGACGTCGCTCATCTTCTTCACCGACGCTGGAGCGCAAATGCAAACTGCTTCTTCTCGCGATGGGAAGGTTTTGGCGGCGCTGTACAACCAATACGAAACCGGGCTACGGTCGATCAACCGATCGCAGGGATTTTGGGGTGCCGCGGAACGTTTCGAAATGTCGCTTAAAACCCTGAATTCTTTTGTCGAGTATGAGAGGCCTCGTCCCGGCAGGAAACTGATGATCTGGTTCAGCCCGGGATGGCCCCTGCTCTCCGGGCCGAACGTTCAACTGACCAGCAAGGATGAGCAGCATTTCTTCGATTCCATCGTGGCTGCCTCCGGTGGATTGAGGTTGGCTCGCATTACTCTCTACGCCATCGATCCACTGGGGTTGGCGGATGCGGGGGGAATTCGGACTTCATACTACGAGGAGTTCTTGAAAGGTGTAACCAAACCCGACCGGGCGCAGGCTGCGAATCTAAGCTTGCAAGTCCTCGCGGTTCAGAGTGGTGGGCGCGTCCTCAATTCCAGTAATGACATCACCGGGGAAATCGCCGATTGCACCTCGGATGCCGACGCTTTTTATGTACTCTCGTTCGAGGGCGCTCGCGCCGACCACCCGAATGAGTATCATGCGATCGAACTCAAAGTTGACAAGCCGGGAACGAAGGTTCGCACGCGTACCGGCTATTACGCCCAGCCCTGAATCGCGGTTCCACACGCCCATTCATCATTTTTTCTTTTCGGCAATTGATGCTAGCACGAGGGCACAGGCCTGAATCGGTCTTCCTTGCTGCCTTCCGCTATGCTATCGTTCCGGGCCATGAGCAATTTCACGCCACAATTTGGGACGGCAGAGTATCTTGGGTCGCCAGGAGTCGATCACTGTCAACTCTGTCAGCAGCCAATCGCGGGTCAGTATTACCGCGCCAACGCTGCCATCGCATGTCCCCCTTGTGCGCAAAATATGCGGGGGGCATTGGCGAAGGACACTCACGCGGCCTTCGTCCGCGGACTCCTGTTCGGCATCGGCGCGGCCATCGTGGGTCTGGTCTTGTATGCCACTTTTACCATCATGACCGGGCTTGTGATCGGCTATGTTTCGCTGGCGGTTGGTTGGATGGTAGGAAAGGCAATGATGAAAGGCTCCCATGGAATCGGGGGCCGACGCTACCAGATCGCAGCCGTTCTGCTGACCTACGCAGCGGTCTCGATGGCGGCAGTTCCCATAGCCCTCCACTATGCCCGACAACCCGGGCAAAATAACTCCACTCGGCGGTTGCAACCGAAGCAAGCACCAACACAGAATCTGCAAGACGAACAGCGCCGGCTCGAACAGGAATTTGGGAATCAAAAGCCTTTACCCACGCCAACCCCGGAAACTGGCGCTTCTTCTGCACGGGCGAACGTGGCGCCGTCACCCCTGGATACCGAGCAACATCAGGAACCGGCACCGGCTCAGGCCCCATCCAGACAACGGAAAAGCCGCGGCCCGGCGATTCTGAGGCTCGCCCTGCTCGGTTTGTTTTCCCCGTTCGTTGAACTTTGGGAAGTGGGGCCGAATTTCGGCTGGATCATCGGACTGGTAATCCTTTTTGTCGGAATGAGATTCGCCTGGACCATCACTGCAGGCCGGCCGATCGAAATTTTCGGACCATTTGACAGCGCCCGCCAGCCTCAACTTTGAACCCTGCTTTTGCCGCAAGCCGATCGCATCGTGAACCGATAGAATACGGTTAGCAGCCAACGTGTCTTCCATCACTCCCGAGCTGATTCGCAACTGCAGGCGCTGCGCGCGTGAACTTACGCCCGGGGCCCTGGTCTGCGACCAATGCCAGGCACTCGTGCATGCGGAAGAACTGGATCGCATGGCTTCGGAAGCGAGAGCTCTTGAGGCGAAGGGGCAGCTGCGCCGCGCACGCGAACGCTGGCTTGCCGGACTTCATCTTTTGCCACGCACATCGAAGCAGTATGACTGGATCAAGCAACATGCGCGTGGGCTTGAGGTGGCAGCGCCTGGGGTTGCGGGAAATGAAGGTCAGATTTCCGGGCCGACGGACAACCAGTGGGCCAAGCGCCTGGGCCCACTCGGACCAATCGCGATCCTATTGGCGAAAGGTAAGACGGTTCTGTTCGCACTTTTCAAGCTGAAATTCCTGCTCAGCTTTGCCGCTTTCCTGGGACTCTATTGGGCCATGTGGGGAATGAAATTCGGCATCGGTTTCGCCGTGCTGATTCTGCTTCACGAAATGGGACACTTCATCGACATCAAGCGCCGCGGCTTGCCAGCGGATATGCCCGTGTTTCTGCCCGGCCTCGGAGCCTACGTCCGCTGGCAGGCGATGGGGGTGCCTTTGGAGACACGCGCCGCAATTAGTCTCGCCGGACCTCTGGCTGGATTCTTGGTGGCGGTGGTTTGTGCCGTGCTGTGGTGGCAGACGGGCAATCCGCTATGGGCAGCGCTGGCGCGCGCGGGCGCGGTACTAAACCTGCTGAATCTGATTCCCGTCTGGGTGCTGGATGGCGGCCAAGCCGCGCTGGCGCTAAGCAAAATCCAGCGGATGATCTTGCTCACCGCGTGTCTCGCTCTGTGGCTCTTGCTGGGCGAGAACGTTTTCTTTCTAGTAGCGCTGGGCGCGGGATATCAAGTTTTTCTCGCCGCAAACCTGCCGCCACGTCCGAGTCGCGCCATCACCATCTACTATCTTGCTGTGCTGACCGCGCTGGGTTTGATCATTCATCTCATGCCGGGAACCGGATTGGGCGTACAGTGATGCCGACAAATGAATTTCCCACTAACTCGTATCAGCTTTTTCGATTGTCGCGAACGGAGACTCGCGCTATCCTTTCCGGTACACCCCTAGCCGTTCCAACTCCATGTTTCGGCGGCGTTGTTTGCTGACATCATCACCTGCAATTACGAATAGGAGACTGAAGACCATCCATGCCTAATGAACTGCGCAATTTTCTGGCCCTTACCTACGACGAACTGGAAGAACTCAATCTGGAAGCGAAGGAGCAGCGCAGGAACCGCGTCGCCATCGACGAGATCCAGGAGAATCGGCTGAAGTATTTGACCGACGAGAAGCGTATCAAGGCCGTAACCGTGCTCTTCAGCGATCTCGAAGGCCGGCTTCACATGCTCGACTACGACAAGAAGTTCTTAATCAAGAGCTGGGACAATCTGACGTTCGATGGCTCCTCGATTCGCGGCTTCACCGCCCAGCGCGAGAGCGATCTTCGCCTGGGCATCGATTGGGGGGCGTTTTACTGGGCTCCGGCGGATGTGTTCGGCTCCGGAAAGGTGCTGGTCTTCGGCGAAGTGATCGACAAGGGCGGCACCCCCTACAGCGCCGACATTCGCGGCGTGCTCAAAGGCTTCGCGGGCGATCTTTACAAGAAGAAAGGTTACACCCTCAACGCGGCTAACGAGATTGAAGGTTTTCTCTTCAAAGGCGCGGACGCGGAGCGCACGTATCACGAAACCGGCAAATTCGAATACGTAAACACCGGGGGATATTATCACTCCCTGCCCGGCGACCCGTTGCGCACATTTATCGACACCACGGCGGAAGTTCAGCGCTCGATGGGCTTCCAAAATGAAAAAGACCATCCCGAGGTTGCCCCGTCACAATTCGAAATCAACTACGGCTACGGCGAAGTCGTCGCCGCTGCCGATCAGATTCAGCTCTACAAGCTGATCTGCCGTCAGGTCGCCACCAATATGGGATTTACCGCTTCATTCCTGCCCAAGCCGGTGGTCGGTGTGAACGGCAGCGGCATGCACACCAACGTCTCTGTCAGCGAGAGAGGCAAGAATCTGTTCTGGGATGCAAAAGGCGAAGAGAAACTTAGTAAGTCCGGCTGGGCCTTCTTGGATCGCATTCTTACCCATGGCAACGACGTGTGCCTGCTGCTGAATGCCAGTGTGAATGCCTATCGCCGTTTGGACCCGCACTTTGAGGCGCCGAATCAGATCAAAGCGTCCGCCGTCGACCGCGGATCGATGATCCGCATTCCCATCGGGAACGAAAAGAGTATGCGCGTAGAAGTCCGTTCGGTCGCTCCGGATGCGAATCCTTACCTCGTTCTCTACTCCATCTTCAAAACCGGCCTCGATGGCGAGACCTCGAAAATCAAGAATCTGCGCCAGGCCGAACGCTACTTGCCGGATAACATCTATACTGCACTCGACAATTTCCGCCAGTCGGGGTGGACGACGAAAATCCTCGGCGAAGATGTGAAGGGCCGCTACGCCGATCTAAAGCAGGCGGCTGCGGATCGCTGCCCGCGTCTGCTCGGAACATTCGTGAAAGCGCCGGAGGTACAGTACCACCACGACGTCTACAATCAATTCCTCTGGAATCTTTTCTAGCGCCCTGGCTGCAGAGTCAGGGCGCTTTGTGGTTGCAGCAATTCGTGGATCAAAGCAATTCCAATCTCCTGGGGAGCACTCGCCCAGCGCAGGCGCCTGTGCTAGATTCAGAAGTTTCATGGATCCCGCTCCCAGCATCTCCACGCAAGGCCTGACCCGCCGCTTCGGAGAACTCGTCGCCGTCGATGGCATCGACCTGCGGGTAACCTCCGGTCAGTTCTTTGGATTTCTTGGACCCAATGGCGCCGGCAAATCAACCACCATCAAAATGCTCACCGGTCTGCTTGCGCCCAGCGCAGGACGAATTGAAATTCTCGGACTCGATCTGACGGCGCATCCGGTGGAAGTGAAGCGGCAGATCGGCGTCGTCCCCGAAGGCATGGCGCTCTTCGGACGGCTCACTGGATCCGAGTTCTTGAACTTCGCGGGCCGCATGTACGGACTGGACCGCGTAACCGCGGCCAAACGAGCCGCCGAACTGCTCGACTTCATGCAGCTTGCCGATCAGCCCAAGAAGCTGGTCACCGATTACTCCCACGGCATGCAGAAAAAACTGGCAATGGCCGCAGCCGTGATCCACGGTCCGAAAGTACTATTTCTTGATGAGCCGTTCGAGGGTGTGGACGCCATCGCCGCCGGAACCCTGAAAGCGATGCTGCAAGGCATGATCGCGCGCGGCGCCACAATTTTTCTCACTTCGCACGTGCTGGAAATCGTGGAGCGCCTGTGCAGCCACGTTGCCATCATTCATCAGGGCAGGCTGGTTGCGCAGGGATCGCTTGCGGAGTTGCGCACCGGGGTGGAGGCCGAGACGCCTACCGGATCTGATGATGATGGTTTGCCCGACGGGACGATGCCTTCCAGCGAAAAGCTAACGCTGGAGCAGATTTTCCTCCGCACCGTTGGCGGCTCGCGCCGCAACGAGGAGCTCTCCTGGCTGGGATGACAATATTGGGATGACCGTATTATGAAGATAACAGTATGAATCAGAGCGACGCCAAACCCCGCCGAACCCCCCAGCTTGCAGCCATCGCCTGGCTGCGTTGGCGGCTTTCTGTGAACGCGCTGCGTACCACGCGCGGCCAATTGGAGTTGGCTTCTCGCATTCTGGTCACTTTCGCTTTCACGATCTTCGCACTCGGTGGAGCTCTCGGTCTTGGCGTAATCGCGTATTTGATGCTCTCGCAAGGCAAGCCTGAAGTGCTGGCGGTCTTCTTGTGGATCATTTTTTTCTTCTGGCAAGTTTTTCCTCTCATGGCGACCGCCTTTACCCACAGCGCGGATTCCTGCGACTTGCTGGGCTTCCCCCTTAACTACAGCTCGTATTTTCTCCTGCGCCTCGCCTATGGCGCGTTCGATCCGGCCAGCGCGATCGGCAGCCTCTGGACGATCGGAATTCTCATTGGCGTAAGCGTTGCCAAACCTGCCGTATTTCCTTGGGCGTTCCTGGTGTTGCTGGCGTTCGTCGCCTTCAATCTTCTGATGATGCAGATGATCTTTGCCTGGGTGGAGCGATGGCTGGCCCAGCGCCGCACCCGCGAGGTCATGGGCGTTGTATTTGTTCTGCTCATGCTGAGCTTGCAACTGATCGGACCGTTGACCGGCCATTTCGGTAAGCGCGCGCGGCCGGAGGTGCAACATTTCGTCGCGGTTCTCGCTCCGGTACAGGAAATTCTTCCCCCCGGCCTCGCCGCCGACGCCATCGTGCAGGGCATCTTTCCCCAGTGGTCCGTAGCGCTCAGTTCTCTTGCGCTGCTGTGCGCCTTTGTCTTGCTCGCGGGTTACGGTTTGCACCTGCGGCTGTTGGCACAGTATCGCGGTGAAAATTTGAGCGAAGCGGTGGCTCCATCGCCTCTTCCAAGAGATCAACACCTACGACTCGGTTGGAATCTTCCCGGATTCCCGACGTCAATCACGGCAGTATTCGAAAAGGAGATCCGGTATCTCCTCCGCAGCGGTCCCATGCTGCTCACTTTGATCATGCCGATTTTTATGTTGCTCGTTTTCCGCTTCGGAGCCATGAACTCCGCCAGGCACTCCAGCGGCTTTCTAACCCGAACGCCCAACCTGGCATTTCCGGTCGCCGCGGCATACACGCTGCTGATGTTCACCAACCTCGTGTACAACACTTTCGGTGGCGACGGCGGCGGCGTCCAGTTCTTCTACGCGTCCCCCGTCCGCTTCCGCGACATTGTGCTGGCCAAGAATCTTTGTCATGCGGGCATTCTGACCATCGAAACCGTCGTAGCGTGGATCGCCGTCACATCGTTTTACGGCAGGCCCGCACTCGACATTACGGTCGCGACCCTTGCCGGCCTACTGTTCGCTGCGCCCATCAATTTTGCTGTGGGCAATATCCTGTCCATCTACTCGCCGAAGAAATTGGACTACGCCAAGTTCGGCCGCCAAGGCGCCTCGCAGATGACGGTATTGCTCAGCATGGTTTTGCAGTTTGCCGTGGTGGGCATGGCAGTGAGTGCTTTCTGGACGGCTCGGCACTTCAGCAACGTCTGGATCGCAACCCTGCTCCTGCTTGCGTTGGCGGGAATCTCACTCGCCATCTATGGGTTGCTTCTCAATCGGGTGGATCGCCTGGCGCTGTTGCGACGCGAAACGCTGGTTGCCGAGTTGTGCCGGTCCTAGCACGACCTGCCCAGTCGCTTGCGACCATCGTTCGTTCAACCCCCGGGCGGCCTTCTGAATCGGCGGCCGATTGCCGATGAGCGCTGCTGGAGCACTACTTCTTCTCTGGATTCGCCAGAAACCGATAACCAACTCCCCGCACCGTCAACAAATGCCGCGGCTGCGCGGGATCGTCTTCGATGTAGCGCCGCAGCCGCACCATGAAGTTGTCAATGGCGCGCGTATCGGTGTCTTCGTGCAGTCCCCAGACCTCTTCGAGAATCTGCTTGCGGGAAACCACGCGCCCGTCGTTGCGCACCAGATAGCGCAGCAGTTCCGATTCCATCAGCGTCAGATGAATCACGTTATCGGCAGTACGCAGTTCGAGCACGCCAAAGTCGATCGTCTTGCCGCCGAATGAAAATGTTCCGAAGTCGCCGACATTCCGTGGATCGGATATGGCTTGAGCGGCTTTTGGAGCCCCTCCCGAGTTCGCTGCCCCCTGCCCGCTACGCATCCACTGGCTGCGCCGCAACAGTCCTTGCAAACGCGCCAATAGGATCGACAGGTCGAAGGGCTTCGGCAGATAATCATCCGCTCCCGCCGCGAAGCCCTTGAGCACATCCTCCGGCCGGCTGCGCGCAGTCAGCATCAGCACCGGCACATAATTCCTTGCCGCGCGCAATTCCGAAACGACGCTGAATCCATCCTTGCCCGGCAGCATAATGTCGAGCACGATGGCATCGAAGTTTTCTTTCTTGCTGAGTAAACGATCCGTGGCCGCCTCGCCGTCGCTGACGATCTCGGCGGAATATCCCTCGGCCTGCAGATTGAAACATAACCCTTGCGCCAGATGCGCTTCATCTTCCACCACTAGAACTCGGCTCATGCGTTCGACCTCGGCAGTTCCATCGTAATCGTGGTGCCCTCGCCTTCACCTTCGCTCGTGGCAAATACTTTGCCGCCATGCTTCTTCGCAATCGCCTTGACGATGAATAGTCCCAGCCCCGTTCCCTTCACATGCGCCAGCGAACGATGGCTGACGCGATAAAAGCGCTTGAAGATGCTTTTCAAATCGTCGGGAGGAATACCGACTCCGTGATCTTGCACGCTAAGAACCACGCGCTTTTCGTCGGGCGCGTTCAGGTGCACTCGCACATCCACGCGTTCGCCAGAATACTTGATCGCGTTATCGAGAACGTTGAAAACCGCAGTGCGGAGATCCTCGCCACTGCCCCGAACCTTCATGCCCGCGCCATTGCTCGACGCTTCCTCATAGTGCAACGCTTCCGGCTGCAGACGATGGCGAACCCGCGCAGCTTCCATGCACTCACGGACCAGTTGACCGAAATCCACCGCGGATTTTTCCTTACCCGCTTTTTTATCGCCGGCGCGGCCCGCCCGCAGCACCTGTTCCACAGTCTCGGTCAGACGATCCGTATCGCTGAGCATCAAACGATAGAACTCCTGCTTCTGCGCTTCCGGCAACTCCCGGCGCTGCAAGGTTTCCAGATGCAGACGGATCGACGCCACCGGCGTTTTCAACTCGTGAGTAACCGCATTGATGAAGCTGTCATGCTGCTCACTGCGCCGAATTTCCCGCAGCAGGAAGGTTGTATTCACGATCATCCCCGCGATGATCAACGCGAAGAAAACGATGCCGAAGAACAGCAGCACGCCTTCGCGCCAGTTGAGGATGATCCATCCCACGTTGAGCGCGACCGCCAGTGCAACCAGGCCGATGCCCAGGCAAAGAAAGAAGACGATCGTTCCCCGGCGGCTCGTGATGCGCATAGCGATTACTCAGCCTGATTTTACAGGCTGAACCAGAATCTTCACCACAGAGGTCGCAGAGGTTCCCCGGGGATCCGCTTGGGTTTTCTGTACGCTCCCCTGTCCCCTGTGTTTAAGCGTCTTCGAACCGGCAAAAAACCCCGACCAGAGTCGGGGTTTGAATGGTACCGACGAAAAGTCTAGTCGCCCGCTACCGCACCCTCCGGCAGAGCCACCGTAACCAGCTTCCCATTGGGAGTAGCCACCAGCCCTTTTTCCAGGTCAGCCAATTTCACCCGCTTGATATCCCAAGCCAGGCCAAGCTGTTTCAGCGCCCAGATTCCGTACCAATTCATGTCGATCTCATACCAGGTAAAACCATGCTGAGCCGCCGTCGGATGCGCGTGGTGATTGTTGTGCCAGCCTTCCCCGAACGTCAGGAGAGCCACCCACCAGCTGTTGGTGGAAAGATCGCGAGTGGTAAAACGGCGCGTGCCCCAGGAGTGTGTAGCCGAATTCACCAGCCAGGTAGCGTGCAGGCCAACCACAGTGCGCATGAAGATGCCCCACATCAAGAATGGAAGCCCGCCCATGGCGAACAGGACCACTCCCAACACAATCATCGGCACATAGTGATACCTGGTAATCCAGACGTGAAACTTATCCTTGGCAAGATCGGGAACATAGCGGGCCAGCGTGGTCGTGTCATGATGCATCGACCTGCCCATGAGAATCCAGCCCATGTGCGCCCACCATTTTCCGTCGATCGGCGAATGCGGATCTCCATCCTGATCGGAATATTGATGGTGAATACGGTGCGTGGCCACCCAGAAAATCGGGCCACCTTCGAGAGCCAGCGTAGCGCAGACCGTCAGAAAATACTCAACCCACTTCGGTGTCTTGTAGCCTCGGTGTGTAAGCAGGCGATGGTAGCTCATGCCGATGCCCAGGCTGCCCGACACCCACCACAAGAACATCGCAACGAACAGTGCCTTCCAGCTAAAGAAGAAGAGCGCGGCGATGGCGCCTACGTGAAATGCCATCATAAAAATTGCCGTCACCCAATTCACTTCGTTTTTTGCGGCTTGCCGTTTTTCCAGGCTTTCCAGTTGCATGTCCAAGGAGGGTCCCCGTTTATGTAAGTTCGATCTCGTACCTATCTAACTTACCAAGGCACGGGGAATGCCTCTGTAATACTTGTGTAATAGCGGTTCGCCGGGGATTACGGAAGTGTCAGGACTGAGAACGACGGGGCGCGGCCCGTCGGCCGCGCCCGGTGATGAAACGCTGAACACGCCCTTCAGGCGCTCTTCGGCATCTTGCTCATGAATTCTTCCTGCGCCTCTTCGATTTCTTCCATCGACAGATCGCGGGTGTGAGTCGCGATCGACCACTTGTGGCCGAACGGATCCACGAGCTTTCCGAAGCGATCGCCCCAGAACATGTCTGCGACCGGCATCTCAATCACCGCCCCGGCGCCGATCGCCCTATCGAAAGCCGCGTCCACGTCCTCGACATAAATATGCAATCCCGTGCCGGTGCCGCCGATGGTCTGGGGTGACAGCGAACCAAATTGTGGGAACTCATCGGCCAGCATAAGAATCGAGTCTCCAATGCGCAACTCGGCATGCATGACCTTGCCGTCAGGTCCTTTCATTACGCCTCTTTCTACCGCGCCAAAAGCTTGTTTATAGAATTCGACGGCCCGCGCAGCTTCGCGGACCGTGATGGACGGTGTAAGGGTGTGGTATCCCTCAGGGATGGGCTTAGCGGCCATATTCGCCTCCTCCAGCGGAAAATTTCGCGCGCTGCAGAGTGTACACCCGATCAGTGCCACAATTTGTCAAAAGAGGGTTACGGCAAGTTCTGGGGGATCGGCAGAGGCGAATTGCCTCGCGGGGACTCAGAAGAACTTCGTCACGCCCTCTTCCAGCACGATGACGCGGTCTTCGATTCCCGCCGCGCGCGCCTCTTTCTTCAGCAGTTGCAACGGCTCCTCGACCGGCTCATGAGACAGCCGGAACGTCCCGTAGTGCATTGGTATCATCCAGCGTGCATGCAAATCCAGAAAGGCGCGAGTTGCATCCTCGGGATCGGTATGCACGTTGCGAAAAGTCGGCGGGTTATAGGCGCCAATGGGAAGCAGCGCCAGCTCCGGCGACAGACGTCGTCCGATCTCGCGGAAGCCGGCAAAATATGCTGTATCGCCCGCGTGATACACCGAGTGTTTCCCTGCCTTGAGAACGTAACCACCATAGCCGCGATGCGAATCTTTTAGAATTCGCGCTCCCCAGTGGCGCGACGGAACATGGGTTACCGACACGCTGCCATGCCGCGATCCATTCCACCAATCCAGTTCGATGATTTCGGAAAAACCCAGGTCGGAAACCAGATCGGTCACATGGCTCGGAATAATGATTGCCGGAGCCTTGCCGCGCGTACGCAGATTGTTTTGAACGATCGCACGCAACGACGGCCGATGCAGATGATCGAAATGGGCATGCGTCACCAGTACCAGATCAATCGCCGGCAAATCCCGCACGCGGACTCCTGGACGCCGCAAGCGCTTCAGCACAAACAGCCAGCGCGCAAAATTAGGATCAATCAGCACGCTCTGCCCGCCAATCTGCACCAGGAAGCTGGAATGTCCGATGAACGTCACTCCGAGTTCGCCGTTCGAGGCCAGACGCGGCTTGTGAGTTTCGCCGCAAAGTGGGGTCACTGCCGAATGACGCACCAGACGCCCGAACTGCGAAGCGCGCTTGCGGAGCGCCGGATTGCGAAGCGTTGCCTTGATCATCCTGTGCTGGCCTATTGATTGGATGAAAGTCGGAAGCGACTTGTTCTATTTTAGTTCACCACCCGCCGGGAATGGCCATAATTCGCACGATTCCCCAAAAAACTGCGGGGAAGCGCGGCCCGACGAACCACGCTTGCACTGCGATCATCCGTCACCGCTAGTGGCTCGGTTTGATGGTCATCCTGAGCAAGCGCTTTTTGCGCTGCGAGAGATCTGGGCGAGCCCGCGCGAAGCTGCCTGCCCTGAGCAAGCGAAGCGTGCCGAACGTCGCTTCTTTTGCGACGCGATCCTTCGCGCGTTTGGCTCGCTTCCTTATCCAACTGAGCCATTAGCCCCTCACCACTTTGCTTGACCTCTATCCTTCCCCTCATATCTAATCAAAAATAGTTGTTCTGACTCGAAATTTTTATTGTTCACGGGGAGAAGTTCAAAGATGCGCGTCGCCTTTCTGGGTCTGGGAATTATGGGGTACGCCATGGCCACGAATTTGGTCAAGGCCGGACACGAAGTCACGGTTTGGAATCGCACTCCCGGCAGGTTAGTGGACTCCGCCGGTATCGCTCCCACCCCCGAGGCGGCCGCACAAGGTGCCGAGGTGGTGTGGCTCTGTGTCTCCGACACGGCCGCCGTCGAACAAATCCTGTTTGGTGCAGACGGCGTCGAGCAGTCGCTCGCCAACGGGATGATCATCGCTGATTCCAGCACCATCTCTCCTTCCGCTACCATAAAATTTGCCGCACGAGTTCGCGAAAAGGGCGTCGCCTACGTCGATGCTCCCATGACCGGATCGAAGATTGGCGCCGCCAATGGCACTCTGATTTTCATGGTCGGCGGCGACCCGGCTTCTCTCGACCGGTTGAACCCATTATTCACAGCCATGGGCAAGAAAATTTTTCGCATGGGTGATACGGGCAAAGGGCAGGCCACCAAGCTCGCCATGAACCTTCAGATTGCGCTGATCTTTGAAGGTTTCGCCGAGGCGCTCACGCTGGCGACGAAACTCGGTGTGGATCCTAAGCAGCTACTTTCGTTGATCGAAGCCACCATGGTGCGGTCGGGCGTCGTCGATTACAAGGGACCCTTCATCCTGCAGCGAGACTTCACTCCCAACTTCCCCCTGCGGCTCATGCATAAAGATATTCTTCTGACCCTCGAAGCTGCCAAAGAAGCTCGCGTGAAACTGCCGGCTCTCGAAACCGTGGAAGAGGTCTACGAAATGGCCACTGAAGACGGGCATCGCGACCTCGACTATGCCGCGACCTTAACGCTCCTGGAAAAATGGGCCGGGGTGCGTGTAAAGAGCGAAGCCGCATAGATAGAGGGATCGTCAAACAACCCATGTGGCGACGGCCGGCTTCGGCCGTCCTTTTCGAGCCGCCCGGGCGGGCGGAGCGAGTCGAAGGGGCGGAGCCCGAGGGAATCTGCACGAACGATTTTGGTTCACTGCTAGTAGGCCAGCAAGATTCTCAAGTCTCGCAGGTTATTCCCAGTAGGCCCAATCTCGATCGCATCCCCGATAGTTTTGAAAAATGGATACGCATCAAACTTCTCTAATGCCATCCGATCGTCTCGCCCGCGCGACCGTCCCCGCATCCGCGTGCTGCCATCCACAACCGCCCCCGCCGCCGGACTGTTACCGTCGATTCCATCCGTTCCAGCGCTGAGCACGGTGATATCTTCGCCCGCAATTTTCACCGCACATGCTAACGCAAACTGCTGGTTGCGGCCGCCGACACCACCGTTCATCACTTTCACCGTTACTTCTCCACCGGAAATCAGACACACCCGCTCGGATTTTTTTCTCAGCTCACGCAGCCGCGTCAGCAAGTATTCGGCCGCGCGTTCATAATCCCAGTCGTCACATGAATTATCCACATGCACCGCAAATCCAGCCCGCTCGGCCGCCGCACGCGCCTGCTCCAGCGCAGTCTGGTTCGAAAGCACTGTCCACCAGCGCGAGCGGTAAAAAGCCTGTTCGTCAGCCTTCGGTGTCTCCTCGAGCGCGTGGCGTTCAAAAAGCTCGCGCGTGGAGTGCGGCAACTGTGGCAGCAGCCCATGCTTTTCCGCGATACGGTAACAATCTTCTATGCTGCTTGAATCCGGCATCGTAGGACCCGACGCCAACGCATCGAGCGTACGGTCGGGAACGTCGGAAACCAGCAGCGAAACCTGTTGGGCCGGAAACGCTGCCAGCGCCAATCTTCCGCCCTTCACCGCCGAAAGATGTTTACGGATGGCGTTGATTTCCGTGATGGGTGCTCCCGAATGCACCAGCGCACGATACGTCGCGGTCAGATCGTCGAAAGAAATTTCATCGTCGATGGCTTTCTCCACGATCGACGATCCTCCGCCGCTGAGCAGAAAAATCACGAGCGACGCTGCGTTCTGCGCGTCCAGCAATTTGAGAATGGCGCTCGCGGCTTGAAGGGACTCGGCGTTCGGCATAGGATGTCCGCCGCAAAAATATCGAAAGCCACGCACCTGCGCCGAGGGCGCGGCCGGACTGGCCACAATTCCTTCGAGTGCGGACTGCCCTACTTGCTGCGCGAGCGCCTCCACCATCGTGTGTCCCGCCTTGCCGATGGAGATCACGACGACACGCGAGTAAGCACGCAGATCGTAAACGTCTTCGCAAAGGCGCAACACACCGCGCTCGCAATGCACATGCCGGGCAAAGCCTTTGGCGATCGAAGCTTCGGCCAAGGCGTGCAGGAAGATCTCTCGCGCAGCGTCGCGCAGCGGTTGCAATAAACCTTGATTGTGAACGGAAGACATGGCAGCAATTACAAAGGCAAGCCCGAGTTGATCGCCGACAGCTGATCGCTGAGAAGCTCCTTCACCCAACCCTCAATCGCTTCTCGCAGCTCGCGCAATCGTCCCTCGAAAAAATGATCTGCGCCTTCGATCATGACAAGTTTTTTCGGCTCCGGCACCGATGCAACCAGAGCCTCCAGTTTAGCCCTCGGACCGAACTGATCGCACGCGCCGCTCACAAACAACTTGGGCTTCACGCAGTGGCGCAGAAAATCGAAGGAATACACGCGCGGAGCTTCCGTCTCGGCGGCGACCGCAGCCACCGGCGTCCCCACTGCAATCAATGCATTCACTCGCGAATCGGAAAAAGCAACTCGCAGTCCCATGGCCGCGCCAAAGGAGAATCCTGCAAATATCACAGGCAAGTGAAACTCCGAGTCCAGCCAGTCGAGCGCGGCGCGCATGTCGTCGAGTTCACCGTTTCCATGATCATGTTCGCCGTGGCTCAATCCCGCACCGCGGAAGTTGAAGCGCAACACCGGGAACCCAAAACTGTTTAGCGCCTTCATGGTGTGGAACACAACCTTATTGTGCAGCGTTCCACCAAACAGCGGATGCGGATGACACACGAGCGCGGCGTGCTTTGCGCTTTCCGCGCCTGCATTCAGCAGCGCTTCGAGGCGTCCGGCTGCTCCCTCGAGAAACAGCGATCGGATCGTTGAATTCTGCCCCACCATGCTTTTCAGATTACATGATACGACGCAACTCGCCGCTCCCACGTGGGCTGTGGTTTATCCTGCTCGAATGAACGCTATCACGCTCACTCGCCACCTCGTTGACATCGAATCGATCTCCGGCCACGAAGCTGCGGTTGGGAATTATCTCTTTGGAGAACTCTGCCGCATCGGCTATCAGACGCAGAGGATTCCGGTGGAAGGCGAGCGCTTCGACGTTTACGCCACATCGCAGGAACAGCCAAATCCGGAAGTAGTTTTTTCCACGCACATGGACACGGTCCCTCCCTTCATCCCTTCCTCCGAAGACGCTGCCTGCATCCATGGCCGCGGTTCCTGCGACGCAAAGGGCATCATCGCGGCACAGATCGCGGCCTCGGAACGATTACGACGAGAGGGAATTTATGTGGGGCTGTTGTTCGTGGTGGGAGAAGAGCGGGACAGCCTGGGCGCGAAAGTCGCGAACGAATTTGCGGCAAATCGGCGAAAGCACGCGTGCAAGTATCTGATCAACGGCGAACCAACCGAAAACCGCATCGGGCTCGCCTCGAAGGGAACGCTGCGTGCGGAAGTCATGGCGATCGGGCGCATGGCGCATTCCGCTTACCCCGAGCTTGGAGAGTCAGCCATCGACAAGCTGATTTCAGCGCTCACGCGCTTGCGCGCCATGCCGCTACCAAGGGATGCGGTGATTGGTCCGTGCACGCTGAACATCGGATTGATCGAAGGCGGCCGCGCACCCAACGTAATTCCGGATTCTGCGCACGCCGATTTGCTCTACCGTCTCATCGGTCCATCGAACGATTTGCGGCGTCAGATTCTTGACACTGCGGGCGATCAAGTAAAGGTGGAGTTTCCCCTGGAAATCCCCTTCCTGCGACTGCGAACGGTCGATGGGTTGCCCACGATGATCGCCGCTTTCACCACTGATATTCCTGCGCTAACGAACTGGGGCGAACCACTGCTAATCGGTCCGGGATCGATTCACGTTGCGCATACGGAAGGCGAGTTCATTGAGAAGCAGCAACTGGCCGACGCAATCGAGTTGTATTGCGCGATTGCGAAGCGATTGCTCTCCGTTGAGAAGAAATGACGATGGAGATTTGCCTTCCGCATTTAGCTTGAACATCAACTGGCCGGGTGCATTTAGACTCTAAGGATCATGACCACCACCCCCCTCAACTCCCTCTCCCGCGCCTCCTCCGCCTACCTGCGTTCCGCCATGCATCAGCCGATTCTGTGGCATGAGTGGGGCGAGGAGGCCTTTGCCTACGCACAGCGGGAGAACAAGCCGATGCTGCTCGATATCGGCGCGGTGTGGTGCCACTGGTGCCATGTGATGGACCGCGAGTCCTATGACGATCCGGAAGTGGCGGCGCTTGTGAATGAGCACTTTATCGCGGTGAAGGTGGATCGTGATGAGCGTCCCGATATCGACAGCCGCTATCAGGCTGCGATCAGCGCGGTCAGCGGACAGGGCGGGTGGCCGCTCACTGCCTTTCTCACTCCTGACGGCAAGCCGTTTTATGGGGGAACCTATTTTCCGCCGAACGATAGTTACGGCCGTCCCAGCTTTCGCCGCGTGCTGCTTAGCATTGCCGCTGCTTACAAGGAAAAAAATGGCGACGTGGTGGAGCAGGCGAAGCTGGTGGAGAACGCCATTGTGCAGGCTGAATCTTTTGCCGGGCGCAGCGGACGCATTTCAGCCGGCATCATTGCGGCAATTCGGGAATCAGCGTTCCAGATGTTTGACCCGCAGAACGGGGGATTCGGGTCCGCGCCCAAGTTTCCCCATCCGTCGGCTCTGGATCTGCTTATCGAACAATACTCGCGAATCCAAGAAGAAGGCTTACGCGATCTAATCGTCACTACTCTCGAGCACATGGCCAATGGCGGAGTTTACGACCAATTGGCGGGAGGATTTCATCGTTACTCGGTTGACGAGCGCTGGATTGTGCCCCACTTCGAGAAGATGTGCTACGACAACTCCGAACTGCTGAAAAATTACCTGCATGTCTATCAGGCAACCGGATCGCACTTTTTTGCGGAAGTGGCACGCGACATTATCCGCTGGATCGACGAGTGGCTGAGCGACCGCGAACTGGCTGGTTTTTACGCTTCGCAAGACGCCGACATCTCGATGGACGATGACGGCGACTACTTTACCTGGACTCTCGACGAAGCTCGCGCCGTGTTAACCGAGCAGGAAGCTGAAGTTGTGGCGCGGCGCTATGACATCAACGCAGTGGGCGAGATGCATCACAATCCGGCGAAGAATGTGCTGTATGTGCGCGCGCCGATCGATGAAATTGCGCGGCGGACGAGCCAGAACGTTGAGCGTGTCAAAGAGTTACTCGATTCGGCGAAAAAGAAAATGTATGCGGCGCGCTTGCTGCGACCCACACCGTATATCGACAAAACCGTTTATGTGGGATGGAACAGCATGTGCGTCTCGGCTTATCTGGAGGCTGCAAAGGTGCTTAATCTGGCAGACGCGCGTCGCTTCGCGCTCCGCTCGCTGGATCGCGTTTTGGCAGAGTCCTGGAAGCAGCCGGAACATGGCCTGAACGCAAGCTCCCCTTCCACACTGGCAGGAGCGCGGTTGTTGCATGTGGTTGCCTATTCCGATCCTAAGGCTGAGCAGCGCGAGGTTTCCGGGCTGCTGGAGGACTATGCAGCCACCGTGGTGGCTTGCCTCGATGCCTACGAGGTGACCGCTGACCTCAGCTATTTCAGGTTTGCGCAAGCGATCGCCGACGCGATGATCGCCAAATTTTTCGATCCGGTTTCCGGCGGATTCTTCGATCGAGAACCGTCGCTCGACGGCAAAAGCCTTGGAGTGCTGGCAACCCGCCGGAAGCCAGTGCAGGACTCTCCCACCCCAGCGGGCAATCCCATGGCAGCGATCGCGTTGTTGCGCCTGCATCACTACACAGGCGAGGCCCGATATCGGGATAAAGCGGAACAGACACTGGAAGCCTTTGCCGGAGTGGTGGAGCAATTTGGAATTTTCGCTGCGACTTATGGGATCGCGGTGGTGCACTGGCTGGAGAATCCGGTGCAGGTGGTCGTGGTCTCAGAGAGTCAGGCTGACGATTCTGACTCTGGTCTGGCGGCGGTGGCCCGTGAGGCTTTCGCGTTCAATAAAACCGTGCTGCGACTGGCCGCAAGCCAGGCGGTTGCGCAGAATCTTCCTCCAGCCCTGGCGGCCACCATCCCGCATCTGCCGGAGCTAAAATCCGGCGAACCGTTTGCGGTAGTCTGCTCCGGCTTTGCGTGTCAACCAAGCGTCAGGGATGCGGCGAATCTGCGGCGTGCGCTGGAATTTGCAGCGAAAAAGCAGGGTTAGAAGCAATCTCCGCCAAAAAACGGGGCTGACGGTTTTATGAATGAGTCTCCGTCAGCCCAAAGATAGCGAGCCCATGTTCGGCCCAGGTTACTAGAGGTTACTTCGGTTATCTTGCGGTTAACTACATCCTCCGATTAACTACTATCTCATCATCGGTGGCAGTTGCACGCATTTGCCTTGCAGTTGTTGTTGTGGTGGGCACACGAGTATCGGCCCTCCGTCCGGGGCGGGAACCTGCGGAACGGCGGCTGCTACGTATGTGCCCACTAGTCCACACATCAGGATCGAAATCCTGACTACTTGTTTCATGGGTTTTCTCCTGCCGCGTCCAGGCTACAAAGTGTCAGCTTCTTGACGCGGTGAGGAATTATAAGACACGAGTCAAGTCCTTCTGCATCAATAGCCTGCTCCGCTGTCCCAGCCGCGAGACGAGCCGCCGCTCCCTTCCGAAACGCACCTCTCGCCGAGCCCTCTTAAGTCGTCTTCATTGAACGGTATCCCCATAGACTCTTAAAGCCTTCCGATATCGGTCGCTTCGAGCGAAATTCGGCCTGGCCACCTCGAAATGGCAGTTTACGAAACGCGGAATTCCGATCGCAATTTTGCGTTTGAGAGAAGAAGTCGTCGCCTGGGCTGGCGGGAGTGTCGGGAGGGTTAGTCCTACTGCTTGGGGGCGTTACCGCCAGAAAGTCCGCCAAACCCCAGGCTGCTGCCCACGCCACTTGCATGAGCGGCGGCCGTCTTTGAGTTTGAGACATCCCCTTGCGGCGACGGCGAGGTCTGGGTGCGCGACAGAGCTCGATCTACCATCCCTTCAAACATCGGGATCAAAGAGTCCGCGGGAAGGGGATGATGAATGTCAGTCAAGCTTTGCTCCCAGCGCTGCGGCCGCAACATGTTTGCCGGAGCTTCGCGGGCCAGATTCTTAGCAAGGGTATAGCCAAGCCAAATGAACAAGGTGCAATTGTAGGCCGCCATGTTCACCAATTCCATCGATCGGGTATCCACGTGTTCGCCCACCCAGGACGCCACCAGAGACAGCTCCACCACGGCGAACACCCCAAACCCCAAGGCGATGCCGAAGCTATGCTGGCGCCGGCTGACCCCCAGGTAGCGGGCGAAGAAAAGTAGAAATAGTACCATGCCGACTTGAATGATGCGTACGCAGCGTTGCGCGGTGAGAATAGCCTCGATCCACGGCACGGTATCAGAGGCGTTCGTAGAAACCGATACCACGCCGGCCACCAGCAGCATCACCAGCCCGGCCCATTTAAACAGCACCGTGCCCAAGTCCCGCAAGGTGTGAAACGGCCGGAAGGCATCGAGGAAAGCCTCGTGAATCACCTTGAAGCCCAAAGCCACGGCGATCGCAGTGCCAATCCAGCTCAAGTAAAAGCTCGCCGAGTAGTTGTGTCGAACCGGAAAGACTACGCCAAAGGTGAGAATTTCCGCGACGATGTAGGTAAAAAAATACTTGAACTGGCGGTGCTGTCCGCGACGGATCATAATTGCGGCGATCGCCGTTTCAAGAACGGGATGAGCGATCCACAGAGCGTAGTACACAGTCTTAATTTGGCCGCTCATCGCAAGAATTCTCCAGACTCCGACAACCACTGGCCGCCACGGATCGTAGCGGTTCTCAGCCGACAACCTTAATTCAAAGACGTTAAACCTTTGAACGCGGGTGTTCAATGGACCTAGGTAACCTAAAGTAACGTTACCTTCGTGCCATTTGCCGGGTGGGCATTGCAAGGAATCTAGCGGCCAAAGGGGGGAGTGGCCCGGTCATGGTTTGAGGTCCAGGACAGCGTTCTGAAACATTCTGCTGCACATCGATAGCGAATCCACCGACCGCCAATCTACAGGTTCCGCACCCGCTTGCGCAAAATGTTTTCTTGTCGCCCTCTAGGCATCGGGAACGGAGTGGATATAGGCGCGCATCATGCGCACCTCGTCATCTTTCTCGTTCAAGTCGTGCAGCAGGACGTCACGCAGTGAGACGACGCCCACCAACTGGCCGTCATGGCAAACAGGGAGATGACGGAAGCTGTGCCTCCGCATGAGAGCCATGCAGTTTTCCAACTCTTCATCCGGGCTCACGGTGAGCGGGTCATCGGTCATGACCTCGGCCAGGCAGGTGCTGCGAGGATCGAAACCCTCGGCCACTACACGCTTCATCAGATCGCGCTCGGAAAAAATCCCCACCAGTTTGCCGCTATGCATCACTGGCACCGCACCGATGTTGTAATCCACCATCGCACGCACCGTTTCCAGTACGGTTTGCCCCATCTCAGCTTGGTAGGTTACTTGGTCCTTAATCAGCTCGCAGATACGCATTGGACCCTCCCGGAGTGTACTCTTCGCAGCACCCCAAGAATCTCTAACGCGGGGCGAGTATATTCCGAAATCAGATGCAGGGGAAGGGATAAAAGAGTTGGGGAAAAGATAAAGATTCAAGTCCAGGTCATTGCGGGAATGACAGCGAAGTGGCAAATCCGCGGCCCCGATGGATGCGCCTCATCGCATTACGTGTGGGGACGAGACGAGGAACTTTCGGCACCCAGAAACACGAAGTAGGAGCAATTCCACCAGGAAGTTGGCAGGCTCCCGTGCCGCTTGGCGGTGAGAACAATATGGTATTCCCCCGCATCTCCCAAGCCCAGCCCTCGCAGAGGGACATCTTGCGGCATTCCGGCCGAGTGTGCTTGACCGCCAAGCGAGGCTCCCATCGGCTCGATGACGGCCAGCCTGGCCAGAAACTCGTGGAGATCCACGTAGCGGCCCTGTCCTGGAATCAAAAACGAAACCTCACTGTCTTGCGAGGAAAAGTGCCAAGCTAAGGATGCCGCCAGATTCACCGCTCGCTCGTAGGCGGCGTCGGAAATCAGCCCGGCGGGTGGATTGTCGAACACAATGCAAAGCTTGCGTTCATCCTCTCGGCTGAACTCGCGCACCTTCAGCGAACCGGATTTCGCCGTGGCCTTCCAGTCCACATGACGCGCGGAATCCTCAGGCAGATACTCGCGAATACGGTACAGGTCCGAGCCACGGCCGCGTACAAAGCTTTCCCACTCCCCTCGCACCAGCGGCAGAATTTCAAACAGCTGATCCGGCGGCTCAACCGGAGGGTAGACGATGATTTCGCGCTGCAGGGCAACGTCCCGCGTCTTCGTCAGGAAGGCAAACGGAAACCGCGTGGCCACACCAAAACTGGATTCGCAATAGCGCCCGCGGCGATCGAAAACCAATTCGAGATCGGCCGCCAGCTCAGCTTTCGCCGGCAAGTACGGAAAATAAATCATCCCCTCAAAGATTCCGGGCGGTGCCCCGGGCAACTCCACACGTCGCACGCGATAGTCCCGCAACCGCACCCACTGATTCTGCGGCGGACGATTCAGCGGGAAAACAAATGTAGTCGGCTCCCAACGCCACTCCTTGCGAATCTTCTTTCCCCTGTGGGGGTGTGCCGGAACCACACGAATCGAAAACGAGGGCACAACTCGTCGCGCATTCCGCAGCACAATCCTTCCCCCCAACGCCCGTCCGGCAAACACGTGCTCCGGTAAACGCACATCCAGTTCCAGGCCGCGCAACACCAGCGCCGAAGCCATACCGGAGACCAGAATCGCCGCCAGCATCGCCGCCACTACGATGTATAGGAGATTGTTTCCGGTGTTCAGTGCAGCGATTCCGATCACCAGCGTGACCAGCACGTAAACCATGCCCATCTTCGTGACTTCATAATGAAACGTCGGACGATGGCGCTCCAGCGCGACGCGGCGCGCCAGATAGGGCACGGTCACCAGTCCCACAAACACCGCCATCAACAGCGCACCGGACGCCAGAATCACCGACGCCCACAAATGTCCCGCCTCGCCGGAGGTCGTGGAAACTAGCGCTGCGCCGAAGGCCAGGCCCAATCCCACCAAGGCCAGCAAAAACTTGGCCCACACTTCCGCCCTTGACGAATGCAGCCACGCGCGCACGCGGCCGCTCTCGGCTCCGCCCAAATTGGCTGAATCGATGTAAGTGGACCCCACTGCTCGGAGCCTAGCACTGTCAGAAGGAACGATCAACGAGTCGCGGGTTGCGGAGAAAGCCTTCGTAACATGCTATCGAGACCGCTTGCGGCCGGAATCGCCGGGCAGCGGCGGACCGTTTCATCTGCGCCAAAAGCCGCTATATCACCCCCTACGGCCGCTGCAATCGGACCCTTGCGGGGACTGGTTCGCAATTGCCCGCGTCTTACGCTCCCTCTATAATTCCGAAGAAGTTCAGACGGAACTTGCGTCCTGTCTTTCAGCATTTCGCGGAGTGTTCTGATGATTTCGATCGTCTCGGGACTGCCCCGCTCAGGCACGTCCTTGATGATGCAGATGCTGGCGGCAGGCGGCCTGCCAGCCCTCTGGGACGGGGAACGCGCAGCCGACACTGACAACCCGCGTGGTTATCTTGAATGGGAACGCATCAAGCAACTCCCCAAGGATCCGCATTGCATAGCCGAGGCCGAAGGCAAAGTCGTCAAAGTGATCTCGCAGTTGCTGCCTTGCCTCCCCGACGGACATGACTACTGCGTCATTTTCATGGAAAGGCCGCTGCCCGAAGTTCTTAAGTCGCAAGAGCAAATGCTCTCCCGTCGCGGAAAATCCAAACCGGGCGCCGGCGGAGATTCTAGCCTGATCGCGCAAGCCTTTCGACGCCATCTCATGAAGGTCGATCAGTGGCTCGCCGCCAGAACAAAGATCGCTGTTCTGCGAGTGCAATATCACCGTATTTTGCGCGAGCCCCAAGTCGTTGCCGAAGAAGTTGCCAACTTCCTCAGAGTTCCGCTGGATATTGCAGCCATGACGCAACCGGTCGATCCCAATCTCTACAGAAATCGGACTAGCGAATGAAGTGCGATTGAGCTCCCGCGTCGGATACAGGCGAATAGCGCCCGACAAAATCTTGACACTCGTTTAACACCGTGCGGACACACCGGCGCTGCAGCGTCGATAGAGTGCTTCCATGGGCTACCGCTCATGGAGAATCACAATGCAGATCACAAAGAAAACACTGGGCACGCTACTGCTCACCGTGCCGATCGCTTTTACGCTGGCCTGCGGCTATAGCTCAAAAGCCACTACCCCGGACCAAGCGGGATCGATGCCCACTATAGCCGAACTGGTTCCGGCCGAAGTCAATTCAGGAGGTCCTGCTTTCGTCATCACGGTCAACGGAAGTAACTTCTCAACCACGGCAACCATAAATTGGAATGGCGCCGCCCAAACCACCATGCACGTGAGTGCGAACCAACTCACCGCAACCATCTCAGGCTCGGATATTGCGACGCCCATGATGGTACCGATTACCGTAATCAATCCGGGCACGGCTGGAACCGGCGCATACGGCAGCGGTGGCAGACTCGCTGAGACTTCGCCTCCCATGACCTTTACAGTGAACTAGAGAGGGCCGTTTGACGCGGCCCTCAGCATTCGAGATTTGATTTGCGCGGCAGGTTCAGAGCCCTTGACGGGCTAGGGTCGCGCATACGCGGGGCTGTCGGGATCCGGCCGATCATAATCGCGACCGTACTTATTTTTGTGTGCGACCTCAAGACTGGATTCGGGCAGGGTCAAAGCTCCCAGGAAAGTATTGCCGGAACTCACGGTGATCTCCCGTTCCGCCGCCTGGAGTACATCCGGCGAAACCGATGGGTGAAAAACATGCATCTGATAGCGTCCTGGCACAACATCGCCCATGCTGATCTCGCCGCGCCCGTTCGAGATCGTATAGTAAGGAGTGTTTAAGGCGATCACGACTGCGCTCATCTGGGGATGAATGTTGCAGAAGATGAATGAAATTCCCGGCTTGTCGAATCTCACAAACTGGGTCGAGCCGCCCTCGTAAAGCCCCAGGTCGAAGCGTTTCCCGTCGAACAATGAAAACACATTGTGAAAAAACGGATCGTGGTTCGGGAACTCGACCTGGCCGCCCGCCGGGACTACCAGCAGCGAAGGATGGAAACTCTTAGCCTTCTGTACCAGCTGAGGGATCTGCGATGCCTTCTGTGTGGGCGGCGGCAACGCGGGGGCTGTCCCCAAAGGCGTGAGCCAGACTACAACTTTCGAATCGTCGCTGATGTGGCGTCCGTTTTGTGTGAGTTGTACCTTGCCCTTGAGTTCTACATTCTGCGCCGCAGCAAGCATGCACGGCAGCAGCAAGATGCCCCACACCCTCCGGCAATCCGCGAACCGAAGCATGCTCAAAATAGTATCCCCATCGCAAGATTGATTTGATTCGTAGTACTGTCGTTGCTATAGATCGGAAAACTGTGCAAACGTCTGAACTCCGCCGAAAGCAGCAAGTCTGACCGCGGCCGATAGACCAGGTTTTCCAGCGTTCCGCGGTTGCGGCCTAGAATCGTACTGAAGTTGTTGGCGTCAACGGCAAAGCCCCGAACGTCGCTGGCAAAAGCGTTGTCCTCCCCGAAGACGCCGTTCAGTTCCAGCTTGGACGTGAGCTGAAATTTAAGCTGGCTCCATCCACCAGCGGAATCGAGACCGCGAATACTGGTCGATGCAGAATAAGGATTGCCGCCGAACAGAACGGCGCGACCGATGCCCGCTCCCAAACCTCCCACTCCACGGCCTCGATAGAATTCGCCAGCGAGAGTCAAGCGATGAAGGATGGGAATCTGCCAGTCCGTCATGCCAGCCCATGCGTCGACGTAGCGGTCCCACGACCAGTTCTGGCGGCCGTAATACCCGGCCACGGCAAAGCTTAACGGATGATCGAACCGCGGCCGGGCCCATGCGGTGCGCATCGCATAGGCAGGCTGGCCCGATTGTTCGCCGGCCTGTGCCGAGCGATCGTACGAGTTGTAAGGAGGCTCCCAATCCAGGTTGTCGAGAATCCCACCCTGCACCGTCACCGTCTGCTGATCCGCCAGATCGAAGCGATGTTCGATGCGAAGCTGCGGCGTCCAGCCCCACAGATTTCCCGCATAAGCAAAGGCCGGAGTTGCCAGCGATGCGAAGGACGTGGGAGAAAGCGGTGAGATAAATAGTGAATCCTGCCCGGCGATCACGGAAGTGCCTTTCCAATCGAGCCGCAAGCTGGCCGTCTGCATGCGCGCAATTCCAAAGTTGACGCCATTGTTGGTTGCCGGGAATCCTCCGGCAAAATCAAATTGCACACTGGCTGAACTTCTCGCCCCCGCCAGGGTGGGCCCGAACAGTTCCAGACCGATTTCGGTCTGCCGCAACGTGGCTCCAAAGGTGGCCTCCGTGTAACCCGGCGCGACCGGTTGCGCATAGTCGGGAAAGTCCAGGTTGTCGGAAGCGCCCACGTTGTGAAAGGCGTTCATCAGCACGATTCCCGAGAGCCGGGCACGATACTTGGCGGCCGTTTCCACCTTGGTCTGGTACTGCTCGTTGATCTTCGAGCCCAGCAACTGAGTGGATTCTTCCAGCTTCTGAACCCGGCTTCCCAGATCTGCGGTTGGTTCACCGACATTGGAAGGCGCTGACTCCGAGCTGGTGGGCGCATTCGCGCCATAGGGCGTGGATTCTGTTGGAGAGGACAGAGAAGGATTTTCATGGGCCGAGACGGAAGCCGCCAGCGGAGCCAGAAGCTTGAGCGTCGCTTGCAATTCCTGACGTAATTCCTGCATCTCGGCGCGCGACTGGGCATTCTCGGCACGCATCTGTTCGATCACAGCGCTTAATTCCCGGACTTGCGAATCCAGTTCCCGCAGCGAAGCATCCTTGGACCGGGATGCCACGGAGGGCGCAACCTCTTGCGCCATGCTGGCGGTGATCAACAAACTAAAAGCGGCCGCCGTAATAACACTCAAGCGAAGGGTACGTCCAACATTTTTCACAAATCCTCCTGCGCCACACGCGGACCTTCAGCGATGACAAAACCGAAGGCGGATTACCTATCTGAATGCCGAATGGAGTTTTCAGCCGCTCGATCTCGGTTCACCGGCAAAAGGGGATGGGCCGCCATTTCACTGTCGCCGTCTTTCCCAAGATTTTGCGGAGCGCGTCCCGGGATCGTGATTCGAAAAACCGTTCGCGCGTCCGACGTTCGCTCCATCGACACTTGGCCACCGTGATCCTGCACAATTTTCTGCACCACCGTAAGTCCAAGCCCCGTTCCGTTTTCTTTGCCAAAACTCACAAAGGGATGAAACAGCTTGTCACGAATCGGTTCCGCGACCCCCGGACCGTTATCCGAAACCGAAATCGTGAAGGAGGGACCGTCCCTGTCGATCGCGACCTGAACTTCTCCCTCTCCGCCGGGCGCCGCCTCGCAAGCATTGAGCAGAAGATTGTATAGAGCGCGCTCCAGCTTGTGGGGATCGAACCACGCCGAACTTTGGCCATCGCTGCGGACCTCGATCAGAGTGCCCTGATGGCGCGGATGCAGACGCACTGCCTGCATGGCTCGCTGCACAGTTTCCACGATGCTCGCATCGGTTGGGCTTAGGGACTCTCTCGTTCGGGCAAACTCGAGCAGCGAATCAATAAGGTCGGTCATCTGATTTACGCCGGTTCGAACCTCTTGATACAGTTCTTCGCGCTGCGAGGATGTCAATCGCCCGTCGCAAAGAAACTCAGAATTGGCCACAACCGCGGCCAGAGCGTGGCGAAGGTCATGAGAAATCGAGCTTGCCATGCGTCCGATCGTCGCCAGCTGCTCAGACTCCAAAAGAGCCTGCTGAGTTCTGAGCAGACTCGCACGCATACGGTCGAAAGCGGAAGTCAACTCGGCGACCTCGTCACTACCCCGCGGATCCAGGGGACGGTGAAAATCCCCGTACTCCAAGGCGCGTACGCCTTCCACAAGGCTGGCCAGCGGACGAGTGAATGTATGAGAGATGAGGAAGACCAACCCGCTTCCTACGAGCACTGCCGCAAGACCCAGCAGCAACAGCAATCGGTTTAGTTTCTCGAGAAACTTTGCGGCCTGATCGTAGGATCCCAGTACGGTCAAACCCACAGGGGTTTGTTGCTGGCCCGACAAGTCAATCGAGGTCGCCAAGAAATTCTCTTTTCCAACTTCAACATCCCGAGGCCCGCTCTGCCCGGACCGAGTTGCCAACGCGCGCACCCCCGGGCTTGCGACTTGGTTGGGTGCCAGCGTGGTTGCTACGATTTCATCGCCATAGAAGAAAGCCACCTGACTGGCTGATACCTTACTGACCTCGCGAGCCAACCGGTCATCGATTTCGTAGCCGATAATCAAGAAGCCGAGCAGCGGCCCTTCCGTCTTCGTACCAAAGTAAACCGGCTGCACGAAGGTTTGGTAGAGATGGTGAGCACCAAACCACCAGTGGCTGGAACTCTCTTCGTTGAGGGCTCGCTCGAAATATTTTTGTGCCGCCTCGCGGGTAAAGCCTGCTGATTTTGTATGCAGGGCGACCACCGTGCCATTACGGTTCGCCAGTACCAGAAGATCGCTTCCGGTCAACCCCCACAAATCTTTGGAAGCGTCCTGGATCGTTGCCGGATCGGGTGCCGTCATAATAGCTCTCGTGATCGGCAAATAGGCCACCAGTTCCGCGGCGCCTGACAGCGTCACTTCGCGGTCATGCTGGAAATTCTGGAACGTGATCACGGAGTTCTGAAGATCCTGCTCGATTCCCTCCCGCACGTGGCTTCGCACGCTGTGCCGCACGACCAGGAGAGCCATGGCCGTGAGACCGGCAGTGATCAACACCATGGACAGCAGAAAACGGGTACGCAGCCGCGTTCTGGACGCGAGTGCGCTTCCGGATTGTTCTGGGAAAGTTTGCAAGACGGGTTCTGATGAGGAAGCCAAATGATCTCAGCGGACAAACTTGTAACCCACTCCGTGTACGGTGCGAAAATGCACTGGACTGGCTGGGTCGCGTTCCAATTTTTGCCGAAGCTTCAGAATGTGATTATCCACCGTGCGCGTGGAGGGATAATTCTGGTATCCCCAAACGTCGTTCAGCAATTCGTCGCGGCTGATTACGCGCTCCGCATTTTCCACGAAAAACTTCAGCGTCTTGAATTCTTGCGCTGTCATGATCACAACCTTGCCGTCGCGCTGGACTTCCATTTTTCTGAAGTCAATCGCGATGTCGTCGAAACTTACCAGGTTCACATTCGCCCTTCTCGAGGTGTGCCGCAGAGCCGCGCGCACGCGCGCCAACAGCTCCCGGGGGCTGAAAGGCTTGGTCACGTAGTCGTCCGCACCCAGCTCGAGCAGCAAGACCTTGTCGGAGACGTCGCTGGTTGCGCTGAGAACAACAATCGGCAGGGCAGGCGCTTCGGCCTTGACGATCTTGCACAGATCGCTGCCGGAAAGTTTGGGTAAGCGAAGGTCGAGAATAATAACCGCTGGCGGAGCAGCCCGGCAGCTTTCCAGCGCTGACTGCCCGTTCGCTTGAACTTCCACCGCGTACCCCTCGGTCTCGAACAAGCGCCTCAATGCTTTCTGAACGGCGGGATCATCCTCCACTATCAGAATTCTTCCCATGGGCGCTACTGAGTTCATCGAATCTGCCGATCTGGCCGTGCTCAAGGGTGTGGCGATTTGACTCATAAGAGCTGCCCTCGCTTCATTCACAGGCTTGGTTACAATGCCATCGGCGATTCACAACCCGCCCGACAGCAAACTGAAGAGTACAACGTTCCTGCCTATTTTGAGTGCAGGGGCACAGGTTTGACAAATTCTTTACATTTGCGGGCTCCGGCAAAAAGGATGTCCGGCAAAAGGCGTGCAGCGAATCTGCAGACAGAAATTGTACAAACCGATGACACCGCCATGACACGGCGAAAAGACAACGCGTCTAGCCTCCCGAGAAGACGGAGAAAAGTCGTTCAGGTTTTCGATCGACGATCCCATGCGTTACTCCCGGAGGATATCCCGATGTCTCGTTGGTTCAGTCCCGTTCTTGGGTACGCATCTTCTGTAGCTCTCCTGCTGATGCTTGTTTCCAGCATGGCCGCGGCACAATACAAACTCACCCCTCTGGTTTCGAATCAAGCGGGAATGGCTGCACACACCGATCCGCTGCTGGTGAATGCCTGGGGACTCGTCTACGGACCGGGGGGACCTTTCTGGATCAGCGACAATGGCTCGGGGTGGTCGACGCTTTACAGCGCTTCTGGCGTTAAGGAAGGATCGGAGGCGCAAGTTCCAACCGCGGGCAGCGACGGTCCCGGATCGCCGACCGCCATTGTCTTCAACGGATCCAAGGATTTCCAGGTGAAGGGATGGCCTTCGATCTTTCTGTTCGCGACTCTGGATGGCACGATCAGCGGCTGGGCGCCACAGTCAAATCCCAATGCTGCCATTGTTGCCGTCACGATGCCGGGCGCGGTGTATACCGGCCTGGCGAATACCAGCAAGACTTCCGGGAATTTTCTATTCGCCGCCGACAATGCCAACAATAAGGTGGATGTATTCGATGGCTCGTTCAAGCTGGTCGATTCGTTTACCGACACTACTCTTCCCGTGGGCTTTGCCCCATTCGGCATCCAGGACTTCGGCGGCCTGCTCTACATTTCCTTCGCCAGTTCTTCGGGCGGCCCGGGTGGCTATATCGAGATCTACAGCGAAAGCGGAGTGTTCTGAAGCGACTGGCGCAAGGTGGGGCGCTGAACCAGCCCTGGGGTTTCGCAATAGCGCCCAGAAATTTTGGGCCTTTCAGCAATACTCTGCTGGTCTCAAACAACACCAACTCCGGCACCATCAACGCTTTCAATAGCGTAACTGGAGAGTTCGTGGGCACCATCCGGGATACTGACGGCAAGGACATCGTGATCCCGCAGCTTTGGGGAATCGAGTTCGGTGGCGGATCAGCAAACAACGGGCCCGCAAACGACCTCTTCTTTACCGCCGGTCCTGACAATAACTTGGCGGGAACGTTCGGCAAAATCGCAGCGACTCATCCTTGAAAGCCGGTGGCCATACGCCGACAAGCAACGAGTAACCTCCCCACTTAGGAGTGGCCTGAGGAATTTCAGGCCGCTGACGTAAGTTGCGGATCGGATTCGTGATGACATGCGCGCACATAAGGTTGAGAGAGCGGATATTAGAATCCAGGCGCCAGAGTCGAGCACCGCTGATAGTAGCAGTCTGATCGGATCACTCCTGCTCATTGTTCAAGATCGCGAGCGGAACAAAGCTCCCTTCGCTCAATTTCTGACTTAGCTGCAACAATTTCGTTTTCTTAAATGCGACCCATTCCGCCATGCCTTCACGCACGCGTTCGCTGGACTCTTTGTAAACGGATATCGCCTGCGAAGGCACAGCGCGGTCCCCGCCTTCGACAACACGAAGCGCTGAGGCCAGAGCGGCATAGGCGCTTTGTAGTCCTCCCTGCTGCGGTTGAGTGATCCCTTCAATAAGAATTTTCTTGACCTCCGATTGAGCGCCCGCCAGGGTCGCCTTCAGAGTGGGATTTTTGTCGCCAACTTTCTGCTCAGCTTCAGCCAGCTGCTTCTGGACCGAACCGATTTCGCCGAGGACGCGGCGGGCGTCGATGGTTTCGGCAAACATTTGTTGACCAAGCTGCAACTGCTGTTGAAGAATCTCCGGAGTCGCGGGCGAGCGCGGATCCATAACAACCTTTAGAATCTGAGTCTGCGGCTTTCCGTCCACGGTGAGTCTGACCGTGTATTTCCCCGGCACAGCCTTCGGGCCGCTCGGACTGCGGTAGTCGGATGCTTCATCCGCGCTGGGCCCTCCCGAGCTGCCCCAGGTCAGATTCCAGACGAAGCGGTGCATTCCCGGAGCTGTCTGCAGGGCTTCAGGTTTAGGGAGCCAGCGCTCGGCGATGGGTACCGGGGGATGTTTTTCCGGATGTTTATCTTCCGACGAAAATCTGCGGACGAGTTGCTGCTGCGTGTCGAGAACTTCCAGCGTAACCCTGCTGGCCGGAGACTTGAGAAAATAATCAATGATTGCCCCAGCGGGTGGGTTCTCTGCGGTGGGTTCCTCGGGCGGAAGGGGTGTCCCGGTGAAGCCATCGTTATCAATGCGAAACGCGGGCGCGGGATCGTAAAGCCAGAACGGGTTTTCTTTTTCTCCGGCTTCCGATGTCTGTCGCAGCGGCGTGATGTCGTCCAGAATCCAGAAGGAGCGGCCGTGCGTAGCAATGATCAGATCGTCGCCATGAATCGCGAGATCGCGTACTGAAGTGACCGGCAGATTAAGCTGCAAGGATTGCCAGTGGTCACCATCATCGAAAGATAGGTAAACTCCCAATTCGGTTGCGGCGAAGAGCAAAGCCTTATGCTTGCGGTCTTCGTAATTGTAATTATCTTGGCGAATGCCGCGGGCAAAAGCGGAAGCCCCAATTCCAGCGGTGATGAGCTGCCAGCTAGCTCCGTAGTCGCGGGTTCGATAGAGATAAGGCGTCTGATCGTCGAGGCGGCTGCGATCCACGGCCGCATAGGCAACGGCAGGATCAAAGCGCGAGGCTTCGATGAACGAGATCTTGCTCCACGCGCTGAGGCCCTTGGGTGTGACGTCTTTCCAGATTTTTCCACCATCGCGCGTGAGGTGAATTAATCCCGTATCGCTTCCTGCCCAGATCAGATCACGGTTGAGAGCCGATGGCGCAATGGTGAACACCACGCCGTAGCCGCGCTGTTTTGCATTCTCGATCGTCGGCGGTCCTTGCGTCTTGTCTCCCGGCTGTTGCGTTGCTCCTGTGAGATCGGGACTGATGATCTCCCAGTGCAGACCGCCGTCGACGGTCTTCATTACATATTGCGTTCCGAAATAGAGCGTTGTTGAGTCAGCGGGAGACAAAATCAGAACCGGAGTCCATGGATCTCTATATTTACGTTGATCAATCTGCGACCCGAAAGAGAGAGCCGGCCAGGGAGTAATATCCTGGCTGAGGCCGGTACGCTTGTTGTAGCGATCCACGCTCCCGTAAGTCCCACTCACATAGATGATGTTCGGATCTTTGGGATCGGGCGCCATATATCCGCTCTCGCTGCCGCCCGCGGGAAACCAATCACGTGGAGTGATTTGGCCGTGATCGGTTCGGCTGGGCACGGCAAAGCTTCCGCTATCCTGTTGCGCACCGTACACCACGTAAGGAAACTGGTTGTCGGTAATCACATGATAGAGCTGCGCCGTGGGCTGGTTGTACCACGTCGTCCAAGTCCGGCCACGGTCCAGGCTGATGCTGGTGCCCTGATCGGTTCCCAGCACCATGCTGGCAGAGTTCTGGGGATCGATCCAAATCTGATGATAATCGTCACCGCCGGGTGCGCCACGAACGATCGAAGTCGTTTGCCCTCCGTCTTCGGATCGGTAAAGCGCAACATTTGGGAGATAGAGGATATTGGAATTGTGCGCGTCGATGGTGATGCTGCTGAAATACCACGCACGGCTGGTGAGAGGCGGATCCGCGTTCGCCAAAGTCCAGGTATCGCCCCCGTCGTCCGAACGATAGAGACCCGCTTTTTCCGCCTGAATGAGCGCAAAGACCCGCTTGCCATCGGGGGCCACGGCAACCCCAATGCGTCCCCAATCGCCCGCCGGCAAACCATTGCGGTTGAGTCGAGACCACGTCTTGCCCGCGTCCTGGGATCGATAGAGGCCGCCGCCGGGTCCGTCGATGGGGGCATAGGTGCTCCAAGGAGGGCGATGAGTATTCCACGTGCCGGCAAATAAGATCTGCGGGTTCCCGAAACAAATCGCCAAATCTGAAACGCCGATTTCCGACCCCTGGTCGAGGACCCGGGCCCAATGCATTCCTCCATCGACGGACTTGTAAACGCCACGTTGTTCGTTTGGACGATAAGCGTGACCGAGCGCCCCGACATAAACGACATTCGGATTTTGTGGGTCGATCACGATCCGGCTGATCTGCCGCGTGTCCTCCAATCCGATGTGTGTCCACGTTGAACCGCCATCCACGGTTTTATAAACGCCGGTGCCGGAAGACAGATCAGAACGAATGTCGGATTCTCCGGTGCCGGCGTAGATGGTCTTGGGATCGGAAGGCGCCACCGCAATCGCACCGATGGAACCGACCGGTTGATCATCAAAGATCGGCGTCCACACCGTTCCGGCGTCGCTGGTCTTCCAGATGCCGCCATTGACCGCGCCAAAATAGAAAGTCGTGGAGTCGCCCGGCACACCCGCCACCGCAACCACACGGCCACCGCGAAAAGGGCCAATCAGGCGCCACCGGAGCCCATTCGTTAGTTCCGCGGGAACCGCTTGGGCCATCGCTAGGGCAGAGAGCAAAAGAAGCGCGGCGAGTGAACGAGGAAGGAAGGTGATGATACGCTGTCCGAAACACGATCTGAGTTTGTGCAAGTGGCAAATCCCCTGGGTGGATAGCAGTCTACTGGAAAAAGGCAGTGTTCTTGAAATGGTTGTTTGACCAGATGTTCCTGCCCCTCGCGCGAGGGCCTTTGCTCTGGTACGCTGCAAAGAATATGCGCTCTTCCCAGAGTCTATTTTTCGTAGCCGCTCTAGTCGCCTGGCTCTTCGCCCAGAACCTCAAAGCCCAAGACCTCAAGGCCCAGAGCCTCAAGCCAGTGGCCGATCGCCTCGCAGCGCAGAACGCCGTTTTCGAAGAACAGTACGAATCCGATCTCCGGAACTTTCCTGAACGCGCTACCGCCTTCGGCGACTACCGTTACAATGACAAGCTCGCCGAGTACTCACTCCAGGCCATCACCGATCGCCATGAGACCGACGAAACCTTCATTGCCCGGCTCGAGGCCATCCCGACTACGGATTTTACCGACCAGGACCAGCTTTCCCACGACTTGTTGGTTCGTGTCCTCCAGCAGCGGATCGCCGACTTTACCCTGAAAGAGTATGAGATGCCAATCAATCAGCAGAATGGCATCCATACCAGCCTCGCGGATCTACCGCTGTCCGTTCCCCTCGACTCGGTCAAGCACTATGAAGACTACATCGCGCGTCTTCACCAGATTCCTCGGGTGCTCCTCGAGACAACAGAAGTCCTTCGCGCCGGCATGAAGGATAAGCTCATGCCTGTCCGATTCCTCATCGAGAAGCTTCCCGTTCAGTGTCAAGGCATCATCGATGCCGACCCTTTCCTTCTGCCGACCAAAAAGTATCCCGCGAGCATCTCCCCGGAAGACCAGAAGCGCTTGACCCAGCAAATCACCGACGCCATCAACAGCGACATAATCCCCGCCTACAAAACCTTCGCTGCATTCCTCAGCACAGAATATGCTCCCGAAGGCCGGACCACTCTGGCGGTCACATCCTTGCCGCAGGGCGAGAAGCGCTACCAAAACGATATCTACGGCCGCACAACCACGCACATGACGCCGGATGAAATTCACCAACTCGGTCTTCGCGAAATTAGCCGCATCGAGGCCGAAATGACGGCGATCGCAAGAAAGGAGGGATTTGCCGACCTTGCCTCCTTCCGGGCTTCTCTCAAAACCAATCCCAAATACGTTCCGCCCTCCGCCGCGCAGATCCTTGACGATTTCCGCCGCTACATCGCGCAAATGGAACCGAAGCTTCCGCAGCTTTTCACGCTTCTTCCAAAGTCGCCGGTCACCGTCGAAGCCATGCCCCCTTTCCAGGCCGCAGCCGCAACCCACTATGTCACGGGCACGCCGGACGGCAAGCGCCCCGGCCGCGTTGTCGTCGCCACTTCCAACTTCGCGAATCGCTCGCTGATCGGAGATGAGGCCATCGCCTACCATGAAGGCATTCCCGGCCATCACATGCAGCTATCTGTGCAGCAGCAACTGACCGGCCTCCCTAAGTTTCGACTGCATAGCCTCGGCTTCAATGCCTACGTGGAAGGCTGGGCTCTGTATGCAGAGCAACTCGGCAAAGAGGTGGGCTTCTATCAAGATCCCGTTTCAGACTACGGCCGTCTTTCTTCGGAGCTCTTCCGTGCCGTGCGTTTGGTGGTCGATACGGGAATCCACTCGAAAGGATGGACTCGCGATCAGGTTGTGGACTTCTTCCGCAAGTCCGGCGCCGTCGACGAGCCCACGATCCAGTCCGAAACAGACCGCTACATTGCGTGGCCCGCACAAGCCCTAAGTTATAAGCTGGGTCAACTCAAGTTTCGCGAACTCCGCGAACGCGCGCAGAAGGAATTAGGCTCCAGCTTCGATCTGCGCAAATTCCACGACGAGATGCTCGATGGCGGAACCCTTCCTCTTGATCTACTTGCGGCCCGCACCGACAAATGGATCGCACAACAGAAATCAAAGTGATCGACGGTGCTTGAAGAGAAACAGGCCTTTCCTTTCCATCCATCGGAATTCCGAATCCTATTGCACATGCTCTCTGCTCACACCCACACTCATGGTGCATCTAACCAGTTCCGTTCACACCGCTGAGAAAACCTCCCAGGTGGCCGGTCACTGCGACCATACAGACTGCCAGCAATTCAATCGGCAGGCGGTAACTCGGCAAGCCTTCTGTTCCTCGTCGAGCGCGGAAATGCATCCACCACACAAGCCAAATCAGCGCGCTTGAGATGCACGCGAGTACGAGATGCATCAATAAGATGCCCTTCAGTTTGTGTCCCTCGAGTTGGAGCTGCCATGCGAGCAGTCCAGTCCCGAGTACCGGAAATGTTGAAATCGCTGCCGCCAGCAGGTTGTAATAGGCCGCGTCCGCGACTCCTCGGCGCTTTGTCCATTGCGCGATAAAGTCGAACGCCGCTGCCGCAACGAACAGTGCAATAGGGAAGTGAATGAGCACCACATGTTGAGCGTGCTTCGCCAGAAGTGCCGCCTTGAAATCGAAAGGATTTACCATCGCCCGATCACCTACTAAGACGGTTCAATCCGCCGCGATGAAATACGTCACACCTTGGATAACGGACTTCGTGGTTTTTTATTCCAGTTCAATGCGGTTTCATCCGGAAGCGACCACGGGGCGCGAGGCGATGTCAGCCTGCCCTGCCCTGGTTACTCAAATAAATTGTTTTTCCACGGGAATAAACCCACGGCTGCCTTGTTCTACTATGTGGACGTGTCAGCAGCGAATCTCCATCTCGACTCGTTCGAAGAACTGGCTATGCCGCTCTTCGATCCGTTGTACAACTTTGCTCACTGGCTCACACAGAATCGCGAAGAGGCCGAAGACTTGGTTCAGGAAACCTATGCCAAGGCTTTGAAAGGGTTTCCGTCTTTCCAGTTGGGGACCAATTTCCGGGCGTGGATGTATCGCATCTTGCGTAACACATTCTTGACCTCGCGCACCGGCTTGAAAGTGTCAATGACCGTCCCTCTCGATCCCGAGGACGACGGCCCTGAACTGGCAGTTGAACACGACACGCCAGAAACGCTTCTTGTCGAACGCTGGAACCGGGAACAGCTCCAGAGCGCGATCGATGAACTGCCGGTTGATTTCCGGGAGATCCTCCTTCTCTGGGAAGTGGAGGAGATGTCGTATCAGGAAATTTCCGAAACGCTTTCGATTCCTATCGGCACGGTAATGTCGCGGTTATCGCGCACCAGGAGAACCTTACGCGATCGACTACGACCACAGCTACAACCTGAAACAGGTACGCCGTGGACGGCAAAGGGGACGAACCATGGTTTGTGAATCTTGGAAAGAAAAGCTCGACACCTATCTCGACGGTGGGGTTCCAGAGGAAGAGATGCGCTCCTTCGATGCTCACTTGCGCAACTGCCCCTCCTGCTCGGCGGATGCCCTCACCCGCTTGCAGATGAAGCGCGCCATCCAAGTCGCCGGAAGGCGTTTTACACCCAGTGCTGAGTTCCGAAAACGCGTACAGCAGAGCATTGCACCCAGACCTCACCGTGGCTACCGTGCGGGATGGATATTTGCTGCTGCGGCAGCCGTCCTTCTCGCAATCGGTACGTTGACTTCGGCCTATCTGGGAACCCGGTCCGGCACAGACCGGATTTTCAGCGAGATCGCCGACCTTCACGTGGCAACGCTCGCCAGTTCATCTCCGGTGGATGTGGTCTCCACCGATCGCCACACGGTGAAACCGTGGTTCCAGGGAAAAATTCCCTTTGCCTTCAACCTGCCGGAACTCCACGATTCCGAATTCTCTTTGCTGGGAGGCCGGATGACCTATCTTGACCAAGCGCCAGGCGCGCATCTGATCTATGATTTGCGGAAACATCACATTTCTGTCTTCGTGTTCCAGGAACGGTCCCTGAAATTGCCAGCCAGCTTGGGCGAGGATCTTGTCTCGCCAAGAAACCTGCCCTTCAACATGGAAACATGGACTCAAAGCGGCCTTCGCTATTTCGTGATCGGCGACGCGAGTGCTGCGGATATCGATCGCCTTCTGAAATTGTTTAAAGCCGCGTCATAGATTTTCACGGCCAATTATCGGGAGGCCTTGTACGTTTCTGTAGGATGGATTGGTCGGCGAACGCGTAACCCCTCATAAATCCGGTGAAGTATTTTGCAAATGACGGAATGCTTTCACTGCTGCTGTTGTTGGGCATCGACCAACTGCGATTGCTCGGTCTCTTCAAGAAACTGGGACCACTCCTCGTCGGCCGCAAACTCCTCGTCGGGAGGAAGCACCGCTTGTGAGGGCGTCACTCGAACCCGAACCTGAAGCTGAGTCTCAGCCTTTCCCTTCATGACGCCCATGGTGGGCGGAACGTCGGCGTAATCGCGGCCAATTGCCGTGCGGATGTGCCTCTCCCCCGCCAGTTGATTGGTAGTGGGATCGAAGCCCATCCAGCCGATTCCCGGCACGAGCGCTTCCACCCATGCATGCGTGGCGGCATCCGCCGAGGGATGCGCATTCTCGCTCTCGTGGTAGAGATATCCGCTGACATAACGACAAGGAATTCCGGCATGTCTGACCAGCGCAATCATGATATGAGCAAAATCCTGACATACGCCCTGCCGTGACCGAAGCGCATCTTCAATCGGAGAGTTTACCGAGGTACTTTTCTGTACGTACCTGAAACTACGATTCACACCCGAGTTGATATTCCGAAGGAATGCCAAAGGGCTTCGTCCATTCCTTTCATTCGCTCCGATCTCCTTCGCGAACTCTTCAAGTTCTGGCGAGGAGCGCGCAAAATGACTCGGCGTCATCATGTCCCAGTAATCATTTTTTTCGACGAGCTGCTCCAAGTCCGCCCACGCTTCGGAATCCGCGCACTCGGGAACCGATGGCTGCGGGTCAATATTCACCAAAGCGTCAGAAATGATGGTGAGCTGGCCATGACGGGCCGGCAAGTCAAAATGGTGAACAAGATTGCCGTAGGTGTCGGTATAGCCAAAAATTCGGGCTCTCGGATTTACGGACAGCTGAAACACAAAACAGCGCTGGTTGACCTCGCTTCTGGGGTGCATACGAACTTCCATCATGCTCTGCCAGACCAGATGGCTGTAGCGATAGCGCGTGAAATGGCGAATGGCGTAGAACATTAGGTTTGGAAGGCGACCTCAATCGGATATTCAATGTAGAGTTCGTTCACCGCCGCATGCAGTTCACGGCATTGCTCGATGATTGCCATAAGGTATTTGTGCAATCCGTCGATGATTTCGCCAACCTGCACGAAGGCGACCATCGATCGCAAGCGCCCGATCAATATTTCGATCCTATCGGTTCTGCGGCTTAACGAAAGGTTGCGGATTGACGTTAACGCCTCGTGCATCCGGTCAAGAGAATAACGGACCGAATAAGGGAACTCAGGCTTCAGCAGAAGGAAATTGGCTATCCGTTCAGGCTTGAGTTCGGCGGTGCACGCCTTGCAATAGGCTTCAAACGCGGCGCAACTGCTTAACAGACCGACCCAATCTAAGTCGTCTGCATGCTTGTCGAGGACAAAATATGCATCCAGCAGGACGCAGAGATTGCAAGCCCTTTCGATATATTTGCCTAACTGAATGAAGTGCCAGGCCTCATCATGATTCATAGTGGCGGCGGTGATCCCATTAAATCTGTAGGAGCCTTCGCGTACCAGGCTCACCACTCGCATTGCACCCGCATCATCATTCGGTTGCAGCTCAAAACCTGTCACCTCATGAAAAAGGCGGTTCAGATGCTCCCACATCTCCGAACTGATTTCCTCGCGGACCTGCCGTGCATTTTCGCGAGCTCCGCTTATGCATTTCACAATCGAAAAAGCTCCTTCCGGATCCGCTACCAACAAAAACAGCGCACGCTGCGGATCGACGTTGCTGGCGCCCGCACCAGGAGCTAATGAAGAAACGGCGCGAAACCAACGCTCTTCCGTAGAAAACTTTGCGGGATTGAGAATGAGGCCGTATGTCGCCTTCAACACGCGCGCCGCATTGTCCGCCCTCTCGAAATAGCGGCTCATCCAGTAAAGACTGTCAGCTACCCGTGAAAGCATGGATCTGCGCCATCCAATCTTCAGACTCTCAAGTCTGCAGGACCCACGTGTCCTTCGAGCCCCCGCCCTGCGACGAATTGACCACCAGGGATCCCTTTCGCAGCGCGACTCGAGTGAGGCCGCCGGGAATAACCGTAATTTTCTCGCCGTAAAGCACATACGGGCGGAGATCGACGTGACGCGGTTCGATGATTCCGTCCACAAAACACGGAGCGGTCGAAAGATTGATTGTGGGTTGGGCGATGTAATTCCGCGGCTGTGCGTAAATTTTTTGCCGGAATTCGGAGCGCTGTTCCTCCGTGCTATGCGGCCCAATCAGCATGCCGTACCCACCCGACTCGCCCACCGCTTTCACCACATACTCATCCATCCTCTGGCAAACGTGGTCGCGCTGCCCCGGATCGGACATCAACAGAGTTTCAACGCCCTCCAGAATCGGATCCTGATCGAGGTAGTAGCGAATGATTTTGGGCACATAGGCGTAGATCGCTTTGTCGTCGGCAACTCCGGTCCCCAGCGCATTCGCAAAGGCGACATTTCCAGCGCGATACGCATTGAACATTCCCACCGCACCGAGGGCCGATCCGCTTTCAAAGACCAGCGGATCCAGATAATCATCGTCGATTCTCCGATAGATCACGTCAACCCGCTGCAGGCCGAATGTCGTTCGCATGTAAACCACATTATCGTGGACCACCAGGTCCCTCCCTTCGACAAGCTCAATGCCCATTTGCCGTGCCAGGTAGGTGTGCTCAAAGTAAGCAGAGTTGTAGGAACCCGGAGTCAGTAAAACCACCGTCGGCTCAGAACGGCCCTCCGGAGCGAGGGAGCGCAAGGTGGAGAGAAGCGCTTGGCTGTATTGCTCGATCGGCCGCACTCGACATTTTTGAAACAATCCGGGAAATATTTGCTTCATTACCCTGCGGCTCGTGAGCATGTAAGACACGCCGCTCGGTACGCGCAGATTGTCCTCGAGAACGACAAAGTTTCCCTCGGGGTTACGTATCAAGTCTGTGCCGACCACCGTGATGTAGACGTCGCGGGGAACCTTGATACCACGCATTTCGCGGCGGTAGTGCTTGCAGGTATAGATGATGCTCCCGGGCACCACGCCATCTCGAATAATTTTGCCCTCATGATAGACATCTTTGAGGAACAGATTCAGCGCTGTGATCCGTTGGCTCAGTCCACGTTCGATCTTTTCCCACTCCGCCGCTGTGATGATCCTGGGTAGCAGATCGTGAGGGAAAATTCGCTCTGTGCCTTTGTCATTGCCGTAAACGGTGAAGGTAATTCCCTGGTTGAAGAACGATTGGTCAGCCTCGTATTTGCTGCGCCTTAACTCGTCAGGGCCCAACTGCAATAGCAGGTTATGGAGCGGGCGATACTGTTTGCGGGGGCGGTCCACGGCCATGAACATCTCGTCATAAGCGCCATTCAGCTCGTACCGGTGGAGGGCAACTGCACCGCCATGATCGGTTGTATCCGCTTCTATAATCATGATTGCCGCGACTGATCGCCGCCAGAATAGCTCATCCGATGGCGAAATGATGAACTGGAAAAGCGATACGGGTCATTCAAGAAACAGCGCGAATCGCCTTCGCGATCCTAAGAGCTGGATCGCGCGACTTCTCTGACGCTCTCCACGGGGTTTTCGTTGCCCGAAGGCTGGAATTCGATGTCAGGCAACTGCTCCACCGCCCGCCGAAGGGATTGCTCCCAGCTGGAGTGGATCAGGTTCAAGTCTCGGTCTCCGGCCGAAATCCGCCGGTATCGGGTGATTTGCAGGCTGTCTTTCTGGTACAACAGCAGGTCGAAGGGAGGCCCAACGGTCACATTGGAACGCATCGTCGCATCGAGCGAAAGCAGAGCATACTTCGCCGCAACCTCTAACGAGGTGGTGGCCTGAATGCCGCGGTCGAGGATGGGGCGTCCGTATTTGCACTCACCCAGTTGCAAGTACAAGGAGTCTTCCGTAGCCGCCAGAGGATTTCCTTGCGGATAAATCAAGTAGAGGTTAGGCTCTTGTCCCCGCACCTGCCCACCCAGCAGCAAATGCACGTTAAAGCTGAACGAATCGCGCTCCAGCGACGCACGGTCAATATCGGAGATTCTGCGGACGCAGGTTCCCACGATGCGGGCGGCCTCATAAAGAGAGTTGGCTTGCGCGAGCCCCCTTCCGGAATCGAAATCGTCGCCCAGCAAAGTGATTACCGATTGACTGATGGAGAGGCTACCGCTGGTCAAAATCACAAACACTCTCTCCCCGGGCTGGACGAAGCGATGCATCTTGCGACAGACGTTGACCTGATCAAAACCCGCATTGGTCCTCGAATCCGAGGCCAGTACCAAACCCTGCTGCGTCATAATTCCTAGACAGTATGTCACTTTCACCTCGGGTGGGAACCCACTGCATAATACACTGACGGTTTGTATCGAATTTGTAATTCGAGCTAGCGGGAAAATTGTGGAAGAGCAGTCAGAATTCGTGATAGTTTCTGCATCTCATCCGCATCCCGCTCGCACGAGGAAACTGCACTGTATGTTGATTCGCCTTGGCTACGACATTCAATTCGAGACGGTTGGCGAGGTACCGATCGTGACTCTGCTCAACGTCCACCCGTCGCGAACAGCATTCCTAAGAGAGCCCGACGAGATGCATACCGATCCACTTGTGAAAGTCGAAAGCTTTGAGGACAGCTTTGGCAATCACAGTTGTCGCCTGGTGGCTCCCTCGGGCAAGATTCGATTTCAGAATTCCACGCTCATCGAGGATTCGGGAAAGCCCGATCTGGAAGATCCTGAGGCCCCCGAGGTTCCTATCGATCAACTGCCCCCGAATGTCCTGCCCTACCTTATGAACAGCCGCTACTGCGAAGTGGATCTCTTGTCGAACACCGCTGCGGAGCTATTTTGGAGCGCACCAAAGGGGTGGAAGCGCGTTCAGGCCGTATGTGATTGGGTGCACAGCAAGGTCACCTTCGGATACGAGTTTTCCAGCCCAGTTCGCAGCGCGCTGGGTGTTTTTACCGAGCGGGTCGGGGTCTGCCGAGACTTTCAGCACCTTGCGATCGCGTTCTGCCGAGCCCTCAATATCCCCGCTCGGTACGCAACGGGATACCTGGGTGACATCGGGGTGATCGTAGCTCCGAGCCCAATGGACTTCAGCGCTTGGTTTGAAGTTTACCTGGGCGATCGCTGGTGGACCTTCGACGCTCGGCACAATCTTCGGCGCATCGGACGCGTCTTGATGGCAACCGGGCGCGACGCAACCGACTGTGCGATGACGACATCATTTGGAAGAGCGAAGTTGATTAACTTCCAAGTTACCACCGACGAAGTGCCGGGGTCGCGAGCGGCCTAATCATGAATTGGTAGTGAACCGCTCCTCGCAATGAAGTGGGTGTGAGACGAGTCGCAGCCGCCCTGGCGTGGGCAACTTGCCCAAAATAATCGCCAGCTACAACCGCTTGGTCGTCGTCCGTTTCCGGGGCAAGGGAAAATCGGCCACGTCAAACGAAGCCTCGATATCGCCCTTTGATGGCGGCAGCGGCCTATATATTATGTCGTACTACGATATACATTGCGCCTTGGAATCCGTATGACACCGGCGCACCAATCCGCACCACCACGTAGCGGATCGGCCAGAGCGTATACACTGGAGCTTCACACCTTACAATCACAGAGGAGAACTCTCCATGACCTACTACGGATCCAAAGACTTGGCTGACAGCCTTCGCACTGTGCGAAAGAACACGCTCATCATCGCCGAGGACATTCCCGAGGACCGCTACGGCTTCAGAGCGGCGCCGGAAACACGAACGGTAGCCCAAACCCTCACTCACATCGCCGTGGCGCAGAGGATACCGGAACAGATCCACTGCGTCGAGCGGCGCACGACGCTTGCAGGATTCGACTTTCCGGGTATGCTGCGGAGCATCGTCGCCGAGGAGCAAAGACCTCGCAGTAAGGCACAGATCATCGCGCTTCTGCGCGACGAAGGAGAGCGCTCGGCAAAATGGCTGGAGAACCAATCCGACGAATTCCTCGCCGAGCGCGTTCAATTGCCGCCGGGCGTGACGCCGCCGAGCAAAACCCGCTTCGAGATGCTCATGAGCATCAAGGAACACGAGATGCATCACCGCGGCCAACTGATGCTGATCGAGCGGATGCTGGGCATCGTGCCGCACCTCACACGCCAGATGCAGGAGCGAATGGCGGCGGTGTCCAACGCCCCGGCGCACTAGGCTCGGGCCAGCCCCTGTCACCGCGGAAGCTTGTGTTTGGTCCGACAATTCGACGGGTATCAGCTCACGTGTCAGAGCTCCCGCCCGCTATGCGAGCCCGCTTTGCCTCGCAAGTTTCAATGCTTCTAAAGCCGCGCCTCGTGCGCCCGCGGTGTCGCCATTCGGCATCACGTGGATGGGAATGTCGGCTTGCTCCTCTCGCTGAGTGGGCATCCCCGCGCGGATCTCTTCGAGGAACCAGCGCTGAAATTCCTGACCGGTCTCGAGCACACCACCACCGACGATCAAGGCATCAGGGTCGAAGGTATTCACCATTTCGTCGAAGAACAGTCCCAGGGCATGGGCCTCCACCCGGAAAATCTCTTTGCACATGGGATCACCTTGCTCCGCTAGGCCGCGAACGAGTTTGGCCGCCGGGTGCGGGTCCTGCATTGCCAGCTCGTGACCGGGATAGCGCGGCAAATAATATGGCAGTAGAGTCTTCTCGATCGCGGTTAGCGAGCAAAGCGACTCTAAGTCACCGATTCGTCCGCAATTGCATTGCGGTTTGATGCCGGAGATACCGGCAATGCTCTGGTATGGAATCAATACGTGGCCGAGTTCTCCGCCGAATCCATTTTTGCCCTTCACGACGTTGCCATCGAGGATGATGCCTCCCCCGTTGCCCGTACCGACGACGTCGGAGATCGATGCTTCTCGGCTGGCGGCGCCGAAGATCGCATAGTGTCCCCAGAGCGCGGCCGCGTTGGCATCGTTCAAGTAGGAGACGGGCTTGCCGAGCTTGTGCGCCAGCCCCTCGCGGATATCGAAACCCGCCCACTTGGGATGTACAAAATTCGTGGAACCCCGGGCACTGAGCTGGCCGGCGGCACTGGCGGGGCCGGGAGTGTCAAGCCCGATCGCAACTACGTCCTCAACCGCAACATTCGCCAGGTCGGTTGCGATCTTCAGACCATCGGCGATCTGCTGGAGGCAAATCTCTGGTCCCTGCTTCGAGAGTGCCGGATGCTCGCACAACGCCTCGATAAGAAACCGTTCTTCCCGATTTACTAACGTATAGTTGATGGCAGTTCCGCCAAGATCTACGCCGGCCACGACTTCCACGGTATTGTCCCCTGTTCTCGATGTTTGCGCTCAGCTTAGCAGAATTTGAATCGACCGGCCCACCGCGCACCGATACGCCCGAGTCACCCATGGACCGGCGAGGTCTGTGGCAGCTCGGCTATGACGGATTTGGCGATCCTGTGCTCAATTTCGTCGCACGCGAGGCGTCGTTCCGTTGTACTCAGATTATCGAAGGCGCTTGACAAGCAAATGTGGCCGGATCACGATTCGCTTAGGTCAGGTGCTATGGCGCAAACCGCAACCCCGGTACAGTTGAAACCGAAAACACTGAAGAGTTTCAGTACTTACATTCGTGACGCTGAAGCGGGCATGGAACAAGCGCTCAGCGATGGCAGCCCATTCCTGTGGTCCGATTTGGATTCGGAGAGAGAGCAGCAGGTCCGTGGAGGTCGGGTTGTGGCGCAATTCCGCTCAGGTCACGGACCGGTCACGGTTCCGAATGGTTTGATCCATGACTGGATCGGCGCCTCATTTATTCCCGGTACGACAGTCGAAGAGGTGCTGGCGCTGGTGCAGGACTACGACAACCACAAGAACATCTACAAGCCAGAGGTGATTGCCTCAAAAATCATAAGCCGTCGCGGCAACGATTTTCAAATCCACTTACGATTTCTGAAGAAGAAAATTGTGACGGTGGTCCTAGATACCGATCATGAAGTGCACTATCGTTCGCTGGATCGGTTGCGCTGGGTTTGTCGCTCGTACACGACCCGGATTTCTGAAGTGGAGCACGCCGGAAGCCCTGAGGAGAGAGTGCTGCCGCCCGACACCGGTTACGGATTTCTATGGCGCCTGTATTCCTACTGGCGCTTTCAGGAGCGGGAAGGTGGTGCGTATGTTGAGTGTCGTGCCATCTCGCTGACGCGTGACCTGCCCTTGGGACTGGGCTGGATCATCGAACCGATCATTCAGAAGCTCCCGAAGGAGTCGCTCATCCACACTCTCGAGGCTACGCGCCGAGCGCTGCTTGCCGAGGCGAGATAGTTCCTGCGAACTCTGACCCCGCTCTTGCTTATAAGGGCAGATCAGCAAGTTTTGATTATTGCGTCAGCTCACCGGTCCGGGAACGATGCTCAAGCGCCGAACGACGACCTCACACAAGCCGATCCGCATCTCTCCAAGGGAAGGCGCAGAGCCGGACCGTGAAGTTTCATTTTCATCGCGGTCTTCCCATTTAGAATGAAGCGATCGATTTGAGAGAGGCGACTCCCGTAATGAAACTGTCAAATTGCCGTAACCGCGCCGCTTGCGCGTCCCTTCTGGCTGCAATTCTTGGAACGGCCTCGCTGGCCGTGGCCCAGTCCCCCGGCCAGCAACCGCTCGAACCCGAGCATTATCCGTGGTCGGACGTCAATGCTTCGCCCGATGCGCGTGCCGACCTGGTCGTCAAGGAACTGACGATGGAAGAGAAAATCTCGCTGTTGCACGGGCAGGGTGGGTTCTCTCTCAGTGCTGGCCCCACGGGGTCCAACGGCGGAGCCGGCTGGTCGAATGCCATTCCGCGGGTGGGCATTCCCGCGATTCAGATGGCGGATTCGGCCTACGGCGTTACGCGTGGCGCAGCGTCAGGGCGCTATTCCACCGCGCTGCCCAACAACCTGGCCGCAGCGTCAGCCTGGGATCCGCAAGGTGCCTTTGAATACGGAGTCCTGATCGGCCGAGAGCTACGCGCAGAGGGTTACAGCATGTCGCTCGGCGGAGGAGTCAATTTGCCGCGCGAGCCGCGCAATGGCCGCACCTTCGAGTATCAGGGCGACGATCCGTTACTGGCCGGCACGCTGGTGGGCAGCTTCGTCAAAGGTGTGCAGTCAGAACACATCATTGGCGACCTGAAGCATTATGCCGTCAACGACCAGGAGAGCGGCCGCAACGCCGTCAACGCCAACATCGACAAACGCTCGATGAGAGAAACCGATTTGCGGGCCTTTGAAATCGCTCTCGGGATTTCCAATGCTGGCGCCTTCATGTGCTCCTACAACCGCGTGAATGGTGATTTTGCCTGCGAGGACAGCTACCTGCTCACCGATGTCCTCAAGAAGGACTTCCACTTCCAGGGTTTTGTTCTCTCAGACTGGGGCGGCACGCACTCCGCTGCCAAGGCTTCGCACGCCGGCCTGGACCAGGAGCAGCCCGGTAAGATCTTCTTCGGCGACGCGCTCCGGAGCGCGGTCGAGAGTGGCGAAGTCTCCGAGGATGAACTCAACGATCACGTGCACCGCATTCTGCGCACCATCTTTGCCACTGGCCTGTACGACCACCCGGTCGTAAAGCAGGTGCCGGATGTCGAGCGCGGTTATGCGCTGGCGCAGAGCTTGGCGGAGAAAAGCATCGTTCTTTTAAAGAACGCGGATAACGTCCTGCCCCTGCAGACGGCAATACTGCATTCGCTGGTTGTGATTGGCGGCCATGCGGATGTTGGCGTGATTACCGGCGGCGGCTCGGCGCAGGTGGATGCACCGGGAGGCTCCGCGGTCCCTTCGCCTCCGCCTGTGCCGGGGGGGAATTCAAGGCCAGACTTGAGGCGCCAGGTCTGGTTGCCCAGCTCGCCGCTGCGCGCGTTGAAGGCTAAACTGCCTTCCAGCAGGGTTTCCTACGCCTCCGGCGACGACCTCGCTGCGGCAGCTTCCGCTGCCAAGGGAGCCGATGTCGCCATCGTCTTTGCGTATCAGTGGGAATCGGAAGGGATGGACCTGAAATCGCTCGACCTTGGCGAAGCCCAGAACAAATTGATTGAAGCCATCGCAGCCGCCAATCCGAGAACGATTGTGGTGCTTGAAACCGGTAGCCCGGCCACCATGCCCTGGATCGACAAAGTCGCGGGCGTTATCGAGGCATGGTATCCCGGCATCCGCGGCGCTGAAGCGCTGGCAGACATCCTGACCGGCCAGGTTAGTCCCACCGGCAAACTCGCTATTACTTTCCCAAGAAGCGATGCTGACCTGCCGCATCCCACGCTGGTCACGGCTCCACCGACTTCCGAGATCAACTCCGCTGCCATGGGCGGAGACGCGAACAAGATCGCGGCCCTGAGGGCAAAAGGCCTGCCGCCGTTCCAAATCTACTACGACGAAAAACTGAAAGTCGGCTACCAGTGGTACGACGCAGAGAACAAGTCCGTGCTGTTCCCCTTCGGCTTTGGTCTCTCCTACACCAGCTATGCCTATAGCGGGCTGATGGTGAAGAACGGCGACGTACTTACCGTTTCCTTCACGGTGCATAACACCGGCAAGCGCAGCGGGACTGAAATTGCCCAGATTTACGCATCGCTCCCGATTGCGGCTGGCGAACCCCCTAAGCGACTGATCGGATGGACGCGCGTCGAACTGGCTGCAGGCGAAACGAAACAGGTCTCCATTTCTGTGGACCACGACCGTCTAACTATCTTCGACGAAGCCTCCGACGGATGGAAGCTGGTTCCCGGGAGCTACAACGTATTGGCTGGTGGCTCATCACAGGACCTTCCGTTGCACCAGCAGGTAACACTGCCTTAATGCGGGGAGTTAGCTCTGTTACGCAGTCGCGCCTGAGCAAATGACGCGAAGGCGGTCGAATGCTTTCATCGACACGAGGCCCTTCGTCGTGCAGGCGCAGAATGTGGCGGGAGTCTGCCCTCCCTCTCTGGATCAGCGTTGCGTTCGCCTCTTGTACACCGCACGCTGCGCTCTGGTTGAGCCTTCAAACAATCCGCGGGTCGTCCCTACTGTAGTTTGCGTTTCAGCGGCTTGCCAATCGCGAGCAGGAAGATAGCACTCTTGCCCTTCGCGTGCGGCGAAAAGAAGTTAACTACGTCATCGTCGAAGAAGGTCAGCCCGGTTGCACCCAGGCGCTGGGCATAGGCGGCAAGGTACATCTTGCCGCCTATGGCGCCAGCTTCCAATTGGACGGCACGGTAGCCGCGGTTCCCGTATTGCTCCAGAATGCGGTTCAAATCGGCGAGAAAAAAGATGTCCACGCTGGCGTCCGCCGGGAGGTCCTGCCCCAGTCCAAGGTGGTGGGCATGGGCACGGAATTTTCCCTCCTTCCAGAGCTCCAAGGAGTTCCGCTCGCGTCGGAAGAAATAACCACCAGGCTTGAGCCCCTGTACCGAATGAACTATTAAGTAAAGGTCGCTGAGCTGGGCGTCCAGCTGAAGGAAATCAGCCGGAATACCTCGCGTGGCGCGATCGAGAATGGTGGACAGTTCTGCCAGTGTCATGGACGCCGTCTTATCGAACGATCGGGTAGAGCCGCGGCGCAGGATCACTTGTTCAATCGTGTCCCGGGTTTGTTCTTCTTCCGGAAGACGCTGTAGCTGCACTTCCTCACCCACAGGAGAGGGAGACGCAAATACCGGTTGCTTCCCGCGCCATTGAGCCACTTCCTCTCCGGATTCAAGCGAAGACGCCTCGTGCATCTCGAGCATGGCAGGATACTCGACCTCACGCTCTGAAAGCGGGATCGTCTCCAGGCCGAGAACCGGAGCCTCTCTCGGAGTCGGCAGAGAACTCTGAGATGTACGTCCGATCGGTACCAGGCACAAGGAAACCTCACGCCGCGTATCGAGATCGAGCAACTGGTTCACCTCGGCGTCCAGGAACCCGAGCACGATCTCGGCTGGCAGCCCCGAAGCCGAAGAAACGGCCAGCAGATTCGCCAGCAGCGTGCCGTTGTCCCAGCCGAAATGGCGATAGGTGCGAGCTTGGTACTTCCAGGCGTTCCGCCAGTATGTTCCGGTGCAGATGATCACTGCGGGCGCAAGAACGACTGCGGGTTCCGTCGCCGTCGCCTGAGCCAGGGTTCCGCGAAAATCGCCTTTCCGCAGAAGGCGTAGCGACACATCTGCCGGGTTGAAGTGATACACGCCCGCTTCTAGGCCCGGGACATCGCCACTCACGACATACAGCTCGATCTCGTATAGAGCTCCGGTGCAAGCGGCGGCGCGGAAGAAGATTTCTCCGCCCGCAAATTCGCGCCGTTTGGTAATGCCCGCCGAAAAATAAAGGATGCGTGCCAGATCCTGGAGACTAGGGACCGAATCGACCCGCGAGGTGCGTATCTGATCTGAGATCGCGGACAGCGCCGCCGCTCCTGTTTGCGGCACATCCCGTGGCAAGAGAAACGGCTCTATCGCCGGATAGATCTTGAAAGGCTGCGGGCGGTTCGCCCAATCCAAGATGTGAGGATTGTTACGAATACTCCAGTAGGAGTGCTTCGTGCCATCGTGATACTTCCAAGCGGCCTGAGTGTCGCGGTTCTTCATCAGGTACTACGGCAGACTAGCACCTGCAACGGATTTGACGGCATATTCTACTCACCGCCCCTCTTCCCAAACTCTAATCCGCCACACGTGCTGGTCTGCGCCAATGTATTCGGCCTTCATTGGAGCACAAGGCTCATGGCCGTGACGGAGTGCGCTGCGCACTGGGTCCAGGTCCGCTGACCAATTATGAGATGACACTACGGTCGACTGGTCGCTAGACCTTTTCTCGAGACATTGCACGGCATTCTTGTTGAAGTAGCGTAAACAGCTCCTCTATGTGCTCTTGGCGCGTGCGGAAGTTTACCGGGTTGATTCGAAACCACGATCTTCCCTTAAGTTCGGTGGTTGAAATCCAGAAATGCCCGCTCTGCTCCACGCGCTGCGCCACTTCAGCATGCAAATTTTTCGACTCTGACTCACTGAGCTCGGCACCTTTATAGCGGATGCAGATGGCCGACATCGGCGGAACGCTGGCCGGCTCAAACTCGGGATCTTTAGTGGTCAGGGCATAAAGGTGCTTCGCTTGACGCACATTGTTGTCAATCCACTCGCCGATCTGGCGCGCGCCATATCGTTTGAAACTCATCCACACTTTCAAGCTGCGAAAACGCCGTGATTGCTCGAATCCGTGTACGTAATACTGATAACGCTCGTTGTCTTGGTCACGCTCATCGGTGAGATACGAAGGCTTCATCCCAAATGATGAGGTGAGCCGGCGCTGATCTTTGACGAGCACGGCGCCGGCGTCAAGCGGAGCATAGAACCACTTGTGGGGATCGATGGTGATCGAATCGGCGAGGTCGAAGCCATGGTTGCGCATCGGCCATTCGTGGGAGAGCAGCATGCCTCCACCGTATGCGGCATCTACATGCAGCCACATCCCTTCACGATCGGCGATGCGGCGCAGTTCGCGGATGTCATCGGAGGCGCCTGTATTCGTGGTCCCAAAAACGCCCACAACACACATCGGACGTATGCCATTTCTCTTATCTTGAGCAATTGCCTCCTCAAGCCCATCGAGGCGAACTCGAAACGCCGAATCTGTCGGCAGCGGACGCAGCGCATTGCGGCCTAGACCGATGCAATCGACAGCTTTGTCGACAGAAACGTGGCGCTCCTCAGACGCGTACACCGCCCAGCGATCCTGTATCCCGTCGTACTGTCCACGATCGCGGGTCACCGCATCGCGTCCGACCTTCAATCCGATGAAGTTCGCCATCATTCCGCCGCTGGTAAGATTGCCTCCCGCGTTTTCATCGTAGCCGCAGAGGTCGGTCAGCCAGCGCACTACCCTTCGCTCCATCGCCACGGCCGACGGCCCAATCGAATAGGCACCGACGTTCTGATTGATGGCTGAACAGATGAAATCTGCGATGACACCCACAGGATTCGGCGACGGAGTGATCAGTCCCATGTAACCCGGGTGGCCGACATTCGTGCAATAGGGAAACAACTTGTTCTTGAGTTCGTCCAGCACCGTATCTGCTGAACTTGGCTCCTGGGGCAGCGGCTCGGTAAAGAGCCGGTTCACAGTCCATGGTTCCACGTCAGGGAATACCCGTTTCTCCTCGATTTGATCGAGGTAGTCAGCCAGGAGGTCGACAACCTTGTGACTCAGGTCACGAAACTCTTTCGCATCCATTGGTGATCACCTGGTCGCTATTTTACGGCCCACGCTGACCGGATGCCCTCCGTTTCTTGCGGCCAAACTTTATTCTTAAGGTAAACAGAATTTTCGAACTCCTCGAATCGCGTCCCTTGCATGACTGGAAACCGCATCGTTTTGCATTTAGGCGCGGCCTCGCAGCAACGGTCTGCGGGGGTTTGCATACGGCCACGAATGCGGCTCTGGGGATGGCGTTCCCCCTGCGCTTCATACACCGTGTCCAAGAGTTGCTCGTCTTCCAGCAGCCTGCCCACCCGCCGCATCCACGGTTCCCACAACCCCTCGATACCTTCGGCTAGACTTCGATGCCACTGTGACGGTTGTTGATGGCGTAGTTTGATCATGGCTGTCATCCTAACTGCCGTTCTTGCCGAAAACGACATGTCATCACAGTGTTTTATTACTTTCTCGAATACCAATGCGCAACTGAACGTTCTGAATCCGATTCTCGGCTTCCGCCGGCTCGGTTGGCGCTCCTCTCATACTTTACTTCTGCGTCGGAAAGTAGCTAGGACTTGTTTCTTCGACGGAGTGAGAAAAACTGAGCAGCGCAGACTGTCATCTTTCGGCAGCCTTGTTCGTAGCGCGAGATCGGTGCCTGCATGATCTCGGGCACTTTGCACAGCTTGCCTCGACACGCCCTAACCAATTACTTGGTAATCGCGCCGCAGGCGATGCGGTCGCCGGCATTGCCAGCGGGGTCGGTCTTCTGGTCGTCGGCTTTGGCGTGGATGACGAGCGCCGTGCCCCCGTTGCTGAACAGCGAATGGCTATCGCTGCCGAGCGTGACGTCCTTATCTTCAATCTTGAAGTGGGCTTTGCCGTCCGCGCCAACCGTGAAGTTCGGGTTGTCGCCGGCGTGGTGGCCTTCCGGATTCTCCAGTCCGTGTCTCTTTCCATCGGGATTAAAATGCGGCCCGGCTGACTTGAAATCCGGTGCCTCGCACTTCGCGTTCTGATGAAAGTGAATAGCATGTTCGCCGGGAGGCAGATTCTCAAGATTCAGTTCCATCCCGATTCCCGGTGCCGATTCCCAAAGAATCGCGGTGCCCACAGACTTGCCTTTGGCATCTTGGATCTGGACCGTGGTCTTGGCCTCGCTGGTCGATGCCAGCGCGATCACGAGCATTGCGAGCGGGAACAAGCGAATCGTTTTTTTCATGCAGGAATTATATCGGCATCTCCTTCTTGGTTCAAAAAACGGCACTGATGCTACCCCCATCCCGTTGTGCGCCGATAGTACGTTTCTGGAGAAGGATATCGGCCAAACGGTTGTGGGGAGGAGACCGGTGCCTTTGCCACCGGCGAGTACGACGCCCAATGTGGATTGAAACAGTTCCTCGATTAGGAAAACACAAGCGATTTTAGAGAGGCGGTGGGCGGGAAGCGCGTACGCCAGTTATAGCGCGGCGATCGACTTACTGCACCATTGATACTGGCTTAAAGGCAACCGATGCACGTGGTAATGAGACCAGGCATTGTCCATCCGCCTGCGCCGAATGAACCAGAAACTTGGACGAGACAGCGAATTCTTGAGTTATGCTGAGATCACCTCATCAATGCGGGGGACCAGAACAGCATGACTCGACCATTGTTAACGCGACTCTTGGAGCTGTTTTGCCGTCACCAATTTTCGTGGCCACATACAGGGGCCCAAGGCCAGGACTACCAGGTCTGCCTCGTGTGTGGGGCAACCTACGGATTCGATTGCACAACCATGTGCCGAACCGGCCGGCTGTCGGCGACACCTGGTCTGCGGTCGGCCATCTTTAAACACCTCACGCGCTGCCTTCCTACACACCCAATGTCCAGGTCCTAATCAATGATTTACAGGTTGCGCCCGCATTTTGGAGGCCCGTGGCAACCTGCAAACTCGTTGCTGGGATGGCTGAATCGCAGCTACGGGCGCTCGCCGGATTGGTGCTTCGACCGCATCAAATGCACTCTTGGCATGGGCTTGCTGGCTCTGGCGGCGATGCTGCTGCCCAGGGCCAACAACCAACCGGTGCAAAGCGAGGAGCAGAAATAGAGGTGCAGCGCTTGCAGATGGATGAAGACCGCCGGGGACGGCGGCGTTGGCAGACCGGCAGCCGACTCCTCTCCACCAGAAACAACAGGTCCCGGTTGGACCCCTCGCAATCTCGGAGAGATCGCGGAATATATAGCAGCCGGGACCGGAGAGAATACGTAGAGAGAAGACCGCATTCACGAATGGAATCGATCTGTCGGAGAGAGTTTGTCTGAATTTGCTGACCGCCGGCTGATAGGACGCCGGCTAGTGCTTGTGCAGCTGTGCCTCCGCTCCTGGTGCCTCAGTGCTGTCCAAGAGTTTGCAGGGGCGGGAATGAAAGTCCCGCAGACACTGCGCTCTAACCAGACTTCTTCACTTGCTGTGCCAACGAAATCGGCGCGCACCCTACGCGCTGCGCCGTCGCACCAGCATGTCCCGGATCCGCAGCAAAATGCCGGACATCTGCAGGGCGTTGAGCCGCACAATGAAGGGCACCAGCTGTGCGATGAACTCGTCTTTCATCAGTTCGCCGACTTCTTCTTCCTGTCGGCTTCTGTCCCCGTCGCCGCCCAGCAGTTCCGGGATGCTGACATCGAGCGCTCGCGCCAGCCTTTCCAGCGATGACAGCGTCGGCATGCACACGTCGTTCTCGACCTTGGAAATGTAGGAACGGGCGGCCACCGACATGCGACCGGCTAGTTGCCGCTGGCTGAGCCCGCTCCTCAGTCGGAGCGAGCGGATGGAGATCGCCAGCTTCGAGTATCCGCGACGGTCGCGGGCCGGCACCGACATCGTCATCGTTGGAGGTACTGCCATGATCGGTTCAAATTCCAGGGATGCGTGGCAGCGTCGGCAATTGCTGTTTGCGGCGGGGAATTGGACCAAGAGACAGTGATCGCAGCGGACAACTTTCCGCGAGTCCACCGGGGCGAGTGTTGCCATTCCGGTTGTGGGAGTGCCGTTTATGAGCTGCGGGAGCTCCCGGTGGCCTCCGACGCGGCTACTCTCGCCCGATACTCCTACAGCCACTTCTGCAGAGCGCTTGGGCCTCTGCGTGAGTTCCGCATGTCCGGGGTAGTTTGGATACATCACGTGCAGCAGCGCCATACTCTCGTCCAGGTTGAACGCCATCGCTTCCTCCCCGCACTACCCTGATTCCTGCTCGTTTTTTCCCGGTCCGCTTCACGACGCATTTCGCGCTCGATGAGAAAGCTTGCCCTCGACTGGCTAAGACGAGCGGCTGACGACTGGAATGAACGTAACGAGTACATCGTCTCACGTGCACGATCTTGGTTTGTTCCCGCGTATGCTGAGTTCGCTTCACCGACGAGCTCTCGAATTGTCGCCGCTAGCTCTCGGAAAAGAACCGGCCTCGCCCGGAAAGCATCGTTTGCATCGACAGCGTCCTGCCTAAGGGTGCGGTCAGCAAAACTTGAGCCCTAGAGAATCCGCATATTCGAGTAAAGCGGTCGCAGCCGCTGTGCTATGACTCCACCGTCTATACCTGACATCACTACGTCCTTTACCAGCAAGTCAATTTCCCCGGTCAACATCTGAATGGCCTCAATCGGAAGCCTTGCCACCGGCACCTTTATATCCGAGGCTTTCGAGGTGATTCTGCAGGTGCTATCGAAGGAAGCGTAGCGACTCGCCCATGCCATACCGGGACAGGTTTTCGGGCGTTGCCTCGTCTCTGGGTGGTCGCTCCGTCCTCTCAGGCCGCTTTGCCGACCGCAATGCCATGTGCCGTTGACGCATTTACCTCAAAAGTCTCCTGCGTCACAGGAGACTCCAAAAGTGGCTGCAACGTGTCGGCGATCGTGTAGTAGTGCTCGCGGTTATATTTCTCAAAATCTTCTCGCAAGGTCCAGAAGCTGATGCACACCAGTCTTTCGGGGTCTGTCTTGTCGGAAAGCGTAAGAAAGTCGACAAAACCTGGCTGCTTTTGAAGAATAGGGAGTGCTTCATTCCCTATCTTGTTGCCGACTTGCTGACTTCGGCCAGCTTTCGATTGGCATACCACAACACGAGCAAACATTGAGGTGACTCCTCACTTTCCTATACTTCCTATATCGTTCGACCTGCGACCGAACTTTGGGCACCGCTTTGTCGAACCCACTTCGTAACGTCGGGTGATCTGTATCGGAAACAAATTAAGTCAGACCACCAGACATCGAAGCGCTCACTAGGCGAGGCCAAGCTGTGCGACTTCACCCGAATCCACTGACCGTCCGCGACGAGTTCGCGTTGACAAATGTCACGAGTCCACGGTTGCGCCTGCTCGTTCGTTAGCCTCAGGTATTGCATGTACCGGTCCATCTCCGGTAATGCCTAAGTTATAGAGAACACGAGGTGGAGATGTCGGCGACAGAGTGTCGGCACTGTCGATAACATGTCGATTCGACACCCCGGTGCTCAGATCGCACGTCCTGGGTGCCCGGATCCGGAGCTGCCACGAGTTGGCCTCTGAAATCCCTCTCGCACGACAAATACTGTCCGTAAGCTTCACAGCGTGCGGAGCCAAGCCCAGAGAAAAGTGCATACTCAAGCAACGGACTGCCATGCGTCAAGACACATCATGCACGAAGCCTCACCGCTAGAAAGGGCAGACTCGACGAGGAGCTTGCGCAATCCGCTCTATGAATCTTTAAGGGCATTACACGCCGCGTATGTATCGTTTAAGTCGAAGAGATGGCTGACCATACTCTTCAGTTATTTCACCTGGTCTACGGGAATATCGGGAATGACGAATGGTCGTGGTCATGGGGTTCGGGAGCGAAATCACCAAATAGCCCATCCAACAATTTCGTTGTGAAAGGGAAACCGCCATCGGATTGTCCGGCAGCATGGCTCGTTTGAGTTAAGATTCAGGTTCTAAGGAATGTTGACAGTGCCACTGTCTCTCCCAAGGCATGCCGGATTGCGCTCAGGAATTCATGATTGTCTGGAGGCTTCTGGAAGAAGGCCACCGCCCCAGCGTCTAGCGCACGCTTCTTATTGTCAGCCGGATCTCGCGCGCTGAGCACAATGACGGGTATGGCCACGAGATCTGTCAGGTCTCTCATTCGTTCCAAGACTCGGAAACCATCCCCTGCTGGCAGTCCGAGGTCGAGGATCACCAGATCCGGCACCTCCCGGCGCGCCACGGTTATCGCAGAGATGGCATCCGCGGCGCAGATCACCCTATAGTCTTTTGCCTTCAATCTCGCAGTCAAGGCCAGCAGGAGATGTTGATCGTCGTCGATGATCAGAATTTTCTTTTCAGCCATTTGCGTCTCTCCTTGCCCAGAAGGTGCGCTTGAACCAATTGTTCGACTCGTGCGGCGACGTCGGCTATCTGTTCTTCCCCGAACGGGCCGGGTGCGAGGAGCAATGTTGTTGAAGAAATTACCGGCTTGAGTTTTGAAGCGCTGTCGAAGTTCTGCAACTCCCTGACAATGCGGCTTGCGATGACCTCAAATCCTTTGTCGTCGGTGCAGGCGACAATAAAAAAGGTCCCTACCGGCTGCGCGTCGCTCATCGAGGGCAAGAGCACATCCAGCCCGGGACGAATGCAGCGCTCAAGAACTTTCCTGATCTCCAGCAGGAGATCCGCTTGAACGGCTCCCTCGACCGCGGCCACCTCCACCGCAATGAGGACCACGCAACCCGCCTCCAGGTTCGGCGCGGTGAGGACGTGCGCACACAATTTGGCCAGTGAGAATACTGGCAAGGTAAAGCAAAAAATGCTGCCGTGTCCCAGTTCGCTTTCCACCCAGATTCGACCGCCGTGCAGCGACACCAGTTCTCTCGAAATGAACAGTCCAAGACCCAGGCCGGTGCGACTTGCTTCCGCGGTGCTTCTCACCTGGGAAAGACGGTCGAAGACGATCTCGCGGTTTTCCCTGCTGATTCCACATCCCGTATCGGACACCGAAAGACACAAAAAACTTTCGTTTTCCGCAGGCCGCGTCGCGACCGTAACGTTTCCACCAGCGGACGCGAACTTGATTCCGTTATCGATCAGGTTGATGAGAATTTGCCGCACACGCGCCGGGTCTGCCCAAATGAAAGGAATACCCGGCGCGACATCGGAACGTAAGGTGATATTCTTCACTGCCGCATTCGTAAGGCATGTGCTGAGAACGTCGTCAATTAGCTTGGCCAAGCTTAGGTGCTGGGGGTCTACAGTGAGTTTATGCGTTTCGACGCGGGTTATGTCGAGAAGATCGCCGACCATACTCTTCAGTTGTTTCACATTGTCGAGCGCGAACGTCAAGTGCTCGTGCTGGGCGGGAGTCAAATCACCAAATACTCCATCCAACAAATTGGTCGTGAAAAGGTAAATCGCCGTCAGCGGAGTGCGTAGTTCGTGCGAGACGTGAGAAATAAGCTTTTCTTGAAGGCACTCGCGCTCCTGCCGGGCTTCTTCCAGCACGGTCGCGATTTTCCTCTGCTCGGTCACATCATGCACGATGATGGCAAAGCCGCGAGCGAGGCCTGCATTTTCCACCGCTGTAATGTTGACATTGGCCCAGAACCTGTTCCGGTTCCCCCGGACCCGCCATCCCTCATTTTCCGCCCGGCCTTCTTCCAGCGCCTGGTTTAGCTGTTTCTCGGGTACGTGATTCTGAATATCTTCTCGAGTGAAGATGCAAGAGAAGTTCTGCCCCACGATTTCGGCCTCAGCGTAACCCAATAAACGCTCCGCTCCGCCATTCCAACTCGTCACACGTCCAGTTGGATCCATTGTGAAAAGCGCGTGGTCCCTGACCCCCTCCACCAGTAGCCGAAAACGTCCGTTTGTCTCCGCCAGCTTTGCCTCGAGGATCGCGCCGTAGCGTTGCCGTAGAAATGCGTTACCCAAGGCACAAAGCAGGTCGCCAGATGCCTGGAGGATAGCGTCGCTTACAGGGCGCTGCTCCCTGGCCAATTCCCAAAGTCGCTGCGCCGAAACACCAAACTCCTTCGCCACACGCCGCAACAATAGCGGATCGGGATATCGATCGAACACTTGCCCGGCAATGATAGCCCCAAGGCGCAGCTTCCCCAATAGGAGCGGGACCGCGACATGGGTTAAGCCAGCCTGGTCACGCACCATCACCGCCCCGCCTGTTTGCAAGGCCTCCGCAACAGCAGTACAAGGCACATGCGTGATTAGACAGAATGGACATCCGGAACCCCAGCTCCGTGCAGCGTCATGAACCAACTGCCAGACCGGCTGTGCATTGTGGCATTTTCCCAATATTTGGCCTTGGGAGTCGGTTAATGCGACTGCCACTCTCATCGTTCGGCCATACGTCGTCAGAATCTCGCTCCAAGCGCTGAAATCGAGCAATTCGCCCTGCAATGTGGCCGATGTCTCCAAATCGAAACTTTCACGTAGCCGGCCACTGTCGCGGGGAGAGAGTATCAGAGACGCTGGGGGCAAATCTTCGCTTGCGTCAACTCGCGGGGACGCTTCTGAAGTCATTCTTTGTCCTGGACTCCGGCGGCGCCATTTATTCGCCTTGGGAGAGAGAACCTTGTGGGGGCCCGGCTCAAGAGACTGGAGTAGCTCTGTAGAGGCAACGCGGGGACCAGGTTCTGTTCCAGGGGCACCAGAGAGATACCGCCCTGGCCGATCACAAACTCGCGAGTATCGAAGGAATGTTTACTCCCCCGTGACTTGACTACCGAAATACAGCGGTGAAGCGAGTTGTTGATTTCCACCAGGCTCAACAGGATAAGATTATCCACGATGGAACTCAGCGGAAAATCCGGCATATAGGATGAGATCCCGAGGAACTCTGGATTCTCGTAATTGAAGAAAGTCGTCATTAAACGCTGCTTGCTATAGGCCACCATGGCGTGGAAGAAATCGCGGTACACGCCGATTTCTCCGATGGCGGTGCTATAACTTGTCATCCCGTCAATCACCATCCGTTGTATGTCATGCTCCTCGATAAGCTGGACAATGCGAGCATAGTGTGAATCGATGTCCAATTCTTGAGGGCTCTCGAACAGAATTTGGATTGTTCCGTCGGCCACCTGTTCTTCCAGGTTCAGCCCCAGCGTCTGAGCATTACGAATAATTTGCGCGGGGTGCTCATCCAAGGAAATGAGTAAACCCCTGGTTTTCTGTTTCAGAGATCCTTCCCGCAGAATCTGCGTGCCCAGCACAGTCTTTCCCACCCCCGAAACACCAACGACCATCGTGGTGGACCCATCAAAAATGCCGCCGCCAATGAGAGTGTCGACAGCCTCAACCCCGATGACTGACCGCATGGTGCTGGACGTGGGCTGCCTTGATTTAGCGGGGAGGGGAGCCTGAACGCGACGGAAAATCTCCAAGCCCCGGCCCCCCGCGATCTGCATGGTGTGTTCACCACCCTCATAATCCTGGCCCCGGCTCTTCAAGATCTCCAAGCTCCGCTGTATGCGCCGACCACGCCGTTCGCGGCCTAACTGGATGACCGTATCGGCGAGAAAATCGGTCGTTTCCGTAGTCACAATCGAATCGCGCGCGTTGCCAAGCTCGAGCGAAAACATGGCGGTGAGATTCTCTCGGTTCAGCGACTCAATCAGTTGCTGTAACAATTCGCGATACGAGCGGTGTATGGAGTTGCTGTCGGCGAGATTAGTGTTTAACAACCCGACGCCGTCTACAAAAATCCTCTGCGCGCCCATTTCGCTCGCGGTTTCGAGCAGCAGGCTGTCCGGCGAACGCATTTCCTGATCGAAGACCTGCGGACTGGTAAAAATGATTTGTAGCTTCTTCTGTTGCTGCAGTTCACCCAGATTCCAGCCGAATCCGGCGGCGTCTCGGAGAAGTTTGTCCGGGTTTGTCTCAAACACCACGATCAGCCCAGGCTCCTCATATTGGGCGATCCCTCGATAGATAAACTCCAAGCCCATCAACGTCTTTCCGCTTCCGGTCACGCCTTGCACCAGGATCACATTGGTCCTCGGGATCCCGCCCAGCAGGATGGAATCAAGGCCCTTGATTCCAGTCTTAATCAAACCGTCTTCAGACATAACCGCTTCTCTTCACTTTCTAGACTCAGCTCGCTTGTTCTTCTCGTCCCCTGTCCGACCAGGGGGTCTTCAGTCGTTCCGCCAGCTGCAGCCGCCCGGCACGACTTTCCGATAGGCTGAGAAGTTGACGAAGACAGCGCCGATGTCCGGCATCCATCGAAGCCAGGATTCGGTAAAAACACACTCCCTGAGAGGGCCGTGAGCGTTCGATGAGCCTCTCTCGTTCCAATCGGTCAAGCCCATAACTCACCACACTGCTTTCATAGCCAATAAGCCGTGCGATCTGGTCGGCACTAGCGAGACTGGCTCCGTGACGGTAGACGAAAATCAATATATCCCACTCACTGAGCAGTGAAATGCCCACGTCATCTAAGCAATTCTGGACTGAGAGTTCCATAGGCTTTTCCTCCTCGATGTCATAACCCGGACGCGGCAATGGTTTTGACGACCTGGGCTTTGTGCAGGACCTCGTAAACCTTGGAAAGCAGCGAATGCACGGTGAATGGTTTTTCGAGCAACACGGTATCACGGTCGAGGATGCCGTGATTGTCGATCAGGTCGTTGTTGTAGCCTGACATGTACAGGATACTGACTCCACGTTGCGCACTTAAACGCTGCGCCAGTTCACGACCGCTCATTCCCGGCATGACAACATCAGTTAGCAGCAGATCAATTCTGCCATCATGCTTCTCTGCAAGTTCGAGAGCTGCCGTAGCATTGGGAGCATCGAGCACGGAGTAGCCGTTGCTTTCCAAGCAAAGGCGGGCCAGCAAGCGTAAGGGCTCTTCGTCTTCGACAATAAGAACGGTTTCTGTCCCAAGGGGAATCGTCTCGAGGACCGGGGCAGGAAGGGAGAGTGTAACGGCGTCGCCAAGCCGCGGCAGGTAGAGTTTAAAGGTCGTCCCCTCTCCGAGGACGCTGTAGGTTCGGATGTGCCCGGCATTTTGTTTCACGATTCCGTAGACCGTGGACAATCCCAGTCCCGTTCCTTTGCCAGCCTCCTTGGTAGTAAAGAATGGCTCAAAGATGTGGAGTTGAGTCTCCCTGTCCATGCCGCAACCCGTGTCGCTGACGCTCAACATGACATAAGGGCCGGGGGCCACATGCACGTTCTGGCGGGCATACGTTTCGTCCAGTTCGACATTGGCGGTCTCAATACACAGTCTGCCACCCTGGGGCATGGCATCGCGGGCATTCACGGCCAAATTCATCAACATCTGCTCAACCTGCCCAGGATCCATCTTTACCCGTCCCAAGTCCGGGCTGCGCTTAAATGTGATCTCGATGTCTTCCCCGATCAGATGGTGCAGCATCCTCTCGAACTCTTTGGTGGCCGAGTTCAGGTCGAGAACCACCGGCTGGATGACTTGCTTCCGGCTGAAGGCCAAAAGTTGGCGAATCAAGGCGCTTGCGCGACGTCCAGCCTCGGTGATTTGCATGGCATGCCTGTGGGATGGATCAGCAACAGGCAGTTTCATTTGCAGGAGATCGCTATACCCAATGATTACGCCCAGCGTGTTGTTGAAGTCGTGCGCTATTCCTCCTGCTAGCTGACCCACCGCTTCCATCTTCTGTGCCTGGCGAAGCTGGTCCTCTAGTAGCTTACGTTGGGTCACATCTTCGTTCATCCCTTCATACCTCACCAGGTCACCGTTCTTGAAAATGGCCCGGACATTCGCGCAGAGCCACATCTTGCTGCCGTCTTTCCGGTAGGCCTGACATTCAAAGTTCGTTGCCACTCCCTGCTCTCTCGCTATGCGTTTGAACTGCTCACTAGACTTGGAATCGACATAAACTTGCTGAGTAATATCGGTGACACTCGCCACGAGATCTTGGGGCGAGTCGTAGCCAAGCATACTCGCCATCGCTGGATTGACGCTTATGTAGCGCCCCTTGGGTGTTCTCTGAAAGATGCCGACCACAGCATTGTCCACGATGTCCCGATAATTCTGCTGCGCTTGGAAAAGTTGATCCTCCAGCAGCTTGCGGTCAGTTATGTCTTCGAAAGTACCTTCATAACGCACGATGCTGTTTCCCTCGCGAATTGCTTGAGCATTAGTCCAGAGCCAGACCTTACTGCCGTCCTTTCGCTGGACCTGCAGCTCAAAATGCTTCACGACTCCTTTTTCTCGCAGCAGGCGCTCGAACTCCTCCCGGCGTGTAGGATCTACATAGACTTGGGATTGGGTGTTCGGCAGATAGGCGATCAATTCTTCCGGGGAATCGAAACCAAACATTCGGGCCATGGCTGGATTGGCACTCAGCAGACAGCCATCGGGGGTGCTCTGATACATTCCGACAATCGCTTCTTCAAAAATGAGTCGGTATTTCCGTTCCGCCTGTCTCAGAGCCTGTTCAGCCCGCCTCTGTTTGGTGATATCGCGCACGACTACCATCTGCACTTCATGGCCGCCAAATGCCAGGCCGTGGTAAATTACGTCGACATCGATGAATCGGCCGTCTTTGTGCAGATGTCTCCACTCGCCGGAATGCTGCGCTCCCGCGCGAGTTCGGGCTACATCCTCGAAAAGACAGGGCACATCCTCTAGGGGATAAAGGTCTGTCAGCAGCATGCGCAAGAACTCATCTCGTGAATATCCGTAATGTTGGACTGCTGCATCGTTGACCTCGAGACAGTGGAGGGTTTTCAGATCGTAGACCCACATGGGTTCTGGGTGATTGATGAACAACCTGCGGAAGCTGACCTCGGTTTTCCTCACCGTACGTATCTCTTGCGACAGGGCGGGTGCGAAGCCGGGCATAGCTCCTGGAATTACTTGGACTTTTCCACGCTGCGACATCAGAACTCCTCGGCGACCACAAATAGCTGTTGACTGATCAGAAGCCAGAAAAATAGGTGGGCTGATTGGAACCTATGTCCGACACGACGGCAGCTGTTCTGCTCGCGATGGCCACTCTTCTTGCACTGTATTATGCGGATGCTTTCGAAAAACGAGTTCACCTCTTAGGCATTGGTATTGGACCGTTCGCCCCCTTCGCTTTACCATCTGGTTCCTTGCATGTCTTGCGCCATCTCACAGAACAGCTAAGCCATAGAAAAGGTTGGCCAAAGCTTGATGCCCCAGCGTCGACTTGTCGAATCGACATGTTCTCGACACTGTCGACACTCTGTCGCCGACAACCCCGCCTCGTGTTTTCTATGATTTAGCAACTATTCGGAAATGGACATGGACATGCATGCTTCATGGCTACAAACGCGGGAGGGCAACGTGGACTCGTGACATTCTTCCGCGCGACCGCGTTGCGGGCCGGCTGGTGGATTTGGGCGACGTCAGCCCCCACTCGCGCTTAAGAAGCACGTTCGCACAAGTTGGCCCTCCCCTGGGGCGCTCCAGGTGTCTGGTGGTCTGCGGAATTTCCTTGAGATGCAGATCACCAGACTTCGGAGGAGGCGTTGGACGAGCGTAAGCAGAGTTGCATCACATCTCGAAAACTATAGGACGAAGGAGTCACCATGTTTGCTCGTCTCGTGGAATGCCAATCCAAAGCTGGCCGAAGTGGACAGGTCGGCAACAAGCTAGAGAATGACGTACTACCGATTCTGCAAAAACAGCTCGGCTTTGTCGACTTTCTTATGCTTTCCGACAAGAAGGATCCCGAGAGGCTGGTGTGCATCAGTTTCTGGACGTCGCGAGAAGACGAAGAGCAATATGATCGCCAGCACTATTACTCGATTAACGACACGTTGAGGCCACTTTTAGAGTTTCCCGCAACGCTGCAGGTTTTTGAAGTAAATGCTTCAACTGCACGTCGCATCGCGCTCGGCAGAGCAGCATGAGAAGGCTCCTGCAATAGCACGGCACGATTTATCGCATTAGGAAGAGAAAGCAGCCGAAGCCTATCCGCGCATGACACGGCCGGGCAGACAGAATGAGTGACTTGGCGACGCTTCCTTCAATTTAGCACCTGCAGAATCACCCTGAAAGAGGGGGCCGGAGCCGACATGGCATTACCTTCAAGTCACAGCGACAACTTAAGAACGCACTTACAAGAAGGTGCGATATACAAAGACAAGTCCAACAACGTCATACGACTGCTCTCGATCCGTGGAAATTACTGCGCCTATGTTTATGTTTCCTTAACGAACCTGCAATCCTCTATGCACGGCTTGGTGACAGGTCTCGCCAGAAAAGACGTGTTTGCAGACCACTGTATGTTTGCTGCGGATTCGGTCAAAGAATGGATCAGAAACCAGCACAAGGACGATCCTTTCACAGTTCCTTCTGGCATCGTTACAAACTTGTCGAGTGATACTAAGCGAGCGCTACTGCATAGCGCGGTCGATTTTCCCTTGGCATGCAGCAGTCCCACGATCATACGAAGGGAGAACCGTGGTTGAACGCAATCTGGCTCAAAGAGGGGGACGTGAATGGCCAGGAGGTATCAGTCCGAGCCCGGTGGAGCTGCGAAAGAGCTTGTTCAGAGAGTGGGTGCATCTTCCTGCTTTATCCCCTTTCCGGCGGCTGTGCGCGGAAACTGGGGCTACAACTTACTTGACGCGCCGAGTTCACGCACGTTCAGCACGTTTGCTGTGGAGACTAGACATGCGAGATACTCGATGGCAAAAGCGAAGCGGAGCGCGACGCGGGTTCTCACTCGTGCGTCAGGCAACCAGGATCGTTCTTGGCTTCCATTGCACAACCGGACACACTCCGTTGGTGTCAGAAGAACAAAGATGGCGGCCCGAGGTTTTGAGTGGTCTGTTTTGCTCATTCTCGTAAGGATGCCACTGGGAGTCTGGTCACCTGAAGGGGACCAAAACACAGATAGTAGGAGGAGCAATGGGGGGAAAATCCTCGGTTCTAAACTCCGACGAACGCCAAATAGCTGTCTCGGTCTTGGAGCGCCTGCGGGAAGATCTGTTCAAGCGCCCCAGACTCCGAGAGGGTAAGCCGTTAACAAGCGCGAGCGACATCCGCGAATACCTCACTGAACAGATTGACCGCATCCGGTCTAATGGCAACGTGTGACGGCGAATTTAAACAGAGCCCACATCAAATTCGCGGCGTCCGTCAGCATGGAGACTGGTTTTTCCCGTCGCCCCGCATTCTAGCCAAGAATGACCCGCCTAAGTTAAGTTAGAAGCATCACCCCAAAGCTCGGGCAGAATGTCATGAGCCATGCTGGCTGGCGACTCCGTCTCGAGAACAGTCGCATCCGTCGACCGAGCAACTCGAAATCTCACATAGCCTGTTCTGCGGGCGATTGTCCAATGGAGACCTCATTCCCTCGCGTCTTACTTTGTTCCCTGTGGCAGGCATGTGACGTGAGCGAACGCTCTCCTTCACGGTTAGAGTTTCAAGCGCGCCGAGGTAAGCGCAATTCAGCACATCATCATCTGAAAGTTCACGGTTCGCGAAGAACACATTCAGGAATTCATCTCCGGTATGGCTCTAAATTAAATTAGCTAGTGGAGATTGGGCAAACATCCCGGCGTGCGGAAGGATATCTAGCTACCCAACTGCTGCGCGACAGATTCGCACTGCCCGTCGTGAGCACTCTATACCCGGAGGTCGTGGCGTTACTCTTGTCAGCTTCTCCGGCGAGGCAAGCGGTCCCGGTCCACACCATTGGCAGACCGTCTGAGCGTCGCAACCCGCCGAATGTTACGAGCGTAACCACTCATGGGGAGCGATCACCGATCGTTGTGGTCGGTTCTCCTACAATCTGAAACATGGAAGTCCAAGAATCAGCGGCCTCAACCACTCGTAAGGGCGATCGTATTTCAATCTCAATCAGCGTACGGGTCTCGAGTACCGATCTCGCGGGTGAGCACTTTACCGACGTTGTGCAGACAGCGAATGTTAGCCGTAACGGTTGCTGTCTGCCTCTGAAACGTTCGCTGGGACCGGGGCAGAAGATTCACATGCAACGGATGGGCAGCGGCGAGGAAGCGGTCGGCCGCGTAGTGGGGCAGACTGGCATTCATTCCGAACACAATCTTTATGGAATCGAAGTGCTGAACCCAAGCGACAACTTCTGGGGTATTCGGTTTCCTCGTCAGAAGGAACTGGAGGAAAGTCACGCACGCGTGCTTCTCAAATGCGCAGCGTGCCAAAACTGTCACGTGACCGCCCTCAACGAGGTTGAGGTCTCCGTTTTCCATATTACCCATCGTCTCACGCGCATGTGTGATGTATGCTCGGCAAATACCGTGTGGGAGCCAGTTCCCGATAAAACCTCGCCGGAGGAACTCCTCGCGTCTGGCAAGAAACCGGACAAGAGAAAATATGGTCGCATCAACATGAAAACAGTTGCTTGCGTTGGTCCGCTTGGTCCCCACGCAGACATAGTTGACGTGGTGAACATTTCACGCGGAGGTATTTGTTTCCGCAGTTCTCAAACTTACCATGAGGACAGTTGGGTTCAAGTGGCTGTCCCTTACACGCAGGGTGCGGCAAACATTTTTGTGGCCGGTTGTGTTGTACGCTCCAGCAAGATCAGCAACGATTTAACCGAATACGGAGTCGAGTACGTAAAGAGCCAAGACTAGCGCCACCGTGCAGTGAAGTCTGTAGTCTTTACGGTGCACCCCATTCGGCCCAAAAGGCCCGGTGCAGAAGCATAGACCATAGTTCGTTAAAAGTCTTATTGCCATTTTCACAATGACCAGACTTAGCTTGCGCCGGATCGTTCCCAAAAAGCCAGTCCGGTAGTCGTTCATGTCCTATAGGTGCGGTCGCGGGCGTAGTTATCGGCATATTATGTAACCAGTGATACTTGAGACAAGACTTCCGAGAGATGATGAGGGAACGCGGCTGTTTGCAGTTTATTATGAGGCGTCCCGCGTCAAAGAACACGCTACGGCCGGTCAACTCCTATATCCGAGCCGTCGCTTACCGCACGAGACATACATAAAACTGATCGACGATCTCAGAGCCATACGGACGGACTGCAACGACAAAATGCTCGCAGTCAGGGCACATCACGATCAAATGGAGGAGAAGCAGCGACTGGGACATCAGTCCATCCAAATCCAAGACCGGAAAGTTGTGTTCAGAAAGTGTGCAATATGAGGCCAAACGAGGCAACCATAAAGCAGGGAGATCACGTAAAGATCATGGGAAGAGACGGGTTTTATGTTTTCCTGAAAGAAGCGCAAGGGACGGCAACCCTTCGAGCATGTGGTGCAAGAAACCCAGACAAATCCACCTTAGCCATTCCGATAGATCGAGTGATTTCTCTGGAAAAAACAGAATAGGCTGGGGATTGCGGATCCGGTCCTTACAGTTTATGTTGGTGCAGATGATGAAATCGAAATAGCACAATTGACGGTTCTCGAAAGTAATGATGTTGAATAATACGAGTACTAGCTCCAAGAAACTCGCGTTGCGACAGATATTGTCTGTACGCTGTCCAGTATGCCGCGCCAAACCGAAGGAAAAGTGCACACTCAGTACCGGACACCCCTGCGCGAAGACGCATAATGACCGAAGTGTGGCGGCAGCCAATGCCGGAGCCCACGAAAACTTTGGGCAGGCCGCTCTACGAATCCTGAAGGCAGCCACTAGCCGCCGTTGTATACCATCTTTCCTCCGGGCTAGTCGGTAGCGCCCGCACATGGGTAGATGATCGCGCGGTATCGGCGATGCTTCAACCGATGCGTTGCTTGTTTCCCCTTTCCCTCCAGTGGGTACCGTGCCTGCTCCTTGCGGAAGCCCTGCGGTTCCCCACCTTCACCGGTGTCGGGTCGGAGGAGGCGCGCTTACGCGCTAGCCTCCGTCCGCCGCCCAAGCTGCCGTACACATTTCGCGTAGGCAGCTTTCACGAAGACTCAAGACCTCCGGGATGCCAAAAAAGGTATTAACCCAACCAGGTTGACAAGCCCTTGCTCGCCGTAGAGCACCCGAGGAGGCAACCGCCTCCAGCCGGCATTGCAACTCAGAAATGGTGGTGAATGGTGCAACTTCTTGGTTGAACAGAAGGCTGTGTAAGCTGTCGCGGTTCAGAATTCGATTTTACAACGCGCTCCGGTTTTGGAAGCCTTGTTGTTCGCTGGTGAGACAAATCAAGTCCTTAACATCCGAGGCCGCCTGCCCAGGATTGAGCATATCCTCCACTCTACACAGAAGTTCCGAAGGAAGGAACGGCTTTTCCAGAATGGTTGCCCCGCTCTTGATCAGTTCACGCAATGCGGGAAATTCGTCAGCAAACCCAGTGATAAACAAAAACTTAATTTCCGGCCGACTCAAACGAAGTTGCTCCGCGAGCTGAAGGCCGTTGAGCCGGGGCATGACAATATCACTCACCATAAGGTCTATTGTACCGCCGTGTTGCTGGCACATGTCGAGGGCGACCGCGCCATCGTTGGCAGGAAGGACGGAGAACCCAACCCCTTCAAGCGTCCGTTGTAGAAGGTTTCGAAGATTGTCGTTGTCTTCGACTATCAAAATGGTGATGGAGCGGGCGGGAGGCTGTAGCAGCTGAAGTCGCAGAGTCGGCGCTTGAGTTTCTTTTGAGCGTCGTCGCTCAAGCTCACGCACCAGACGTCGAGCGAGTATGCGTAGGGAGTCGCTCTGCTCCGATGTCATCAGGTGTGGCACTCGGTCCATCACGGCTAACACACCTACGGCATGGTGGTCTATAGTTAGCGGTATCCCGGCATAGAATCGAACTCCGAGATCCGTAACTTGGAAATTGCTTGTGAACTTCTCATCAGAGATAGGGTCAAGGACGGTCAGCACGTCGGCCTGCAGGATTGCGTGAGAACAAAAAGAGCCCTGTCGTGGAATTTCATCGACTTCAAGGCCGATTTTCGCCTTAAACCATACCCTTTGCTCATCGATGAAAGTAACGACGGCAACGGGCGTGTCGCAGGCAATAGCGGCCAAGCGGGCAAAATCATCGAATAGCTGCTCGGAAGGTGTTCCCATAACCCCAAGACTCCGAAGAATTACGAGACGGCGACTTTCGTTTGCTGGTACGGTCGCACTCACGAGCCTCCTAATGAGCCGTATTCGTCAACGCGATCCGCTTCCCTCGCTGTAAGACTAGTAACGTCTCTCCACAACAGATTACTTTCGATCTCTCATCTAGCCCGGTGGAGCGGACAAGAACAGTTGGTGGTCTTGCCACACTCTGTTATGTGTTGGCGTGTACCTTGCCGAACCTACAAAGCGCATACCGAAAGGCAGTTATCCTCGCGGCTCCAGTTTCCCAACGACTCTTTCCTTTGTCTGTCCACAATTGAACACTTTGAAAATACAGTTACGGCAGTTGTCACGTTTGGCTCATCCGACACCACGTAGCAGCAGGTCCTTCGTTTCTGCGTATGGATTGCCGACCGCTTTCTGAGAAGATATGGTTTCGACGCTAGCATGAATTAAACGATGTACACAGTCGGTCTGCACTTAGATCGACGAACGCGAGGAAGGAATGTGCCAATGTCGATTAGTGCACTTTGGACGCTTTCCCTGCGAAATATTTAAAGCTGGCGCTGTCTAATATTCTCGAACTGGTCACTCATGAGATTGCCGTTTGAATCGTGCTTCGCTGAGATAATACCGAGGACGCGCTGAATTTCGAGGATTTGAGACGCACAAGCGATCCAAGTCAGCAGCGCACCCATAGCCGCTCCCAGCATGAAGATTCCGATCACAGCCCATTGCAACATTTCAGATGGCCCCCAGACCGGTGGCATAGTGGCGAAGCTGGACGATGAAGCGCAATGCCACCACGAAAACATCACGACAGTGGCGCTCACGCTTTTTTCAAACGCCACCTGTCACACTCGTAGTCTCGTATTGCTCCCGGTTAGTGAATGTGGCAGTAACTTATAACAGCAAAGCCCATGGTGTCTGTTCAACTTTGAACAGGTGCTACAACAGTTAAGAACTCCGGAACAGAAAACTAGCGAGATGTAGCAGTTATCTAACAAAAGCGCAGACGTTTTGCACCGAACGGTGCAAATCCTTGTGACAATCTCTGTCGCGGATTGCAGTTGTTCCGTAACGCTGAACAACATAGAGCGGATTGCCACGAAAGCAGTGCAGTAGGTCGGAACTTTGAATTTTCCCACGCAGCTAGCGGTTTAGCACGACGTTTAGAAGTAAACTGTGGACTTCTATTTTACCGTCGTAGCGAACGAAGCCCAAGTTTCGAGACTTGTTCATGAAGAAATTGACCCGCCCGGTTGTTCGGGCACTCTTCTGGTTGATGACTTGGTGGTGCGCCTGGAACCGACCGAGTCGCCCGCTAGAAAGCGATGTTTCGTATCCTGCGCCGCCATTGCACACGGCACGTGCGACTCACACAAGGCTAATCCGCCGCCATGCCCTCATCCACATTCATTCAACCTATTGTAAGGGGACGACCGCCTGAGGCGATCTCATTCACGACCTGTGATAAGGGTGACTTTAGTTCGGAGTCATACCGGCATAAGCGACTACACTTGAAGCTATGAGACATTACACCATCAAAAAAATGAACGGCTTTAGCATGTTCAGGTGTCCGCTTTGTAAGCACTCCGTCACCACATTGGAGTTCGGCAGCCAGAACGGCAACTGCCGCACGCAAGCGGCTAGGGTAATGAATGAGCACGCCACAGCTGCACACGGCTGCCCTACACCCATGTCACCGCGTGATGTGCAGATGTGGCACGTCCATTAAGCCCGCGCATTTTCGCCTGGAGTAACGAAAGGCGGTACGGTATGACGCTTGAAACGTATTACACAATCCGGCGCACCCAGTCGCCTTGCGGACCTCGCTCCGCAGTAGTCTTCGACCTCACTTACCGCCGGATATGGCGTCCGGAACTCAGCGATGAAGGTCAGTGGTGCGACTTCTTGGTTGAACAGAAGGAAGTTGGGGCAGGCCAATTCCCCGCCTTAGCGACTACCTAGCTTAGGGATCGCGCAGGAACAACTCTACAGTGGTGGGTTGATGGTGTAGTTCCACTCGGGCAGAGTTTCACAGTGTCCCCGCCATGGCCCAAGCGAATGGACTCCAACCCAGCAAACAACCGCCGCTGTTGTTCATCGAGCAGGCCATAGAACAGAAGGATGGCGGCCTTGAGTTCGTCGGGAGAAGCCTGGAGGGCAGCAGCATGCACGGCCACGGGAAACGGCCTGAGCACTGCGTCGGGCCAGCATCTGTTGGCGGCGTGGGATGGACTCGATGGCGGTATAGAGAAACTGGCCATCCACCTCCATTCGCGCCAAGCGCTGTTGCGCGACCAGATGGCGGAGAGGCTGCTGCACTTCG
>Ga0187867_10000053_pt1 | contig 102295 bp, 112 predicted proteins | sample June2016WEW_13_1_FD_132976 | JGI IMG/M metagenome (GOLD analysis project Ga0187867, IMG submission 132976) | Peatland microbial communities from SPRUCE experiment site at the Marcell Experimental Forest, Minnesota, USA - June2016WEW_13_10 | ecosystem: Environmental > Terrestrial > Soil >...
CATACGGCAGGAAGACCACCGAGAATATAGCTATGAGAAACGCGAATGCGGTGCTGTACGCTGTTGCGTATTCTCTTTTCAGTGTCTGCTTCTCTATTATTGCCGCTACTCCGCTCATTATGGCTGAGATGACTATCAGATATATCCAACTTATCATACGCTTCACTGCATATCTTCAGACTCTGTGCTCGTCTGTTATAGCCCCAGTCGGATTCGAACCGACGTGAACGGGTCCAAAGCCCGCTATCCTTGGCCGCTAGATCATGGGGCTGTTAAGGTTTTCTCTAGTTTAGGTAATTTATCTCCGATAAAATTTATTTCTTTGTAGAATAAACGTACTTGTTCGTATCCATTAAGTCTTATATTAAATAATTTATTTCCAACTTTTCTATTATATACATTTAGATTAGGTCTAAATTTAAGTTTTTTGAGTAATTTATCAACTTCTTTAATAAACTCAAAAGATGCAGATGATAAGGTTATTCTTGGATAATTATTTGATAAAGTTAAACATCCATCAGTAGAAAACAGTCCTTTTAGGAAATTCTTTGATAAGCTTGGGTCTTTTAAGATTTGCAATGGGATGTGCAATCTATCCTTTTTCTCCCCATCTGGAAATTTGAACTGTTTATTCAGAATGTGGTAAATTATTTTGCTATTAAATTTAACTTCGTACTTTACTTTGTAATGAAAAACATGTGCTTCAATATAAAATATGTTTTTTATAAGCTTTAAAAGTGACTGTAGAAATAATTTATCGTCTTCTACTATGCGTATACTCCAATCGTAATTAGCCTTAGCCAAGTTATTATTTGTTATACACCCATCGCCCCACATTATGCCGAGAAATAAAGCTGTATTTTCATCTAAGACTGGAATTTTTATCTTGTGATGGGAATTAGTAATGTAAATTCGATCTTTATCTTTAATTATTGGGAACCCTAAATCGTCTATATCGATTTTGTATGGGCACATTGGATCAGTAATATTTGGCTATTAGAGTATTTAGATTTATACTTAAGTGCCTTTGGAGTTATATTTGTGCAGTGTTTAATCAATTCTTATCTTGAGCTTTTTCAGCTTCTTGACAAGGTCGTTGTAGTTTGTGAATTGTATAGAAGTTATCCCGACCTTTTCCGCCCCGTCCGTGTTCTTCTTCAGGTTGTCTATGAATATCGCCTCGCTTGGCTTGACTCCCATCTCCCTGAGCACGAACCTGTAGAACATCGGGTCTGGCTTCGCCATGTGGAGGTAGCACGATGTGAAGAGCCGCTCGTATTTGACCTTTTTGAGGTAGAGCTCCATCTTGACCATGTGCCTGCTCCTGCTCACGTTCGTGAGTATCGCTATCCTGTAGTGCTTGGATAGCCTGTTCGCGAGGTTTACTACGTTCCAGTTCACCGAGTTCAGCATATTGAATGCGTAATCCCATTCCAGCTGCCCCTGGCTCACCCTGAACTTCTTAGAAAGTACCCTTTTCATCTCGGCAAGGGTGTAGCGGCCCAGCTCCATCCTGTCGAGCGGCGGCGTCAGCGCTTCCCAGAATTCGTTTCTGTCTATGCCGAGCTTCCTCGAGAGGTAGTCGGCGTACATGCTTTCGTCAAAATTGTCTATCACGCCGCCTACATCGAAGATTATTAATTTTATCATGCTGATCTGCTTATAGTTATTTGCGATGGTTAATAATAATTGCTGATTCGATGGGATTGCTTGTCATAGCGCTCGGCGGTAATGCGCTGCTCAGCCCTTCAGGTGCGCAGTCGTTCAGGAATGAGGGCAGGAGCATCGATAGGGTGTGCAGGAGCATTGCGCTACTTGCCAAGAGGCACAGGATAATACTCACGCACGGAAATGGCTCGCAGGTCGGTGACGAGCTTGTCAGGAACGAGCGTGCCAAGTCCTTCGTGCCCAAGATGCCGCTCTACCTTTTGAATGCCGAGACGCAGGCGACAATCGGCTCGATGCTTGAGACATCGCTGAGGAACAGCCTTGATGCGCTTCACGTGAAGAGGGAGGTGTCTGTCGTGTTTTCCCACACGCTGGTAGACCACAATGATCCTGCCTTCAGGAAGCCTACAAAACCCGTAGGTCCCTTTTATACGAGAAGGGAGCTCGATGCCGAGCTAAGGGTCGACAAATTCCATTACATCAAGACGGGCGGGAAGTACAGGAGGGTTGTCGCATCGCCAAAGCCCAAGGCGATACTGGAACTGAAATCGATAGAGGAATGCAGCAAGAACGGCATCGTTATAGCGTGCGGAGGTGGCGGAATCCCTGTCGTAAACAGGGACGGGGGCATCCATGGGGTAAATGCGGTGATAGACAAGGACCGCGCAACGCAGCTTCTGGCGTCATCGTTGAATGCTAGCAGATTGGTGATACTCACAGATATTGATTACGTGCATTCCGGCTCAGGGCATGCAATCATGAAGAGGATTGCGGCAAAGGAGCTTATGGGAAGGATGTCAGAGTTCGAGGAAGGGACGATAAGGCCGAAGCTTGAGGCGTGCGTGGGCTTCGTAGAGAACGGGGGAAGAAGCGCGGCCATAGGGAATGTCTTCAAGCTCGACTCAGTAATACGTAACCGTTCAGGGACACGGATTTTCTAGTCGACAGGGGTTCAGGCGTAGCTATTGATATGCGTTTTATATACCTATCAGCATCATATCATTACTATGGCTAAGATAAAGATTAACGGCTATAGGTGTGAGAGGTGCGGTTATGTCTGGTTCCCAAAAGACCATACCAAGGAGCTGCCGCGTATTTGCCCTCGGTGTAAATCGCGCCATTGGAATAAACCGCGACCCCTTTTTGGCCGTTATGGGGTTTTAGCTTAGGGCATGGCCAAACCGGTCAAACTTTAAATAACGCTTGGTCAAATGTTCTATAACGCCGTGATTTAATGGACAAGAATATGGAGATAGGGCTTGTGGGGCTCGGAAAGATGGGTAAGGGTCTAGCCATGAACATGATGAGGAATGGCTACAAGATAATAGTTCAGAACCGCTCACCAGGGCCTGTGGAGGAGGCAGTTGCAAACGGTGCGAGGAAGGCGGAGAGCATCCCAGCGCTGGTGGGCATGCTAAAGCCCAAGAGGTTAGTATGGCTGATGCTTACGGCTGGGGAGCCCACGGAAAGCGCGATAAGGGAGCTTTCAGGGCTGCTCAGCAAAGGCGATATAATCATAGACGGCTCCAATTCGCAGTACAGGGATTCCGTAAGGATGCACGAACTGCTCAAGGAGAAGGGCATATACCTGGTAGATGCAGGATGCAGCGGCGGGCCGTCAGGCGCACTGAACGGGCTGTGCATAATGGCAGGCGGCGACCCCGAGGCGATAAAGCATGTAGAGCCGCTCCTTAGGGAGCTAAGCATAGAGAAGGGTTACCTTTACACCGGGAAGATAGGCTCGGGCCACTTCGTGAAGATGGTGCACAACGCGATAGAGTACGGCATGATGCAATCGATTGCCGAGGGCCTTGAGCTAATAGAGGAGGGGCCGTACAGCGGCGCGGACCTTGCGGCTATATGCGATCTGTGGAACAACGGCTCTGTGATAAGGGGCTATCTCATAGAATTGGCCGCGCGGTCGTTCAGGAAGGACCAGCACCTCTCCGAGATAGAGCCGTATGTGGATGACATGGGCGAGGGCAGGTGGTCCGTGCAGACAGCAGTTGATTATGCCGTTCCGTTCACAACGATATCAAACTCGTTATTCGAAAGGTTCAGGTCAAGGTCAAAGAGGCGCTTTGGCAACAGGGTGCTTGCTGCGCTTAGGCACGAATTCGGAGGCCACGAGGTAAAGAAGGCAGGTGTACAATAGATGCAGCATAACCTGGGTGTCATAGGACTTGGCCACTGGTTCGGCTGGCTCGAGAAGGGGGTCGGCGAAAAGGGCAGCCTCAAGCTGGTGAAGGCGGTAGGCACAAAGCCGTTCGAGGATAAGGCCAAACTTCTCACAGGTTTCGGCATAACAAAGGACAGGTACTACATATCCGACCCTGACGGGAAGATACCTGAAGAGTTCTTTGAGGGGCTTGATCTTGTGCACATATCAGACCCGAACAAGTTCCACAAGGCCCAGGCGATCGAATCACTGGAATACGGGAAGCGCGTCATAGTTGAGAAGACGCTTGCGATAAACGAAAGGGAATTCGAGGAGATGAAGTCCTTCCTGAAAAAGAAAGGGATGGAGGACAGGATATACCTGCACCTGCATTATCTGCACAAGCAGCCTACGCTTGCACTTGCAAGGGAGATGCCCGGACTTGTGGCGAAATACGGGAAGATAACCTCAATTGAGGCGAACTTCTTTGAGCCCGTGAATGAGGAGGACCCAAGAAGGACGTGGTTGCTGGCGCCAGAAAACGGCGGCATATTCATGGACTGGGTGCACACCTCCGAGATCATATTCAGGATGACAAAATGCAGCTTCGGCGGAATAAAGAAGGCAAGCGACTTTGGGGTAAACACCGATTATGACAGCGTGAATCCGACAGGCGTTGAGACAGTGGTTGAGGTTTCCGGCAGCAGTTACGAGAACGGCGCATTAGCAACCATGAGGATGGCAAAGGGCACGGAAAAGGCTCTTGCGAACAAGACGCTTAGGATTGTTTTCAAATCCGGGTTCTCGGTATTTGCCTGCTTCCCTGGCCATGAGGCGGAATTCAATAACGCTGGAGCAAGGGGGACGCTGAAGATCCTTGATGCGAAAGGCAAGGAGATAAGCTCTGAGTCGCTTTCCGGTCAGAATTCCTCTGAGATATTCATATCTGAGATACTTGATTTCTGCGATGGGAAGAGGGTCGGGCTAAACCTTGACGAGATAACAGAGATATTCAAGAGTCAGTGGGAGTACCAGCGCACAGCGGGCACAAGGAGGCTCATCACGGACAGGGAAAGCATTGACGCCTTCCTTAGGAATGGCGCAAGCTATACATATTGCAAGTAAAAATTGTGCTGCATACGACGATTAGCGTTGATTGTGCCAATGTTTAAATAGGTGGAAAAAGAGATAATATCATGGCAATTGAGACGGTATTCCTTATAAGGCCGCGCGGCTTTTGTGCAGGGGTGGACCGCGCTGTCAACACCGTAGAAGAGGCGTTGAGGATATTCGGCGCACCAGTATATGTGAAGCACGAGATAGTGCACAACAAGACCGTGTGCGAGGAGCTGCGCAGCAAGGGTGCGATATTCGTAGAGGAAGTTACCGAGGTACCGGAAGGCAGCATCTGTGTCTTCTCTGCCCATGGAATCGCACCGCTGGTTAGGGTGCAGGCGCAGGAGAGGAAGCTTTATGCCATAGATGCGACATGCCCGTTGGTTTCAAAGATACACATAGAGGTTAACAGGTTCGCAAGGGAGGGCAACGAGATACTTTACATAGGCCACAAGGGCCATCCGGAAGTGGTTGGCGTGATGGGGATAAGGCCTGACATAACGCAGATCGTTGACACTGTTGAGGAGGTAGATAACATAAGAGTAAAAGATCCAGAAAAGGTCGTGTATCTTACACAGACGACTCTTTCTGTTGACGAATGTAAGGAGGTAATTTCAGCGCTCAAGAAAAAGTTTCCAAAGATAAAGGCCCCGCCAAGCGACGACATATGCTATGCTACGACCAACAGGCAGACAGCGATAAGGAGCGCTGCAAAGTCCTGCGACATAATAATAGTTGTTGGCAGCAAGAACTCATCGAATTCGAACAGGCTTGTGGATACCGCAAGAAGCCTGGGAGTTGACGCTTACCTTGTTGACAACCTCAAGGAGATACAGCAATCGTGGCTTGAGGGCAAGAAGAGACTTGGCGTATCCGCAGGGGCGAGCGCTCCGGAATATCTTATAAAAGAGATTGCGGATTATTTCAAGGCAGAGGGCGCAGAGATCAAGGACCTTAACGTCATGGACGAGAAGATGTCATTCAAGCTGCCGTACGAATTGTACAGGCCGCAGAATGCAGTTTAGTTTACTTGTGAACTAATTCGGTGCAGTTACTTCTTTTACCTTGCCGTAATGGGATTCAACGTATGCTTCCAGGCGCTTCTTGAATTCCGCCGGCGCGACCGATGCCCTTACCGATGCTACCTGCTTTCCGTCCTCATATATGATGCAGAATGGGTCCTCTCCTGTTCCTGGAAGTGATATTCCCAGGTTCGCATGCTTGCTTTCTCCCGGACCGTTCACCACGCAGCCCATTACCGCAACCTTCATCTCCTCGACCCCCTTGTAACCCTTTTCCTTCCACTCAGGCGTCCTTTCCTGAAGATAATTGGTAAGCTCCTCTGCCATCTCCTGGAACACTATTGATGTTGTGCGCCCGCATCCCGGGCAGCTTGACACCAGAGGTGTGAAATGCCTTATGCCCAATGACTGGAGTATCTGCCTGCTGACTATGACCTCCTCCGCTCTGCTGGTGTTCGGCGTTGGGGTAAGCGAGACCCTTATCGTGTCCCCTATGCCTTTCGATAGCAGCATCGCCAGTGCCGCGCTTGAGGCGACAATGCCCTTGCTCCCTATCCCTGCCTCGGTAAGTCCCACGTGTAAGGGCTGCTCTAAGCTATCGGCAAGAATCTCGTACGCGGTCACCATATCAGGCACCTCTGATATCTTTGTGCTGACTATTATCCTGTTCGGCTCTAGTCCGTATTCCACGGCTTTTTTGACAGACTGGACTGCACTTTCCACTACAGCCTCATCGGTTACTATGTGCGTGGGCTTCGGGACCTTTCGCTTTTTGTTGTCTTCCATCAGTTTTGTCAGTATTGTCTGGTCTAGCGAGCCCCAGTTCACGCCTATCCGCACTGGCTTGTCATATTCCTTTGCCAGATCTATGAAGGCCTTGAAATTATCGTCATGCCTCTCACCGAACCCCACATTGCCGGGATTGATCCTGTATTTGTCTAGCGCCTCTGCGCATTCCGGCACCTCCCTGAGGAGCTGATGGCCGTTGAAGTGGAAATCGCCTATGAGCGGCACATCGTACCCCAGGTCGTCGAGCGCCTCCCTTATGCCCTTGACGGCCTTTGCCATCCTTACATTCTGGACCGTGAAGCGCACCATCTCAGAGCCAGCCTTGTAGAGCTCTATTATCTGCGCCACTGTCTTTGAGACGTCGCCAGTGTCCGTGTTGGTCATGCTCTGCACTACGACAGGGTGTTTGCTGCCGACATGCAGGTTCCTGACCTTTACCTGGAGCGTCTTCCTTCTTGGGAATGCGGATGCGAGGTATTCCGTATCCATTATCATGCCTATTCACCCATTATCTGGACTATTACCTTCCTCTTCCTCTTCACTATATCAAAATCAAGAAGCACTATGTCCTGCCCAGAGTCGAGCATGAGTTTGCCGTCCTTCAGTGGCACGGTTATGCTTGGCCCCATTATTGCGGACCTTACATGGCTCTTGCCGTTGTAGTCCCCTCCTACCCCGTACATGTCCGCACTTGTCTTGTGGTGCAGGTAATCCAGGTTCGATGGCGAGAATGTCTCTAGCGCTGCCTTCATCTCCTTGACGTTCTCCTCGTTGTGCCTCATGGTGCTTATGCTTGCCGTGGAGCAGCCAACGAATATCGTTGCAATGCCGTTCCTCACCCTTGACTCCTGCACTGACTTCTGGACGTTCGGGGTTATGTTCGTTATGTACATGTCTTCGACTGGTTTTTCAAAATAAAGCTCGGCTGTTCTTACGGTCATGGAATTATTCACCTATTACCTGTACTATTACTCTCTTCTCCTCCTTTGAAGCGTCAAAATCCACCAGCACAACCTTCTGCCACTTTCCAAGCAGCTCCCTGTTGTCCTTGAACGGGACGGTTATGCTTGTGCCTATGAGAGTGGTCCTTACATCCTGGTGGGTGCCGTTTCCGTTGGCACCGTTGCCGCTGTTGCCCTCATGATGCCCGTTATGCCCATTATGGGGATTCAGCTTTTTAAGAGCCTCCTGCATGTCGTGTATCGAGCCCGGCTCGTACTCCATTGTGGTTATGCAGCAGTTCTGGTGGTCCGTGTGTATTATCGCTATCCCGTCCTCCATCTTCGAATCGACTATGAGGTGCTCGGTCTGCCTGGTAACGTCCGTAAGGAAGACATCGCTAGTCGGTTTGGTGTAATGTAGGACTGTCGTCTTTATCTTCATCCTGATCATCTGTTAGATACCTTAAATCGGGTAATTTAAATAGCTATTCAGGGCATACGTCAAAAGTCGTAAGATTAGCGGAACTTAACGTAGGCGGCCGTCTGTAAGCATCATGATCTGCCTGCCCGTTTTCTTATGCCTTGTATATCTTTGCCTTTTTCGGAAACAGAAGATGGTATGGGTATCCCTCGTATACATGTATCTCGCCAACCTTCAGATCCTTTAGGAAGCGCATCATCCCGTCCGTGGTCCGCCTTGAGTTTTTGCTCACTCCCTTGAGCTCTATCTCTATGAAGTCGCCAAGCCTTGCCACCCTGTCAAGCGCTATCTCGTAGTCCTTGTACATCCATGTGCGCCTCACCTTGTCCACCTTCACTATGGATTTCATGTTCAGCGCCTTGAATATCTTCCTTGCTTGGTCTATGTCATCAAGCCCTGTCTCGAATTCGTCGCAGCTTGTGGGCTTTCCGTCCTTTCCGTAGTAGAAGCCCTTGTAGGTTATCTTGTACCTGCTGCCCTCCTGCCTAAGCCTCAGCCATTCCTTGACAGGGTATACCGCAAGGAAGTTCCTGTGCGCAGGCACGAAATACTCATCAATCTGCCTTCTGCTCCCAACATACCTTGCCTTTTTCTTAAGGAATGCAAGCAGCGGCCTCTGGTTCTCCACTTTTACCTTTATCTCTATTTCCCTATCTTCCATCGACATATCATCACTATGTTTTGATCTGGGCTGCAGGACCGGGCAGCGAATTCACGTAGGAGCTGTTCGAGTAGTTACCTATGGAGGTCTCGTTCAGGTCTATGGAGGCGGAACCTGATGATCCGCTGAAGGATATCGCAAAACTTAATGGCACATAATAGGTGTCCGACATGCATTCGCCGAATTCCCCGGTGCCGGTGGTTATGCCGTTGGAGGTCGTCTGTACCATGTTGCCTGCTATGTATGTGCACGGGCTTCCTTTGTAGGTGCTCTGGTAGTCCTTTGTGTAGTTTAGGGCGCCGAGGCTTGAAAGCGATGATAGGTTGAACTTCGCTATGCTGCTTATGTTAACTCCGGCAAGCGTGCCTGATCTTATGCATGACATCCCGTGGCTGATGCTCAGGAGCTTGGTGATGTTTGATGCGGAGAGATCGGAGGCGTTGAAGTTCGTGCAGGTGAATGTGCCGTTTGCGAGCGCGGCGTATACCAGCCTGCCGTTGCCGAGTATAGGTATGCTTGTGGCGTTCAGCGAGAGCTTGGTGCTGGCCCCGTATTTCGATTCGTTCATGTAGAGAGGGGAGCTTACGCTTGCGATTGCGCCAATCGCGCCGGATGGCTGGATATACAGCACCCCCTTATACGAGACGCTGAATCGGGTGGTGCTTGAAAGATAGCCAGCCGAGAGCGCGGCAAGGCTCTGTGTTGCCTCTAGGCTTGGCTGCGATAGTATGCTGCTGAACGCAGCAGGCACGGTTCCTCCGGTGTTTTGGAACTGGGGAAGCTGCGCCTGGTTTGGGGTTGTGCTTTTGTTATTGTTGCCCAGGACAGCTATCGCGCCTATCACTACTATTATCAGGATTATTATTGCGATGGTGCTCAGTATGGACAAGAAACCACAGTCATTATCTGACTTGCAATGCTAAATACCTTGCCGTGCCCCGCCTTGGTTCTGCTGCTTTGGTTCCTGTGCATTTACAATGTCTGCAACCTGCAGCATTTGCTCACCTTCTTGAATTGCGGTTGCCGATAGGGCCTCGTTTTGCGGAACAGGATCTGGTTTCTGGAATACCCCAAGAAGGTTTCCGTTCTTCCTGAGCCATTTCCTCCTTTCCTTGTAGTCAGGCATTGCGCCTAGCACGAGCTTCCAGAATCTCTTTGAGTGGTTCTGGTGCTTTATGTGCGCGAGCTCGTGTATTATGACAGAGTCAAAAACCTCTGGTGGTGCGAAAAGCAGCCTGAAATTGAGGTTTATGATGTTTGTCCTCTTTGAATAGCTCCCCCACCTGCTTGACTGCTCCTTCAGCCTGATCCGGCCGAGCCCGAAGTGGAAGTGGCTCTCATTAAGTTGGTTTGCCCTAGCAGTTACATCTGGGAGGATGTTTTTTACTATGGTTCTGCTGGAAAGCACGTAGGTATGCCTCTCCCTCTCTTTCACGGCAAGGCCGCTTGCGAGCCTTATTGTTATTGTTCCGTCCTTAAAGCGCGCCTGTGAGTTCTGGTTTGCGCTTTCCACAGTCTTTATGGCAAACACCCTTCCCATTATCTGGAGCACTTGGCCATCGTAGAAGTTCAGGTATTCGGGTTTCGGTTCGTATTCCTTTGCCCTCTCCAGGCTTCTTACCATCCTTCTTTTCAGGCTTTGGAATACCTTCGCAGCCCTTTCGCCGCTTATGTATATCGGTATTTTTATTGTTATGGTGCCATCGTGCAGCTTTGCCGTTGCATAGGCGCTGAATCCCCTGATTCGCTCTATCCTGTATTCCTTGCCCGATATGAAAACTGGTTCCTCAATAGCCATGCAGGCCGTCACCGCCTTTATTCCTTAATCAGATGCAGTATCCCCTGGCCCTTTTTGCTCAGGATCATTCTGTAGGTGTATATTACGTACCAGATTAAGATGCTTAATATCACGCCCGTGATTACGTCACTAAGGTAGTGCAGGCCGAGGTAGACCCTCCCGAACAGCACGAGCACCACCCAGATTATGTAAAGCACAGTGAGTACTTTGTATTTCGACAGGAATATCGGTATGCCGGAAAGCACCGCCGCATGCTCGCTTGGAAATGAGAATGTTGCTTCACATGCGGGATGGTTTATCCAGCTAAGCGAACTGACGCTGCATGGCCTTGGTTCCATGGTTATTAACTTGATGATGTCTGCGATTACGTAGATTACCACTACTCCGAGAACATAGGCGTAGATGTTCTTGTCCTTTTTAAGGTACAGGTATAATGCAATTATCGGTATTACTACCCAGAAACTGTCCGCTATTAGGAGCATGAATTTTGTGAGTGTAGGGCTTGCAATGCCGTTTACAAACTGAAAAGCCCACGTATTAGCTATCCAGGATTCAAATACCATCCTATACACACAACAGATCAGATACCTGTTTCTGATACCGTTATTCCTTTATGCATTATGGTATTTTAATAGGTTTCTCGAATAGGCGGACCACCACAGGTGTGCCCACTTCGGTGGTCTCTTGTCTCCGCGCGGTCGATATACGCCTCAGCATTAGATATAGGCAATGTCCATCATCGCCGTGTAATTGATCGTTTTCCTGAATTAAATCTGTATTTTTGTATAACAATATGCACTTTTTCAACATTCTCAGCGCCCTGCATTCTATCGTGTATTTAATCTGTCAGGCGGCTTAATATTTAAAGTTTGGGGTCACTGGGATTTGAACCCAGATTTGCAGGTTACTTCATATTTGTTTTCTTAATTCCAGATCCTCATCATCGCATGTTGCTCATTAGAATATAAACATCTGGAGCCTGCCGCGCTGCCAAGTTACGCTATAACCCCTTTCCACTCCTATTATTTATGAAGGAATAATTATATGCTTATTTGATTATATAATAAGCTGCGGGTGTTTTCATAAAAAAAGAGTATATCATTTATGCAGTCGTTATTGTGCTTGTAGTTGTTGTCGTTCTTGCTTACATATTGGTCTCCTCTGGCGGCGGTTCGCCGCTCATAGGGAAGCGGGTGAGCAGTTCTGACATGCTCTCCCTGGAGCAGATAGCAAACAACAACACGCTTGCGAACAAGGTCGGCGCTGGAATCGTAGTTCCGGGACCTGGTTCAAACCTGCCCAAGAAGGTCACTGGTATGCCTTTAACTGCGTACGGGAAGCCCGAAGTGTTTTACGTTGGCGGCGATTATTGCCCGTACTGCGCAGTCACTAGATGGGGGCTGATACTGGCGCTCATGAGGTTCGGCAATTTCACCAGCCTTGAATACATGCAGTCAAGCCCTACAGATTATGCCGCTGATACTCCCACATTCTCCTTTACCAATGCGAGCTACAGCAGCACCATTGTCCATTTCGACGGTTTGGAATTGACAAACAGGAGCGGCGGCGGCATACCAGGCGCAAATCTGACTGCGGTGGAGCAGCTTGCCTACAATAGATACGCTGGGAGCGGCGGCATACCATTCATAGACTTCGGGAATACAAGCGTGCAGAGCGGCGCATCGGTAAGCCCGGTATTGATACACAGATATACCTGGAGCGAGATAATACGCAACATCAGCGTACCGGGTTCGGAAATGGCGCAGGGCATCATAGGAAATGCTGACGTGTTCACTGCAGCGATATGCGCGAGCAATTCCACGATTAATGCGACTGCAAGCGTGTGCAAGCAGCCTTACGTCAAGAAGATACTTGGATAATCAGATAAGGGGCTTTTAGTTTGCAATAGAGCCTGCCATGGCCATTGCGATTCCCCTGTTCTTGTCTATTATGTTGGTAGACTCTTCCGGATCGCGCCCCACGTCGTATAGCTTGTCTTTTTTCCTTCCGAAATAGTGCATGAGCTTCAGCTCGCCCTTGTACACTGCTGTGACCTTCGCGTTGTGCTGCCTCTTCACCCTTAGGATGCCTGCTGCGCTCTTCGACCTTGGCGCGAGCATCCTCAATAGCTTCTCGTCCCATCCCTCACTTATGCCAGTATGTTCTGATACCACATACCTGCTTTTCCTCAGGTTGCCGTCAAGGTAGTCGAATCTGCCTGATGCGAGGTCAAGCACGGATTCGTGCAGAGTTGAGACCGATACTGGAGTGTCGACTGTGTCTTTCATCCTTACCATTTTGCCATCCTTGAAGTTCGCCGCCAGCAATGGCACCCTTGAGATGCCCTCGTATGGCGGCAGCGAATGGTAGAGCATACCGTGCTCACCGAATGACTGGCCGTGGTCGGATGTTATCATGACTGTTGCATCTTCGAGCAGCCCCCTTTTCTTTAGTATGCCTATTGTGCTCCCTACTTCTCCGTCGAGGTACTCGAGCCTCTTCAGATAGCCCTTGTGGAGCGTGTTCATCGCGTAGCCGTCCATCTGCTCGATGCCGCTAAGGTAGAGCCACTTGTCCTGCACCACGTTCTTTCTCCCTACTGGATAGTTCTCGTGCGCCTCCATGTAGTTTATGAATATGAACTGGGGCTTGTAGTTGTATTTGTAGGTCAGGTAGTTGTTCAGCAGCCTGTTGGTGCTTCTTGCGCCTCTGTCGAGCCTGTGCGTGCCGTCGGCCCTTGATACGCCCTCATTGAGCTTCTGTCTCAGGTGGAGGTAGAGCGGGTCCATTGCGAATTTCGGGAGTATCCTGGTGATGTAGTAGCCGAAGTTTATCATTGCCGCCCTTGCGTTTGCGCCGTTGTTGAGTATGACGCTCAGCTTGTTCGCGAGCGATTTGTTGTATTTTACGTTGGAATCCTTCCACACGTCATGGACGCTGTTGAATCCCATTGCTAGGTTCGTGAAGCTTGTGACGAACGGATTGTTGGAAAGCAGCGTGCTCTCGTAGCCGTATGCCGAGAGCTTCTGCGCCATTGTCTCGGCATCCTGGCCGAGGAACTTGGTCTTGACCATCCACGGGTCTATCTTGTACGTGCCGTTGCTCAGGAAATTCCTGGACACCTGGCTTATGGCCGAGACCCGCCTGTCGGTGAACAGAGAGGCGTGCGTCGGCGCGGTCCATGTCCCAGGCGCTATCGCGTGCGTGTAGCATGTCCCGTTCCTCGCTATACCGCCGAGCGTCTTGAGCGAGGCGTTTCTCATGACGTCGCTTGCCCTAACGGTATCGAGCAGCAGGATTATCAGATTTTTGGTCATTATGGTCATTTAATTGTCACTGAATCAATATTTATGTCTTGCCGAATGGTTCGTGGCTTCCCCAGCATGCAAAAATTGTCTGCGGCAATAAAAGCGGGCGTGGAAAAAGTATTAAGCCTTTTACAGCTATTTTAGTAATATCAGTTTTTTCGGTGGAACCCTGGACATTTGTGTGCTCAACCCATATTTTTACCCCTACAAAGGAGGCACTGAGAAGGTCCTTCTCGAGGTATACAGCAGGCTTGCCAAGCGCAACAACGTCACGGTGATAACATCGGTCGCGGCAAAGAAGAACAAGCCATCTGTCGAGGAGATATCCGGCATAAGGGTGGTGCGGCTGAAGGCTAGCTCGACACGCCTGCCAACACTGCCCATGCCCTTCCTCATCTTCGACGGACTCAAGAAGGCGCTAGTCAGGGAAAAGTCGGACATATACCACATAAACAACAGGTACCAGTACTTCGGCGATACGGTGCGCATAGTCAAGGGCATGGACCGCAAGCTTGCACTGACCGTGCACAACGCTATTCCGAGGAACATAAACTTCACCACGGATGAATTGGGCAGGTTCTATGACTGGTTCTGGGGGAAGAAGCTGATGGGCGCGGTTGACGTGATAACGGCGGTCTCCACGAATACCGCGAAGACGACCATACCCAGGAGGTACATGAAGAAGGCGCACGTTATATTCAATGGTGTTGATTTCAAGAGGTTCAGGAAGATGAGGAAGGACAGTGCCGAAGTTGAGAGTGTGGTCAGATCGCTCGGATTCAGGGGCACGACAATAGTGACAAACGGCAGGCTAGTTCCGCAGAAGGGGCAGATATACCTGCTCGATGCCTTTGCCGAGCTCGTGAACTCGGGCATGGATGAGCTTAACCTGCTTGTGATAGGCAGGGGCGCGCTTAGCAGGCACCTTTACAGGAGCGCGAAAAAGATGGGTGTAGCCAAGAAGTTCCGGATTGTTTCTGGCATAGAGGACGCGATGCTGCCGTGCTATTACAATGCGTGCGATATCTTCGCCTTCCCCTCGCTGTACGAGCCCGCGGGGCTTGCGGTGTGCGAGGCGATGTCATGCGAACTTCCGGTCGTCGCGTCGAATGTTGGCGGGATACCCGAGATTGTGGGCGACTGCGGGATATATTCAAAACCAAAGGATTACGAATCGATAAGGGACGGGCTTGGCTACATAATTGGCAACGACAGGGCGGTCAGGCATATGGTAAGAATGGGCAGGGAGCGCATGGTAAGGCGCCACAATTGGGACAGGATAGCCAAGCAGTACGAGAACCTGTTTTCAGGGGTTGTTAGGCGCTGATACTATGAAGAGGCAATCAATCCTGCACATGTGGGACACCCCCTCAAGAAAGCTCGACAAAGCGCAGTACGTCAAGCTCGTGAGCAGATTCAGGCTGCTTGCCATCCTTGTGCTATTCGGAAGCTTCGGAGTCTTCATCGCGATTGCGCTCTTTGGCGGCTTTTCCAAAGTTGTGGGCATAATAGGCCATGCGGTGCTGTACCTGTACGCGCTTGCCTTCCTCTGCGTCTTCCTGAGTTATTGCTTCCGTTACCTAAAGTGGAATTATTACACCAAGAAACTCGGGCTCAAGGTGCCGCAGAAGAAGAACTTCCTGGTCTACCTCTCCACCAACGGCATGGCGATAACGCCGGGAAACGTTGGCAGCGTAGTCGCCGCATATACGCTCAAGAAGATAACAGGGGTCAGGTTTTCCAAGATATTGCCGATGATAACAGTCCAGCTCTTCACAGATTTCCTGGGGTTTGCACTCTTCGCGCTCGCGGCCGCGCTCATAATCGGGAGGTATGTCGTATACGTGGTGATACTCGACCTGGTCCTCATAGTGCCCTTCCTGCTCATCATAAACCCGTGGCTGTATAACCTGCTGAAGAGGAAGAAAAAGAAGGGCAACATTCTCCGGCGAGTTTACAGGCATGCAAGGCATTATTACATGTCACAGAATGCGCTCAACAACAAGAGGACCTATCTTGTCTCGCTGCTCTTTACCGCACCTGCGGACATACTGAACTCGATGGCGCTCTATTTCTCGATCCTTGCCGTAGGGGTGAAGCCGCAGATACTGAAGTCGGTCTTTGTTTTCTCCACGTCGCAGATATTCGGGATGATAACCGCGCTTCCTGGGGGGATAGGCGCTGCTGACGCCTCGTTTGTAGCGCTTCTTGGAGGCACATTCAGGTTGGGGGATGCGCTCAGCTCTGCGATCACCATAATGACAAGGCTAGCTACACTGTGGTTTGGTGTGGCACTTGGCATAATAGCGCTCATCTATACCATACGGTATTGGAGCGCTGAATCAAAAAGAAATAGAGAAGGAACAGATTAGTCCTCTGATTCCTCTGCGTCTGATTCGAATTCCTCTGCCCCCTCGGATGAACCTCCGCCCTCGCCCTTTTCGACAACAGTTATCTTGCCGAATTTGCCTGATGCAAGCTGCGGCGTTCCCCTGAATTCGCTCACGTAGCCGTTCGAGACCTCAACAGTATCGCCGACGTCCACTGTGTTTATGTCATTTCCCCACAGGGACATTGCTATCGAACCCGTATCGTCCTGAAGCGTTATGTTAGCAACACTGAGTCTCTTCCCATACTTTGTTACGACCTCTCGCGGTGCATCCTTCTGCGTTACCTTTGCCTGCACGGTAACGTTGCTTGCGCCGACCTTCAATTCGCTTATTTTCATTTTCTCGCCTTTTTGTATCTCTTTTATATTGTATAAATAGAGTATAACCTTATTTTATGATTAGAAAGTTATTTAACACCATATTGTTAGGGTGCGGTTTTCCAGCGCAAATATATTAATATGAAAGCCGTAATCCTTTGGTTGATGGGAAAATGGCAGAGGATAGCGCCCCTTCTTCCAGCATGCATCCCTCCTTTGTCGGCGTAATAAGGCAGAGGGAGAGGCTTAGGCAGAAGCTGGCCGGTATAAGGCACAAGATAGGCATTTACAGCGCAAAGGGGGGCGTGGGCAAGACCACCGTAGCGGTAAACATGGCCTACGCGCTCAGCAGGCGGGGCTTCAGGGTGGGCCTGCTTGACGCTGACATAGACACCCCGAACATATCGTTGTTTTTGGGCATAGATGGCAAGATGGAGCCCACCCTGCCGCTTAAGCCCCTTGATGTGGGGGGCATAAAGGTGGCCTCGACCGCGATGCTTGCGGAGAGCTCCGAGAGGCCCATAATATGGCGCGGGCCCATGATAGTGAAGATGCTTGGGGAGTTCTTCGAGAATACGGACTGGGGGGAGCTAGATTACCTGTTAATAGACCTCAGCCCAGGAACTTCGGATGCCCCTCTGACGATAATGCAGATACTTGAGCTTGACGGGTTTGTGATAGTGACAACCCCGCAGAGGGTAGCCGGCATAAATTCGATGCGCTCTGGCCTTATGGCAAAGAGGCTCAATGCGGCGATCCTGGGGGTGGTGGAGAACATGTCTGAGGGGGAGCCGAGCGAGAGCACGAAAAGGGTCGCCGAGGCGCTGAATGCAGGCGTCCTTGGAACGATAAGGTTGAATGCCGCATTTGACTTGTACAGTGACGCAGGAAAGGTCGCCGTTTTTGAGGACCCCTCGATTCTTGAGGAGTTTGACAAAATAGTGGAGAGGGTAATTAATCCTGGATAGGGGACTTTGGCTTACAGAGAGCAAACCTTAAATATTTATTCATGCCTATTAATATCAGTATTCGGGGCATGCGCCTTGGATATATACTCTAATTTCAGATTTTTCTTAGTTAGGGGTAACGCTCATAGACGAATAGGTGAAATGTATGGCAGAAAATCAACTAGGTGGACAACAGGTTCTATTGCTCCCCGAAGGGGCTACAAGGCTTCTTGGAAGAGATGCACAACGTACTAATATTGCGGTTGCGGTAGCAGTTGCTGGTGCAGTGAAGACGACACTCGGGCCGAAGGGAATGGACAAGATGATGGTAAGCGACCTCGGCGACGTAGTCATAACCAACGACGGCGCGACGATCCTCGAGGAGATGAACGTCGAGCATCCGGTCGCGAAGATAATGGTAAACATAGCGAAGACGCAGGACAAGGAGGTAGGCGACGGCACCACAAGCGTGGTCATACTCGCTGGGGAGCTCCTGAAGGGTGCAGGCGATCTGCTGGAGCAGGGGATACACCCAACCACAGTTATACGCGGCTACAAGATGGCTGCGGAGAAGGCAAAGGAGATCCTGGAAAGCTGCGCCAAGACGGTGAACCTGGATGACGAACAGACGCTCCAGAAGATAGCGCTTGTCTCAATGGGTTCCAAGAACGTAGGCGATGACGCCACAAAGGCGCTGCTCGGGAAGATGGTGATAAAGGCGGTCAAGCAGGTAATGGAGAAGGACGCGAACGGCAAGACAATAGTAGACCACGACTTCATAAAGGTAGAAAAGAAGGCTGGGGGCAACGTTGGGGACACGCAGTACATAAACGGCGTACTCATAGACAAGGAGATAGCCCATCCCGGGATGCCGAAGTCGCAGACAAATGCGAAGATAGCGCTTCTTGATGTTGCACTTGAGATAGAGAAGCCAGAAGTCGATGCTCGAATCCAGATAACATCACCGGAACAGATGCAGACCTTCATGCAGCAGGAAGAGCTGATGCTCAGGGAGATGGTAGACAAGATAAAGAAGAGCGGCGCGAATGTGCTGTTCACGCAGAAGGGCATTGACGATGTCGCACAGCACTTCCTTGCAAAGGCTGGCATAATAGCGGTAAGGAGGGTGAAGAAGAGCGACATAGAGAAGCTCGGCAGGGCCACAAGGGCTAAGATAATAACAAGCCTTGACGACCTTGATTCCAAGGACCTCGGATTCGCAGGTCTTGTGGAGGAGAGGAAGATAAGCGGAGAGCAGATGATCTTCGTTGAGAAGTGCAAGGACCCGAAGAGCGTGACGATATTCGTAAGGGGAGGCACAGAGCACGTGGTCGACGAGGCAGAGCGCTCGATAACCGATGTGATAGGCGCAATATCCAGCGTTGTGGTTGACGGCAAATATGTCATAGGAGGAGGCAGCATAGAGATAGACGTTGCCAACGGCCTCAGGGCGTACTCAAGCAACGTGGGCGGACGCGAGCAGCTCGCGATAGAGAAGTTCGCGCAGGCGCTTGAGGTAATACCGGTAACGCTTGCAGGCAGTGCGGGCATGGATGCGATAGACACCCTTGTGCAGCTCAGGAGCAAGCACAAGACAAAGGAGGGCTCGACCTACGGAGTCAACATATTCACAAACAGCGTTGGCGACATGAGCAAGCTTGGCGTCTTTGAGCCGCTGAAGATAAAGAGGCAGGCGATAGACAGTGCAAGCGAGGCTGCCGAGATAATACTGCGTATAGACGACATGATAAGCTCCAGGGGCAAGTCGAGAGGCGGCCCGGGAGGCCCTCCAGGGATGGGGGACATGGGTGGAGACTAGAATAGTTGATAGAGTATGGCGACAACTCTAATGTACGGGATTGTTGAGGTGTATGCTTACGCGCAGCGATGCCCGTAATCTGAATAGGTGTCATCATGTCGAAAAAAATAGTGTTTGTGTGCGGATCTCCCGGCGCGGGCAAGAGCAGCGTAATAGGGGGGATCTCTTCCAATGGCTACAAGATAGTGAACGTGGGCAACCTAATGGAAGAGGTTGCGCAGAAGAACGGTTACGCAAAAGATAGGGACGAGATCCGCTTCGTGTCCAAGGAGCACTACGACGAGCTCCAGGTGATCGCATTCAAGATGATTTCAGAGATGGAGGGCAACATAGTGCTTGACACGCATGCGACGGTTGAGCAGAACGGCAGGTACATGCCTGGTATAACATTCGGGAAGGCCGCGCACCTCAAAGGGCTCGCGGCATTCATATACATAGACGCGCTAACGCAGGACATAGAGAGCAGGAGGAAGGACGACAGGACAAGGAGGAGGGAGAACGAGAGGCCGGAACTTGTCGATGTACAAAGAGAGATAAACATGTCCATACTCTCTGCCTGCTCGACATACCTTGACCTGCCGTTTTACGTGATATTCAACGAGAGGGGCAAGCTCGAGAGCAGCGTGAACGAGCTGAAGGTGCATCTGAAGGAGATATTTGGTGTTTGATATGGGTATAATTCCTGTGCTTCCGGTCAATGTGGAGATGATGGTGATTGTGATTGCCGTGGTCTATACCGCGGTATCGATACTTGCGCAGAGGAAGCTCTCAAACCCCAAAAGGATGCGCGAGATACAGTACAAGGCAAAGATGATGCAGAAGGAGATGAACGAGATGCTCAAGAACAAGGCCCCGCAGGAGCAGCTCATGGCAAAGCAGAAGGAGTTCATGCCGCTCATGGGCGAGCAGCTGAAGAGCAGCATGAAGCCGATGATGGTGATACTGCCGCTGCTTCTCGTAGTCTACTACGTGCTGATGCCTGTGCTGCCGCTCGGAGCAGGCAACCTTAACAGCTCCAAGGAGCTTTTCTTCATAGTGGTATTCGCACTCGGAATCGTGAGCGCCATAGTCATAATGGTTTATGACAGGGCGAAGACAAAGAAGGAGATTGCTGCGCAGAAAGCTGCGGAGCAGGCTACGCAGTAGACAGATTTTGTGATTTAAATGGATAAAATGTTGCCGATGTACGAAGGCAAGGTGCCCTATGTTGTAACCGGGCGCTCTAGAACCGGATACACTTACAAGCTTGACGCTTTGGTTGCGGGGCTGGAGGGCCTCAGGATGTTCTCCGCAAAAGAGGACATGGCAGGCTCCGGGATCAGGAATTTCTCTGGTGCCACGCTTGCTGAGGCCCATAACAAAGCCGCAATGGCTGCTTTCGGCACGTGCAACAACATGGAGGTTGCCCAAAAGAGGAATGAGAGGACGCGGGCCCTTTTCAAGGCTACCGACCGCTTTTGCAAGGCCGATAGGAAAAATTACGACGAGGTAAGAAGCAGGATGGTTGATCTGCTAACTGATTCAGAAACGCCCGCTACCCAAATAATACGGGGCCAGGCAATGACCGATTTTCTGCTACTGGCAAGGACAATGTTTTTGGACGATGGCGAAGTGCCGGATAAAGAGGGTTTGAGGCTTCTGGAAAGGCGGGTAGTGGCATTATGGGGAGGATATGGCGCTGTTGGTGAGGATGCGAACGGCGACCTCTGTGTATTTTACGCTAAGAGGCATGTGCAGGCTCGAGCAGAGGCTCACGCGAGGCACCATTCAGTGAGAGCCGAGAGGCACGGTAAGGTAGGATTAAGGCCATAGTTAATTAATTATTTGATGATATATTAAGGTGTAAATATGCCAAAACCAATGCACAGGTCAAAGAGCTTCAAGAGAAGTGACAAGATAACGTTAAAGGGAAGGCACGTGGTGCACTTCAGGCGCGCGAAGAACTCCTTCCCGCACTGCGCGGTATGCAGGGCAGAACTGAACGGGATAAAGATAAACGTGAAGGGAGGGCGCTCAAGGCGCACCAACAGCAGGCTTTTCGGTGGCGTGCTCTGCGCGAACTGCACGGCAGACGTAATAAAGCTCGGAAGCAGGGTAGAGCAGGGCGAGATGAAGCTTGATGACATAGGGATAAAGCAGCGCACCTATGTACTGCAGCTTGTCGCGCACTGACCGCATAACGCTTGTCCGGCACAGGCGCTTCGTCATTTGCAATCGGTGATTCAACGTCAAACCTCATAATAACCATATCAGGACTAACAGGAACTGGAAAGTCCACGCTTGGCGACAGCATTGCGGAGAGGCTGAAGATAAAGCACATAACGCGCTCACATAAGGCGGTTTCAGGCGCAAAGGAAGTAGTCGAATTCGCAAAAAACGCGTCAGTAAGCTACGAGAAGGAGTTTGACAAGGAGACCGTCCTGGCGGCGAAGGGGCAGGATTGCGTGGTAACAGCCTGGCTTGCACCGTGGCTGATAGAGGACGCAACGGTGAGGGTCTGGCTTTATGCAGACCTCGCCGCGCGCATAAAACGCAAGGCAGAGGAGATGAAGATTTCCGCGGCTGAAGCGGAAAAGTACATAAACGAGAAGGACAACTTCAATCTAATCCGCTTTAAGGAAATCTACAGCATAGACCTTGAGGACAGGCATAATTTCGACATGCTCATAAACACAAGCAGGCTCACGGTAGAGCAGTGCACTGAGCTGATAATATTTCTCTCTTTGGAGAAGGACAAGAAAAGATTTAGGTGAAAAAATGTTAGAACCAGGAAGAGTTTGTATAAAAAGATATGGAAGGGACGCGGGCAGCAGGGCCGTAGTCGTGAGGGTCTTGGACAGCGGTTTCGTAAGCATAATCACCTCTGTTAGGCAGAAGGAAAGGAAATGCAATCCGAAGCACCTAGAATTCCTAAGCGAAAGGATAGACGTGAACGACAAGGCGCTTGTCAACAAGACACTTGGCGTAAAGCCGAGGGAGGAGCACCACTCTAAAAGTGAAAAACCGGAACGGAAAAGCAGATGAAATGCTTAACAGTGTTTCAACTCTGCACATACTAGTGGTTTCATAGGGGATTTCGGAATCTCTGTAAAGGCCTTTATCATAAAGGAGGGCAAGCTGCTCATACTAAAAAGGGTAAAAGGTGAAGTCCACTACGCAAACAAGTGGGACATCCCCGGTGGACGCCTCTTGGTTGGAGAGGATCCGTTTGATGGGCTTAAACGGGAGACAAAGGAGGAAACGGGCTTGGATGTGGAGATTTTGCTGCCTTTTGCGGTAAATCATTTTGTTAGAGACGACGGACAGAAGATAACAATGATAATATTTCTTTGCAGGGCTTTGGCTGATGGGATTGTGCTTTCAAAAGCGCACACAGAATACAGGTGGTTTGACCTAAAATCCTTGAATGAACTCCAGGACTGGCTTGTACCTATAGCCAGGGACTTCCACAAGTACAAACTTGGGGAATTTGTTTCATGAACCTTGCTCGTTTAGGAAGCGCATTGCCTCGATGAGGACCTTTTCCTTCTTTGACATGTCGCTGAGTATGCCGAAGAGCTCCGTGTATTTTATCTTGTCGTCGAATTTGAGTTCCCTCAGGCGTTCGCCAAATATGTTCATTCCGAGCTCAGCTATCGGCATGTCGCCTATCTTGTTTTCCCTTATTGCTTCTATGTCTGATTGAAGCTCCGGGTCCAGGAGCTTGGAATTGTCGAAGTCTAGCGTTGCCTTCTGGCTGTATTTGCCGATTATGGAATTTACAGGAACGTTGGTGCTGTTGAAGCCCTTTGCCATTGTGCCCTCAAGTTTCATACGGATTATCGGCTTTTCCCTTGAGCTCTTCAATATCTTATCTATTTCCCGCTCGCAGCTTTCCCTTATTTCCTTCGGCTCCGCACTATCGAACTGAAGGGTCTTGAATACTAGCTGCCTGCACTTTATCTTTACGAATTCGTAGGTGTATTTGACAGTGTCGAAAAGTATGAAGCCCTTGTCCTCCTGCTCGCCCTCCTTGAGTTGCGTAAGGACAGTGCTTCCGGGTATCAGGAACTTCTTGCCGTGGACTGTCGCCTCAACCCTGCTGTGTATGTGGCCATCCACATACAGGTCGAATCCCTTCGGGAGATCATCGTAGTGAATGAAATCGGAACTGAACGGGAGCAGCTCGTATGTTGACTGATGAAACATGAAGATGTTGAATGCTCCGCTTGTCGGTTTTGGGTCCAGTTCCTTGAGCTTTGGCTTTACCATCTCTTCGGATAGGCCGCCCAGCCCGAAGATTGCCACCCTCTCGCCGTCCTTTTCAACGATTACCGTTGATTCGTCAGCATCCACAAGGAGCCCGGCAAGACCCAGAAGGCTGAGAGGGTTCTCCTTCCCGAAGGCTGTCCTCTCGTGCGTGCCGGATATCGCTACCACTGGCACCCTCGTGTGCAATTTTATCTCTCCGCCGCTGGAACTTACCACCCTTGCCTTCCAGTTCTTTTTTGAGATCTCCCTGAATATGTTTATCGCCTGGGCTATTACCTCTGGTTTTGGCGCCCGTTTGTCGAATACGTCACCTGGTATTATTATAGCGTCGGCAATCTCGCTTGCCCTTTCGAGCGCCTCCTTTGCCTGGTTGTAGGCGTCTTCGGAGAAGCGCTCGTAGCCTATGTGCATGTCAGAGACAATAGCAATCTTCAAGTTACCACGCAAACATTAATATTTGGTATTGCGAGCTTATAAAGCTTAAACAGACGCTGATTTTAGAGCCTTAAGAGCCTTATTTGCAGCTCTTCCCAGTCTCTTACGGTTGTCAGGTTCTTGTGCCTCCCGACGTTCCTTGAATAGATGTTAAGGCAGAATGAGAGTTTGCCGGCTTCGGCAACTTTTAGGGCAACGGCTGGGTTGTCGTCAACATATGCACGCATGTCGGAATTGCTGACGATGGCCTTTATCTTCTCTTCTTCTGTTTCGAAAAATTTAATGCGGTCCACTGTTATTCTGTTCATTTCGAAAAATTTAGATACGTTATCGGGATTTCCTGCGGTTGTGGTGGCAATTAAAATTTTCCAGGAATCCAGACCGTCGAGTATAGTTGGTATGTTGTCATCCACCATCATTATTCTGCGTGGATTTTTCCATGCTTCGGCGAAGAGCCCTAGCAGTTGCTCTCTCGATATATGCTCGCCATTCGTATATCTTAGGAATTGCGTCATGTCATAGTTCCTGAGCATCCCGTTGTGGGCGGGCATCGCCCCGTCGCTTGCATTGAATAGCTGGATGACCCTCTCTTGGCTCTTTGCGACTACGCCTTCAAGGTCCAAGGCTATTGTCCTTGGTGATTTGTACATGTCAACACTGCTTTTATCTACTTGGGAATTCTAGCCTTAGTAATTCAAGTGGGCTTGAAACCCTTTGGACCTCTTTTTCGCCTCTAAACTCGTTATTCCAGTCAAGCAGAACTGCATGGGTTATGCCCGCTTGCCTTGCTCCGGACACATCATTTATGATGTTGTTCCCGACCATAAGCATCCTCCGCGTTTCCAGGTTGGGCACAACGGCAGACAGCTCCCTTGTGACACCGTTAAAGAAGCGTGGGTCTGGCTTCTCAAAACCCAGTTTCTCCGAAGTGAATACCATGTCAACCAACTCCCTTAATTTAAAATAGGAAATAAATCTTGGAAGGCTGCCTTTCTGGTGGTTTGACGCTACGGCTATCAATGTTCTGCCGTGTGCAATCTCGAGGAATTGCCTCATGTCCTTATGCACTTCGAACCAGCTCGGGCTTCTTAGGTAGTCATGGTGCATCTGCCTTCCGATTTCCTCTGCTGAGCCGTTAATCTTCCCCTTGGCGAACTCCAGTATAACGCCTGCGTTGATTCTGGCCCATACTTCTGCAACCTCGACCTTGTGCCCCTTCCGTCTTTCTGTCTCGGCCAAAGATTCGAAGTGTGTCCTTTCTCTAGTAAATGCTCTGGCCAGGCTGGCGTCGCTGGTCTCTATGTCAAGTGTTCTAAGGAACTCGTGATACATATGGTATTTTCCGCCTTTGGCTATGAATATCGTGTTCATGGCGTCCAGCATTATTACATCGAATCGCGAAAACAGCTTGGCAGAATGTGCATCTGCGCTTGCGCTAGCTCTGTTTAAATCTCTCCGAGCGTACATATTATCCATACTTGTAATTGTTCTTACATTATATAAATGTTCTATTCCTGCGGTGATAATGGAAGTTATTTATATCTTGTATGTCAAATCTGATTGTGATAAGTGTCTTGCGCTTACGGTCTTATCTGAGCCGTAACCATGTACGCTGGTGTCTTTTTGAGCAGCGGTGAAAATAGGTCGAGGATGCGCATAGTGAAGGAGGATTTCGTTAGTGGAACCGTGTGCAGCCCTGAACTAAGGCATTCGCTGCAGTCTGTGGATTTCATAATATCGTTAAAGGAGCTCAACGGTTTAAGCCACAGGACCAAAAGCAAAGTCGATATCTCTATGATAAGGACTAATGACTTCATAGACATGCTGAGGCAGGCAAGGGACCATAGAGGCGTCCTGGTTTACAAAGACGCTGAAATAGTTATAGATAGCATATGGCATAAGGAATTAAGGAACTACCAGACATATGCGTCTATCCGGAAGATAGCCAACATATACATGCTTAACGCATTCTTTTCCAGATGCGGTTTTTCGTTCTCGCTTGCGACTGCCGATGCACTGCTGGCAACATGCAAGGTGGATGGCGTGGGCTATGGGGCATTTTATGTGCCGCCGATAGTTGAATACCAGAAGAAGGAAAAGATATTGCTGCCCCTAAGAAGACTGGAAGCTAGGGCGGTAGGCGAGCCGATATTGAGATTGCCTGGATACAACGATAATGGGAATGTGCCGCTGCAGGCAATAATAGACGATTGGAAACGAATATTGGACAGCTCCCAGGAATTTGTGCGCATACTAAAAGACGGTACGCACAGGTGTGAGACCGCAACGCTGGCCGGGACGCCAATCCGTGCAATAACAATAAATTCTACAGCCTCTTTAATGCAGAGCGTGCCGGTCAGGACGGATAATCTTGTCATAACCAGCAAAAAACCAGAAGAGAGAGCAGACAGATTTCTAGGGGTGCTCAGAATCGGCGCGGACAAATGGGAAGGCTGGATCGACTTGGCCCGTGCTGCGGGAATAGACGGTTGAGTTTATACCGTATCTATTAATTTTGATGGCTGCTGTAGGCCAGTCCTAGTTCTTTAAAGGTTTTTGGTATAATATACCTATGCTGTTCAAGGCGTGTGTGAGCCGTATAAACATCTAATTTTGTAGGTGCGACCATAGCAACTTTAAAAAACCACAATAAAACAGTTATTGACTATTACGATTACACCGCACCGTTCTATGCGGCCTTTTGGCACAGGAATAATGGTAGTTTTGCGATACATTACGGTTTCTGGGAGAAAGGCACGAGGAATTTTAAAGAGGCGCTATTAAACACGAATAAATTCCTGGCGAAAAAAGCAGGGATAAAGTCCACTGATGTTGTCCTTGATGCCGGCTGCGGAATTGGCGGAAGCGCCATTTGGCTAGCCAAAGAGCTACATGCGAAGATAACCGGTATTTCCATAAATAAAAAACAGATTGCCGAGGCGAAGGAGTTGGCAGGAAAAAATGGCGTTTCCAATAGTACAAATTTCTATGTGATGGACTACCTGAGAACAACATTCGATAACAATTCTTTCGATGTGGTCTGGGCACTTGAAAGTGCTTGCCACTCTGTCAACAAAGCGGCGTTTCTAAAAGAGATGTACAGGCTACTGAAAAAGGGCGGGAGATTTATTTTGGCGGACGGTTTTCAGGGTCGGATAAAAACCGCGCAGGATGTGCAGCTTATGAGAGATTTCAATAATGGTTTTGCCACTAGTTTGATATCGGCAGAAAAATTTAAGCTGTATATGAAAGAGGCTGGTTTTAAAAAGATTGTTTCGTTGAATATGCGAAAGGAGATTACGCCCACCTCGAAGATCATGTACCATCTTGGTTTGTGGGGGTACCCGCTTGCAAGGGGGCTGGAAGGGTTCCGTCTACTTTCCCCGATAATGACCAAGAACAGTTTGGCCTGCCTTGAACAATATAAAGCATTCCGGAAGGGCTTGGTGGAGTACATTGTATTTTACGGGGAGAAATAAGGCATGAGGGGCGTTGCGCATTTTATGGCTACTGGTATAGCAAACCTATCATAAGCCATTTAAAGGTTGTCCGATAAGTACTAGCATGGACCAGCCTGATGGCAAATACTCGATAGTAGTAGAGCATCTAGTCAAGAAATTCGGCAGCTTTACCGCTGTCAATGATGTTTCCTTCAAGGTGAAGGAGGGAGAGATATTCGGGCTTCTCGGCCCCAATGGCGCGGGCAAGACAACCACAATATCGATACTTTCTACGATAGTCAACCTCACATCCGGAAAGGCATCCATATACGGGAGGGACGTGGTACACGAAAAGGATGCGGTGCGCAATCTCATAGGCATTGTCTTCCAGGACCCGAGCCTCGACGACGAACTCACAGGAAGGGAAAATCTTGACATACATGCAAGGCTCTACGGCGTCAAGGGCAAGGCGAAGCTCGAGGCGATAGACAGGGTGCTCAAGCTTGTTGAGCTTGATGACAAGGCAAACATCCAGGTAAGGGCCTATTCCGGGGGAATGAAGAGAAGGCTCGAGATCGCGAGGGGTTTCATCCATGACCCTAAGGTGCTCTTCCTCGATGAACCCACCATAGGGCTTGACCCGCAGACAAGGAGGAAGATATGGGATTACATACTGCACCTGAACGAGCGCGAGAAGGTGACCATAATACTCACAACCCATTACATGGAAGAGGCTGACGAGCTTTGCGACAGGATCGCGATAATAGACCATGGTAAGATAATAAAGGTCGACACCTCGGAGAAGCTCAAGGATTCGCTTGGAGGCGACGTGATAAAGATAGGGACGAACAAGCCAAAGGAGCTTGTCGCCCTAGTGAAAAAGAAGAAGATCGCAGTTTCGGCGATGGAGCATGATGGCACCGTAGAGATAACCGCAAAGGACGGAAGCAAGGCGCTTCCAAGGATAATAGAGTTCGCAAAGGGCGCCAAGATAGACATCGAGTATTCTACCTTGAAAAGGCCCACTCTTGAGGACGTTTTCATAAGCCTTACGGGCAAGGAGATACGCGATGAGCAGGCGAGCGGAGCAGACCAGATGAAGCAGAAGTGGAGGGCGAGAGGAAGGTAACATGGCTACTACAATTGACACTATATACACGATATGGCTCAGGGAGATCAAGAGGTTCCTGAAGTCAAAGTCGAGGATCCTGGGCACAGGCGGACAACCGCTCATCTGGCTCGCAATAGTCGGTGTCGGCTTCGGCTCTGCAATAGGCGTGCTTGCAGGAGGGGTCTCTTATATAACATTCATGGCTCCCGGGATAATAGGCATGACAATACTTTTCAGCTCCATATTCGCCGGGATAAACGTGATATACGACAAGCAGTTCGGTTTCATGAAGGAGATACTTGTTGCGCCGGTCTCTAGGGTAGGGATAGTCCTAGGGAAGATAGCAGGCAGTGCCACTGTATCGCTCATATCGGCAATCACAGTGCTTGTGATCGTTATTTTGGTAGGCATCATACCGGTCAGCAGCCTGACTGTGGCCGGGCTTATTGAGGCTGTCGTATTTATGGTACTGACAGCTGCAATTTTCGTGTCTGTAGGGCTGGTCATAGCAACGAGCATAAACAACATGGAGGGTTTTCAGGTAATAATAAACTTCTTCATACTTCCGCTCTTCTTCCTCTCCGGAGCGCTTTTCCCATTGACTGATGCCCCGTTATGGATGAAGGCGGTTTCGGCAGTAGACCCGTTAAGGTACGGTGTTGACGGGATGAGGGGGGCGCTTATAGGCACCGCGGCGGCATCTTACCCACTGGCCCTTGATTTCGTTATTATTCTCGGCGTTGCGGTAGTGCTGATTGCTGTTGCGGACTTTGCGTTCAGAAGGATGCAGGCCAAGTAGTATCAGACTGAACTTATTCTCTCAATGAACGCATTAAGGAACTTGTCCTTGTTTTCTTTCTTCGGGCCATATGCACCTGCTGCACATGGATGCCCTCCACCCGTACCTCCTATTATCGGCGAGAGACCCTTCATCAACTTTCCAAGATGTATCTTGTGGGTTTTGTCGAGTGGCGGCCTAAGCCTTGCAGAAAATGAGAGCTCATTCTTGCTTGTGGTATAGAAGAGGGAGACATCTGCGCCTATGCGTATTCCGTCGTCCGCAAGCATGTTTGCGTGCACATCCGCCTTGCCGTATACCATCAGCATGCTGTTGATTATCTTTATGTTCGAGTCGAAAAGGTTCTCTATAAATCCCTCCCTTGTTTCCGGCGCAGCTGGATGCTGGATTTCCTGCAGAAGCGACGTGTAATCGGTTTTTCCAGCCTCGAGAAGTTCCCCTATCTGTATGAATGTCTTTGGGAATGCGTTCTTGAACTCTGCAGAGTCAGAGATTATTCCGGTTGCGAGCATGCTGGCCAGTTTCTTGTCCATTTTTACGCTGCCACCTATCAGCTGGTATACTATGCTCGCTGTGGAATTGTAGCTCTCGTCGTTGAAGATTACTACGTTCTCTTTTTCTACCTTGCTTAGCGTGTGGTGGTCTATTATCAGAATCGTGCGCTTGAACCGCTCAAGCTCCTTCATGAATACGCCGCAGTCCTCGAAATTGTTGACGTCGAGGAGCACTACCAGGTCGGCGCCTGCGTCGAACTCCTTCGAGATAAGGTTTTCACCGAAACCCAGCCGTTCCATTATCCTTCTGCAGTTCGCTGTTATGTAATCGGGTGCGGCTATTCTCGCGTTGCTGAAGTACCTCGCCAGGCCGAAGGCGGATGATACCGAGTCGGTATCTGCCATTGAATGGAATGTGAGTAGCACTTTCTTGTTCTTGTACGAGGCGATGAATTCCTGGAGCGCTTTGAAATCTATGGCTTCCATCCATTCATCATCGGCTATTCCTTGAGCTCCTTAAGCGCTGCGGTTATCTCAACCCTTAGCGACTGCTCCTTTTTTGAGAGCTCGTCGAACTGCTTCTCGGTTATGCCGAGGCGCATCTGAGCTGAGTCCTGCTTCTCCTTCACGCTCTTTGTCGCTGTCGCCTTGTCTACGTCTACCATTATGCCCCCTACTGCTAGGTATATCCTGCCCTTTGCCTTCTCGATCTCCTCGAGAGCCTCTGCGAACTCCGCCTTCTGCTCCTTGAATTGCTCCTTCTGCATTGCAAGCGACTGGAGCTGCTCCTGCAGCATCTGGTACTCCCTTGTTATCTTTTCTAGTTGCTCCTTTTCCATAAACGCACCTCATCTGTCAACATCCCCAAGCACGAGGTCCAAACTGCCAAGCGTTGAGAAGATATCAGCGTATTTTGCATTTAGTGTTAGTTTCTTTAAGGCGGCAAGGTTTATAAAGGTGGGAGACCTCAGCGATATCCTGTAGGGCCTCTGCTTGTCCGGGACCATGTATATTATACCCTCGCCGCGCGGCAGCTCCCTCTCGACCACGACAACATCGGGCTTCGCGTTGGGGCCTATCAGCTTTATCGGCATTCCTTTCACGTCTCCGGTTTCAGGCATGGCGTCAAGCGCCTGCCGTATTATTTTTATGCTCTGCAGCATCTCCTCATACCTGACCCTGTACCTGTCAAAGTTGTCGCCGTTCGTCCCTGTAGGTATCCTGAAATCCATTTTGTCGTACACATAGTAGGGGTTGGATCTCCTTACGTCCTCCTCTATTCCTGAAGCACGCAGTACCGGCCCGGCGACACCGTAGTTTATCGCGTCCTCCCTGCTCAGTTTTGCCACGCCCTTTGTCCTCTCCATGAATACAGGGTTTTCTTCCAGCACCTCCGGGTACTCCCTGATCTTACCCTCAAGATAGTCTGCAAGTTTGTGTGAGCGCTCCCTGAAGCCTGGAGGAAGGTCCTGGTACAGGCCTCCTAACCTTAGGTTTACGTAGAACATCCTGTTCCCAGACACGTCCTCGAGCAGCTTGATCACCTGCGCCCTCTCCCTGAATGCCCAGGTGAACGTGGTGAGTAGCTGCCCCATGTCGTTGCAGAAGGTGCCCAGCCAGAGCAGGTGACTTGCTATCCTCTGGAACTCAAGCATTATGGTCCTTGCATATTGCGCCCTCTCCTTTGTCTCTATGCCTGTAGCCTTCTCCACAGCGCTTACGTAGAGGTCGTCCCAGCTTAGCGGCGCGACATAATCTAGCTTCTCCGCGTAGGATGGGCTTTGCATGTACATCCTGGTCTCCATGAGCTTCTCGACTCCCCTGTGGAGGAAGCCTATGTGCGGCTCTATCTCCTTTACTGTATCACCATCAAGGTCCACCACAAGCCTCAGCACTCCGTGCGTGCTCGGATGTATGGGGCCCACATTTATTCGCATCAATGCCATTCAATCCAACTTCTTGTAATCGGGGTTGCCCCATGCAAAGCTCTTCCTCAGTGGGTATTCGGTTCCGTTCCATTCCTCAAGAAGGAGCCGCTTTGCCTTCCTGCCCTCTATCTTTATCCCGAACATCTCTGACATCTCGCGCTCGTACCAGTCCGCTGCCTTGTATAGGTGGATTATGGTACGCACAGACGGTTCGGCAGAAGGCAGCCTGGCGGTTATTATCTCCTCCTTGCGCTCCGCTATATTGTACACTATGTACACTAGCCCAAGATAGTCGCCGTAATCGACTGCGGTTATCTTCTTTAGGTAGTCATACCCTTTTGCTTTCAGTCCGCCTAATGTTTCCACCAAGGCTTCTTTCCGTATCTCCTGCAATTTTTCCACCGATTTTATCTTGAAGTTTCATAAGCGCAGCATAAAGGTTCTCTGGTCTGGGAGGGCACCCAATGACATACACATCCACAGGAAGTATCTGGTCTATCCCCTGTATTATGTTGTAGCTCTCCCACCATGGGCCTCCCGACGTTGCACATTCGCCGTATGCTATCACATAGCTCGGCTTCGACATCTGCTCGTACATCCTCTTCACCCTTGGCGCTATTGACTTTGTCACCCAGCCCGCTACAATCATTACGTCGCACTGCCTTGGCGTGCTCCTGAATAGAAGGTATCCGTTCCTTTCCGCATCTATCCTGGATGCGCCGAAATCCATGAGCTCTATTGCGCAGCAGGCAAGCCCAAACTGCATTGGCCATACGGATTTCTCGTGCGCCCATTTTGTCAGGAATTTCGACCTGTCCCTTGTGAAGTCGCTGAGCCTTGCAAAGACCGCGTTAGTCGGGATTTTGTATTTCTTCGATGATTCTGCGAGAAGCTTGTCCATCTCCCTCTCCGCATTGGTGAATTCCTCCTTTGTGTAAGGCATCTCTGCTTCTTGCATATCAATCATTTTTGGCTATTTTGTAACCTATCAGCGACATGGCCGTAGCAAATATCCCGAGGATTATGAATGCGATGTTGGTGCCGTAATCCAGCTGCCTCACGTTGCTCGACCATATTATCAGGATCGCTATCACTATCTCGAACGGCAGGAAAAGCATGAAGTACGGCAGGTATTCGTTCTCTATGTCCCTGCTCCTGCCTATCGTCTCCTCCCCGCTTTCATAGGGTGCGTTCCTTACGGGATTTCCCCTTCCTCTTTTGCGCAGGAGCTTTGATGCGAGGATGAACGATGCGGGTATGAATATCGCAAAGGCTGCGAAGAGTAGCAGTGCGACATAATCGTAGAGCATCAATACACCGGTACGGCGATATAACACTTATAAAGTTCATAAGGCTTTCTGTATGCCAACCGTTCTGGGAGTTAGCCTGGTAAAATAGGATTAATTGACCGCTATATTCCATGCGGTTATTTCCTTCTTGCCCTCTATGCCGTAGGACTTCGCCTTCCTTATGTCAACGCCCTTCTTCGAGGCAATGCGCTCCACCATCTTGAACATGAGCACACCTCCGAGGTGTATCATCGCCGCGGTAGCGTACTTTGCAAACGGGTCTGTCGCCTCCGAGTCTGTGGAATCCCTTGCGGCCATCTTTGCGAGGTGCTTGTATGAGGCGTAGTAGACAGCGAGCATTGACGGGCTGAGCTGCGATTCGAACTTCTTTGACTTTATCCTGCCCAGCGGGACATTCAGCAGCGGCGTCACCGTGAACTCGAACGGCCTTCCCTCGCACGTGGAAGTACTCAGCCTATTTATCAGCGCGACCGTATCCCAGTTGTCCTCGTCGCTCTCGTCCATCTGGCCCACCTGCACAGTGAACGCCGGCCTCCAGTAGTATTTGTTCATGTTGTATACGCCCTTCCATACAATCTCCTGCCAGCTTCCATCACTCCCTATCCTCAACGGCAGGGTCTTTGCAGGCATGTGCTTCAGCGCAAGCTTGTCGCTCCCGGTCTCGAGACCCACCTGTATGCCCACCCAGTTGGTCGGTCCTGCATGCATTGCCTCAGATAATTTCTGGATAAGCTCGGGATACGCTGACGGTATGGATATCCTGCCATGCGTAGGGTTGGTGCGCCTGATTCCCTTAACCGACATTATCGCCTTGAACATCTCCACCAGCGCGTCCTGGTCTGGCACATAGTTCTGCAGGTGCTTGTATGCGAATATCTCGTCTGAATGTATCCATGCCCTCCCAGGCCCGCCCTTCTCTACATTGACCTTTATCTCCTTAACGATCTTATCTACTGGATAGTACCTTATCTCCCTGAGCGTTACCTCGCAGAAGTCGCAGCCTATGCCGCAACCCCTCATGACCTCGACAAGGCCCTTCGCGCTCGGGTTGATTATGTCTGGTATGTCCTCTATGCTCGGGAAGGCCTTGAGCCCCTTTCCCCTCGAGAGGAACCTGCTGTCCTGCTTTACGACCCTGTGGAAAGTGTCGTCGTAGGTCACGTAGCTCTGGGAGAACATGTTGTTGTCTATGCTTCCCTGCGTTACCTGATCAAACAACTCACAGACGACGTCGTCAAGCTCGCCCTGGAAGAGGTAGTCTATCTTGTGCTTCTCTATCTCCTCTGGCATCAGCATATATTCCCACACGCCCGGGCCGCCTATCATTAGCTTCGCCGTCTTGCCTGCCCTTAGTATGTCGATTTTTTTCATCAGGTCCTCCCATTCCCTCCTCACATAAGCGTCCAGCTCCTTTGATTCATATAGTGCGTAGTAGGACATCGTGACCGGGCCTAGGCCGAAGGGGTCCATGGTGGTGACACCTATTATCTCGGTGTCCTCCTTTATGAATTTGCCAAGATGGTCGGGATGCGCTACTACAATCTCGCTCTCAGGATACTTGCGCAGTAGCGCGGCCTCCAGCTTCCTGAGCGCGTAGGGTGCGTATTTTAGCCTGCCGCCGTTTATCGGGGGGGAGATCTTGCCCTTTAGGAATTTGTATGCGGCGCTTGGCACTGAATTGGTCGGGGCGCACGGTAGGAAGTCCAGTAATGGGAAATTCCTATAATCATATATTAGGGTCTGGTCCGATATTAAAACGCATTTGGCCACATTATCACCACATGTGTCTGCGCGAGCTAAAGATATGTATAACTTGGTTATGGTATATTGGAATTAGAATATAAAAAGCTTAAGTTTTGGCGCTTTTAATGATCTATTTTGCCTATTCTGCTGAGACTGCCTCTTTGAACATAGCACAGGCGCTGCGCGGGTTTCTCGGGCTTGAGGAGAGGGAGGATTTCCATGGCTTGAAGTGCTTTGGCGGGAATGGGATACTGATGCTCGAGGTCGGGGGCAGACTAATAAATGCGGATTTCCTTGACGCTTTTGTGGATGCGCCACTCATTTTCCTGAGCAGGCACAGCAGCAGCATGGGCATTCCGGCATTTACGGTGCATGCGGAGGGAAACTGGTCTTCCGAGGCAAGCCTTGGGGGCAGGCCCAAAATGCTGAGCGTTTCATCGCCAGTAGGCATGCTCAAGGCGCTCAGGACGATAAAGGCTATAAACAATACGGATCTCGACGTCACCTACGAGGCTACGCACCACGGTCCCCTCATAAACAGCCCCTCCTTCTTCGTAGAGCTCGGTGGCAACGAGGATGTGATCAACAACGCGGAGCATGCGAAGCTGCTGGCCGATGCTGTGGCCCGCTCAATTGACGCTGATGCGGGATATGGCAAAATTGCCGTTGGCTTTGGCGGCATGCATTACCCAAGGAAGTTCACCGCGCTCGCCCTCGACTGCAAGTATGCCTTCTCTCATATAATGTCAAAGCACCATATCGGCAACACGGACATGATAGAACATGCGTTCGCAAGAAGCGACATCCCCGCCGAGATTGCAGTGATAGAATGGAAAGGGATAAAAAGTGCTGAGAGGGAAGTTATAATCAGAGAGCTTGCGAGGTTGGGTATAGATTATGCAAAGGTATAGTGTTTTTCTCTTTGCAGCAGTGGCGATACTCGGCCTTACCGCGCTTGCAGGTATGGCTGGCGCGCAGTACTGGTTCCAGAGCGGCGTAAGAGGCTCTAACGATGCTGCCTTCAATAATGGCGCAAGTGTATCGATACAGACGGTTTACCAGAATGCGAGCATGGGCTCCCTAGGATTCTGGGTGGGCGAGAGCCTTTCTAATGGTGCATTCATACAGGTCGGCTATGAGATACCTAACAACACCGGCTATTACGCATCGTCGTGCAACAGCACCGTAAGCAACATATACTTGAAGGGAGGGGTGCCGACCTGGTTCTGGGAGTACTTTAGGCCGAACGGCAACAGCAACTCCTTCTGCGGCGGGCTAGGCGCCGATGGCGCGATTACAAACAACGGGAGCTTCGACACATACTCGTTCAAATCGGACCAAAACGGCGTATGGTATGCCTATTTCAACGGGCAGAGGATAGGCAGCGTTAATCTTGGGGCTGTAGAGTCTGGGCCTAGCCCGCCCTCTGCATTCGCGGAGTATGCGCAGACAAGCACAAACCAGGTGCCGATGAAAACCGTGTACTTCAAGGACCTTGCCTATTATACCGCAAATCTCTCGAGGGCTGTGGCCGAGGGGTACTCCTCGGTGGGCTACGGGAAGGGAAGCCTTACCTACCTGCCGAATCCTTACGGGGTGCGCGAGGTTGGCAATTTCACTGATTATTTTGCCGTGGGATCTAACCTTTCCGCAAAGGGGACGCCAAACGTACTGTGGCGCATAGGCTATTCGGTAAATGTGGTCTCTGCGTACAGCAACGCGACCGGGAGCGGCAACTACACCGCCTATTCGTTGGTGCCCATAAGCGCGCCGAGGTCTGTAAGCATAGCCCCTGGCGTAAGGGAGTTCTTTACTGGATGGGTCGGAAACGGGATTGATTCTTACACAGGCAACAGCACGAGCATATCGGTTACGCTGTACGGCAATGTCACAGAGACCGCGACATGGAAAAAACAGTATTACCTTAATGCGACAACCGCGTATGGCAGCCTGACAGGGGGCGGGTGGCGTGATGCCAATAGCACGGTGACTGTCTTCCTCGCGCAGAATTATGTGGCGGGCGGTACAGGAACGCGTTATGCGTTCGATGGGTGGAGCAACGGCGAGATGTCCAACAGGACAACGCTTCTGTTGAATGGGCCGGAAAGCGTCAATGCGGTCTGGAGCAAGCAGTATTATCTCACGGTCCTGGCGCCGTACGGGAGTACCGGCGGTAGCGGCTGGTACAATGCTAACAGCATCGCGAGCATATCGCTGAGTACGCTTGTTGTCCCTGTGAATAGCACCTCAAGGCTTGCCTTCCTGAGCTGGAGCAACGGAGGAGTTACGCCGAATGCAACTGCCGTGGTAAGCGCGCCCTCCACAGTGAACGCACTCTTCGGGAGGCAGTATCTTGTCATGCTTGCGCCGGAGGACTCGAACGGCCAGAACATAACCAGCGTGGGGTACTATGGCATAAGCGGACAGAGGTCGAATTCGAGCGAGGTTTTCGTGTTCGCAAACCGGACGTACAACGTGCAGTATATTTACTACAAGAACGTGAGCATAGCAACAAACTACCGCTTTACGGCGAATTCTCCAGAAGTGATCGCGTTCAAGACCCCCACGTACAACATAGCGATACAGACTCAGAGCGTTTTCGGGACGCCAGTGAATGCAAGCCTGAATATAACATTCAAGAACGGTACAAACCTTGGCCTTTACTCTGGTAATCAGGGAAGCCTTAGCTTTGACGACGTGCCATATGGCTATGTGAGCGGATACGCGGATTACCTCGGCTTCAAGGAGAGCATAAACCTCAACAATGGCGCCAGTTCCTACCTCACCTTCTTCACCGCGTCCGTAGTCATATACATAATCTTCGGAATCGCGCTGATAGTCGGAATCTCTGTTGTGGTGGCCTATTACGAGAGGAGGAGAGGGGGGCGCAGGGCCTCCAGGAGTAGGTCTGGCAGGAGAGCCGACGGGCGCTGAGGGTTGGGTTCCTTGAAAAGCATCTATGAGTTCTTCCTTGAAAGGTATCACTCCTTTACCGAGATACAGAAACTTGCGATTCCTGCAGTTGAGAGGCGGGAGAACTGCCTGATTGTGGCGCCCACCGGTGCCGGAAAGACGGAGGCGGCGGTACTGCCGCTTATCAATTCTGTCGCCGGAGCTGAGGCTGCGCCGATAGGGATACTCTACATAACACCTCTCAGGGCGCTTAACAGGGACATGCTGCTGAGGCTTGAGGAACTGTGTGCACATGCTGGTGTAAGCGTGGGCGTCAGGCACGGCGATACTACGCAAAAGGAGAGGAACAGGCAGGCGCGGTCGGCGCCGCTGCTGCTCATAACCACGCCGGAAACGCTGCAGAGCATACTTCCGACGAAGCACATAGGGAGATATCTGCGCAACCTTTCCGCGGTGGTGGTTGACGAGCTGCATGAGCTGTATTACAGCAAGAGGGGGGCGCAGCTTTCGCTTGCGCTTGAGAGGCTTGAGCAGCTCTCGCCGGGATTCCAGAGGATTGGCATAAGCGCCACGATCGGGGATGCGAACACTGCTGCGAGGTTCCTATGCGGCGACAGGAAATGCACGGTAGTCAAGTCTGGGGGGCTCAAGGAGATGGCGCTTGAAGTAGAGCAGCCTTCGAGGGGTAGGCATGATCTTGGCGCCCAGATGGAGAGGTTCGGGCTTGACAGCCCCGCGCTCGGAAGGCTGGGGCGCATCTCAGAGCTAGTATCGCATTCGAAATCAGCCATAATATTCGCTAACACGAGGCAGGTTGTCGAGAGCCTGGGCAGCAAGCTGGTGCACCTCAACAGCATAGACGATTTTGGCGGCATAGGAGTGCACCACAGCTCGCTTGACAAGGAGGAGCGCATATCGCTAGAGAAAAGGTTCAAGAGCGGCTCCGTGAGGAGCATAATAGCCACAAGCTCGCTCGAGCTGGGCATAGACATAGGGAACATAGACCTTGTGATACAGTATGGGTCGCCAAGGCAGGCGCTGAGGCTTGCGCAGCGCGTAGGGAGGAGCGGGCATACCCACAAGGGGATGGCAAGGGGCGTCGTGATCTCGACCAGCGCCGTGGAAACGCTGGAGACGATCTCTATATTCGAGCTTGTGCATTCTGGATCGTTCGAGACATTCAGGCCCCAGTTCGGCGCGCTTGACGTCCTGGCGAACCAGATATGCGGCATCGCGCTCGATAAGCAGAGCATTGAGCTCGCCGAGCTTGAGAGGATTGTGAGGGGCTCGTTTGTGTATGCGGCGCTTGACTCGGAGAAGCTTGTCTGGCTGCTTAAATTCATGACAGGGCTGAGGCTCGTTGGTTTCGACGGCAAATTGATAACAAGCGGGGGCAGGACAAGGATGTACTACTACGACCACCTTAGTGTGATACCAGACTCGAAGAGGTTCATGGTCAAGAACATAGTGGAGAACAGGATAATATCGACGCTTGATGACAGGTTCGTGGCTAGCAATGTTGAGGAGGGGTCTGTATTCATAACAAAGGGCCTGCCCTGGAAGGTGCTGAGCATTGACGATGACATAATAAGCGTTGAGCCGAGCACAGACCTTGATGCTGCGGTGCCGGACTGGACCGGCGAGGACATACCAGTGAGCCACGACACCGTGCGCGGGGTTTTCAGGCTGCTGAACTCGCCTGGAAGTATCGGAAGGCAGAATGCCGATTCGCTGAGGGCGGTGGACGAGCTTGCGGCAAGGCAGGCGCACTCCTTCCTGCCCTCAGAGAACGCCTTCTTCGTAGAAAGCCTTGAGGAATACTGCGTGCTCTATACGGGGCTGGGCACGCAGGCGAATGAGGCCTTCTCGCGGCTGCTTGCGCACATGATAAGCGCACGGCTTGGCAGGAGCGTGAATACGCGCTCGTCGCCGTACATGATAATGCTTGAGCTTGGGAGGGACTTCGACATAGTGCGGCTGCTGAAGGGCATAGAGTCAAAATCTGTGGAAAAGAGCCTGAGGGACTCGGTCGCAGAGACTGAGCTCTTCCGCTATAGGTTCATAACGATAGCGAAGCTCTTCGGGGTAATAGATAGGGATGCCGCAGTGTCCAGGTCGTTCGCCAAGAGGATAATAAAGGTGATGAAGGACTCGCCGATCCACGACGAGGCGCTCCGCGAGCTTCTTGAAAGCTATTTCGACATCGCTACGTTGAAGCAGTTCATAGAGGAGCTTGAGAGCGGTGCGGTGAAGATAAGGCTGGTCAGCTCGGACACGCCATCAGTTTTCACAAGGGCAATACTCGCATCCGCACATTATACCAGGGAGCTTGTCATGCCGCTTACGCCAAACAGTGAGCTCGTGGAGTCATTCTCAAAGTTCATATTTTCGAAATCGGTAAAGATGCTATGCACATACTGCGGCTTCTTCTTTGAGAGGAGGCTGAATGAGATAAAAGAGATGGAATTGCTTGTCTGCCCAAATTGCAGCAGCCCAATGATCTCCATATATTCTGATGAGTACAAAGCTGTGGTGGACAAGAAGGTTAGCGGGAAAAGGTTGACAAGGAAGGAGACTGGCGTGCTGAAGGAGGCACTGCAGTATGCAGGACTTATCTCGTCGTACGGTGCAAAGGCAACTGTTGCGCTATCAGTTTATGGTGTTGGGCCGAAAAGTGCAGCAAGGATACTTATGATGCGCAAGCATGACGAGCACTCGTTCTTTATGGACCTCCTTGAGGCGCAGAAGAACTTCATAAGGACAAAGAAATATTGGTCTATCTGATTGGATTTGTATGTTCTCAAGAGAGTTTATTTCCCCATTCTATTCCAATATGGTGCAGATCGGTCAAAATCGGCCCGGTTTTTGGTTCAATCCTGTAGACGAAAAGCTTTACAATCCCGTCACTCTTCGTTACGGCGCCAGCAACCCCGAATCCTGCTTTCCACCCCTCAAATTTCGCGCGGGACGTTCCAAGATCGGCGTTCTTGCCAGAATAATCTATCCCGTCTGCAGCGATGGTCACTGCGTACTGACCAATGTCATAGGCAAACTCTTCTACTATGGTTAATATATTTTTAAAAGATATTAAGTCGCTCATTTGTGTTAATGATTCTATGCCTGCGTTACGTGCCTCGTCTCTTAATAGGGCCCTTGTCCTCCTGCAGGCATATTCTTTGCCCATAGACGATGCTGCATGAATGAGGCTGCTGGGGGAGTTTCCTGCTGTTCGGACAAACTCGGAGAGAGCCTCTAGTTTAGCTAAAGACCTTGCGGTCATCACGTCGCCGGATGAGTGCAAAGACCAATTGCTATCCAGAGTTCTCGAAGGTCGGAGCAGATTCATGTTGTACATGTCTTCTATTTCCTGCCTTAGCGCGCCAATCTGGTGCGCGGACAGGCTCTCCTCGACATGCAAGGCATTTAACCGGCTTTCTAAATATTCCCGATGTTCTGGTGAGATTCTTTGTATAATTTCGGCTACTTTGGATGGTTTGTGCATCTACGCCCCCTCTTATCACTTTATTCTTTCGCACATTCAGATATTTAAGCTTTCTTGTCGGTGGTTCCTAGAAGGTGCCTTTTTATTTCTTGATTTCTGTTGCCCCGTTTTGCGATATCTTGTAGGCTGCGTTCTCGAAATGCATTGCCAGCTCCCTCCCTTTGTAGTATTCGTGGAGGAACACCGCTATCGAGGCGGCTCTGCAGTGTGGCTGCGAGGTTATGCTTATCTTGAAATCGGATATCTTGTTGATGTAATCTACGTCCTCTTTGTCCGTGACAATGAGCACTATGCGCTTGTATGTGCTTATCATGGCGCTTTTCTCCTGGAATGAGGTTCCGTACCTGGTGAGGTATATCTTTATCGCCTTGTCTGAAGTTTTCAGGAACTCCTCGCAGCTCTTTGCGAACGAGACCTTGAACTTCCCTCCCCATTTGCTGTTCATCCTGTTTATATAATTGACAAGCCGCGCGTCCTTCTTTCCTATGAAGGTTATTTCTGATGCGCCAAGCGCACGCGAGGTAACGCAAAGGTCAAGGCTGTTCTGATAACTGTTTCTGCCTATGGCTAACACATTTATCATAGCGATACGCCCCCCGTACATATAATTATCATGGACAGTAATATTAAGCTGCTTGCTCCGCAGCAGCCTGCTGCGGTTGATATTTTGTTATCGTCTGCGCATCGACTATGACCGCACCGGGGTTAAGCCTCATCAGCCTGACTCCGCTTGCGGCCCTTCCGGTCTTTCTTATCTCGTTGACAGGGAATGTTATGGATATCCCCGTGGAATTTATTAGTATTATGTTGTCCGCCGTGGAGACCTTTATTGCTCGCACAACGTTGCCGGTCTTTTCCTTGACCTTTATGTTGATGACGCCCTTGCCTCCCCTCTTTTGCAGCCTGTATTTATTCGCTTCGGTCACCTTGCCGTAGCCCTTTTCAGCTATTGATGCGATGATGTCGTTCTCGTTGACCGACAGGACGTTTATCACCTTGTCGTTCGGGTTTAGCCTTATCCCACGCACACCATGTGCGATCCTGCTCATCGGTCTTATGTCACTTTCCTTGAACCTGAGCGCCTTGCCCATCTTGGTCACTATGAATAATTCCGACTTGCCATCGCAGAGGCAGACGTCGGCCAGTTCGTCGCTCTCGTTTATCGGTATCGCCTTTATGCCGTTCGCCCTGGGCCTGGAGAACTTCTCTGCGCGTATCCTCTTTATCTTGCCTTTTGATGTTATGAATACAAGGAAGGAGCTGGAGAATTCCTTTGTATTTATTATGTTAGCGACCTTCTCCCCTTCGCTGAGCTTTATCAGGTTGACCGTCGCCTTTCCGCCGCCGTATCGCCCTTCCTCCGGAACCAAGTAGGCCTTTAGCCAGTATGCCCTCCCCTTGCTAGATATTATGAGGAGGTAATCCTTGAGCCTGCAGGAGATAATCTCCTTTACGAAGTCACCCTCCTTCAGCTGTATCGCTATTACACCCTTGCCTCCCCTGTCCTGTGAGCGGTATACATTGGTCGGTATGCGCTTGATGTAGTTGTTGCTCGTGAGTATTACGCTTGTCTCCGCGTCTATTATGAGGTCCTCCCTGTCCAGGTCCTTCTCTGGCGCATTGTGGTCTATCGTTGTGCGCCTTTCCCTCCCGTATTTGCCCTCTATGCGGGCTGTTTCCTCGCTTATTATCCCGTATATCTTGCTCTCATCGGCAAGTATGCCGCTGAGGTCGGTGATTGTGCCTGTGAGTTCCACCTTTTCTTTCTCTAAAGAGCCGATCTCCAGGCTTGTGAGCCTGCTCAGTTTCATGTCAAGTATGGCGCTTGCCTGCTTTTCGCTTATTTGGTAGTTCTTGGTCAGCGTCTCCCTCGCTTCTCTTACGTCCTTGCTAGCCTTGATTGTGGTGATTACGTTTTCTATATCCATTACCGCTACGAGCAGCCCCTCAACGATGTGCAGCCTGTCTGTCGCGATCTTGAGGTCGAATTCCGACCTCTTCCTTATCACATCTATCCTGTGGTCCACAAATATCTTTATGAATTGCCTGAGGTTCAGCGTCACAAGGTTGTTGCCTATGACTGCGATGTTCATCACTGGGAGCGATATCTCGAGCTGCGTGTGCTTGTAAAGCATGTTGAGCATGACGTCCGTATCTGCATCCTGCTTCAATTCCACTACGACTCTTATCCCCTCCTTGCCGCTTTCATCCCTAAGACCGGATATCCCCTGTATAGTCTTGTCCCTGACCAGGGTCGCGATGTTTTCTACCATTGTCGCCTTGTTAACCGTGTAAGGTATCTCGGTAATTATTATCGCGTTCTTGTTCTTTATCTTTTCGAATTTTATCTTTCCCCTTATTGTGACGCTCCCTCTTCCGGTTATGTAGGAGGAGACGAGCGCATTGTTGTAGAACACGGTTCCGCCTGTCGGGAAATCTGGGCCTTGCACATACTGGAGCAACTCTTGCGGCGTGATATCCCTGTTCTTTATGTATGCTATTACAGCCTCAGAGATTTCGGAGAGGTTGTGCGGCAGTATATTTGTTGCGACACCTACGGCAATTCCAGATGCGCCGTTGATGAGCAGGTTCGGGATTCTTGTGGGTAGGAGCAGCGGCTCTTCTTCGGTGTTATCGAAATTCGGGACAAATGGAACTGACTGCTTTTCAAGATCTGCGATAACCTCCTCCGCTATTTTGCTTAATCTTACCTCAGTATACCTCTGCGCGGCTGGTGGATCCCCGTCGATAGAGCCCATATTTCCCTGTCCTTCAACCAGTGTGTAGTTCATGGAGAACGGTTGTGCCATTCTTACAAGCACCTCATAGGCCGCGGCGTCTCCGTGCGGATGGTAGGTACCTATTACATGTCCGATTATTTTTGCGCTTTTCTTTGTTGGCTGGTCATGGGTGTTGTTGAGCTTGTACATTGAGAAGAGTATCCTTCTTTGGGCGGGCTTCAGGCCGTCGCGAGCATCTGGCAGAGCCCTGCCTACGATTACGCTCATGGCATAGCTTATGTAACTAGTCTGCATCTCGTTCTCAACGTCAGACTGGATTATCTCTTCCATAAACATCAATCATATATCAAGGAACGTCACTTCGGTGGAATGCTCTTCCAGGTAGTGCCGCCTTTGTTCTACGTCGACCCCCATCAACGTTGTGAATATCGCGTCCGCAATCCTTGCGTCCTTTATGTTTATTTTCCTAAGAACCCTGTTTTCCGGGTTCATCGTCGTCGCCCACAGCTCTTCCGAGTCCATTTCTCCGAGTCCCTTGTACCGCTGCACCGCGGCTTTGCCGCCGTGTTCCTGCATTGTTTTGTTTAACTCTGCGTCCGAGTAGAAATATTTTGATTCCTTGCCGCGGGTCACTTTGTAAAGTGGCGGCTGTGCGATGAAGATGTTGCCCTTTTCTATCAATGGACGCATGTACCTGTATAGAAAAGTGAGTAGGAGGGTTCGTATGTGGCTTCCGTCAACGTCGGCGTCTGTGAGAAGTATTATTTTGTGGTACCTTAGGTTCTCAAGATTGAACCCCTCTTTTATCCCGACACCGAATGCGGTCACCATTGTGTGCAGTTCGGCATTATTGAAAAGCTTTTCTTCTGACGCCTTCTCGACGTTCAGGATTTTACCTTTTAGCGGGAGTATTGCCTGGTATTTCCTGTCCCTTCCCTCCTTTGCTGACCCGCCTGCGGATGGGCCTTCGACTATGAATATCTCCGACTTTTCAGGATCGTCTTCGGTGCAGTCCGCCAGCTTTCCCGGAAGTATTGAGCCCTCGAATAGGCTTTTCTTTCTTGCCAGTTCCCTTGCGCGCCTTGCAGATTCCCTTGCTTCGGCGGCGGTAAGTATTTTTCTGATGATGTTGGTTGCGTCCTGGGGGTTTTCTTCCAGGTATGTGGATAGCCCGGCATAAAGAACGCTGTCGACTGCGCTTTTTATTGTCGTGTTGCCCAGCTTCTCTTTTGTCTGACCTTCGAACTCGGGATTCTGCATCGATATGGATATTATTGCAAGGAGTCCCTCCCTTGTGTCTTCCCCTTCCACCTCAGCCTGCTGCCTGCCCAGCTTCTTTGTGTTCTTCTGCATGTAGTTTGTTATCGCCCTTGTTAGTGCTGACCTGAACCCGATAACGTGGGTTCCGCCTTCCGGGGTCCTTATCTTATTGACAAACGAGAGCACGTCCTCGGAGTAGCTGTTGATGTACTGCATGCCCAGGTCTATCTTGACCGAATCAGTTTGCTTGCTTATTATGATGGGTTTTGTCAACGATTCCCTGTCCCCCCTTACGAATTCGAGAAAATCTGGTATACCGTTGTCTGAAAAGTAGAGCGTTGCCTTTTCGTTGGTTGGATCTCTTTTGTCAACAAGGTTTATTTTTACTCCGGGATTCAGGTATGCGAGCTCCTTAAGGCGCTCGTTTAGTTCGATTGAGTCAAAACTTCTTGCGGAGAATATTGTTGCGTCTGGCTTAAATCTAACCGTTGTTCCGGTATCGCCTTCGTCCGTTGTACCAACGATCTCTAACGGGGTTTCTATAGCGCCCCTGACAAATCGCTGCTGATATATTTTACCCTCTTTTCTTACGGTGACTTCGGTGTATTCCGAAAGTGAGTTCACTACGGTAAGGCCGACCCCGTGTAGCCCTCCTGAAACCTTGTATGCCTTGTTGGTGAATTTGCCGCCAGTATGCAATGAGGTCATTATCACTTCCAGGGCTGGTCTGCCCTCCTTTTCCATAATGTCTACAGGGATTCCCCTGCCGTTGTCGCCCACCTCTGCGACATCAACATCCTCTTCCTTGCTCAGGGTTATCTTGATGTCTTTTGCATGGCCTGCTTGCGCCTCGTCTATTGAATTATCGAGCACTTCGTAGAGCAGGTGGATGAAGCCTTTGCTGCCGGTTGACCCTATGTACATTGCGGGTCTTTTCCTCACCCCTTCCGGCCCAGAAAGCGCTATTATGTCCTTTGCGCTGTATTCGTTATTCCCCATACTTACCAGTAGTTAAATCGTGGTAATTATACTTTATTTTTCAGCTTTAAAACCCTTTCTGTGGTCCCTTTTTTTGGCCTGTTTTTAAGAACGTATAAATATTTCAGATGCCTAAAACTATTGATACATTTGGACACTATTGCGCGGTTATGGAAGAAGCTGGACGGTGGGAAGGTAGAGTGCACTGCATGTGCAAGGAGGTGCAGAATACCAGACGGGTCGAGAGGATTCTGCTATGTGAGGCAGAACGTCGGGGGAAGGCTTCACCTTGCTAATTACGGCAGGCTGGAGGCTATGCAGGTAGACCCCATAGAGAAGAAGCCATTTAACCAGTTCATGCCTGGCAGTTATGTTTTCGGGATAGGGACATCCTCTTGCAATTGGGGCTGCATGTTCTGCCAGAACCATAATATCTCAAAGGACAGGGAAATGAAGGGTGTTGATGTCAGTCCGGAGGAAGCAGTCGCGCTTGCAATCGAGAATAATGCGCAGGGCATTGCCTATACTTATAATGAACCGACAATCTTCATGGAGTATGCACTGGATGTCGCTAAGATAGCGCATCGGAAGGGCCTTTACAATGTTTTTGTCACGAACGGCTATATGACGAGTGAGGCTGTAGAGAGCATGAAGGGGCTCATTGATGCGGCGGTAATAAATTTCAAGGGCAATGCGGAGCAGAAGTTCTCCAATAAATACGAGGTTGTTGCCTCTGCAGACCAGATAAAGGAGGCTCTTTTGTCACTTAAGAAAGCAGGCGTTCATTTAGAGATTACCGATTTGGTGATACCTGCTGTGGGGGATTCGCTGAAAGCCTGTGATGAGCTAACCCGCTGGATTAAAGACAACCTTGGCAGAAATACCCCGGTCCACTTTACCCGCTTCCAGCCCGATTACAAGATGCTCGATTCGGTTGAGACCCCGTATCCGATGCTCAAGGCCCACTACGACGTTGCAAAGAAAAACGGCCTTGGTTATGTTTATATAGGAAATGTGCCAGGAAACCCCTATGAGAGCACATACTGCCCTGGTTGCGGTTCTGCCGTGATAGAAAGGACCGGCTTCTACATAACCGGGTCAGGTCTTGATAAGGGCAATAAGTGCAAGAACTGCGGACACAAAATAGATATTTCTGGCAGCCTACCAAAGATATTAAGGTATGAAGGTATCAAATCTATCTATTAGAGACAGGTAGGTTGGTTGGAGCGAAAACGGGTTATAATTATAGGGGCGGCTGGGAGGGATTACCAGAACTTCAACATGCTTTTTAAGAATAATCCGGATTATGAGGTCGTTTGCTTTACCGCAAACCAGATCCCTTTCATATCTAACAGGGTTTATCCTAAGGAATTAAGCGGGAAACTGTATCCTGAGGGGATAAAGACCTATGATGAATCTGAACTGGCATTCCTGATAAAGCGCTACAAGGTTGACATTTGCATAATCTCGTACAGCGATCTTCCATACAATGACGTAATGAAGAAAGCGAGCATTGCCAATGCTGCCGGATCGGACTTTTGGATCGTGGCTCCCGAAAGGACGATGCTGAAATCGACAAAGCCCGTAATCGCGATCTGCGGCGTAAGGACCGGTGTCGGAAAGAGCCAGACGACCAGGTATGTGGCAAAGCTGCTGCGCGGACTCGGCAAAAAGATCGTGATAATAAGGCATCCGATGCCTTACGGAATCCTAAAAAATGAGGTTGTCGAGAGATTCGCCACAATAAAAGACCTCGACAGGTACAAGACAACGATAGAGGAGAGGGAGGATTACGAACCGCACATAAAGAACCGCTTTGTTGTTTTTGCCGGAGTGGACTATGAGAAGATACTTCGTGCTGCGGAAAAAGAGGCTGACATAATACTCTGGGATGGAGGGAATAACGATGCGCCGTTCGTGAAACCGGATCTATTCATAACAGTAGCTGATCCGTTGAGGACCGGCAGCGAGCTTACATATTATCCCGGCGAGACGGTTGCAAGGATGGCGGATGTAATCATAATAAACAAGGTCAATTCCGCCTCTACAGACGAGCTCAGGATGCTTGAGAAGAACCTCAGGGAGATAAACAGCTCTGCAAAGATAATCTATGCCGACTCTGCGGTAAGCCCTGACAATCCTAAGATGATAAAGGGGAAGAGGGTGCTGGTTATAGAGGACGGCCCAACGATAACGCACGGAGGCATGAGGATCGGAGCGGGTATGGTTGCCGCGCGCGAGTGCGGCGCGGCTGAGGTCGTGCGCGCAAAGGATTATGCAGTTGGGGAGATAAGGGAAACTTTCAACAAGTATCCGAAGCTTGACCTGGAGCTTCCCGCGATGGGATACAGCGCAAAACAGATAAGGGATCTCGAGGCTACAGTGAATGGCGCAGATTGCGACGTTGTTATTTCCGCAACGCCAACCAACCTTCGCAACATCATAAACATAAACAAGCCCATAGTGCAGGTCAGCTATGAACTGGTGCCAAAGGGTGCCGAATTAGACAGGATAATAAGGGATTTTGCTGAAAGGGTGAAGAAATGAGGCATCATAAGAAAATTCTTGGAGTTGCACTTGCCCTTGGGATAATAGATTCGGTTTACCTTACGATAGTGCATTTTGCGCCAGGCGCGCTTTACTGCCCGACAATCGGGACAACAGTGAACTGCGAGAGCGTTCTCGGGAGCAGCCTGTCTGCGGTGTTCGGCATACCAATCGCGGTACTCGGGCTTGTCTGGTTTGTCGCTGCGTTCCTCTTCCTGCTGTTCGGGCATAATAAGATTGTCAAGAATGTATGGATGCTCTTCGGGGCTGGAGGCATACTTTATTCGATAGTCGGGCAGACCATAATAGGCAAGATATGCATCTACTGCTCGCTGCTCGATATATTTCTTGCGCTGAGCATTGGCATGTTCCTTTATCTGTGAGGTAATTTTTTGGAATACGGTGAGATACGCGACGCTGTACACGGCAACATAGGGTTCAACGAGACGGAATGCAAGATAATGAACACCCCGGAGATGCAGAGGCTGCGGTACATAAAGCAGCTTGACATGACCTATCTCATATTTCCCGGCGCAAACCACAGCAGGTTCGAGCATTCGCTCGGCAGCATGCACGTCGCAAAGGAGCTGGTGTGGAGCATTTACGGTGACGGCGCACCTGAGCTCTCGTATGTAGGGCTGCTTCACGACATAGGGCACGGCCCCTTCTCACACCTCAGCGAATTCGTAATGGAGAAATACCTCAAAAAGAACCATGAGCGGATCGGTGAGGAGGTGTTGGTCAGATCAGGCATCAAGGAGATACTCGAGGACTCGGGGCTTTCTTTCAAGAGGATTGTGGATTACTTCAGGGACTCCGAAAAGATCGATGTTGTTGGCGGCGCAATAGGCTCCGACAGGATAGACTACCTGATGCGCGATTCGCATTATACAGGGGTTGCGTACGGGATCATAGATTATGAGAGGCTGAAAGGGAGGCTTGTCTCATCAGACGGGAGAGTCGCAATAACTGATGCCGGTATATCCGGAGCAGAATCGCTTCTAATCGCCAGGTATTTCATGCATTCCAACGTTTACATGCACCATGCAAAGATCATTGCCGGAAAAATGCTGCAGAATGCGATGAGTGCCTCATTGGAAGCAGGGGAATTGGATGCTGGTGAGTTGGTGTCGATGACCGATGACCGCCTTGTCAGCGCTCTGCTTGCCTCAAAGGAGAAATCTGTGCATGATACTGTCGAGAGGATAAGGGAGAGGCGGCTTTTCAAGAGGGCATACTACGAGCCCATCGACAAAACCATTGACATCAGAAAGCTTGAGGAGGCAATAGAGGAAGCGGGGTTCGCCAGGGATGAGTTCATAGCCGCTGTCAGGAGCTTCAAGGGTGAGAACGACGATGTGGAAGTCGTTGACAGGAAGGGGAACCGTATCGGGATGCTCACCGAGCTTTCGCCGCTTATAAAGACGCTTACCGGGGTACTAGCCGGCTCGAAAAAACTGCTGGTTGCGTGCGACAGGAGGGATATCGAGCGCATACGCCCTGTCGTAAAGAAATTCCTTGGATAATTTAGGAATAATAACCTTCTCTTTCATAAAGTATTTGCTTTCTTGGGCCCATAGCTCAGCCTGGTCAGAGCGGCTGGCTCTTAACCAGTAGGTCGGGGGTTCGAATAAACCTTTTGGCGATAAGTTTAATCAAAAGGCTTTGAAATTCCCCCTGGGCCCGTACTACTTTCCGCTCTCAGGATAGATGATATAATCAGACAGTCTCATCAGCCGGACAAGATTCCTCATCTGCATGGTGTTTACGCGCACATCGTCGCTTAGGAAGATCTCTTTGCGCAGTTTGTCTATGAAGGGGTCATTTTCCTTTCCGGGCAGCGCGCTGATTTTCATCAGGCCCTGCTCCACCTGTGCAGATCTTCCTCTCCTGAAATTTATAAGGCTGATAAGAATGATTGGCCTCGGATCGTTTGGAGATAACCCCGCTGCGCGTTCTGCCGCGCAGAATGCATCCTCTTCCCTTTCAAGTGAGAAGAGCAGTTCAAGCCCCTTTTTGAAATGCGCTGCGGCATAGTTCGGACTTATGCGCAGGGCATACTCATACGAACTGATGGCCATCCTGACGCATTCGTTTTTGCCTATCGATGCAAGGGCGTTACCGCAATGGTAATATGCCACTGAGTTTTGGGTGTTTTGATTCGCTAGCTCCCTGTACAAAACGAACGCTGCCGCATATTCCATATTGCGCATGTGCTCGTGTGCCTTGAGCAACTTTGCCGTGCTGTGCGACATTTAATCACTATATTGTGTCTGTGGTGCATAATATTTATATATTATGGCTGCAGCCAGTCTATCTCGTAATACTCGTAATCGCTGCCCTGAAGCTCTATGCGCCTTACCTTGTAGTACGTAACTGCCGTCTCCCTGTCAGCTATGGCTATTATGAGCTCCTGCCTTCTCGCCTTCGCCTCGTTTATTATAGCCGAGAGCTCTGCGCCGCCTATGTATTCCTCCTCGCTCAGCGAGAGCATTCCCAGATGCGGCTTTGCGTTTGAGGGATTCTCGATCTCCTGCCCCTTTCTGTGGTAAAGGTTGAAGTCTATGCCCATCTTCTTCGCCCTTGTCTTTCCTGGGATCGCAAGTATGAATGTCTTCCTTACGGAGTGCGCCACTCTTATTACCCTTGCCCATTCTGATATCAGCAGCTTTGCGTCGCGCGGGAATACGTGTATTACGTGAAGGGAGTGTACCCAGGATTCGCCGGTTTTTGTTGGCTTTGCCCCTGGGAAATAGAGCCTGAAATGCGTTCCGAACTTGAATCCCGTCTTTATGACATAACCTTTGCCCCTCCAGTCCGCATATATCTCGTAGAGTTTTGGGAAGTCGGGTCTTCTCCTCGTCGCGATGTCTACTATTTCCTTTCTCGTAGAGTTCCTTACCTTCAATACGACCTTGTCTATCAGGAAGAGGGTCTCGTATATGTCCAGCTTGTTTATTATGCCATGCTCCTTTACCTTGTAGGTCCCGTACTGCCCGAACCACATCTCATCGTATATCTCGTTGCCCGTCTTGCTGTTGTCTATCACTGTTGTGAGGTCTGCAGGGAAGAATATGCCCTCTAGCTTGTAGGGCTTGAGCTTGAGCGCGGCTGATTTGTACTGCTTCATGTGCTGCGCCTTGCTGCCGTCGCCGCCTGCCTCGCCCTCAGGCTCCTTTATTATGAGGCCCCTGTCCCTCCAGTCCTTGTATGTTATGTACCTTGCTATGAATTTCTTGTTGGCGCTGAACTCCTGCGCTATGTCGTTGAAGCCCAGCTGCGCCTCGTCCGGCTGGGATATGCAGCTTGCATTCCTTACGTCGATGAGGTAGAGGACCTCTTCCGGGGCGAGTACAAGCCTGTCGCCTTCCGGGGTTCCAAAGTAGCTCTTCTTCAGCAGATCCTTTGTTGACTGGTCAGTGACATACGGCATTTTCTGTTTTTTGTCGAAATTTATCATCAGCGTCATTTGCTTACCAGCGCGTCCATTGTCTCTTTCTCTATGTCCGAAAGTCCGGAGTGTATTATCAGCACGTTCATCCCGCCAAGAGCCATCTCCTTTGCCTCCTTTATCCGCACATATGCCAGTTTTGAGTCCTTGGCCGATATGTTATGCAGTATCATGATATACGAATCGTCCCTTACTATGCCTTTCCTATAGGTTTTCTCAGCCTCTTCTAGTGTCGCTACCGCTTCTTTTATGCTTATTGTCGACTCTGATTTTGAGTCATAATCCAAGAGTATCAGCGAATGCGCATCATTGGTAAGGTTGTTGTGTATTGTCTCGTAGAACGATACCGGCCTGTAATTCAGGCTCCATCTTGGTATGGTACACACCTTGCCGAACCTGTAGAAATCCAAGCCGCTCTCGCCGATTGCTGCGGTTATTATTGAATTCGAGTGCACTATCCTTACCTCGACCTTTTGCTTTGATGCCTCTATGAGCAGTATCTTGTGCGTGGTGGCCATCAGCGGGTCTCCGCCGCACAATATAGCTATGTCCTTCACGGATGCAGATGCCACCAGGTCGCGTGCGCCCTCCTCCATCTCCTGCCTTGTCAGGTCCAGCGTCCTCTTTCCGGTGGCGCTCGTGATGTATTCTATTGTGGGGCTGTCAAGCCTGCTTGTGTGCCTGTCAACGTAGAGTTCCTTGCAGTGCCTGCACGCATCCAGCGCTGCTAGGGTTATGTCGTCCCTGGAAAGCCCAAGCCCTATTAGGAAAAGCATGAAATCGCTCCATCGTTTTATGTAGGGATCAGTCCTTTATCCCGCCCGGTGTTATCTTTATGACAGCCTCTCCCTCCGGCATGTTCGGCGAGTCAACAAGCCTTGCTATGCGCTTCTCCTCCTTGCTTTTTTTGAGATAGAGCCTTGTGGTTGCTGCGTGCGCGAGTATGTTGCCGCCTATCGGCGTTGTCGGATCCCCGAAGAGTATGCCCGGGTTGTCCATTACCTGGTTTGTTATGTAGACCGCGAGCCCGTACTTGTCGGCTAGCGTCTGCAGCCTGTGTATGTGCTGGTTCAGCTTCTGCTGCCTCTCGCCCAATGCGCCCCTGCCTATGAACTCAGACCTGAAAAGCGCGGTGAGCGAATCAACTACTATGAGCTTTATGTTCTTCTCAGTGATGAGCTTGTCAGCCCGATCAAGTGTGAGTACCTGCTGCTCTGTTGTGAGAGCGCGCACTACCATTATGTTCTCCAGCGCCTTCTCCGGGTCAAGCCCGGCTGCCTTTGCTATGGACTCTATCCTTTCCGGCCTGAATGTGCCTTCAGTGTCCAAAAATAAGGCTGCGCCCCCCATCCCCCCTTTTTCTTTCGGGAGCTGGACATTCACGCAAAGCTGGAAGCCTATCTGGGATTTCCCGCTTGCGAACCTGCCATAGGTCTCGGTTATCGCGCCGGCCTCTATGCCGCCTCCTATGAGCTCGTCAAGCGATTCAGCGCCAGTGCTTATCTTCCCTATCTCCTTCCTTCTCTCATAAACGGTGCTGCCGGTCTCGTAGTTCAGGGTTGTGGACTCCTTCGCGGTCTGTATCGCCTTCTTTGCCGCCTCTACGCTCACCCCTGTAAGCTCGTTTAGCTCGTTTGGGGTCATCACCGCAACCTTGTCAAGGTTGTCTATGCCTGATGCGCGCAGCTTTTCAGCTGTGGTAGGCCCGATGCCAGGAAGGTCCTCAAGCTCCTTTATCGACTTTTCCTTTGCCATAAGAACACGATCCCGTTAATTTATGCAAGAGAAAGTATTTAAGCCTGAATACGTTTATGTATAGTGTAGAATAGAATGATCACTAGGGGATTATTGACAAAGAAGAAGTGCCAGCATGGAAATCCACGCTGGCAAGACGACCAGTTTTTCACGACCTTCCTACAGTAGAGAACCCGTAGTAATGTAGGCAAGTACAGATTTAAAAACCTTTCGAATTAGCGGAATAATTTCATAAAAATGGAATGTATATGGAGTTCTTGACCCTCAACCTTAAGGGCGTGGTGCTGGCTGTTGTGTTCGGCCTTGCCTTCCTTTACTTTGGGCTAGGGCTTGGGCCCTTCTTCCTTATAGGCATGATAGTGTTCCTTGCGCTTTCCTCGGCAGTGACGCACGTAGGCATTACGCGGAAGAGGGGGCTTGGCATAGAGCAGGACCCGCGCGGGGTGTGGAATGTGCTTGCCAACGGGCTGCCGCCTCTGATTATGGTCGTGCTCTTCTACTTTGCGCTGCTCTGGGGAAGCGAGGGGCTGGCGCTCCTCTCGATAATAGGCTTCCTCTCAAGCCTGGCTGCCATAATGGCGGACAAGTTCGGCAGCGAGATAGGTGTCCTTGACGGGAAGCCCAAGATGATATTCACGCTCGATGAGGTGAAAAAGGGCACCTCCGGGGGCATCACTGAGCTAGGGCTGTTTGCCGGGATATGCGCAGCTTTCATCATATCCTTGCTGCTTCTCCTGATACCTGGGCACATAACAGCGCTGAGCGGCTATTACGGGTTCAGCCTTGAAAAAGCGGTGCTGATCATAACAGTATCCGGATTTGCCGGCAGCATAATAGATTCAATACTTGGCTACTACGAGGAGAGGGGCATAGGCAACAAGTTCACCTCGAACTTCGCGTGCGGCATTGCCGCGGGCTTGATAGGCATGCTGCTGTTCATCATTTTGTAGCGCTTCGGTGTTTGGTTGGAGAATTCCATAAGGTACAAGGTGCCTGGCGGCAAGCTGCTGATAGTGAGGGCAGTCTGGGATGGCCGCATCACGAAACTTGAGCTTCTTGGGGATTTCTTTGTGCACCCGGAGGAGGCTTTGAATAGAATTGAGGTGCTTTTGATAGGCACGAAGCCAGATGCAGAAGAGGCGGAGTTGGCAGGCACGATAAAGCAGTTTGTTGACCGGAATGATGTCGTGCTGGTAGGGCTCAGCCCAGAAGCGATAGCAAAGGGGGTCCTGATGGCGGTGAATGGATGAGATGGAGGTTCATAGAGCTCGAGGCAAGGAATGCCTGCTCGAATATGGCGATAGACCAGGCTGTGATGGAGGGCGTTGCAAAAGGCGCATCCGAACCTACAATAAGGTTTTACAGGTGGCTGCCCAGCGCTGTCACTATAGGCAGGTTCCAGTCCATGATGGACGAGGTTGATGTGGGCAGATGCGCGGAGCTTGGGGTTTCCCATGTGAGGAGGATCACAGGAGGAGGGGCTGTCTACCATGATTATGCGGGCGAGGTTACCTACAGCGTAATTGCCCCAGAGGCGTACTTCCCGAATGGCATACGCGAAAGCTATGCCTTCATCTGCGATTGGGTGGTCTCCGGATTATTGGGCGTTGGCATAAAGGCGAAATTCGTTCCGATAAACGACATAGTCACTGACGGGAAAAAGATCTCGGGGAACGCGCAGACAAGGAGGGGAGGCGTTCTGCTGCAGCATGGGACCATACTTTACAACCTCGAGATGGCAAAGATGTTCAGCCTGCTCAAGATAAGCAAGGAGAAGATATCGGATAAGCTGATAAAGAGCGTAGAGGATAGGGTGACCTGCGTTTCAAGATATTCTGACATAACAATCGACGGGCTTTACAGGGAGCTCGTGCGGGCCTTTTCAGACGGCAAGGACCACTATATCGGCAGCTACACTGAAGCCGAGAAGGTGTGGGGGGAGGGACTGGAAAGCTCTGTTTACGGGTCTGACGACTGGAATTTCAGCAGATAGCGCTGCTTCCGTTTACTAATCTTTTGATGAAGAACTCCCCTGCCTTGTATGAGCTTCTTACAAACGGCCCTGAAGCAACATATAGGAAGCCCAGCTTGAGAGCCTTTTCCTTAAGATAGGCAAACATTTCTGGCTTGATGTACTCCTGCACCCCTATTTGGGATTTTGTCGGGCGTAGATACTGCCCGATTGCAAGAAAGTCAACTCCTACATTCCTCAAATCAGTCATTGACTGCGTTATTTCGTCCTCTGTCTCCCCAAGACCTAGCATTATCGCGGATTTTGTGTAGATGCGGCTGTCTATCCCTTTTATCACCTTAAGCACTGCAAGTGACTGTGAATACTTCGCGCGGCCATCCCTGACCTTTGGGGAAAGCCGCTCAACAGTCTCTATGTTGTGCCCTATCACGTCGGGTTTTGCTGCTGCGACGGTGGCGAGGCATTCCCTGCTGCCCTTGAAATCAGGTATAAGCAGTTCCACGGTGGTGTTGGGGTTCTCCATTTTTATCTCTCTTATGCAATTGGCAAAATGTCCTGCTCCCTGATCAGGCAGGTCGTCCCTGCACACGGAGGTTATTACAACGTAGTCCAGGCCCCATTCGCGTATCGCTAGCGCAAGCTTGCTAGGCTCGGAATGGTCTATGCCTGCGCCTTTTGCCATCTTCGAGATTGAGCAGAACCTGCACCCCCTTGTGCAAAGGTCGCCGAGTATCATGAAGGTTGCTGTACCTATGCTCCAGCAATCAGTTATGTTGGGGCATTTTGCCTCGACACATACCGTGTGCAGGCCCAGAGCGCCGACTGTGTCTTTTATCTTTGAGTATTTTTCTGTCGATGCCGGCTTTATGGTAAGCCATTCAGGTTTCATTCTCTCTGTTATGGGTTCCAATAGAAAATATAATAATCTGCCCGAAAACTAAGTGGAGGTAGGTGTATTGTTTGGTAGAATTTGCGGGTACCGAGCATTAGATATCTGGGTTTTATGTCTTTTTCCCAGGCGTTACGTATAACGCTATAAATTATTTTAATCTCGACTTTGGCGCTGCCTTACAAGTCTTTTAACCCTTTGGGATAATCTTTCGTCTCCCCTTTCCAAAACTTCTTCTGGAACCCCTTTGTTTCTTAAAATTCCCTTGTGTAATTCGTAAACCGTTATGGTAATTTCTAGTTCGCTCGGTGTTTCTACAATTGTTCTTGCTGCATTTACTATATTCCATCTATAATGGGCTGCCGGAGTCATATCAAATCCTAAACTGACCCTGGGGGTTTGTTTGGTTTCGTCTATACTGATTGTGGCAATTGGTGATTGTTTTTTCATTTCATCACAACTATGTTGCGTTTCTTATAATATATAAATATTTCTAATTACTTTGTCGTCGGCTTGGTGTCGTAATCTGCGGGTACCGGGATTTGAACCCGGGTTGCAAACTTGGGAAGCTTACGCTTTATAAATTTGCGTCCTACCAGGCTAGACTATGCCCGCATTTATAAGTACTTATCAAGTTCTTCTCTTTTTGGCACATATCCTAGGTTCTTAAAGTATAATAATCTTGTAATATTTTTCTTGTTCGAGAACCCTATCTCGTCGAAGTACTTGTTAACGTCTTTTTGACCCTGGATTCTTACGGCCTTATTGCTTGCAGGAGATCCGCTTTTAGAGGATTTAAATCCTAGTATAGCTATTGCTTTTGTAAATGTTAATAAGAGTGGTTTTGAGTTGCTTGTAAATTCGATTATGCATCTTGAGTAGCCTTTTTGTTTATGGAAGACTCCGCCGTCAGTATCGACCAGGCCGCGTATGCACCATTTTAGTAAAGTTGGGTTCGCCAGTATAAATTCCGGGATCTGAGCACCGTTAGTGACCTTGTTGCCTGTCATTAGACCGGTATCGTTCAAAAACTTAACAAGTCTCTTAGAATTTATTATTATACTTACCACTGACTTTTTGCTTTGCTTAAATCTGATAATCGGTTTCCTGTCAAACAAATCAAACAAAAGTTCAGAAATGTAATTCTTGTAATCATCCTCTGCGGGATGTTCAAGTGTTATTTCTATTCCTGTTTGAGATAAGTGACCGTCGCCTAATTGGATTCCGACGAATTCGGCAAATTTAATGTTGTTCTTATCGGGTAGTTTGATGTACTTTTCGTTCGCGGTTCTTAGTGTTTCTTTTGATGCTTCTCCGCCCTTTACCTGCCCCCACTTTGGAGGTAGTATTTCTGTGATCAAATTATTGGTTATATAATCCCATTTGTATAGAGGATATCTCTTAATTAATTCATATAGGCAGGAATATGGTATTGTTGTGCGCTCACCATACCAACCAACCCTAATCGTGTACTCTGATAGTCCAACACTTTCAGCCATACCTTTCCATGTGAGATTGAAATTTTGCTTTAAATCAAGTAGTAGCCTGGCCTGCTCGCCTTTCTTGAATAGCAACCGTTTGTCTATGATATATTTTGACATCTATCCTATTAAGGTAGACCACTCTTTATAATCTTTGCTTCTTTGATTATAAAAGAACCTTTAAAGTCATCTTATGTATGATGGGCTGCGCTCATCCTTGTCTGGAGGTTGGTACTGGTACGGCGCCTGCTGGCCGCCTGGCATCATTCCCCCTGCCTGCCTTTCCAGTTCGCGCAGCGCCTTTGCGGTCCTCTCTATTATGCGGTCGAGGTTTGCCGTGTCGACGCTGAGATCAAGCCGCTTTGCGAGCTGTATTATGACGCTCTTCGCTGCGCTTGCGTCGACATCGAGGAAGCTTGTCTCGCCCATGAGGCATACTGCGTCGATCTTCTGCATCTTTGCGAATGCGACTATGAGCCCGGCAGAACCCCATATTATGCCCTTTGACTTGCCGAATATGACGTCAGTGCCCTTGAAGCTCGCTATGACGCTCTTGCTGCTTGCGTTGCCGAAGACCCTGGGTTTAGCTGGTATTGCCTCGCCCAGGCTGTAGCCACCTATCGTGTATATGAATTTGCCGCCAAGGCCGTTCTTGAAGAAGTCCACTATCTTTGCATTAACCTCGTACTGTCCTTCGGGGCTGACCGCCTGCGCGTCGCCGGTAAGTATCACTATGTCGCTTCCCTGCTTTTTCGCCTTTATGAGGTAGAACCTGTTGTTGACAATCCTTACGCCGCCGTTCTTCAGCATAACGACCTGGTGCGGGAAGTGCGGCGAGTATAGGGTGCCTATCTTCTCAGCCTTGAATTCCCTCTTCAGGTGCTCAGCGACAAGCTTGCCCACGTTCCCTATTCCTGGAAGCCCGACCACAAGTATTGGCTTGTTGAGCTTCAGCCCCTTCTTCCTCCTTATGAGCGTTCTGTCTATCATTTTCATACACTTATTGTTGATATTATATCCTCCTTCTCCTTCCTTAGCTTCTCCTTCTCGATCTCAAATACCCCTTTTGCCAGTTTATCTTTTATTAGGGTCTCGACGTTCTTTATCTTCTCCTCGGCATCGGAGTAATCTGTGCCCTCTGCCATGAACCTGTACTTTGGCGCACCGATGTAGCTTACCGCTACGCCCTCTCCTTTTATTGCGGTCATGAGCGACCTTAGCTCCTCGGCGCCGGAATGTGTATTGTAAGTATAGAGTGTTGCGATGTACGAGACTATGTACCTCTTTTGCTTCTTGTTGGCCTCGAGCACCTTCAGTATTGCCTCCTTTAGCTTCTTCGGGAGTTTTGATTCTGTGAACTCTTTTGTGTCCTGCGTAGCGTTCTGAACGAGGTTTGTGTATGTGGTGAATTCGGAGAGCGCGGTCCTTATCAGCGCCTCCTTGTTGGGCTGCTCCTTCGACATCTTGATTGCCTGCTGGAAGAGTGCGGTAAGCCTTTTTTCGAGGTTGTACGAGCGCGTCTTTTCTTTGGAGGCGTTCGGCGAAACCCTTTTCAGCGATATGTCTATTGTTGCCTTCTCCTTGTCGTAGAACATCACCGTGCATACGAGCTTCTGCCCCTCGTGTATGTACTCCCTTATATTCTTTATCCAGCCGGATGACACCTCTCGTATTGGAAGGAAGACCTCTAGCTCGTTGTATTCCGGCAGTCTGCAGTATGCCCCGAATTTGCTTATCTTGCTCACGTTAGCTATGACAAGCTCCCCGACCTTTGGTATGTTTTGCTGCTCCATAAAAAAGTTACCGATTACTGTACCTTGAGCTCTATCTTCTTCTTGGTCCTTGATCCGAGCGTGCGCCCGACAATGAACTTGCATTCCTTGCACTCGAGAAGAACCGCCTGGCGCTTGCCGAGCTTCTTCGGGTGTATCTTCGGTTCGACGCTGCCGACATAGCCGCGTATTGCCCTGTTGTGCCTTCTGGTTGCCTTGCTCATTGGGCGTTGCGGCCCTTTCGAGACGTTCTTGACTGTGTGCAGTGTGTGCTTGTTGCACTTAGGGCAGTAGGTCATTATTGTTTTTTGTATCTTCATGTGTTTCACTTAGTTTTCTTGTATGCATATGGTATTTTCCAATAGATAAACCTTATCCTGCTCTTCTATTGACCCTATTTCCTGATCTTTTTTGAGCGGGCCGAATTTCCTACCTGATGGAAGTATTATTTCAGGTATGTCCTTTGCTGATTTGAGGATTGTTGGTCTGGTTTCCTTGCCTTGCGCGGTAAGCCGCTCAGATTTAACTGTTTGGAGTATCTTGTTGTAGAATTCCAGCTCTATGTTGCTGATTGGTTGCGGGAGCGGTCTGTTATACGCAATGTAGATCAGTATCTTCTGCTTCCTTTTCTCAAAAAACTCATCCAGGAGTTTTTGGGTGTTTTCATACAGGGAAGATCCTTTGTTCTTCCCTCCAAGTATTATGAACTCATTAACATCTTCGTAGAATGTTTTGGAAAGTAGAAGAAGTTGGTTTGTCTGCTTCTCCTTCTGGTATGCCTGCCATAAATAATCATAAGATATTGTTTCGTCCATCGGTACCACCCCACAGTTCCGCTAATCGGCCGTTTTTATATATTAGATATTATTAATCTAAACTCTTTTATTAGTTAATAATACTCTTTTTACTTTATTTTAATAGTGGAAGTGTGGTGTTAATAGCGAGGAATGGATTTGAACCATCGATCTCCGGGTTATGAGCCCGGCGGGCACTCCAGACTACCCTACCTCGCTGTAATAATACATTAAGCACGAACTCCGCTAATAATCTTTCTGTCGGCTACTTAGCTACTCATATACAAGATTGTTGTTTAGGTCCACACCAACTTCCTCAAAATCCTTCATCGTGTCAACAGACCTCCAATAGGAATCCCCATACTTCATGCAGTCCAGCAAACCTTTCTTTGCAAGTTGCGGGAAAACGTCATACTCAAGGCTTCCTTTATCCGGCAAATACCCAAACACCTCCTTCGACATCACATATATCCCGGCATTAAGCCAGTATTCCTTTAACACCGGTTTTTCCCTGAAACCTATCACCTTGTCGCCATCGGTGTCAAGTATGCCGAAGGTGCTCTTAAGAGGCGACAACGACACCGAAGCAACGTCCTTGCAAGATGCAATGAGCTCCTTCAGATCAAGATTCGTAATTATGTCGCCGTTCGCCACTATGAACTTCTCGGTACCCCCAAGAGCGGACACCGCGTTCTTTATTGCGCCGCCAGTCCCAAGCGGTTCGTTTTCTACCACAAAACTCAGTTCGATACCAAGCCGTGCCCCGGTGCCCAGATAACCTATCAGGGCATCCTTCATATAACCCGCAGAAACGACAAAAGAGTCTACTCCATAGCTCTTCATCCATTCGATCTGCCAGTCTATTATCGGCTTGCCACCTACCACAAGCAAGGATTTCGGCTTATCGTTCGTAAGCGGCCGCAGTCGCCTACCTTCACCACCAGCAAGTATTACGGCTTTCATTAAACTACCACAAACAAGATGTAAATTATTAAATAGCGAAAAGTTAAATATACTACCGTATATAATATCTAAAACAGCAGTTTCCTTCCAGCAAATCTCAAATACGAAAGTGGTCAAGTGAGCATGTATAAGCAAATGAAGCAGACGTTCATATCCGAATACAAGGAGCGTGCGCCAGTCTACAAATCCAACATAATAAGGTGGAATTCAGAGGCACCAACCGTATGGGTAGCTGGACCAACAAACATAGCAAGGGCAAGAGAGCTGGGGTACAGGGCAAAGGAAGGCATATTCATCGCAAGGGTAAGGGTTCATGGGGGAAGCAAGAAGAGAAAGCAGGCGGGCGGAGGAAGAAAACCCTCGAAAAGCGGAAGATACTTCACTTTCAGAAAATCATCGCAGTCAATCGCGGAGGAAAGAGCATCGCGGAGGTTTACCAACTCTGTCGCGCTTAATTCATATTTTGTTGGCACATCAGGATCCGAGAAGTACTTCGAGGTGATACTGCTGGACAGAAACAGCAGAGCACTTACGTCGGATCCGCATTACAGCGGCATAATAACAAAGAAAGGAAGGGTTGAGCGGGGTCTTACCGCCTCGGGTAAAAGGCACCGGGGCATAATCAGGAAAAGGTTCGGCTCGCACAAATTAAGGCAGGGCAACCGCGTAACCCCATAAAACGACCCAAAAAACACGCAACGAAAAAAGCCGCAGGAAAGAATTATATATCTGATAATGGCATATAACGTCTCAGTGGTAAAATGGTGCAAGCTACTACGATATCGGAAACAGCCACGCAAGAAGCAATAAGGCCCGTACTCCTAACTAGGCACCGCAGACGTCTTGCAGGCGCAAAGGACATTGCCACAGAGGCGAAGGGGGAGCTACCATCCTTGAAGGAATTTATTCTATGGCTCGAGGACAAGGAAAATTATAGTCAAGCAAAAAGAGACTGGTATTGGCTACGCGAAGAGCCAAATCTTAACCTCATAGACCCGTGCAGAATAGAGTACAAAAAAGGAACACTTAAATCGGTATCAAAAGAGGAATGGGACACGCTTGACGAAGACAAAAAAGCCAGGGTCCATCCTGGAAACGGGTCCCTCTGCCTTGGTGTGGGCTTGACTGACTGCAAATCCGGCCTCACCGCATTTGCGGACGCCAGCCCGGACCACCTTGCAAGGGTAGCATATGTCAAGCAAAAACCAAAACCAGAAGCCTCAGTTCAACCCGAAATTCTCTTGCGCCAATAAGCGGATTTTTACCCGATTTATGCGCGAAAATCCCACAACGCAACGCATATATATCTCCGATGCGTAATATACGTATAGGCATTGAAGGGACCAGGTGCTTACAATGGTAAAATCAAAAAAATCTAATACTAAGGCAAGGAAAAACCTCAAGGCCAGGGTACATAAGGCGGTGAGGCCAGCTAAGGCAAAAAGACCAAAACCAGCTATAAAACACAAAGGCAGGTCGGCGCCAAGGAACAAGACAGAGCTGCGTAAGCACGTCAAGGTTGTGTCAATTGCAAGCAAGCAGAAACTGGCGCACGGCGCAACAACCCTCCCAGGCAAGGAGAAGGCCGCGGAAGGCAGGAAGAAGGTAAATGTAAGCATACCGCAGCCCGAAGAGGTAAAGGAGGCGCTTGACAGGCTGCTCACAAACGAAAGGGCAACCGAATACCTGAAAAAGAACGTCAGCAAGATGGCTGTCGATGTCGTAGGGATGCTCGTGACGCCAAAAACCGACGAATTCCTCGCGGAGCAGCTCGGCATAAAGATAAACGCGATAAGGCGTATACTCAACATAATGCAGGGCTACGGCATAACCAATTACTACATATCAAAGAACACCAAGGGCTGGCTCTCATTCGCATGGTACATAAACACCAACAAGCTTGCGCCCTTCCTTGAATACATAGACAGCATGGAGAAGGACAAGTCGATAATAAACGACACCTGCAACGATTATTTCGTATGCCAGAGCTGCTACAGGAGTGACAAGTTCATATTCACGTTCGACTCGGCGTTCGAAAGCTCTTTCAAGTGCACGAACTGCGGCAAGGGCCTGAGCAGGATGAACAAGGAGGAGGTCTCCACACTTACAAATGTAAAGGAGCCAAAGGCCTACAACACAGTAGGCCCGACAGAAGTGAAGAAGCCAGTATAGCGCAGCAATCCTCCAACAGCAAAGCTTATGGGGTACTCAGATGAAAAGCGGGGCAAATCTCACACTAAAACTTCTCGTTAAAAAAGACCCCAAGATAAAATACCTCAAGATACTCTCGCAAAAGGGCAGCAGGGAGAGGAGTACAATAAGCTTAAAAGAGCAGAGGGTCAATCTAATCATAGAGATAAAGGCAAAGGACGCAACAGCACTAAGGGCGTCAGTAAATTCTATACTCAGGGACTTGCAAGCGATCGAAGCAACAAATACCAACACCAAAGGTGTGTAATCTATGCAGCCTAATTTTAAGGAGGTTAGACTTGTGGTCGCGGATCTGGACGAAACACTCACAAAAAGCAAGACCGCAATGGACCCGGAGATGTCAGAACTCATCAGCGAGTTATTGGGCTATAAGGCGTTCGCAGTGATATCGGGAGGCGCATACCCGCAATTCCAGAAGCAATTTGTAGGCTCCCTTAAAATTTCGGCCGAGAAGGCACGGCGCCTGTACCTTTTGCCCACCTGTGCAACTTCCATGTACATAATGAAGGACGGCCAGTGGGTAAGCGTCTACATCGAAATAATACCTAACGAGACCAAAAAAGAGATTTTTAAGGCATTTGACATGGCATTGGACGAATGGGGGTTCAAGAGGCCCGAAAAGCTATACGGTGAGTTGATAGAAGACCGAGAGACTCAGATCACCTTTTCGGCGTTCGGACAACTCGCCCCACTGGAATTAAAAGTAACATGGGATCCCGATTCCAAAAAGCGCCTCGAAATAATAAAGCACCTGGTGAAATACCTGCCCAAGGGCTATCAGGCAAAGATCGGCGGATCCACATCGATAGATGTAACCCGGGAAGGCATAGACAAGGGCTACGGGATAAGAAAAATAGAGGAGAAGCTAGGATATAAAAAAGGGGAGATGATCTTCATAGGCGACAAAATCTTCGAGGGAGGGAACGACTATCCTGTGAAGGCCACGGGGGTTTACTGCATCCAGGTCGCGGATCCCGAAGAGGCCAAGGGCGTCATAAGGCAGATAATTGAGAGCTCAAAGTAATCGGCCAGCCAAATGGGTCCTTATTAAGGCATTCCAACGACAACCAGCCTTTACTTCTCCAATTCCTCAAAAAGGCAAGGTATATAAAAACATAGACTATAAATATAATAACCACTGACAGCTAGGAACGCCGAAAGATCGTCATCAGAGATCTTTTTTTAACATTAAAACCACAAGGTCTAACATGCACAGGGGCTCTCTGCAATATTGGCATAAGAGGCGCGCAAAGAATCGCCTCCCCAGAGTTCGCTCTCCGCCAAACATAAAAGAGCCTACTGCGCAGAACATCGTGGCGTACAAGGTCGGCATGGCCCACGTAGCAATGATCGACGACTCGGAATCGCCCTCGAAGAACCTCGAGATAAGCGCCTCTTGCACAGTCCTAGAGGTGCCGCAGATAGAGATGTATGGCGCAAGGTTCTACACTAGGGACATACACGGGTACAGGAAGGCGGCATTCGAGCTTCACAACAAGGAGCTTGCGAGGAAGCTGAAGCAGAAGGCAACCAAGAACGACGAGACAAAGCTGGAAGCACTCAAGCCAAAGCTCAAGGAGTTCGAGGACATAACCGCACTCCTTGTAGCATATCCGAAAGGGATGAGCGTAGGGCAGCACCACGCCCTTAAGTTCGAATCTGGGATAGGCGGAACCATCGAGGAAAAATTCGATTTCGTAAGCGCCAGGTTAGGAAAGGAGTTCAAGGCATCAGAGGCATTCAAGAGCGGCGAGTATGTTGACATTTCTACAGTTACAAAAGGCAAGGGCTGGGCAGGCGTTATAAAGAGATTCGGCGTAGCAAGGCTCAACCACAAGGCAACGAACAAGATAAGGCACGTGGGAACCCACGGTGCTTTCACCCCGGGAAAGGTGCTCTTTACCGTGCCTATGGCAGGGCAGCTCGGTTTCAACTACAGGACGGAAACGAACAAGCGCATACTGAAGATGGGCGCATCCAGCGAGGCCGCGAAGATAAATCCCAAGGCTGGCTTCACAAATTACGGCAACATAAAGAACGACTACCTGATAATCAAGGGCTCCGTAGGAGGCCCGTCAAAGCGCCTCGTGCGCGTAAGGAAGGCAAGCGGAAGAAACAACAGAGGCATAAAGGAGCCGAAGATTGACTATATCTCAACAAGCAATTGATGTTCATGGAAGCAAACGTATTATCTATTGATCTTCCTCTTGAGGGAAAGGAGAAGGGCAAGGTTGAAATGCCTTCTGTATTCGAGCAGGAGGTGCGCCCCGATTTGATAAGAAGGGCGGTGCTAGCGGAGAACACAAGAGCGCTCCAGCCACAGGCCCATTATCCGCTTGCAGGAATGCAGACCACGGCTGCCTACTACGGCAGAATGCACACGTTCAGAACCGGAAGGCACATGGGCCAGGCTATAAGGCCTAGGCAGAAGCTCGCGCACGGAATACAGGGAAAAGTCAGGATAATACCATCTGCAGTAAAGGGAAAGCGCGCACATCCTCACCTCGTGGAGAAGACCATAATAGAGGAGATGAACAAGAAGGAGTACCAGAAGGCGCTTGCAAGCGCGATATCCGCGACGACCATACAGATAACTCCTCACGTAAGGATGCCGGTTATCGTTTCGGACGAGATAGAATCGATATCAAAGACAAAAGAGATGCTCAAAAAGCTTACCGCATTAAAGAGATACTTCGCCAACAAGGAAATGGACAAGAAGGCGAGCATAAAGAAGGGGCTCAGGCGTTCGACAAGGCAGAAGCACTACAAGAAATCCGTGCTTCTCGTAACTGCGAACGACTGCGCAGCGATAAGGGCGGCAAGGAACATAGCGGGAGTCGACGCATGCACAGTATCGAGCATAACTGCAAACCTTCTCGCGCCGGGCGGCAACCCAGGAAGGCCGACGATATGGAGCGAGCAGGCGATAAGAGACATCGAGGAATCGGTAAAGAAACAGAACCTATCGTGATCATATGAGCATACTCATACACCCTCTCGCAACAGAAAAGTCCGTAGGCATAGTGGACAGGAACAACACGATAACCTACATGGTGGATTCGAGGGCGTCCAAAACAGAGATCAAGAAGGAATTCGAGAGGGCGTTCAATGTGAAGGTCAAGAACATAAACACGATAAACATGCCGAAGAACACGAAGAAGGCATTCATAAAGCTTGCAAAGGGCTATAACGCATCCGATGTTGCGGTGAAGCTCAAACTGGTGTAGATATGGGAAAGAAAATGAGGCAGCAGCGAAGGGGGAAGGGCTCCAACGTATACAGGAAGCTGCCCAACACATTCGACATAAGCATAGGCTACCCGCGCACTACCAGGAACGACCTTGTAGGGGAGGTAGTCGGCATGGTGAACCATACAGGGCACACTACACCATTGATCGAGGTCCTCTACGAGGACCTTACAAGCGGCTATCTTCTTGCCCCTGAGGGTATAAGGGTAGGCGACAAGGTTCACATAAGCGAACGGCCTGTGTATTCCATCGGGAGCGTAATAAAGCTCGGGAACATCCCAGAGGGCATCCCTGTTTATAATATTGAATCGCATCCAGGCGACGGCGGGAAGTTCGTAAGAAGCGCAGGCGGAGCAGCGTATATCGCCACGCACATCGGCAACAGCACAACGGTATCCATGCCTTCGAAGGCCATGGTCTCCCTGAGCAACGAATGCAGGGCACAGCTCGGCGTGCTTGCTGGCGGGGGGATGACAGACCAGCCACTGGTGAAGGCGGGCAAGAACCACTACATCATGCATGCGATAAACAGGACATGGCCGACGATAAGGGGAGTAAAGCAGAACCCTGTAGACCATCCGTTCGGAGGCAAGCAGCACCACAAGGGAAAGAGCAGCATGACCTCAAGGAACGCACCTCCAGGAAGGAAGGTGGGCCACATAGCCGCAAGCAGGGTCGGAAGAAAGAAAAGATGATATCATGGGAAAAACATTTTCAAAAAGGCTAGAAGTTATCATTGCAAGAAACACAGTGGCTGGAATAGACCGGGCCTTGCAAGGCGAAATGCCACTTCCGGTAAGGCAAGCACTGATAGACATAAAACTCAGGCAAGGTCATCAAATAGCGGTAAACACATCAATACGTGGTAAATAATGGCAGAACGAATAGCATTCAGGGGCAAAACGCAGACAGAGCTCGCGGACCTGCAGATGGACAGCTACCTCAAGATGATGACCTCAAGGCAGAGGAGGTGCATAAAGAGGAACTCCATGAACTACAGGAATCTCATAGAGAAGGTTAAGAACTACAAGGAGAAGGGCAGCCAGAAGCCGATCCGCACCCACATAAGAGAGGCGGTGATCCGCCCGGACTGGGTAGGCATGACATTTGAGGTGCACGACGGCAAGGAATTCAAGCGCATTGTGATAACTGCAAACATGCTGAACCACGCACTCGGGCAGTACGTCTACACCACAAAGAGGGTGCAGCACTCGGCCCCAGGCATAAGGGCAACAAGGGGAAGCAAGTTCCTAGCGGCGAAGTAAATGAAATACTCGTACAACCTGGACAGGAAGGAGATCGTCTTCGCGAGCACAAGCGAGCTCAACGCGAGCTTCAAGGACCTATGCGCAGTCTGCGACTCGATAAGGTACAGGGCGGTGCCAAACGCAATCGCCACGCTCGACGGCGTAATAAACGACAGCAGGCCCATAGAGTACAGGAGGCACAACAAGTACATGGGCTCGAGGCACGAGCTCGGCGGAAAGAAGGGCAGGTACCCTATGAAATGTGCATCAATGGTGCGGAAGGTGCTGGTCAATGCAACAGCAAACGCGCGCAACAAGGGCGAGGATCCCGACGCGATGTACGTGGTACATGCGTGCGCAAACAAGACTTACGAAGTCCCGCGCTCACCCCCGAAGGGCATACGCTCAGTAAGGACTGGCGGTTATGGTTACACTCCGATGAGGAGAAGCAATCTTGCATTCGCAAAGGTCGAGATAGGCCTTTCCACTAAGGATGTCAAGGAACTCGGCGCAAGGATGAAGAGAGCGCTAAAGGCAACAAGCAGGACTGACAAGGCGGTCGAGATTGCGCCGAAGCAGCAGAAGCAGAAAAAGCCTGCAGCAAAGCCAACAGCAGCGGAGGCCGCGCCAAAGGCGCAGGCAAACACGGCAAGCCAGAAAAAGCCGGACGAGGCAAAGAAGGTATAACCATGAGTACAAAAAGAGTCGCCAAAACGGACCATAATGGAAATGGCGTCATACCTCTCAGGCTCAAGATACCCCAGAGAAGGGAAAAGGCAGACGTTGCAAACAGAAATCTGCGCTTCCAGATGAGAAAAGAAGAGAAAAAGGTGTTATAATTGGCAATAGAGACTAAATTCATCGAGGATTCGATAATCAAGCTGAACATATCGCAGTACCTTACCAAGGAGCTCTCCCGTGCGGGATTCTCAAGGGTAGAGATACAGAAGACACCTATACTCACAAGGATAACCGTATACGTGCTCAATCCGGGGCGGGTCATAGGAAGGGGCGGGCGCACCATAGACACAATAACAGAGACCATAAGGAACCGCTTTAGGGTGGAAAACCCGCAGGTCAACGTGATGGAGGTCGAGAACAAGATGCTCGAGCCGCTCATAGTCGCAAAGAACATAACTGAGAAGCTGGAGCGCGGCATAAACGCGAGGCGCGTAATACAATCGACGCTCAGGGAGATAATACAGAACGGCGCGCTCGGCGCGGAGATAGTGGCGAGCGGCAAGCTTGCCGCAAAGGGCGCACGCGCGAAATCCATAAGGAAGAGCCTGGGATACATACCAAAGGCAGGGGACGTGACAGAGCTTGTCAAGGAGGCGTCAGCTACCGCATATTCGAAATACGGTGCAATAGGCGTCAAGGTGAGGATAGTCCCTCCAGGAACCGTCTTCCCTGACCGCGAGCTCAAGGCGATAGAGATTCCGAAGTCGATACTGAACAGCTACTGAACGGCATGGCTATAAATATTGCCGTCCAAACGATAACTGCGCGGGGGTTTAGGCTTAAAAGTGAATTACAATGCTGGGATTGGTTTTAGCGCTGATAATCGCATTCCTATCAATGTTCATACCAGGGCTTCTGCTCTCCTTTGCGCTGCTTAGGAAATCCGAGCTCCACACATTCGAGACGGTCATGATAGGGTTCATATTCGGCCTTATCGCGCCAGCAACTCTTACCTGGCTGGAGGGCTACCTGATAAACTACATCCACGCATTCACCTTCTCACTCTGGCTCTTCGAGCTCAACGCGCTTGTGCTTACCATAGTCGGCGCCATCCTATGCTGGAGGGAAGGCGTGTTCTCAGACCTCAAGGCATACATGCCAAAGGGCATCCAGGCCAAGACGGCCGCCGCCTCAGCAGGGCTCGAGGACGTAAGGCACAGGCTGAACCGCTTCACAGCGGGGAAGCAGATAGTCAGCAAGCACATCCAGGAATACAACGAGCTCAGGGCAAGGCACGCAAGCGAGGTCAGCTCCGCGTCCAAGCTCAGCGAGGAGGAGCGCTCCAAGATTACGGCTCTACACAAGGAGACGCAGGAAAGGCTTCTTGAGGAGCAGCTGAGGGAGGAGCGCATGCTGCTACAGGATCTCGAGAACAGCGCAAAGGCCGATCACCCAACACCAAACTTCCACAAGCCCGTATGGTGGATATGGGCGATACTGATCGTGCTGATGATCGCAACATTCTACACAAGGATGCAGAGCATCGTGACAGCGCCGAAGTTCTTCGAGTTCGACCCCTATTTCGACATGATTGACGCTCACTACATACTCACTTATGGAAAGCAGCTGCTTCTGGATCCCTCCGCATGGCCGGTAGTAGCCGCAGGCACAAACCACAGGCTGCAGCCGCTGGTGCCGTACCTGGAGGCATACTGGTACAGCCTGGTCAACACGCTGCAATACCACCACCTTGCCTTCAGCTCATCGCTGATGAGCTACGTGGGCGGCGTCTATCCGCCGATAACCGCAGCGCTGCTTGTCTTTGTAATATTTATGCTCCTTTACCACGAATACGATGAGAAGGTTGGCCTGATAGGCGCCGCGCTCACCGCGATGATGCCCGTGCTGCTCTCGACATTCGTTGCCGGCGAGCAGCTTGTTGAACCTATAGGGATATTCACGCTCTTCTTCTTCTTCGCAGCCTACATGCTTGCGATAAGGAACATGAAAGACAAGAAGCTTGCGATACTCGCAGGCATCGCATTCGCGTCTACATTCCTAGGCGCGCACTACTACACCGTAACTGCAGGGGTGCTGGTCCTGTACATACTCGCGCAGGGCATAATAGACGTCCTGAGGGCAGAGCCGCTCAAGGACTTCTACAAGATGAACATAATAGTCATCGCAACGATAATAATCTTCTATGCGCTTTACGCACCGTACCAGGCTACGCTGCAGAGCAACCTTTCCAGCATACTCGGCATACCGATAATAATAGCAGCGCCCGCACTCGCGCTAGTGCTTGTCGCGGTGTTAGACTATCTCCCGAAGCTGCTTGCAAAGAGAAAGCTGATAATAAAGAGCTCAAACTTCAAGACAAAGCTTGCGGTGCTGATCGTCATCGGAGTGATCCTGCTCGCGTCGCTCGCATTCACGAAGCTCGGCAACCCCGTGAAAAGCTACATAGCGCTCAGCACCAAGTTTACAACGCCGTCCAAGCCGCTGTTCATGACCGTGCAGGAATACATACCCACAGGGCCGCTGTACGCGTTCGGCGGCGCGGGATTCGGGGCCATAGGCGCGGGATTCTTCGGCGTCCCGATTCTGATATGGCTTGTATGCATAATCTCGATAATGCTCATATTCACCTCAATAGCGTTCAGGGGCAGCAAGACCGGCATATTCTACATATCCGCTGCGCTCCCGCTCATGGTGGCCGGCTTTTCAGAGGTCAAGTACCTGCCCCACTTCGGCGTGGCATACATACTTCTATTCTGCATAGCTCTTGGCGAGGCGATGTACCTTGTCTGCTCTAACTACTACAAGAACGAGCGGAACAGGAACATAGTGATGGTGCTCGCCCTCGTGCTCGGCGTGATATCCCTACTTATAGGGTTCTCGCTCTACAGCTTCGGCATAACAGACACGATAGCATTCGGATTCATCTTCGCGGCGCTCCTCGTGCTCCTTCTCTTCTTCACACAGTCAGAGAAAGGCCATTACGACATAAAGCGCGTGTACTCCGAGCACCAGCTTGCCGCAGACGCGCTCATAATCATGGGCCTATTCTTCATATTCGGCATTTTCCTCGCCTTTGCGGCGCTCGCATTCATAGTAATATACAGGTACGGGATAAAGCACACAACGGAAAAGGGCAACCAGTGGCTGATAGTGCTCTGCGTCGCGCTCGCACTGCTCGCACTGGTCTCACACCTGTTCATATACGGCGAGAACAGCACGATGATCAACGCCATAACCGCCCAGTATACTTACTTGACAAACCCGTCGAACGCATGCACCATAATGTCAAACAACAATAACCAGCTGGGATACAGCATATACTGCACAATAATACCCACCTACTGGCTCAATTCAATGGCGTGGATACGCAACAACGTAGGGCCTACGGCACCCAGGGTGCTCGCATGGTGGGACTACGGAGACTGGATAAACTGGTTCGGCAACAGCAACGCGGTATTGAGGGGGGACAACTCGGTAGCCTCAGAGGACTACGCGGTAGCCGCGCAGTATGTCCTGGGCCCAAGGTATAACACCACGCCTCAAACGCTCGCAAGCTACATGAACGGGAACCAGACAAGGTACGTGCTGTTTGACCAGGACCTCATACAAAAATGGGGAGCGCTAGACTTCCTCGGATGCGTCAACGTCAATGCAACCTCGCAGGCATACGCAATAGCGCAGGGCCAGGCGCAGAACCCGCCAGTGCCGTACGCTCTCGGCGCCTCGCAGTGCGAGGTGTCCCATGACCCAGAATTCGCGCTCATACCGCTCTCGGCGTTGGAGCCCTCAGCAAACACATCACAGCAGAGCATAGACAACTATTGCAGCATATCGAACAGTAAGAATACATACATAAAATCATTCCTGGTGCTCGGCAATAGCGTTGAAAACAACACGGTGTGCATATCCAGCACCCCGAACCAGAACGGGGTGATGAGCGTCTACTCGAGCAACGGCACAAAGACAAACGCGGTAATACAGTCGACAAGCTATACCGGCGTGGAGAACATACCCGGCAGCGGGCTCTACGTGCAGTTCATCATGATATACCTGCCGAATGCAAACGGCACGGTGACAAATGCGCCGTCAGAGTTCTACAACTCCAATTTCTACAGAGGCTTCTTCCTGGGGAACCTGCCTGGCTTCCAGCAGGTCTACCCGTCGAACGCCGCGGGCGTCAACTTCGTCAACGGCACATACCCTATAAGGATATTCAGGCTCGTGAACTACACGGGCGGGCTGCCGCCGGTTCCGCCAAAACCATCCTGGATACACAACAACGACACGATGCCGTAAACGCGGAAGGACAGGGTTAAATATCTGCACCATCAAAAAGATTTAAGGGGCTTGTAGCTCAGCATGGTTAGAGCGCTGGTCTTATAATGAAAACTTCTTAAAAGAAGTTTTATCAAGAAGAAAGCCAGATGTCGAGAGTTCAAATCTCTCCAGGCCCATCCTGCTCATTCACCTAAGATAAAATAGCATCCCGGATACCTGATTCCGCCCAAACCCGGCTTTGGCCATTCTTTGCGAAGCGTGCTGTAAATCTTATAATTGTGCGCCAGGGCATAGTGCATACCGACCAGCCCGTCAACAGCGGGAGGGTTCTCGCAATAATAACCATTAACGACACCTGCAAGAAGCATGGTTCCGGCTCCGCAATCAAGGGTCAATTCCTTTTTGTCGATAAACACATACCCGTTTTTCTTAGCCTCCTCTTTCATAGACTCAGGCAGCGCCTTATTCGGATCGCCATAAGAATATGCAATCGCTTTTCTCCGGTCAGCGAAAAGTTGCAACGCGGGCCTTTTTCCTATTTCCTCGTGTGTATTATTGACAAACCTATGCGCCCAGTCTATCGCCGGATAATACGCAAAAGTATACAAGGGCAGGCAAGGTGCCTGCAGACTAACAATTAAACTATAAATCGGTTTGCCAGCAGCGTAACGATAAGTACCATCAATCGGGTCTATTGCGAGCAACAGTTCTCCGTCTGGATTGAATTTGTCCGCAAAGTCTGTTTTTTCTTCAGCAACAAGTCTGCACTCTCTCAATTCGGTTCTGCATAACTCTGACAAAACCATCTCCTGGACTTCTATATCTGCATTTGTTACCACATCAATCTCATAGGTTCCCGTATCCAATTTTTTATTTACCAATGCGGTATTTTGCAATAGCGAGGCTCTTTTACCCGCCTTAATGAAAACAGGTTCTAGCGTTTTAATCAAATCGATAAACCGTGCCTGATTTGTACCGAGGTCAGCTGCCATAACGTCACTTTAATCATATCAATAGGGAATGTGCCTTTCAGCGCCGCATACAAGGCACTTATAGGAAGCGTACTTCTTGCTGCTCACAAGCCTGACAGAAGCGGAGATCCCCGGAATGAGTACAGAACCGCAATTCTTGCAAATACCGGTTTTTATCTCCTTTGAAAGCGTTATCTTGTAATGCCTGGATATCTGCTTTATTATCCTGGTGTAACTCTTTGAAAGCTCAGGGTCGTCAGGATATGCCTTTTTCGCAAGGTCGTAGAGTATCCGTATGCGCTCCTCTGCAATCTCTCTTACCACACCGCTCTTGCTTGCCTTCATGCGCCTATTTCCCTATTCGCTCAAGTATTACCTGCATCGCCTCCTCTACATCTTTGGAGTTCCTTATCGTTATGAGGTTGCCATTCATCTCGAATGGCTTTTCTGAAGGCACGCCATGGAATAGCCGCACAAGCCTTATCGACTCCTCGTCATCTGTCGCGATCTTGGCGTTGTTTACGATGTTTGCCCTTGCAGGTATCTTTGCCGTGTTGTTTATGCTTATTATATACCTCTTTTTCTGGTCGAACAGCAACATGAGGTCCAGCAACGGCCTGTAATCCTGCAGCTTATACTCATCGGATCCGCTGCCGTCCACCAGCACAATCCCATCGTATTCCTCGTAATTTACCTTAGAAGTGTTGATATCAGGCCTAACGACCGCGCCGTGTAAACCCATGCAGTCGGAAGAGGTATAGCTTGTCACCATGTAGCGTATGCCCCATTTGTCAAAAAAGAGCTTTACCATGGAAAGCGATTCGTCCCTGAAATCTTTCGGCGGTATGAAAATGAGAAACCTCATCCATAATCACTCAGTTTTCCATATACGGTGCCAAAAAGTAAGAGACGTTGGCGTCCCCTATCTTATAATCTATTCTTATCGGCTCTTCCGTCTTTATCGAAAGCGTCATTGTAGAATTGGATGGGCACGCGCTTATCATCCTCTCCAGATAGTCGAGGTTGAAAGTTGCGAACGCGCTCTTTGAGGCGCTTATCTTCTTGATGACCTCAGCATTGTTCATATGCTCCTCTTCGAGTTCGCCAGCATCCCCCTTTGCAAGCACCACAAATGAATCCTTCTCAGCCTTGAATCCCACGTGGGTCGAGAGCAGGTTTGCATCCTTCAATATATCCTTCAACGAATCAGATTTTACCTCAACAACCGAGTCAAATTCGACCTTCGGTTCCTTGTCTGCATCCTTCTTTACGTCTATCATCGGCAGCCTGTAACGCCTTCTGCTGTTCTTGCCCACAAACTCTACCACGAACTTGTTGCCCGCTTCCTTCATTATGAGCTGCTCCTCAGCCCTGGAGCTGGAAAGTATCTTTCCGAAGTTCTCAAGGTTTAGCCCTATCACCGCGGGTTTATCAACTTCGTATTTCGCAAAAGCCTTGTTAGGCATAAAGAACGATATCATGCTTATTCCGGAAGGGTCCATTGCTCTTAACGATATCCCCTCCTTTGCTATATTGAACGAGCCCTCATCGATAAGGCTTACTATTGAATCAACGCAATTCTTCCAATATCTTGCATCATCTATCTTTATCTCGAACATAGCATCACACAAATAGTAGTATTATTAGGTAGTAAAGGAATAAAAAGGCATTCCCCCAGGCAGAATAAGCCCGAAAAGGCAGATATAAATATCTAGAAATACCTAATATTAACGTGGTAAAGGTGAACAAGCCAAAAGCAGCGGAAGAGAGCAGGATAGCAGGCATGGTTATAATGCTGCGGACGCCGCTAAATGGGAACTACAGAACGACAGAACTAAAGACAAGGCAGCTGGGTGAACTGCTCCGCACAGTATTCACGGCCATTAGGAACAGAGGCGCGCAAAGAGGTCAAGGGAAACCATAAAACCGACCGACAAACAGCTGATCAGATGTCCAGTAAACTGAACTACAAGACAAAAAGAGTCTATACACTGCTCAGGAGGGACATTAGAGAATTCCCGGAGACGTACATAACCCTATGTACCGGCATCGGGTGCGCAATTGCAGCAAAAGAGCTATTTGAATATGGCCACACGAACAATTTTAACGGCTACATGGTAACCGGATTCGGAATATCCGCGGCAGCCGTATCCTACCTGATTCATTCTTTGATAAGGAACAAGTAAATTGTCTGCTTCGCAGGTTTATTATATTTGAATACTAGTAAAACATTGTGGTAAATATGCAGGGAAATACGAGACCCAGAATTTCAAAAGAAACGGCAAAGGCAGATATAAGTGGAATAATACGGCAATTCGGAAGAGCAGAGTCGCCAGCCGAAGAGAACAGAGCGGCACAATTGATAATGCATACTATCAGGGTTTTGGAAGAGCGATTGGAAAACCCTTCATTTGTTAAAAAGGTATATTTTGAAGGACCAAACCATTCAAAACTTCTTCCAGAATTTGTTTCAGAAGTCGCAAGGCAGTATGCCTACGGCGAAATCGCAGGGCTGGAAGCAAAAGCAATGCTGCGCAAGGCAACAAGACAGTACGAAAAGCTCTTTCAGGAGATGGGGATAAGCCTTCAGGAATCCGCCGCGCTCTTCCGGCGCAGATGAAGGGAAAAATGGGGCTGCCGAGATTTGAACTCGGACAACCAGCACCCGAAGCTGGCAGTCTACCAGGTTAGCGTACAGCCCCACCGACAGCATCCGATTTATATAAATCTCTTCTATAAGGCTTTATATGCTTCTTTTTCATATACTGGTATGAGCCTATGGAAAACATAATCCTGAAGCAGAAGCAGGTCGGGATACTGCTCGCGCTCAGGGACACAAGCCAGAGCTGGTACATATCATCGCTTGCAAAGGCGACGAACACCACCTATGTGCACACGTGCAACTTCCTAGCCGTATGCGAAAGGCTCGGCATAACCTCAAGCGAAAAGCACGGCAAGCTCAAGCTGATAAAGCTCACAGAGAAGGGCCTCCGACTTGCTGACATGGTCATAAACATAAACACGATAATCACGCCGGAGCAGCAGAAGCAGCCGGAACAGCCGAAGTAAAGTTCATATAATGGATAGGACAATAGATAAGATAACCCAAGCTAAGCGCAAAGGGAACCATAGACCGGTGTATCAATGAAGCGAAAGATACCAGCAAACGCAAAGAGGGTATTCACCGGAATACTCTATGATGTCTACCACTGGAAGCAGCGCCTTCCGGGAAACAGCTACAAGACATTCGAGGCCGTAAAGAAGCTTGACACTGTGGTGGTATTTGCATCGGTCGGGGACAAGGTGCTTCTGGCGGAGGAAAAGCGGGTCGGGGTGCCAGTAGAAATAGGCGCGCTCGGGGGCATGGTCGAAAGAGGCGAAAAGCCATTACACGCCGCAAAACGGGAACTGCTTGAGGAATCTGGTTATGTTTCAAACAATTGGAGGCCTCTCGACGTATGGGACCACTCCAGCCTGACAATGGAGCAGAAGAACCATTTCTTCGCGGCAGCAAATTGCAGGAAGATAAGAGACCCGCAGCTTGAGGACGGCGAGATAATAAAAACCTTCAAGATAGGCTTCGATGATATGATTTCGCTCTCAACGAGGTCAAAGAAGTTCAGCAGGTACATCGGAGGCTACATAACGGAAGCAAGCAAGAGCAAAGCCCTTAAAAAGAGATTCAGGAACGCGCTTTTCGGGCTAAGCACCAGCTAGACGATCTCAACTGCTACCCTTTTCTTCACCATGTTAAGCACATGGCCGTAGTCCCTGTAGTGTGCTATCGCCGTAAGCGTGAGCGTGTACTCTCCCGCGTCTGACTTCATGCTGCTGTAAACCGGAATCCTCACCTCCTTGAGCTCATTCGGCTGCAGCTCCCCCAACCTTACCTCTCTTTGCTTTGAAAGGTTCATCTCGTCAAAGCCAAGCTGCCCCGGCACCTCTGCGACAACAGAGGTGAGCAGCACCTCCTTGGTGATGTTCATCACCTTTACGGTCATCATCGCTGAATTGCTCCTCTTTGCCTGAAGCTTGTAGGGGAAAAACTCTGTAGAGACGGTGAACGGCGGTCCTTTGGATATCTCATTCGCGGCGTCCTTCTTTCCAAATATGTTCAAAAGTCCCAAACTATCACCATACAAGTATCTTTTCTGCTTGAAGCATTTATATACTTTCTCATTGTATAGTAATTAGATGTCCACAATGGGATTTTGTAGGACTTTGCATGCCGATCAAGTACAACCTAACCAAATATGATAAGCTAGCAGAACAGATTCACGAACTTTCGCAGAAGAAATGTACGACATTCACCAGAGAGGAGAAAACCTTAATGGCAATGGCAGTTATAATCACCTCATTCTCATCGGCGCATTCATGGCAGACGTCCAAGGTGATAACCGACGGGAATCCCAACCTTCTCCTTAGCTGTCCGGAAATAAAGAACGAGTACCAGCTTGCGAAGAACGAGAGATGGAAGCGCGTGCTTCCGCAGCACATCCAGGACGTATCGAAGATGAACGTAAAAGACGGCATCTTTTATACATGGCTCTCAGCGAACGAGCATAATGGGGAAAGGGGCGATTACAAAAACGCGTGGGGCAGGCTCAAGGCGCTATTCAACGAGGAATGCGACGGCATAAGCATCGCGCAACGCTGAGATAATGGTCATGGCGTCGTGTAACCGCTTGTCCAGGAACTTGTGAATACGACGTTGGTCGGGGTGCCTGTGTTGCCACCGCCGCTGTAGTCGTTGAAGTCGCCGTTCAGCGGCCACCACCCTACAATATGCTGAAGATTCACCGGCACTCCGCCTATCCCCTCTACGTATAATGCCTGCACCTGATTTGCGTCGAGTGAGGTGTTGTAAATCTGGACGTCAGCCAGGTCACCAGAAAACGAAGGGGATGAGGCATCACTGATTATAACACCGTTTGAGCTAACGAATGTGCCTGTAAAAGTATAAGTACCAGAGCCGCAGGCATTGCCGTCAGCATAAAAATTATATGTTTTGCTTGCCGAATTGACGGTAATCGCCACAAAGTGCCATGTATTTACTGTAGAAAGGTCTGGTTCACATGACACGGAAGATTCGGGGGTAATGTCATTTAGCTGGGAACCGTCGTTTAATCTTAGCTCAAGTGGTCCAAGCGTGGGATAGGACCTCGCATCCAGATAGACCGTCCACTTGGGCAAGTTATTATTATAATCCGGATACTGGTTGCTGATCACCGTTTCATAATGGCCAGCAGCAAGTACCGGGGTAGCATAGAAGTAGAAAGAAACGGAAAAACTGGAAGCCCCCGTATTCTCTGGAGGTGTGGTTACGTAACTGCTCGTCCCGCTAAACTGCGCGACGGAACGCGGAATCACGTTATTGCACACGCCTTCTAATGTGGTTACCACGGCGCTCCTGAAAGTTTTGCATGAGCCTGCCGATGCCCTAGGGCCCCACAATGCGCTGTTGAAGGCGCCCAGGGAGACCAACGCGGCAAGCACGACTCCGATGATAAGGACCGCCCACCCATAGGTCATCAGGTACTCCATCGCGCTTTGCGACCTGGCCGCATGGACTCTCATAAGTTCTACTTGGGATGCGGCGCTTATATATTTAGTGACCCCAAAACAACTCTTGCATCTACCTGTTTGCTAATCCCATTCGAGTTGCCCACCCGTCTTGTATTCCGTGACCCTTGTCTCGAAGAAGTTCTTTTCCTTCCTCAGGTCGGTTATCTCGCTAAGCCAGGGGAAGGGGTTTGTAGCATTGTACGTTTGCGGAAGCCCAAGACGCTCTAGCCTCCTGTCAGCTATGTAGTGCATGTACTGCTTTATTGTCTCCGCGTTCAGGCCCATGACCCCTCTTGGGAGGCAGTCGTCCGCATAAGCGCACTCCAGCTCCACAGCCTTTGTTATCTTGTCTATTGTCGCCTTCTTGAACTCATCCGTCCATATGTCAGGATTTTCCGCTATTATCGCGTTTATGAGATCGGTTCCAAACGCAAGGTGCACAGACTCGTCCCTCAATATGAACTGGAACTGCTCAGCGACTCCAATCATCTTGTTGTTCCTCTGGAACGAGAGCATCATAGCAAACCCCGCATAGAAGAATATACCCTCCATTATCACATAGTAGCCTATGAGGTCGTTTACGAACTTCCTTATGTTGTCAGCGCCAACCGTGTTGAAGTGAGGGTCAAGGAGGCTCTGCGTTATGCTTATTACGAAGTCATCCTTCTCCTTTATGCTGGGTATGGTGATGTACATGTTGTAGACCTCCTCCGGGTCAAGCCCAAGGCTGTCGCAGCAGTATATGAATGTCTCGGTGTGCACAGCCTCCTCGTATGCCTGCCTGAGCAGGTACTGCCTGCACTCCGGGTTTGTTATGTGCCTGTAGATTGAGAGCACAATGTTATTTGCGGTGAGGCTCTCTGCCGTAGAGAAGAACCCAAGGTTCCTCATTATGAGCCTCCTTTCGCCCTCTGTCAGCCCGTCTGGTTTCTTCCATAGCTCGACATCCTGCTGCATCGATATCTCCTCCGGTACCCAGTTGTTTGCTACGCCTGTCTTGTAATATGATCTCGCCCAGGGGTATTTTATCGGGAGTATCTTGTTCGGATCTGTCTCGGAAGAGTTAAGTAACGGGTTTTTCATCCAAAGCACCATTATTGGCAGGCCTCGCAGTCAGGGTCGTTCGGGTCGCAGGCCTCTCCCATCTTTGTCACCTTGACATTGGACATGTCAACCATGCCCACACCCTCCTTCGCCTCCTTCTGCGCTGCAGAAATGTACCGCTGCTTGTCATAAACCTCTACCTGTGCGACGCCGTTGTTCTCAACCGCGATTGGCTGCACCTGCTCCATCACCGCTGCCGCGGCCTTTGTCTTCTGCGTTGTTATCCCTACAGTGCTTTTCTCTATCGCGCTTGCGCCCATGGTCCTGAGGTAATATGTTGTCTTGAGCCCCATCTTCCAGGCATACATATAGATGTCCGAGAGCTGCTTCCCTGATGTGGTATTGGTGAAGATATTAAATGACTGGCTCTGGTCTATCCATTTGCTCCTGTACGCGGCTATCCTTATCAGCCACTCCGGCGCTATCTCGAAGACATTCTTGTATTTGTCCTTGATCTTCGCAGGTATCTGGTTTATCTTCTGTATGCTTCCATCCTTTGACTTTATCTCGTCAAGCATCGACTGGTTCCACATGCCGTTGGCCTTCAATTCCTCAACAAGGTACTTGTTCACGACCGTAAACTCGCCGCTCATGTTCGATTTCACGTATATCTCACTGTATATGGGTTCGATCGATGGGAAGCAGTCGGAAATGTTCGATATTGTCGCAGTGGGCGCAATCGCAAGGCAGTTCGAATTCCTCATTCCATAACTCTTTATCGCCTCCCTTACTGGCGCCCAGTCCATCTTGCCAGTCCTGGAAACGTCTATCTTGACACCGCGCTCCTTTTCAAGGGTGTCCAATGTGTCAACAGGCATTATACCTCTGTCCCACTTGGAGCCCCTAAAGCTCGAATACGCGCCCCTTTCCTTCGCGAGTTCGGCAGAGCTCATTATCGCATGATAGGATATGAACTCCATGTTCTCGTCGGCAAACTTCACCGCTTCCTCGGAATCGAAGTTTATGCCCAGCATGTACAGCGCATCCTGGAAGCCCATGACCCCCATCCCAATCGGCCTGTGCCTCATGTTCGAGTTCCTCGCCTCCTCGACCGGATAATAGCAAAGGTCTATCACGTTGTCGAGCATGCGGAGCGCAATCTTTACCGTCTTCTGCAGCAGCTCCTCGTCGACCGCCCCCTTGAACACGTGTCTTGCAAGATTCACGGAGCCAAGGTTGCAGACCGCAATCTCGTCCCTGGACGTATTCAATGTTATCTCTGTGCATAGGTTGGAGCTGTGCACCACGCCGGCATGGTCCTGCGGCGACCTTATGTTGCACGGGTCCTTGAAATTTACCCAGGGATGCCCTGTCTCGTAAAGCGATGTGAGTATCTTCTTCCAGAGCGCTGCAGCCTTGAGCCGCTTGAACAGCTTTATGCTGCCGTTCTCGGCCCTGCTTTCGTATTCTGCGTATTTCTCCTCAAAGCTTCTGCCGTAAAGCTCATGCAGCTCGGGCGCCTCATCCGGTGAGAAGAGCGTCCAGTCGTCATCGCTAAGTATCCTCTTGACAAAAAGGTCTGGTACCCAGATCGCTATGTTCATGTCCTGCGTCCTCCTCCGCTCGTCTCCTGTGTTGCGCCTTAGGTCTATAAAATCCTCTATATCAAAGTGCCACGCCTCGAGATAGGCGCATGTGGCACCCCTTCTCCTGCCGCTCCTGTTTATTGATATGTTTACGTCATTCGCGATCTTGAGGAATGGTATCAGCCCCTGGCTCTCTACCCCAGTGCTCTTTACGAGAGCGCCTGTCGCGCGGAGGCTTGACCAGTCATTGCCCATGCCTCCTGACCACTTGCAGAGCTGAGCATTGTCGGAATAGCCCTTGAATATCTGGATGAGGTCGTCGCCTATTGTTGTCAGGAAGCAGGAGCTAAGCTGCGGCTTCACTGTCCCGGAGTTGTAGAGCGTTGGGCTGGAGCTTACGAACCTGAGTGTTGAGAGCGCCTCATAGAATTCGAGCGCCCTCGCATTCTTGTCGCTCTCGTTTATCGCGAGTCCCATCGCAACGCGCATCCAGAACGCCTGCGGCGTCTCGTAGCGTGTGCCCCTCCTGCCCTCTTTTATCAGATAATTGTCATAGAGCGTCTCTAGGCCCCTATACGGCAGCAATTCGTCGCGCTTTATATCCAGATTCGCTGATAGGAGCTCGAGGTCAAACTCCAGCATCTTCTCGGAGAGCTTCCCGTTCCTTACGCACTCCTTTATGTTCGAGACGAAGGACTTGGAATACGCCTCCTGCAGCCCGGTTGGGGAGAAGCGCGCAGTAAGCACCTCTCTGTAAAGCGCGGCAAGGAAGAGCCTCGTTGTTATTATCGAATATGATGGATCCCTCTCTATCAGGCTCCTCGCGGTCAAAATCGCCAGCCTGGCGATGTCCTTTGTTTCGATGTCCTCGTATATGCCCTGCTCGCATGCGGCAAGCAGGCTTTCTATGTTTATCACGCCCTCATATCCCTTGCATGCCGACCTTATGTAATTTCTCAGGACGTTCTCGTCGAACGTTTCCTTTTGCCCCTCCCTGTTGATTATGAAAAGTTCCCTATCATCTATCTTCTTGAGTATTTCGCCCCTTCGCGCACTCCTTATCTGGCTGTGCCTCTCCCTGTACAGTATATACGCCTTTGCGACATCGTAATAATGTTCTGCCATGAGCGTCTGCTCCACGATGTCCTGCACGCTCTCCACCTCTGTGATGCCTTCGGCGTAAAGCTGGTTTATGCGGACCACCACCCTGTCTGTCAGCGCCTTGACCTCCGGCTCAAGAGCCTTCCCCCTCACAGCGACAATAGCCTTCCCTATCACGGCGCTTATCTTGGAGGCATCGAAATCGACCAGCGATCCGTCTCTTTTTCTTATCTTTTGGACAACCATAAAAACCCCTACCCAAATGGACAGTAAGTCTAATTATATGCTGACAAGCTTTAAAAAAGAATTTGTTTTTAGCAAATATCAGGATATCGGACTTCCTCGAAACTGGTTCCCTAGGTTTTATTAACCCTTTTGCAGTTCTATTACTGGTATTTGCATGCCCCATAAAAGCCATGAGGATTTAGAGAGGGAATTGGGTATTGCTAAGACGCAGGTAAGGATAGGCGGCATATACTTGCACTATAAGAATCCGGACCACAAGGTAAGGGTCACAGCTATAGGGGTCCAGGAAGCCACGGACAAGCTGTGCGTCATATACCAGGATATGGCAAACGAGAAACTTGTTTTTGTGAGGGACCTTGACGTCTGGCTTGAAGAGCCTGTCAAGGGCACGCCCCGTTTCAGGCTTGTCACCGAGGAGGAATAGAGCCAAGGCTCAAAGCCTTGCCCTTGTTATTATCTCGCAACCATCCTTTGTAACGAGAAGCTGCGCCTCAGCCTGCGCCACCGCTTTCCCGCCTGCTTCCACAAGCGTCGGGCTGGGGTCAAGCGCGCCAGCCCTTGCAAGCTCTGATATTGCGGCATAAAGCCTGAACTTCGATTGCACCAGGCCTGAGAGCCACCTTACTGCAAATGGCTCCTTGCTGTAACTCTTCGATATCTCCACCAGCAAAGCCCTGGCTTCCGGCGACCTTACCGTAACATCATTTGCATAAGTGTATATCTCGCAGGTGTCGGCCTCGACGACCATCCCCTTCCCCGAAGCTGTTGTAACGAATGGCTCTATGGCAACGACCATCCCCTCTTCGAGTATTGTGAAATCCCCGTTGTCATAGTTCGGTATGAAAAGCTCGGCGTGCAGGTCATGCTCCTTTATCCCATGCCCTCCCAAGTTCTTTATCGGAAGGTATCCAGCGCTTTCAATCGAACTGGCTATAGCCTTCCCTATGTCGCATACGCTTACGCCGTGCCTGACAGCCGCTATGGCGCTGTCAAGCGCAGCCTCTGCCGCGTCTATCATTCCCTGCATCTTCCCGGAGAGGTCTACGGTTATCGCGCCATCGCCAAGAAGGCCGTTCCTTTCAGCTCCGAAATCAACCTTTACTATATCCCCCTCAGCGAAGCGCCGTTCATCAGAGAAAGATGGCGTATAGTGGGCAGCTTCAGCATTGACCGAAAGGTTTATCGGGAATGCAAGCCCGAATCCACGTTCCTTCAGGAATTTCTCGGCAGATTCGGCGACGTCAAGTAGCCTTGCGCCTGGCTTTACCAAGTTTGCCGCATGCAGCATTGCATCTGCGGAGGCCTTCCCTACCTCCTTGATAGTAGCCAGGTTTTCGGCACTAATCATATCCTGCTCTTCCAAATCAACACCAATTTAAACAAATTCTTAGACATTTAAGCACTAGCAATATAAATATACCTGTCTTAGTTGCCCTAAGAAGAACGGAATGGCATTAGGTATTTACCGTAGTTCTATTTTCTGCCATGCATTGCTAAGTAACACACTAATAATATTAGAATGACCACTATTATAACAACCGCAATAAGATACCAATCTGCGCTGTTAGTTTTTTGTATACTCTGCCCTGCAGTATTGTTAACGTAGATGGTAAATAAGGAAAAATTACCTGTAGTATATACGCTAGGTACGGCGGGTCCCGGATAAGTTCCTCCCGGAGAGCCGAAACCATTCGCCTCCCCAAGCACTTTTCCTGTTTGCGAATCAACATAAATTATCCGAAAATTAGGACCAGAACCATAACCAGCGACGTCCCATGCTACCGAATAGCCAGCAAGAGAGTCATTTCGACTATTGTTTACCGGAAGAAGCCAAGTCGCAGTCCCATTCTTAAATCCGCTCTGCGAGCCAATAGTCATTGCCTGATTGGCAGATATATTTACATAAAAAGGTTTTGAAGGGCCCTGATAGACCAAAGGCGTCCCGTTATCTGCTATTAAAAGTTCAACGAATAAAGGGTTATAATAACAATACTGCGCCGACGGGCAAAACTTCACCGCACTGCTGCGATTTAAAAACGGGACATTATAGCTGAACCAGAAGACACTCACATTAAGGTCATAGTAATGCCTATCGCCGTATTTAATGTATGTGCTATTAAAGCCGTTGGTTATATAAGAATTGTAATAATCCTCCCCAAGTCTTTGAATGATATAAGCCTCAGCTTGGTTTAGCGCTTTTGCAGTAACATTAGTGTAAACATCATTTATGTTTCCGGAATTAATTCTCTGCAGTAACGTTTGCGTTGAATTATAAGAACCAGTACTTCCGGCAAACGAGTAATTAAAGACGAGCAGAAAGCCAAGTACCATAACCGCAGACAAACAGCCAAATTTTAATACCATCCATTATCGTCCCATCAAGTAAATAGAGCAACGAGTTAATTTATAACCCTCTCTATAGTCTCTTCCTCGCTCCCCAAATAAGCACCGTAATTATATCAATTTTCAAGCATTTAAGTACTTCTTAACAATGGGGTGCCCCTCAACTCCAGCTCGTATTGAGCCCCTCCTGTAAATCTGCTCGGGCCTAGCCTTGTCACCCTAAATCGCTCCTCCAGCTTCTCCATGCCCCTTGCGGGTATTCTTGTGGCGCGCATGTAAACTATTGCAGCCCTTGAGGCGCATTTGCCATCCCCGTTTCTTGTAATTGTCGGGCCGATAACGAACGGTTTGATTCTCAAATCAGAAAAGGCCCTGTTCGCATCTTGCAGCGCCCGCTCAAGCGCTGTCTCCGCGATGTTAACCGGCTCTGGCATCTGTCTTAAAGCCGCGACTACGGTCACTCTCCTTAGACTGCTGGTAGTTCCTGCCATTTTATCACCAGATATTTGATTTGACTAGAATTTATAGCTTCCTCTGCGTCCCCAGGCCCTTCAGTTCCTCCTCGCTGAAGTTGAGCTCCTTGAGTATCCTCATCGTGGCAGGGAGTACCTGGTTGTTTATGTAGTAATCGGCGTCATAATCCTTTGCGAACTCCTCGAGCACGGCCCTGTCGGATATGGAGCTCCCGTGCTTCGTTATGACGTAGCTTATGACCGCACCCTCAAGCTCATCCCTTGTCTTCAGGCCCTCCTTCACCGCCTTCCTCGCCGCGCCGAGCTCCGGTGACTTCAGGTCGTAGCCCTCTATACTCTTCCTGAGCTGCGTGTTTATCGCAAGCTCCTCGAGCGGTACGCTCCCGCTCTTTAGCCTCTTCACCGCGTCCCTAACTATGTCAACAGCCTTCTGCGCATCGCCCTCGTTCAGTATGGTCTCAAGGACAGCCTTCTGGGTCTCCCTTGCTATCCGCGACCAGTCCCTCCTCACGAGCTCGAACCCGCGTATCTTTATGCGCCCAGACTCCGAGATCAGCGCATACTTCTTCTTGGCACCAGCCGTCCCCTTCTCTACCTTCTTGCCTACGAAAACACCTCGCTTGTAGAAATCCTCAAGCTCAAGCTCCATGGATTCGGGCAGCTTTGAATTGAACTCCTTTAGGAACCTGAGCACATCCTCCTTTGTCTTATCGCCCATCACCGCGCACACGGAATCAGTATCTCCATAGATCGGCTTCAGTCCGAAATTCTCTGCAACATTTATGCTCTCCTTTATGTACTGCCTCCCGAATGCGGTCACGCTTGAAGCGCAGGCCCTCGAGTACCACCTCGATCTTGCGTAGCCCATGTACCCGTAGACCGAATTGGATACTATCTTGAGCGCGAGCTGCTTCGCGGAAAGGAATATGTTATCAGGATTCTTCTTGTAGGCCTTCTTCACCTCCGCGCGGAGGCTTATCATCTGCTTCAGTATGAGCGGTATTATGCTCTTCCTGTTCTTGTCAAAACGCGTCCCGTCAGGAGATTCGTAATACTCGGCACAGCCGTTGCATATGGAGGAGGGGTCTATGTTGTACGATATTATGATCGAGGGATACAGACCCCTGAAGTCGAACATCACGAGATTGCTGTAGATTCCGGGCTCGGGCGTCTTCACATAGGCGCCCTCTATCGGATTGTAGAGCCGCTCCTTCATCTCAGTCTCATTCGGCTTGTTGGGTATTATCTCGCCGAACTTGACCGAATTATGCATTAGCATGAACTCTACGAGCTGGCCGGTGGTGGATACGCAGACGTCGCTGAGCACATTGTACGTGGTTCTGGAGAGCTCGATCATTATCGGTATGAAAGTCTCGTAGACCTTGTAGAGTGCGTCAGAGTCTGCAAGGTTGTACGTAGCTAGCGTCTCAAGATCCTCGTCGCTCCCATCCCATAGCTTGAATATGCTCGCCTTCTCCACTGCGAATTTCTGCTCCTTAGTTATCGCCTCGTAGACGTTCTTGAGCGTCTTGCTGTTCAGCTTCAGCACGCTCTCAGATGCGCCTACAATGGATATGAACTTCACGACCACGTACATGTCAACGTGCGCCCTCCCCGCGATCTTCACCTTCTCGACAAGCCCGTGGCTCTCTATCTTCGTGTCCCCCTCAAATCTGTTCAGGTTGAAATTAATCCTCAATGCGTGCGCCCTCTCGATGAGATATTTGAAGTCGAAATTTGCGGAATTATAGCCCACAATCACATCCACATCAAGCTCGTCGACCCTTTTCATGAACGCGTCGAAGAGCGCCTTCTCGTTTTTCACCACCTCTACGAATGGCAGGTTTATCTTCTTGAAGGTCATAACCTTTTTCTCAGTCTTCCCGTTCCCTATGTAGAGGTAGCTTATCATTATCACCGGGTCCTTCTCGTATCTCGGCATGCCGCCAAGCGGGTTGTAGACCTCTATGTCGAAGCACATCATGTTGAAAGTGGCTACGGCTGTGTCGGCCGACCTCTCCAGTGAGACAAGCCTCAGCATGCCCCCCTCCTCTGCCACGTTTATCACATATTCTGTGAGCGGGATCAGGTCGTTGTCTATCGAGTACCTCTTCGCAAAGGGTATGTCGTTCTCGTAGCAGATGCCGTACTGCGACATCGCGGAGCTAAGCTTAGGCACATATGATGCGCTGCTCACGTATACCTTGTACGCCTTCACCTTCCTGCCTAGCAGCATCCTGCTCTCCTCCGAAACCTTCTGGCTTTTTATTATGTGCCCGTTATCCATGGTCGAAACCGACTCTACCATCTCCTTTTCGGCGTTGCCTGAAGGCACAAGGTAGAAGTAGGGCACGAAGGCCGGGTCGAATATCTCATAGGCCTTGCCGTCACTCCCCCTTACCGTAAGGCGTATGAGCGAGCTCTCGCCCTTGTTCAAATAATCTACTTCAAGAAGAGCGCCTGTTATCGCTTTCTTGCCCTCTAAAGAAGAATCCACATCTACACCAACTAACAAAAACAGACCAACCCAAATTCCCGTCTAATGAGCTGGCTGCCGGTGCAGCCTACACCCATCCTGTGCCGAAGCGCACTCAAAACTACTTGTTTTGCGGCCCTTCCTGTATCTTTGTTGTGCTTATAACAAGCGGTGGAATCAGGCCAAGCGAATACGCAACAAGCGTCCCTGTAGCGCTGCACCTGAAATTAAGGCCGTTTATTATCTCCTCCGCAAGGTTGATCGGCAATACGTGGTCCTTATTCCACTTCTCCAGGACCTTTGTTGTCTCGTCCTTTGACTCGGTGACCTCTACTACGCCGTTGAGCTTTATATGCCCTATGCGCTTGGAGTCCTTGGTCTCACCATCGTGATAGTCAGCCTCAAATGTATACTCCACATCCAGCTTGGCCCCTGCAGTGCTTACCTTGTCTATGTTTATGTTCAGCCTCGGGAACCTCTGCCTTGCCAGTGCGTCCGAAGAGTCTATTTTGCCTTCTACGTTCAGTATCGAAAAGCCAGTTATCATGCAATCACTTCTTAAGCATTTATAGTCGGAAAGTATTTAATCACTACGCCCAAAGCCGATTAACGGAAGAGGCACGACCCCCAAGGCGGCCCAGCAGAAACCGCGAATACCTGCAGAAAACGGCATTTATTTATAGGTGCACTAACAATTTTATTAGGTGTAAACTTGCAAAACCTTAAAATCGCGTTTCTTGCGGTTCTCGTGCTCTCATTTCTGGCATTTACAGCAAGCGCATCCTACACAGTGCAGAACCTCAACGTCACGATGGCGCTCAAGACCAACACAAGCGCGCAGGTCAGCGAGGTGCTCAAAATCTTAGTGAGCAACGCCTCAGTAAACCAGTATTCCACGAACAGGCTGGCTCTGAACCTGACGCTGAGCAACTGGCAGACGCTCATAGGGCCCATGCTGGTGCAGCATATCATAAACTCGAACGAGAGCCTCTACGGCTTCAGGCTATTTCCAGGGCCGATATCAACACAGGCAGGGCAGTCCACCGCATACATCATAATGACCTACACCGTTCCTAATGTGACGTTTGTCAACGAGACCTCGCCAAGGCAGTTCCTCTACAGGTTCAACCCCAAGGTGCTCAACTTCAACCACGGGGTGAGCGGCGAGGTGCTGACAGGGAACGCTACGCTGACTATCACGGTGCCGCAGGGCGCGACGATAGAGTCGGCATACCCGCTCCCAGACACACCCCTGTATGCCTCCCTATCAGACTACAAGAACGTCTCGAGCGTCTCATGGCTTTACGGCGAGCCCCTCTCGAAGTTCTCATTCACATTCATTGTGCAGCAGAGCATACAGGCCGAAGTTGCGAGCTTCTTCAGGTCGGTTTACGACATCTTCGGGCTGTTCTCCTACGTGATAATAGCCGCAGCCGTATTGCTCTTCATAATCTACACGTACTACAGGGCAAGCAAGTGATTGGTGCTCCTTTGCATGAATACGAGATAACTGTACTGAACCTGTTGAAGAGGCACAAGGCAGCGAGCATAGACTCTCTGCTGCAGCACAGCAAGCTGGGCAGGGATGCAGCGCTCTGGGCTGTGGAGAACCTTGCGGGCAACGGCCTTGTGAGCATAGAGAGGGAGCAGGAGCAGGCGCCAAGGCTTACGGAGGAGGGAAAGGGCTATCTGCACGCCTTCCCTGAGGAGAAGCTTGTGGCGCAGCTGAGCAAATCTGGCGGAAAAGCTAGCGCATCGAAGATAAGCGACCAGATAGGCATCATCTGGGCGAAAAGGAACGGCTGGATAAAGCTGGAAGCCGGCAGTCTCACACTTACCGAGCAAGGAAAAGAGATAGCTGAAAACAGGAAGAGCTACGCATTCAGGGATCTTCTAAACCAGCTTAGCAAGCTGCAGACGCTCCCGAAGGGAATGCCAGAGAAAAGCAGGAACGAGCTGAAGGAGCTGGGCAAGCGGAACCTTCTCGAGATAACAGAGCGTGGGATAATAACCGCGATCAAGATAACCGAAAAGGGCGAAAAGGCCCATGCGGTTGCAGGAGAGGAGGGCATAGGCGCGCTTACGCGGGAGATGCTTACAAAAGGGACATGGGAAAAGGAAAGGTTCAGGAAATACGACATAAATGCCCCTGCAGAGGAAGCCCAGCCCGCAAGGCTGCACCCGCTCCACGAGTTCCTTGACGTGATACGCGGGATATGGCTTAACATGGGCTTCACGGAAGTGTCCGGGCCGATAATCGAATCCGCATTCTGGAACTTCGATGCGCTCTTCTCGCCGCAGGACCATCCCACAAGGGACATGCAGGACACCTTCTTCCTGAAGAACCCGTCTGAGATAAGCGTCGATGACATCGCGCTCATGAAGAGGGTAAAGAGGATGCACCTAAACGGATGGAAGGACAGGTGGAGGGAAGAAGTGGCTAGGCAGGCGATACTCAGGACGCACACCACCAGCGTATCCGCGCGCTCGATCAACAGGTTCGCCACTGCCGACGAGAAAAGCTACCCGCTGAAATTCTTCTCTGTTGGAAGGACGTTCAGGAACGAGAGTATAGACTACAAGCACCTTGCGGAGTTCTACATGGTGGACGGCATAATAATAGGCAACGGCCTAACGCTCTCAAACCTCATACACACACTCAAGAAATTCTACGCGCAGCTCGGCATGAACGACCTTGTCTTCAGGCCCTCGTACTTCCCGTTCGTGGAGCCAGGCCTGGAGATCTACTACCGCGACAAAAAGAAGAACGATTCGATAGAGCTCGGCGGCGCAGGGATAATAAGGAAGGAGATAACCAAGGCTATGGGGACCAACAAGACGGTTCTTGCATGGGGCCCGGGGCTTGACAGGCTGATGTTCGGCTCGCTAGGCATAGACTCGATATCAGAGCTGTACAAGAACGACGTTGGCTGGCTTAGGAGAAGGAAGGAACTCAAAATATAGTGTTGGCATGGCTGTTGTAACATTTGAACTGAAGGACCTGAAGAACCTTGGCGTGCAGAGGGAGGATTTGGTCCATGTAGTCGACAGGCTGGGCATGTCGCTAGAGGACGTTGACGAAAAGGCCGCCTACATCGACATAACGCCGAACAGGCCGGACATGCTCGACATCGTTGGTTTCGCAAGGGCCGCAAGGTTCCTCATGGCCAAGAGCGTGCCAAAGGAGAAATTCTATTCAATAAAGAACGGACCAATACTCGATGTTACGGTAACGGGTGCGGCAAGGGTCCAGCCATTCATAGCCGTAGCCGTGATAAAGGGCGTGGACCTAGGTGGAAACAACCTTAAGAACCTTGTCAACTTCTCGGAGAAGTTCTGCGACACCTACGGCAGGAAGAGGAAGAAGATGTCGATGGGGCTCTACGATTTCGACACCATAAGCGGCCCGCTAGTATATGACGCATCGCGCGAAGGGGAATTCATACCGCTCGGTTCGAGCAAGAAGGCGACATTCAAAGAGATAATCCAAACACACGAGAAGGGGCTCGAGTATTCCGAGATACTCGCCAAAAGCAAGGCCTACCCGTACCTCATGGACACCAAGAACATACTCGCGCTCATACCCATAGTCAATTCCGAGGGCACAAAGGTTACGCAAAAGACAAAGAACATACTCATAGACGTCACCGCATCGACAAGGCATGCCGCGGAGAGCGCGATCAATCTTTTTGCATGCTCATTCATGGACGTGGGAGCGGAAGTATACCCGTGCAGGATAATCTACAGGAAAGGCACCATGCAGACGCCTCAGCTCGATTACAGGACGATCAGGATAAGGAAGTCGCGGGCGGAGAACACGCTCGGCTTCTGGCTTGATGACAACAAGGTCGTGAACCTTGTCAACAAGCTCGGGCATGTCGCCGCGAAATACGGACGGTACACGCTGGTCTATGTCCCGCCATACAGGCTGGACGTCATGAACTACCAGGACATCATAGAGGATATAGCGATAGCCTATGGCTACGAAAACATAGCGCCCATGCCGATCATGGGGTCAGCCATAGGCACGCCCGATAAACTAAAGGAGTACATAAACAGGGCGTCGAGGCTCATGGTCGGATTGGGATTCTCCGAGGCCATGAACACCTACCTCACCAACGAGGATCTCAACTTCAGGAAGTTCTGCCACGAGGCCAAGAGGGACACGATACAGGTCGAATACGCGAAAACCGAGAGCATAACCATGCTCAGGACCGTGATGCTGCCATCGTTGCTGGAGAACCTGTCAAACTCCATACACGAGAGGATGCCGCAGAAGCTTTTCGAGGCTGACAAGGTCTTCCGCATGCACAACGGCAAGCCGGTCGAGGGCACCAACATAGCCATAGTGAGCGAGCATTCGAGGGCAGACTATTCCGAGGCGAAGTCCGTAGCGCTGAAGATCCTCCAGTTCGCCGGGATAGGCGCATTCAAGCTCGAGGAGTACAGGGATCCCGCATTCATAAGCGGAAGGGCCGCAAGCATAATCGCAGACGGCAAGAAGATAGGCCATTTCGGCGAGATAAGCCCAAGGGTCCTCAGAAACTTCAGGCTCGAGGAGCCAGTAGTCGCGATAGAGATGGACATGGAGGAAATCTACAGGGCCGGCATCGAGCACAGCAAAAAACCATAGCCAGACAAATGCCTAACGCGGTAAAGGCATATATACCTGATGCCGCTCATATCTTATGTGATGAAATGGCAACGAAAACGATAAATGCAACAGCCCACGAGACCCCAATCAGGCAAGTGGTAGTGCCTGACCTAGAGCCAAGTCCGGTAAGGTTTGCATACTGGACTGCCAGGTCGCTGCACGCCGAGCTTGCCGGGCTCAAGGAAACAGTCATGACTGGCAAAGACGAACTAGAAAAGATAAAAGGTAAATATTATCCGGCCGCTGTGGCGCACGAAGGTTTGCCTGAAACAAAAGGATACCATCAGGTTAATCGCGAGACCGCAAGCCTCAAATCAATAACAGACGATGAGGCCGCTACACTCATGACTGCCGGACGCTGGGACGAAGTGCTGCATGTCAGCGAGCGCGCCATAAGTGCAGCCAAAGAGTGCCGCCCCATAACTCTCGATGTCGGCTCCAATGAACATGGGTGGTACCTTTATGCAGACGATTGGCCCGATGCCCTAAGCCGGGTGGTGGTAGTCGCTACACAAACGATGAGCATATCCGAGTTTCTTAGGGATCTAGATGAAGCGGGCATCGCATGCCTTATCCCATAAGACTACAAGTTAGATTATGAACCTTCCGCATTCCTTGAGGCTTCCCACTATATGGTCTGCGCCGCCAGGGTTGAGGCCGGCCCCCAAATCCCTGTCTGCTATTATGCCTACTGCATTTACGCCAACCGATTGGGCCGCGGTAAACGACCTGCCCGAACCGCATACGAATGAGACATGCCTCCTGTCTATGCCGTAATCCTCCGACGCCCTGTGGATGGCCGCGTCTATTATCTTCGGCATGCTCTCGCTCACATTGCCATAGGCCCCGAACTTGAAGTAATTGCCGTAGTTCAGGCCAGCCCTGTCAAACAGGTTCCTCAGTATGCGCTCAAGCTGCCCAGTTGCAACGCCGATTACTACGTCGTTCTTTTTGTTTAACCTGTTCAGGATATCCTGCGCCCCGTCAACCAGCACGGCCCTGTCGTGCCCAGCAACATTGTAATGCGCATATCCGAGCTCCTCAAGGAAAAGCTCCTGCTTCTCATATATCTCGCCCCTTGTAAGCCCCTGCTTTGCAAGTATGGCCGCAAGCGTTTCCTGCACGGTATAGCCCTCATAATCAGCAAGCCTTATGTCATCTATGGAAAAGCCGTAGGCATTCCTTATCGCCTCGGAATAGTATTGCGATACCTCCTTGGCCTCTCTTATCAGGGTCTCCTGGACATCAAACAGCACAGCCTTTTCTACCATAAGATTACCGCAAGAACAGAACTAGACGCCGTGGAACCAGAAGCCCTTGTCCTTCTTCTGCGCCTTCTTGCCGAATATCCTGCCAAAGAAGCCCGACCCGGCGGCTACCCCGCTAGGCTTGTAGCCCGGCTCGACAACGGCGACAATCTCAGGGTTGGCCTCAAGGTACCCCTCCTGGAATTTCCTGAACTTCTCCTGCTTCTCAACCTCGGTCTTCGCCATCTTCTTCTCCCATTCCGGCTTCATTCCCTTCCATTCCTCTATAGTGTAGCCGTACGGCGCCCTCTCCCTTATTGATGGCGGGGTGTAAGCGTAATCATAGAGCTGCTTCTTGTAATCGTAATCCTCCTCGAGCGTGTTCTCTTCAGATATGCTGTTGACTCCCTGCTTTGAGAGGAAGTTCCTGAGCTCCTCAAGGCTCATCTTCTCCCTTATGTTCTCCGCCTCCCTCGGGTTGTAGATCACGACGATCTTCGATTTCGTGTAGTCGACCCGCGCCTTTATGACAGGCTCGAGCAGCATTAGCCTGTACTGCAGCCTTGCAGCATGCGGGATGTCCACAAGCTCCTCCTTCCTTATGTTGGTGAAGGTCACCTGTTTTATCATCCTGTAAGGGAGCGTGTACCTCTTTCCGTTCTCCGTTATGTGGTCGTCGAACTCGGAGTTGACTCCCTCCCCTTCCTGCGCCACATTCACGTCAACGTTACTATGGTCCATTTGCCCCACTCTTTATGTCAGGGATCAGCAGCCGCAGCTGCCCCCTCCGCATCCGCAGGAATCCCCTGATTCCGCTTCCGCTCCCTTGTCAGAGCATCCGCCGCTCTTTCCGCAGCCGCACGAATCCTCGGATTCGTTTTTGGCTTCCGCGGCATTAAGCGTCACAGCGCCCTTGGTCGTCTCGACCATTACCTCCTTTTTCGGCGCCGATGCTACGTTCGCGAAATTCTTGACAGGCTTTCCCCCATTCACCGCAAGCGCGAAATAATCCGTCATCGCCCCGTAGGTCTTCTGGTATAGCGGCATCGCCTCAAGCTCCTTGACGTTCCTCACGTACTTGTCCTTGCCGTAGCTCCAGTTGTTGTGCGTCTTCTCCCATTCCTTGGACGGTATGCTGTACTGCTTCTGCACCTTGTCCCTGTATACCTCCGGGAATACGTTGAACGTGCAGAACGGAAGTACCTCCCCGTCAGGCATCGCATAGTGTATGTCGCACTTCTCCACGCGGTGTATGTCGTAGGTGTACTCGTCCTGGAAGTGCATCATTCCAAGGAAGAGCGTCTTCATCTGGAACGTTCCCATGGACGCGAAGTCGTGCTTGAGCAGCACCGACATCAGCAGCTTCGCGAAGTTAACGCTCTTCGGCTGCTTCTTCTTGTCTATGAACTTGTTTATCCCGAGAAGCGTCTTTACCGCTATCGCCCTCCTCATGAGCTTGCTCTTGCCCTCCATCTCGTTCACAGCCTTCTGGAGATGCTCCAGCATTCCCGCAGCGTCAACGAACTCGGTTATCGGCACTATCTTGCCGTCCGGGTCAACGAAGAGGTAGCAGCCAGCTCCGCACGCGAAGTGTATGGAGAGGTCGTACTTGAACTCTCCCGTAAGCGCCTCTATGAACTTGTTTATGCCTCCAACGTAGGGCACGGAGAACCAGTGCTCCTTCCTTATGACCCCGTTCGTCTGCTCCTCTATCAGCTTTATCGCTCCAGGTATCGATATCCTCTGCTTCTCGCGGAGCCTTGTCGGCATCCTCCCGACAAGGGATACCGGCTGGAAGTTTACAGCCCTGACAACGTCTATGTTGTTTATCGCGAAGTTTATCATCGCACCTAGCTCGTGCTCGTTTATGGTCCTTATCACTGTCGGCACAAGCACTACGGTGCTTCCCGCCTTCCTTATCGCGTCAAGCGTCATCGGCGCCTCCCAGTGGTTCTTTGGGTTCGCGCGCTTGCTCACTCCGTCAAAGCTCATGTAGAGTGTGCTCACTCCGGCATGCCTGAGCTGGTATGCCATCTCGGGGTTGAGCGCGATGTTTATCCCGGTAGTGTTGAGCTGTATCTGGTCAAAGCCTTCTTCTTTTGCGGCCTTCACCACGTCTATTATCTGCGGGTGCATCGTCGGCTCCCCTCCTGTTATCTGTATGGCGTTCGCAGGTATAGGCTTCTGGCTCCTGAGGTTCCTGAATATCTTCCTTATCTCGTCTATGTTCGGCTCGTATATGGGTTCGCCCTCCTTCGCATAGAAGAAGCAGTACCAGCAGCTCAGGTGGCACCTGTTTGTTATAACCACGTTGGCAAGCCCGGTGTGGGACTTGTGCCTCTCGCACATTCCGCAGTCGAACGGGCAGTTCGCGCCCTTTGTCTCGGTTATGTAGTTGGGGTTGTCGAATCCCCTCCCGAAGTAATTGTAACGCCGCATCTTCATGTACATGTCGTAGTCTTCCCAGTACTTCTCTATCGTCCACTGGTGCTCAGGGCAAAACTTCCTTATCATGACGTTCTCCCCGTCCTTGTAGATCACTCCGTTCACTATGAGCTTGCACTCCGGGCAGACCGTCATCGTCCTCTCTATCACGGGCATCTTCTCGATCTCCTCCATCGTCCTGTGGTAGGGTGCAAGAACAGGGTCCTCGATCGCAGGCTCTGCAAGACTGACCTCTGGCCTCTTGCTGTTAATGTTAACATTTATGCTCTCAACTACGGTCTCAGCGTCTCTGTGTTGTGGGCTATTTGGCATATAATTTCACCGGTAATTACACCATTCTCCTCTTTCGAAAGTATTTAAACACTATCTGTGCAAAAATATACTTTTTGTCAAAAGATGCAGGCTCTAGACGTCAGAAACGGGCGCCGCGGCGCACCAAAATACAGCTCAGCCTCTCCTCTCTAGAGCCTCCAAACCCGCAGGTTTCATCCTCTCAAGAAACGTCCTCAGATCAACCTCCGTAATCCCCTCCACCCCTAGATAGTCTGTATTGAATGCCAATACTACATCGTCTGTGTTGATGGTTGCCTCATAGCCGCCAACAACCCCTGCCAAAACCGCCAATTTCACCTGCTCTTTCGGGAGCTCCAACCCCTGTGCGATTCTTAGCGCCTTGCCGGTCTCGAAGTTCTTTATATTTTGCTCTATTGCGTATAAAGCGGTACGCACAACCGCCGCTTTTAGGTGCTCCGGCACATGGCTCAGCGACTTCAATTCCACGTCAACCTCCGCAGATGTTCCATGCACCAGCACGCGCAATGGCCCGTTGATTACGTGGGCATTGCACCTGTCTAAAATCCTGCGGATATCCTCCCTCTTAGTCAATATCTTCGGCGTGCGCGCAGCTGACTGCTGCTTTTGTGCTTCCATGTTTATCACTTATTAATATAGGGATTAGGAGAATAAAAGCTTAACCCTTCCCGAGCGCAAAGGCGACCAGTTCATCGCCAGAGGCGGCCCTGTCTATAAGCTCAGACACGCGCCCCGCTTTGCCGTTCTTCAATATCTCTTTTACCACCGGCAGGTGCGCCTTCTGCGAAACCACCGCGCCAACGATCCTCGCTACCCTCTTGGAGTAATTTCCGCTGATGTACTTGCTTACAGCTGCCTGCGCTATCCCAAGCCGATTCGCAATGAGGGTCTCACTCATCCCATGCTCCTTACTCAACGCACGCGAGACCGCGACGCGCACAGCCGGTATTGTGAACCTCATCGCCTTCTCGCACTCCCTGTTCAAGAATACACCGGATTCCCAATGATTATTAATCTTATCTGCTTAAATCTATTAAGGTGTTTATCTTGAGAGGAAAGGATACATTAGTGAGGTGCGAATCCTGCGGAAGGACAGTGCCGCACAGCAAGGCAGTCGTATACGAGCGGAGCATAAGTTTCAGCACCGAGACAAGGACAACACAGGACGTGCGCTTCTTCGAGAGAAGGAAGACCTACTATTGCATAAGCTGCGCAAAGCACAGGGGCATATTCGAAAAGCTCAAAAGGCAGGCGATAGAACGCTCAAAGAGAGAGTATGGTTAGACAGACACGGAGGGATCTGATGGCAATAAACCCCGAATCGCTTTTGATTTTCGGCGGAGGGAAAACTGAGGGACAAAGCGAGAAGGGGAAAAAGAAAAGAACCGCGGAAAAGGAGGATGCGCTTCCCAAAGAAGAGAGCCCCAAGCGGCTTACTAAATTCTTTCCCGAGAAGGGGACCGAGCCTGCAATTGCAGAGCAGCAGAGACAGCAGCCTGTCAGCGCGCAGGCAAAGCCGGCACGTCAGCAGGAAAAACCCCAGCAGGCTAGCCAGCTCAGGCCTATGCGCACAAGCCTTTTTGGCGATACTTCGTTAAAGCTATCGAATGAGAGGGGCCGCTCGGCTGCGCCCTCGGAATCAAGCATATATTCCGATGAGGAACTCGCATTGAACAGGGAGCCGGAAGCGTTCCACGAGCCACCGAGCTCGCTGGTAAGGGAGCAGAATGCCGCGCAGCTGAAGAGCGCCGCAATCAAGGCGCAGCAGCAGAGCAGGGATGCTGCCAAGGGCAAGACCTGCGCATGGCACCCATGGAGAGAAGCATATGCGACCTGCGGATACTGCAACAGGTACTTCTGCTTCCAGGACATCGTTGAATTCAACAGGAACTACTACTGCCTCGACGACATAGACAACGTATCCTCGAGATTCGCCGAAACCGCTGCCTCAAAGGGCAACAACCTCGGGCTTGTCTCGGGGGTCTTCCTCATGATATCATTCCTGGTCTTCTTTTTCTATGCAAACGCGCAGATACTCTACATCGTCCAGTACATGCATAATGTGGGTATCTCATTCTTCCTGGCGCATGTCGACTATACCTATGTGCTTGCGCTTATGGAAGGTGCCTTCGCGTCGCTCGCGCTTGTCTCCGCGCTGCTGCTTTTCGTGCGCTCGCCCAAAGGGTTCTACATAGGCGTATTCGCCTGCCTAGGCGCAGTGGCGCTGTTCAGCTATCAGTACACCAGCACGGCAACAGCCTATCTCGGCATCGTCGATGTGCTCATGTTCGGCGCATTCGCCATGCTGCTCTATTCAAGGACGAGCTATATACCCGAGGAGGTAAAGAACCCTCTCGCATCACTCGGAAGGAACACGGTAAACTGGCCGAATGTCGGGCAGTTCTGATAAAAACCAAAGCCCGTCAATCCAGCTTTATCGTATCGCCTATCTTCGGCGCGTATGTCTCGTATCCCTCGAGTTTAAGGTTCTCCGCAAGCGAGACTGCATTCTTCTGATCCCCATGCACGCAGACAACGGTGCTAGGGCTGCTCCTCTTTATGTATTCGTACAGCTCGCGCATCCCCGAATGGGCGGAAAGATCGTAATAAAATACCGGGGTCTCTATGCGCCTCAGCTTCTTGTCGACCATGATGGTGCCTGTCTCCATCAGCATGCTGCCGTTTGTGCCTTCTACCTGGTAGCCTGTGAGGAATATGCTGGAGTTGGCCCTGAGTTTTGTTATATAGTTGAGCACAGGCCCGCCGCTGAGCATGCCAGCTGTAGTGAGCAGTATGGATGGCGAACTGAGCGCATCCTCCCTGTCGTCACGGTCCTTTATCACGGTCGCCTCGGCAAGCGCCTTCTCCAGCAGACTGTGGTTGTTTATGAATTCTGGATGCTTCACCACTATGGATGTTGCAGCCCTTGCCATGCCGTCAAGGTAGACGTACTGGATGAGGTCATTCTTGTAGAGGAAGGTGAGTATCTCCTGGCTCCTTCCCACCGCAAAGACCGGAAGTAGCGCCGTGCCCTTGTTGTCAAGCGTCTCCTTTATCGCACCTGCGAGCTTCCTTAGCAGCGTCTCCCTGTCAGGATGCTCGCGCGTGGCATAGGTAGACTCTGTTATCAGCACGTCGCTCTTCGCGACAGTGGCACCCTTGTGGAGGCATTGCGGGTCCAGCTTGAAGTCGCCCGTGTAGACTATCCGTTTGCTCCTCCCTGCGCCCTTTGCATCTATCGCGGTTATTGCGCTCCCTGAAATGTGCCCGGCGTCAAGCAGCTCTATGCCGAATTCCTCAAACTCAAACCCGATTCCGTATTCCATAGCGGTGTACCTGCGCTTGAAGCTCTCTATCTGCCTTTTGTGGAAGCGCTGCGTCATGTGCTCCTTCTTCGCTATGTTTAGCGAATCGTCAAGAAGAAGCTCTGAGAGCGCCAGAGTCGGCTCCGTCCCGAAGGCGGGAACAAGCATCTCGTTGTAGAGCGCAGGGGCAAAGCCGGAATGGTCAAGATGGGCATGGCTGAGTATGAATGCGTCGACATTAGGTATGGTTGCAGGATACTCTATTTTGGCGTTGAGCTTTATCCCATAGTCGAGAAGGAGCGAATTCTCCTCCTTGAGCATTATCGCGGACCTGCCCACCTCCTGCGCGCCTCCGAAGAATTTTAAGAACATGAAACCAATAGACAGACTTATGCAATCCAATCTATAATACTTATGCATCGTTAAAATGCGGCGGCGTAACGGCCGCCCTCTTGGGGCTGCGCTTCCTAGCAAGCCGGGGCGTAAACTGCCCAAAGAGGCCAAATCCCGCAGGCTAATAAATATATACGTTGCTTTCTTTATAGTAATGCGGTGCGACCATGCAGGATACTATAAATTTCATTGATCTTGTTGCGCTTTCGCGGATAACGCCCGAGGCAACAGTTGAAAGGTTCGGAGGACTCATAAACTCCTCATTCTTCGATGCGTCCAATATACTCGGCACGCTGAAGCAGAAGGGGCTCGTGGATTTCATAACATCATTCCCGACCCAGAGCGTGCTAACGGTAACGCAGGACGGCAAGCTTCTTCTCGACGAAGCCCACCAGAAGTCGGCGACGCCTGTCGACACGCTTGACATGGCTGTGCTAGCCGAGCTTTCAAGCGGGCGGAGGAACCTCCCCGACCTTGCGAGTGGCGTGAATGTCACCCCGAAAG